>Ga0031656_10001052_pt1 | contig 10309 bp, 9 predicted proteins | sample FrelakmetDIP11DI_FD_55080 | JGI IMG/M metagenome (GOLD analysis project Ga0031656, IMG submission 55080) | Freshwater lake sediment microbial communities from the University of Notre Dame, USA, for methane emissions studies - DIP11 DI | ecosystem: Environmental > Aquatic > Freshwater > Lake >... | reverse complement strand
CTGCTTCATCGCCTCGAAGAGCTCGCGCCTCGCGCCCGGCGGCGCGGGCTGCCGGCCGGATGCATCGAGCCGGCCGTGGTACCGCAGCCGCAGGTCGCGGTCGTAGCCGTAGAAGTCCGGCGTGCACACCGCGCCGTACCCGCGCGCCACCGACTGGTCAGCGTCATGCAGGTACGGAAACGGCAGCTGCTTCGCGTGCCACAGGCGCTGCATCGCCTCGAAGGAGTCTTCGGGATAGGCGACGGCGTCATTGCTGCTGATCGCCACCACGCCGACGCCGAGCGCCTGCAGTTCCCGCGTGTCGCGGACGATGCGGTCGAGCACCGCCTGCACGTACGGGCAGTGGTTGCAGATGAACATCACCAGCAGCCCGTTCGGNCCGAGGGCGTCGTCGCGCGACCANGTCTGTCCGCAGGCGCCGGGCAGCGCGAAATCCGGCGCGCGGCTTCCGAGTTCGGCGTCGACAGCCTCCGTCGCCATCAGTGGCTCCGCTTCTTCAGGTCCATCAGGCGCAGGATCATCGGCGTGAAGATCAGCTGCATGGCGAGGCCCATCTTGCCGCCCGGGCAGATGATCGTGTTCGGCCGCGTCAGCCACGAGTCGTGCAGCACCGACAGCAGGTAGGGCAGGTCGATGCCCTTCGGGTTGGCGAAGCGGATGATCACCATGCTCTCGTCGGCGCTCGGGATGTCGCGCGCGATGAACGGGTTCGACGTGTCGACTGTCGGCACGCGCTGGAAGTTCACGTGCGTGACGCCGAACTGCGGCACGATGTGGTTCACGTAGTCCGGCATCCGCCGCAGGATCGTGTCGACCACGGCTTCCTGCGAGTAGCCGCGCATCTTCTTGTCGCGGTGAAGTTTCTGCATCCACTCGAGATTGATGACCGGCACGACGCCGACCAGCAGGTCGACGTGGCGCGCGACGTTGATCGTTGCGTCCACGTAGGCGCCGTGCAGGCCTTCGTAGAACATCAGGTCCGAACCCGGCTCGATTTCCTTCCACTCCGTGAAGTTCCCGGGCTCGACGCCGTGCTCCGCCGCCTCGCCCGCGTCGTGGATGTACTTGCGCGAGCGGCCGGCGCCGTTCTCGCCGTAGCCCTTGAACAGCCCCTCGAGTTCCGCGAGCAGGTTGGAGTACGGCCCGAAGTGCGAGTAGTGCTTGTTGCCGCTCGCCTCCGCCTCCTTCATGTGGGCGCGCATCTCCTGGCGGTTGTAGCGGTGGAACGAGTCGCCCTCGACGACATGCGCCTTGATGCCTTCGCGGCGGAAGATGTGCTGGAAACTCTGCATCACGGTGCTGGTGCCGGCGCCGGACGATCCGGTCACGGCGATGATCGGGTGCTTCCTGGACAAAGGAGTTCTCCCTCGATGTTCGTTGTTCTGCGCAGCGACCGCGTCAGGTCAGCNCTTCATGTGAGAGCTTCGGGCCGGTACAGCGACCGCTCGTTGAAGAGCGGCGAGACGTACGGCTGGTCGGTGCCTTCGTCGTACTCGCGGTGGTAGCGCTCGATGCGGTCGACCTCGTTCTTCGACCCGAACACGAGGCCGATGCGCTGGTGCAGCTTCTCCGGCTGCACTTCCAGCACCGACGACCGGCCCGTGCTCGCGCGCCCGCCCGCCTGCTCCATGACAAAGCCGATGGGATTGGCTTCGTACAGCAGGCGCAGCCGGCCCGGATTGGTCGGGTCTGGGGCGACGCAGGGCCGCTCCCAGGTCGCCCCACCCCCTCGGGGGGCGGGCGATGCGAAGCGTCGCCCTGGGGGCCCGGACGGAAATCGCGCGGGTACATGAAGACGCCGCCGCGCATCAGGATCCGGTGCGCCTCGGCCACCATGCTGGCGATCCAGCGGGTGTTGAAGTCCTTGCCGCGCGGCCCCGTCTTGCCGGCCAGGCACTCGTCGACGTAGCGCTTGATCGGCGATTCCCAGAAGCGGCTGTTGCTGCTGTTGATCGCGAACTCCTGCGTGTCGACCGGCACGCGGATGTCCGGNTGCGTCAGCTTGAACTCGCCCAGGTTCGGGTCGAGCGTGAAGCCGACGACGCCGCTGCCGACCGTGAGCACCAGCATCGTCACCGGCCCGTAGATCGCGTAGCCCGCGGCCACCTGCGTGGCGCCGGGCTGCAGGAAGTCCGCTTCGGTCACGTCGCGTCCGGAGTCGACGACAGGCTGGGGCGCGCGCAGGATCGAGAAGATGCTGCCGACGGATACGTTGACGTCGATGTTGCTCGAGCCGTCGAGCGGATCGAACACCAGCAGGTACTTGCCGCGCTTGTAGGTGGCCGGGATCTGGTAGGGATCGTCCATCTCCTCCGACCCCATGCCGGCCAGTTGCCCCGACCACTCGGTGGTGCGGATGAAGATCTCGTTGCTGACCACGTCGAGCGGCTTCTGCACCTCGCCCTGCACGTTGAGCTGCGCGTGCGACTGCGCGGCGGCGACCAGCTCGCGGCTCATCGGGTCGCCCAGCTGCCCGAAGGCGACGGCGCGCGCGATCGCCTTGGCCGCGAGGGCGACGTCGAGGATCAGCGCGTTCAGGGCGCCGCTGGCCTGCGGGAAGCGCTGGCGCTGCTCGATCAGGTACTGGGTCAGGGTACGGCGGTTGGACAACGGCATCGGGGTCCCCGGAGAGTCAGGCGTCGGCCTGGAACACCCGGCTGGCGAGGATGTCCTCGGGCACGAGCGTGGAGAGATCGGATTCGGTCAGCGCGCGGTCGCGCACGGCGAACAGGCGCGACGCGGCGCGCAGCCGCGCGCGGTCGAGCGCGTTGCGCACGCTGCGCGCGTTGGCGAAGTGCGGCTGCTGCATGCGGCGCGCGATGTACTGCTCGAAGGCCTCGCGCGCGCCGGCCCCGAAGTGATAGTGCTGCCCGGCGAGCATGCGGTCGGCAATCTGCATCAGCTCGCCCTCGCCGTAATCGGGGAAGTCGATGTGGTGCGCGATGCGCGAGCTCATGCCCGGGTTGGACTTGAAGAACGTGTCCATCCGGTCCTTGTAGCCGGCGAGGATCACGACGAGGTCGTCGCGGCTGTTCTCCATCACCTGCAGAAGAATCTCGATCGCTTCCTGGCCGTAGTCGCGCTCGTTCTCCGGCCGGTACAGGTAGTAGGCCTCGTCGATGAAGAGCACGCCGCCCATCGCCCGCTTCAGCACGTCCTTGGTCTTGGGCGCCGTGTGGCCGATGTACTGGCCGACGAGGTCGTCGCGCGTGACGCTGACCACGTGGCCCTTGCGCACGTAGCCCAGCCGGTGAAGGATCTGCGCCATCTTCAGCGCCACGGTCGTCTTGCCCGTGCCCGGGTTGCCCGAGAAGCACATGTGCAGCGACGGCGGGGCGGCCTCCAGGCCCAGCTGGCCGCGGGCCTTCGACACGACGAGTAGCGCCGCGATGTCCTGGATGCGCTTCTTCACCGGCGCGAGACCGACCAGGTCGCGGTCGAGATCCTCCAGCACCTCGAGCACGTGCGTGTCGCGCAGGATNGCCTGCAGGTCNACGGTGGGTGCGGCCGCGGCGTTCATTTGGCTACTCGTAGCGCGACCCGGCCGGTCGCATCGCGGCATAGCCCTGCGTCGTGTAACGCACCATGCGGCCGGCCGCTTCCTGCCGCTGCAGGCCGAAGCCCGGCTCTTCCTTCGGGCGATTGACGATGAACGACAGGCACATCGACTCGACGCCCCGCGTGTTGTCGAAGGCGTTGACCTTGATGTAGTGGCTCGGGAAGGCCTTGCGGCAGGCGTTCACCTCGAACAGCACGGCGGCGCCGTCCTTCACGGTGAACATCGGCAGGCCCCACATCTCCCAGTAGACATTGCGGGGGTGCGGGTCGTCGGTGTACTCGACCGACAGCGCCCAGCCGCGGCCGAGGGCGTAGTCGACCTGCGCGCGGATCTCGTCGTCGGTCAGGTCGGGCAGGAACGAAAAGGTGCCTTGCGTGATTCTCATGGAAGTTCTCCTGCTCAGCTGGCCGTCGCGGTGACCGCGAAGTCCGGCGTGTCGGTCGAGGTGTAGTTGAAGCTGACGTCTTTCCACGTATCGAGCGCCTGCGCCAGCGGCTTGCACCACCTGGCGGCGGCGTTGAGGACGTCCGGCCCTTCGTTGGCGATGTCGCGGCCTTCGTTTCGCGCCTTGACCATCGCCTCGAGCGCGACGCGGTTGGCGATCGCGCCGGCCTGGATGCCGGCCGGGTGGCCGATCGTGCCGCCGCCGAACTGCAGCACCACGTCGTCGCCGAACAGCGTCAGCAGCTGGTGCATCTGGCCGGCGTGGATGCCGCCCGAGGCCACCGGCATCACCTTGCGCAGGTCGACCCAGTCCTGGTCGAAGAACAGGCCGCGCGAGAGATCGGTCTTCGTGTACGTGTCGCGGCAGACGTTGTAGTAGCCCTGCACCGTCATCGGGTCGCCTTCGAGCTTGCCGACCGCCGTGCCCGCGTGCAGGTGATCGACGCCCGCCAGCCGCAGCCACTTGGCGATCACGCGGAAGCTGACGCCGTGGTTCTTCTGCCGCGTGTACGTGCCGTGCCCCGCGCGGTGCATGTGCAGGATCATGTCGTTCTTCCGGCACCAGTTCGACATCGACTGGATCGCGCTCCAGCCGATCACGAGGTCGATCATCAGGATGTTCGAGCCCAGGTCCTTCGCGAACTCGGCGCGCTCGTACATGTCTTCCATCGTCGCGGCGGTGACGTTCAGGTAGTGGCCCTTGATCTCGCCGCTCCCCGCCTGCGCCTTGTTGACGGCTTCCATGCAGAAGAGGAAGCGGTCGCGCCAGTGCATGAAGGGCTGCGAGTTGATGTTCTCGTCGTCCTTCGTGAAGTCGAGGCCGCCGGTCAGCGCCTCGTAGACGACTCGGCCGTAGTTCTTGCCCGACAGGCCCAGCTTCGGCTTCATGGTCGCGCCGAGCAGCGGGCGGCCGTACTTGTCGAGGCGCTCGCGCTCGACGATGATCCCGGTCGGCGGGCCCTTGAAGGTCTTCACGTACGCGGCCGGGATGCGGATGTCCTCGAGCCGCGCCGCCTTCAGCGGCTTGAAGCTGAAGACGTTGCCGATCAGGCTCGCCGTCATGTTGGCGATCGAGCCCTCTTCGAACAGGATGATGTCGTAGGCGATGTAGGCGAAGTACTGGGCTTCCTTGCCGGTGCCCGCGCCGGTGCCCGGCACGACGTCGACGCGGTAGGCCTTGGCCTGGTACGACTCGTGCGCCGTCAGCAGGTCGGTCCAGACGACCGTCCAGGTGGCGGTCGACGACTCGCCGGCCACGGCGGCGGCGGCCTCGTCCGGGTCCACCCCTTCCTGTGGCGTGATCCGGAACACGCAGATCACGTCCGTGTCCTTGGGCTCGTAGTCCGGCCGCCAGTAGCCCATCTGCTTGTACTTCAGGACGCCGCCCTTGTAGCGCTCCTTGGTGTCACGGATCATTCCCTCGACCGGTTTGTTCATCGCAAGATCTCCTTTTGAAGCGTCCTGTTGCAGCGCACAGCGCGCGTTGGACGGCACTCTAGGGACATGGGTATATAAGGTACAGTCACTTCTTCTGACTTCTCAGTTAAGTTTTCCTTATGCGAAACGCAACGCTCCGCCAGTTGCGGGTCTTTGCCGCCGCCGCCCGGCACCAGAGCTTCGGCAAGGCCGCCGACGAGCTGCACCTGACGCCCCCCGCGGTCTCGATGCAGATCCGGGAGCTGGAGCAGCAGGTCGGCCTGCCCCTCTTCGACCGCTCGGGAAGGCAGGTCGCACTGACCGTGACAGGTGAGTACTTACTCGTCTATGTGCGCAAGGTGCTGGCGACTCTGAAGGACGCCGAGGACGCGATCGCCCGGCTCCGCGGACTGGAGACCGGCCGTGTCTCGATCGGCATGGTGAGCACGGCCAAGTACTTCGTGCCGCGTCTGCTGGCGCAGTTTCGCCAGGAGCACCCGGCGATCGAGGTGAAGCTCGCGGTCGGCGGCAACCGCGAGCAGCTGGTGGCGCTGCTGCGCGCCAACGAGGTCGACCTGGCGATCATGGGCCGCCCGCCGCGCGAACTGGCCACGCGCGCGGAACCGTTCGCCGTGCACCCGCACTCCGTGGTCGCGGCGCCCGATCACCCGCTGATGCGGATCGGCCACGCGCCGGCGAGCCTCCTCGCCAACTATGAATTCATCATCCGCGAGCCCGGCTCCGGCACGCGCGCCGCGATGGAGAAGTTCTTCGCGGACCACCGGCTGCAGCCGCGCGTCGCGATGGAGATGGCCAGCAACGAGACGATCAAGCAGGCCGTGATGGCCGGCATGGGCGTGAGCTTCCTGTCGCTGCACACGATCGGGCTCGAGCGCCGTGCCGGCCTGCTCGCCGTGCCGGACATCGAGGGGCTGCCGGTGCTGAAACGCTGGTACGTCGTCAACAACCTGTCGAAGACGCTGTCGCCCGCGGCGGAGGCGTTCCGCTACTTCATCCTCGAAGAGGGCGAACGGTTCCTGGCGAAGGAGTACGGCACGCCGGAGGCCGCGTCCGAAGCACGCGAGCCAGGGTGAGAACCCCCTGCTAGCGCGGGAAGTACATCTTCTGCTTGTCGAGCTCGTAGCTCCACGGCAGGCCGGAGTTCTTCCAGCCGTTCACCGTACGGCGACCCTTGTCGGACATTTCGCCCTCGTAGCCGTACACGACGATGTAAACGCGCTTGTAGCCGGAGTCGCTCAGCAGGTCGGCCGCGCGTGAACTGCGTTCCCCGGCGCGGCACATGAGCACGACCGGATCGTCCTTGGTCAGGCCCTTTTCCTTCAGGCGACGCTCCATCTCGGGAACGAAGTCGTTGAACGGCTCCAGCTTGTAGAAGGCGCGGCTCGCGTCCCAGTCGGTCATGAACTCCTGGAACTCGACGTACGGAACGAGCGCATCCACGCCCTCGGCCATGCCGAGGAACTGGGCCTCGGCGCGCGTGCGGACGTCGACGAACAGGACCTTGCCCTTCTGCGCCTTCAGGAACTGCTGCGCCTGCTTGGGCAGCAGGTAGTTCTGCTGCTTGGTGCGCATCTCTTCGGGCACCTTGGCAGGCGCGATGGTCTGCGCGCCTGCGGTGGCGGCAAGCACGGCGAATACGGCGGCGAACGCCAGGGCGAGGAAGTTTTTCAAGGCAAAGCTCCGAAAGCGCGGTCCTCCATGGACCGGCGAGCCGGACATCTTAGGGCGCGAAACGCCGGCATCCAGGACAGGGATCACATATGGGCATTACCGCGAGTTGCATCGGGGCGGGCCGGCGGCCGGCAGTTCGGCTCCGGTATCGTCGCCGCCGATGCCCGCCCCGCCCCGCTTCGTGGCCTACCTGCTGCTGACCGCCTCGATGGCGCTGGTGGGCAGCTACGTCGCGCTGTCCAAGCCACTGGTCGCCGCGCTGCCGGTCTTCGCGCTCGCCTTCCTGCGCTTCGCGATCGGGGCCGTCGCGATGCTCCCGTGGACCCCTCGCTCGCGCGGGGAAGCGCGCCTGAGCGCGAGCGAGCGCCGCTGGCTCTTCCTGATGTCTTTCTTCGGGAACTTCCTGTTCTCGATCTGCATGCTGACCGGCATCGCCCTGACCACCGCCACCGCGGCCGGGGTGATCCTCGCGACCCTGCCGGCGGTCGTCGCGTTGCTGTCCTGGGTGTTCCTGCGCGAGCACCTGGCGCCGCGCACGCTGTTCGCCATCGCGCTCGCCGTGGGCGGCATCGTCCTGCTGCAGTTCGCCAAGGCGACCGACGCGATCGGCGCGCGCCAGGCTCTGCTCGGCAACCTGCTGATGTTCGGCGCCGTCGTGTGCGAGGCGAGCTACGTGATCCTCGGCAAGCGGCTCGCGGCCACGCGCACGGCGCTGCGCGTGTCGGCGCTGATCAACCTGTGGGGCCTGGCGCTGACCGCGCCACTCGGACTGTGGCAATTGATGCGTGCCGACCTCGGCGCCATGACCGGCGGCCTGTGGACGCTGCTCGTCTTCTACTCGCTGGCGGCGGGCCTGTTCTCGGTGTGGATGTGGGTGTCCGGACTCAAGCATGTTCCGGCCAACCAGGCGGGGGTGTTCACGGTCGCGCTGCCGATCGCGGCCACCGCGGTCGGCGTCCTGCTGCTGGGCGAAGCGTTCACGGTGGTGCACGCCGTCGCCCTCGGCTGCGCTGCCGCCGGGGCGGTGCTGATCGCCACGTCGCCGCGCGCGGCACCGGCGGCCTGAGCGCTCGGCCTCAGGGCTCCGCGTCGGCGCGCGCCGGCGCCTCGGCGAGCAGCGGCTGGATCAGCTTGCGCACGTCGACGTGCGCCCCGAGGCGCGCGAGGAGCAGGTACATGCCCGCCAGCTTGCGGTGCAGGAACATCGTGTCCGGCGGCGGCGCCTTCAGNAGGCCCTGCTTGAACGCCAGATCGAAGCCGAGCTCGCGGACCCGCGCGGGGAGGCTCGACGCAGCGAAGTCGTAGCGGCCGCGGTATTGCAGCGGTTCGCACACCAGCTGGATCACGTCGACCACCGCTTCCCGCTCCCGCGGCGGCGCGTCCGCCGCGAGATAGCCGATCGCCACGGCCTGCTCGGCGATCGTCACGCGGTCGCGCGCCACGATCGCGCGCGTGATGCGTCGGAACCGGTCGACGAAGTCGACCGTGAACTCCTGCGTCGCACCGAAGTCCAGCAGCACCAGGCGCCCGGAGTCCGGCTGGAACAGGTAGTTCGCGAAGTTCGGGTCGGTCTGCATCACGCGGAACTCGAAGAGCTCGCGGAAAGTCAGGTACTCGAGCGCCGCGCCGAGCTGGTCGCGCTGTTTCTGCGGCACGTCGTCGCGCGCCATCTCCTCCAGCGGCACGCCCTCGACGAAGTCCATCGCCATCACGCGCGGCGTCGTGAAGTCCCAGTGCACGCGCGGCACGAGCAGGTCAGGATCATCGGCGACCAGCGCCGCGTACTTCTCGAGGAAACGGGCCTCGGCGATGTAGTCGGACTCCTGCTGCAACTGGCGCTTCGCTTCCTTCGCGATGCCGTGGACGTCGATGCCCAGCGGCAGAACGTTCGCCATCCTCAGCAGCGCCGCAACGTTGTCGACGTCGCTGGTGATCGACTTCGCCACACCCGGGTACTGGATCTTCAGCGCCAGCTCGCGGCCGTCGCGGGTGCGCGCGCGGTGGACCTGTCCGATCGACGCCGCGGCGATCGGCTCGTCGTTGAACTCGGCGAAGCGACGCTCCCAGCCTTTGCCGTACTCGCGCCCCAGCACGCGACGCAACTGCGCGAGCGGCATCGGCGCCGCGGACGAGCGCAGCACCGAGAGCGCCTGCGCGAACTCGGGCGGCAGCACATCCTCCCCCTGCAGCGAGATCAGCTGGCCGAGCTTCATCGCCGCCCCNCGCAGGTTCGACAGCCGTTCGGCGAGGCGCCGCGCGGTTGCCGCCGTGAAGAGCGGGCTGCCCNCCTTCGGGTCGTTCGGCTGGCCCAGGCGACGCAGCCCCTCGATCGCGCCGCCGACCGCGAGTTCGCCTGCGGCGAATCCGATGCGGGCGAGGCGCCCGAGGCGACTCTGGGGAACGGCGGAGGGAGGAGGCTTCCGGGTCATCGCGAGGATCGGGCAGCCGCGTTCCGCTTCCGCGGATGAGCAACGCAAGGCTGCAGCAAGGGCAAGGCACATGCCTGAGGCCGTGCGCTCCAGGCTCTGCTCACGCGTCACCCGAGCGTTGACGGCCCCCCGGAGTCTAGCCATGACCTTGTCGGTCCGGCACTCGCGCTCCGCGCCCGGCCTGCTGGCAGATCCAAGCGTTGCCGCTGCGGCGCCGTCTCTCATGCCCCTCGGCACCGTGCCCCAACCAGACCAAATGACCTTACACCATGGGAGGCAGAGGCTGTCTGCCGTCAGAACCGGTAGCTGAGCGTGACCCGGAAGCTCCGCGGCTCGGCCGGGTGGAAGTGGATGTCGTCGCGGCCTTCGTCGGGCTCGCCCGGCAGGCGCGACGTGTAGTAGTAGGCGATGTCGCTTGCCTCCGCGTTCAGGAGGTTGAAGCCGTCGATCCGCAACCTGACGCGTGGCGACACCTGGTAGCCGATCTGGCCGTCGACCACCGTCGATGACTCCGCGCGCACCCGGTTGTCCTCCGTCAGAGGATAAGCGCCGATGTAGCGCAGGAACGCGGCGCCGGACCACGGCCCGAGCTGCTGGATTGCGATGCCGGCCGAGACCACCTTTTCCGGGGCCCCGGGGACATAGTTTCCCTCGGGGGAGTCGCCCGTGAAGCGCGCGCGATTCCACGCGAAGTCGAGGTCGACGAACATCCACGAGCGCGGGCGCCAGCGCGTGTTCCACTCGACCCCGTAACGGCGCGAGGGACGGC
>Ga0031656_10001051_pt1 | contig 10310 bp, 9 predicted proteins | sample FrelakmetDIP11DI_FD_55080 | JGI IMG/M metagenome (GOLD analysis project Ga0031656, IMG submission 55080) | Freshwater lake sediment microbial communities from the University of Notre Dame, USA, for methane emissions studies - DIP11 DI | ecosystem: Environmental > Aquatic > Freshwater > Lake >... | reverse complement strand
GTTTCTGTCACCGAACCAATTCGAGGCCAGTGATCACAATTCTCCTTAACTATCTGTCCACCGAATGGGGTGAAGCTCAAAAAATTGTCGGGAGCAACGATCCCAGCAACCTCCTCCCACCTCCCCCATTTTNANNTNAAAATGGGGGAGGAGTCCTTTTAACTCCTCCCCCAAATCCAACATGGATTTGGGGGAGGAGTTTTTGGTCCGGGATCAATATGGGGGAGAGGCAGAAAGGTCAAATTCCCTAAAAACTGGCACGAGGATTGCAATTTACTTGTGTTGATGGTAATTTGTCGAATCCTCATCGGAATAATATCTATGCAGAGGTTAAAGGAGCTTGATGATGATTGTTGAGTATGATGAGAAGGGCAAGTATTATACGGATGTCATCTCCAAGGATATCGTGTTTTCCCATATCCAAACCCAATCCAATCAAATCCACGGTTTTGTGCATGTGCGCAAGGGTGAACGATTGAGTGATGAAGTCAATGAAACCACTCCCTTCCTGGCAGTCACCAATGCAGAAATCTGCAGCCAGCAGGGTGAAGTGTTGCATACGAGTAAATTCCTGTTAGTCAACCGGAGCCATATCATCTGGCTGATGCCCATCGATGGATCCTTCGAAAAGCCACAGCCAGAGGGAGAGTACTAATGGACCAGCCACCAGAACCGACCCGTTACAGCTCACAAGACCCCAACATGCTCAAGCTACGGGCCTACCTGATCAGCACGGTTGCGCGCGAGTTTGAGCAGGTGGCAACCACATCATCTGAACGAGAAGCGATGGTCAACGACAAGCTGAAGCAGGTGTATGCACAAACGGGATTGAAACTGCCGGAAAGTGTGCGCGTCCAGCTGTTCCATGACGTGCTGGACGAGCTGGTTGGCTTCGGTCCGATCCAATACCTGTTGAATGATGAAGATGTCACCGAGGTGATGGTGAACCGTGCTGACCAGGTGTACATTGAGCGAAAAGGAAAGTTGATCGATACCAAGGTAAAGTTTGAAAGCAATGATCATGTCCTGAAGGTGATCGAGCGGATCGTCTCACCGCTGGGACGCCGGATTGACGCTGATAGCCCAATGGTGGATGCGCGTTTACCGGATGGCTCGCGGGTCAATGCAGTCATCCCACCGGTGTCCATCGATGGTCCGGTGCTGACCATCCGTAAATTCAGCAAGAGCAAGTACACCATCGACCAGCTGATTGAATTCGATTCGCTGACGCGCACCATGGCTGATTTCCTGCGCGCATGCGTAAAAGGCAGGCTGAACATCCTCGTCTCTGGGGGTACAGGCTCGGGGAAAACAACCCTGCTCAACGTGCTATCCAGCTTTATCCCGGAGACAGAGCGGGTGGTTACGGTTGAAGATTCGGCTGAGTTGCGGCTGCACCAGAAGCACGTGGTGCGCATGGAAGCCAGGCCCGCTGATATCGATGGGAACGGTCAGGTGAGCATCCGCGATATGGTGCGGAACTGCCTGCGTATGCGCCCGGACCGGATCATTGTGGGTGAGTGCCGGGGAGGCGAAGCACTGGATATGCTGCAGGCGATGAATACCGGCCACGACGGCTCATTGACCACCCTGCACGCCAACACGGCGCGCGATGCGCTCTCGCGCCTGGAGACGATGGTATTGATGGCAGGGATGGAACTACCTCTCAAGGTCATCCGGCAGCAGATCGCTTCGGCAGTGGACGTGATCGTGCAACAATCGCGCATGAAAAACGGGCCACGCAAGATCATTGCCATCTCGGAAGTGGCCGGCATGGAAGGCGACACGATCGTGATGACTGACATATTTAAGTACGAACAGACGGGGGTCACACCAGATGGTGGCATCATTGGCCAGTTCAAGCCGACCGGTATCCGTCCAATGTTCTCCCCACGCCTGGAGGCAATTGGTTACAAGCTCAGCGCGGAGCTGTTCAGCCCGGATAGCACCCCAAGCCAACCCGGAGGCCGGAGAAGGTAAGATCTTCTAGCAACATTCGCAATTCTTAATAACAAAGTAAGGGCGGTTCACAAACCGTCCCTGCTGTTTATAATGAGGTACTCATCCTGGAAGCAGCATGGAAGGAGATTGTCTCACACAATCGAGGGATTTAAACCACAAGCTTGAACATAATCGCGAAGCACCAGGGAAACACTCTCGATTAATATAGCCGGCACAGAGTTTTCCAACCTGCCCTCCCGGATGAGGGTGAAGTGATGGGGGAAGTATTGGCTGAGCAACGCAAGCGGCAAAGGGCGGGCACCGAGATTCTGCAGCAGATGAGAAAAAGCAGCCTGCACATCGGGTTGTACCCAGTAATAGCGTATCCGATCACTCAGGCTGTATTTGCGCGCAAAAGTTACTTCCTGGGCGGTGCCCCGGTAGTGACTGACCCAGTAGGCTGGCTGACGCAGCATGGCTTCATCCAGCCGTTCAACCAGGCGCGAACGCCGGGTGGTAGAAACCAGCTCGTTTTCGATCAGCGCAAGTGCGAATACTGCCTCACGGAAGGCAAAGGTCAAAGCCGGACCTACCTTCAGGATGGCAAAGTGGTCACCCACAAGCTGGCGTAAGTTTTCCTTCGCCTGGTAATCGGTGGAGTGGGCTTCATAAACAAAAGGGATCGTCTCGGCAAAATGTTTTAAATCCTGGGCTGCCTCGGGACGGTAATCCAGCACGAAATCATCTCCGAACTCCACCCCAGGCTGGACAACCAGGGCGATGACGCGCTGCCAGGCTGATTCCAACCCATGGCGGAAAAATTCAGCCTGGGTGACCTCAAGCATACACCTGACGTCCTCCACCCGGGTGAGGCTGATACGATCTTCGTGCCGGGTGGCTCCCCCAGGAGGGGGCACCTCGCTGCCAATAATATATCGCAAGCTGCACGCATCACCCGTGCCCAGACAGGCATTTTCGGCAGCTTTTGCCAACTGAGCGGTGCGGCGGGCAACCAGCTCAACATCCAGGTGAGGCGATGGATCATCATCACCCAGCTTCATGCTGGCATCCAGGTGGATTTTAGTATAGCCAGCCCTCACGCAGGCCTGCACCAGATGCTCAGCTTTTTGCATGGCTTGAACAGCAGGCTCCTTGCGCCAGACACTCGGACCTAAATGATCACCACCCAGGATCAAGCGACCCATCGGAAAATGGTTCTCATCAGCCAGACGCTGAATATAGGCAACAAAATCCTGTGGGGTCATACCTGTATAACCGCCAAACTGGTTGACTTGATTGCAGGTGGATTCGATCGACAAAGGCATGTCCCCTTGTTGCATGGCAGCCTTTAACACCCACGGGTGGGCGGAACAAATGGAGGGGATGCCAATGCCTTCACCCCGTTTCTGGGCAGAAATCATCTCATCCAGTGGATTGAACATAGTTGATTACCTCCTGCAAGGTTGGCTGGGCAGATACGCCTCCCGCAGCGCAGGTCGAGAGCGACCCGCAGGCGGTGGCCATTCGAAGCGTTTTTTCCAGGCTCCAGCCATTTAACCAGCCATAAAGAAAGCCGGCATCGAAATTATCGCCTGCACCAACAGTATCCACCACCTGCACTGCTAACGCAGGGGTGTGAGCACTAATGCCTGCCTGGCTGGCATAAGCGCCATGACTCCCACACTTGACTGCCACTGCAAGGCATTTCTGAGCCAGGTTTTGCAAGGCATCCTCCAGTGTGGAGGCTGCGCTAATGGCGAGAGCCTCGTTCTGGTTGGGTAGGAAAACATCCACCAGAGGTAGGAGCTTATCAAAACCAAGCCATTCGCCAGAGGGGTCCCAGTTGGTATCCAGGGAAGTGGTCAGGCCAGCGGAGCGGGCACGGGTGAACAGGTCTGGCAGACCGGGCTGTAGCGCTGACTGCAGGAAATAAGAGGCAATATGAAGGTGGCGAGCCTGGCGTAGCAGATCATCCGTCACCTGCCCTGCCCTCAACGCTCCAATCAACCCCAGGTGGGTCAGGATGGCACGGTCATCCCCACGGTTCAGGATAACGCTCAAGCCGGTCTGCCCACCGGGATTTAGGATCACGTTTGAGATATCCACAGCGCGTGCCTGCAGCTGCTCCAACATGAAATGTCCAAATACATCGTCAGCACAGACCCCGATAAAAGCCACCTGCAGCCCGAGGCGTGCAGCCCCGCAGGCGAAAATGGCAGACGAAGAACCAATGGTCAACCCGGCGGAATCGACCAGCTTCTCCACCTGGCCGAATTCAGGGGTGACGTCTCCTGAGAGGATCAGGTCAGGGTTGATCTCGCCAGCAACAAGGATATCAAACATGATTTATTAGCTCCCGTAATGATGATTGTAATTCAAAACTGATGATTTCCGTCAAGGGTGTTTCAGGAGTATTAATCATTCCGACAGGGATTTAATGCTTTATCCCTTATGGTATTCGTAATTATTCACCACTCAGAGCTCCCTCGTACAACCCGCATTTTTAAAATGCAAATATGGAGGAGGAGTACTTTTAACTCCTCCCCCCATTCCATATAGACCAAAATGGGGGAGGAGTTTTTGGTCCGGGATCAACGATCCCGGCTACAGAGCCCCATCCTACCTCCCCCATTTTCCAATTCGAAAATGGGGGATGAGAAAGCTTGGGGGTAGAATGCCCCGCCCAACTACAAATCAAGAACATTGCATCGCTCACAAAAACCGTTGGCGAGGTTAGGGGAGGAGTTTTTGTCCGGGATCAACGATCCCGGCTACAGTCCCGATAATTATCCGGGAAAATATTCGCAGGTGATGTGAAAACGCAGATCTGTGAATATTTACTGGTGTTCAGCGTGTGGATCTTTCACCCCTGGGGTGGGGAAACATTGGCGACATCCAGACCGCATGACTCAGGGACAGGTGATGCGAAAGGCGGTGAGAATGCGGTTTTTCTGGATGAAGCTGATGTTGTTCAGGCGACCCCAGGCGCAGGCGGCATTAAAATCAACATCCATGTCGGTATATTCGGCAGCAAAGACGGGCTTTCCAGCCTCAATGAAGGGCAAGAGCTGGTCAACCCAGCCATAGTAAAAGGCATCTTCGGTGATCGCAAAATCGAAGAAGAGCAGGGAATCGGCCACCATATCGGGGGCATTCTTGAGACCGATCGCCAGACCACGCGCATGGGCAGCATCGGCAAACCAGCGCGCATAGGCTAACTGATCGGCATAAGTCAACGGGAAACCGGTATGGTTGCTATAAATATCGATATTGTCTGGCTCAACCCCATCGAAGCCTTTGGATTGGCACAAGTCGAGGCGGGCTTGCATAATCGGGGATAACAAGTCTATACGGCGAATATCCAGCCAACGCTCTCCCGGCCAGCCTTCGTAATCCTTGCCGAGCACTGCATCGGGAAACTGGTCTGCATCCGGGCGTTTGTCCTCCCAGGAGCCAACGGAGATATAGCAAATCACTTTTACACCACGGGCATGTAGCTCGTCAATCACGGACTGGTCAACATACAAGTCAACATCATAGACGTCTGCCTCGGGTGAGGTATCCATCTCATCGTCAAGCTGCCACTGCCAGGTGAGGCCGGGAGTGGGGTGCCACCAGTCTGTTCCAGACTGTGGGGAGGGTGTCTCAGGCATGGTTATTATCTCCTTGGTAGGGACTTCAGTTGGTGGGACAACCTCTTCACAAGCGGCCAGGGTAAAAATCAGAAGCACTAAGAAGCGGATTGTTTTCATGTTATGGCGTTGGGGTGATGTACACCCACTGACTGGGATCTTTATCGGGTTCGAAACCAGGGTTGATGCGCATACGTCCGAGCGAGCGATCGGTCACATAAGGGACATAACCGCGGGCGTTAGAGCGAAAATAAGCATCCGATATCTGCTCCGGGCGGGCAGTGTAATCGATGGTCAGGACGAGCCTGCCGGCCTCCACCCACTGGTCAAGGATACGCTGGCGCTCGGCTGTCCATTCCGCTGGGCTGGGCTCATGGTCACGCGGGTAGCCATAGTACAGGTCCTCAACCCCGATGCCGGTCATCGCCTCCAGAAATTCGGGGAACATGGTCCCCAGCTCCTCCGCATTTTGCGGGAAAACCCCGAAACCAGGGTGTTCCTTGCGGGCATATGCGGTGAAATCCAGGATGAAGTCCACCATCTCCTGGGCAGCAGTGTCGCGACCCTGGTCCTGGTAGTACCAGTAAGCATCCACCCGGTCGAGGTAGACACCGTCGAAGCCGAGGGCGAGGATCTGGTCGAGGTAGGCGTCGGGATTCCCATAGATGATCTCCTGCCAGCCAGGCTCCCAGTAGCGAACCCAATGNTCGCCAGCCCAGACCCCGTCGGGGATGTCCAGCCAGGAAGGTGGGTTTCGCTCCCAGTCAGGATCCCAATACCAGCGATAGGTCTCCGATTGACCGATGCTCATGTAACACAGGACAATCTTGGGTCCACCCGGGCTGTTCTTGAGGACCGGAATGACCTGTGGGGAGCTTCCGGCAGTGGCCAGGGTGACCACGGCCAGGTCGAAAGCGGTCTCACCAACCCGGTCGGGGTCAGCCCGTTGAAGCTGATAGAGGAAGTCGTCCACAGCCAGCCAATCGGGCTCTGGTGATCGACTGGCGCAGCCGGTCGTCAGGACAGCCAACAAGAGCAGAGCCAGGAGCAGACGGGCAGGCATATCAGACCTTGTGATGGGCAAACTCCGGTAAATAGTCTTTATGCTGGGCAAACAGATCGTTGACCATCCACCTGATCTCAGCCAGTGAAAGCACGGAGGCGGTCAGCGGGTCGTGGGCAATGGCGCGGTAAATAGCAACCGGATCACCAGTGAGAGCGCCCTGGATGGCGAGCTCCTCGATCCCCGAGCTGAGCTGGGTGAGTAAGGCACATTCAGGCGGCAGCTCACCGACGTGGATGGGGTGGAATCCGGACCTGTCGACCACCACCGGCACCTCGACACACGCACCATTCGGCAGGTTGGTGACCAGGTCGGTGTTGGGTACATTGCCGTTAAATTTGAACATCTCGCCACCTTTCAAGGCGTTGATGATAAAGGCAGCGTATTCCTGGCCGCGCTGCAAGTCTTCATCCGTTAGCGGGGTAGCCAGGCGTTCCCTCACCTGATCCTTCCAGGTGGCTTCATTATTCTGGTATTCCTTGAGGATGTAAGCATACTCGCCGGGATTCCAGCCCGAGCCGTGGGTGCAGTATTTCTCGATCAGTTCGGGGCGCTTGCGGAACCACCAGTTATATTCCGAGTTATGCCCGCTCGACTCTGTGACATAATAGCCAAGGGCCAGGTACATCTCATTGCGAACGATCTCCTGGTTATAGATCTCAGGTCGCCCGGTGATGGCTTTGTGGATCAGCGGGTATGCGTCAACCCCATTCCAGCGAAAGTCGAGGTACCAGGCCTGGTGGTTGATCCCGGCACAGGTGTAGGTGATCTCTTCGAACGGAGCGCCGATCCAGTCGGCCAGCATCATGGCAGTCCCCTGCACTGAGTGGCATAATCCAGTGACCGGGATGTGAGTCTGGCGTTGAAGGGCAGCACACAGCATAGCCATCGGATTGGTGTAGTTGAGCAAAACCGCCCCGGGGCAATACTTCTCCATATCACGGACAATATCCAGCATGGGTGGCAGGGTGCGCAGGAAGCGGAAGATGCCACTCGGGCCGCGCGTATCGCCCACGTTGGTATCCACGCCGTATTTCTTGGGGATCTCGATATCGTGCCTCCATACCTCNGTGCTGCCTGCCAGGATGGTCGTCAACACCACGTCTGCGTCCTGGAGGGCTTCGCNGCGGTCGAGGGTGGCAACCACCCTGGCCGGGTAATTTCCCGCCGTGACCAGCCTGGTCACAGCTGCCCTGGCAAACTCCAGGCGCTCAGGGTGGATATCCATGAGGGCCAGGGTGGCATCCTGGAGCAGGGGGAAGGTCAGGATGTCGCGCGCCAGCTCCTGGGTGAATCCGAGGCTGCCGGCACCGATGAAAGTGATCTTGGTCATAGAAACTCCTTATCGAAAAAATCTCGTGTTTGGAACAGGGCTAACCTTTCATACCACTCATGGTGAAACCCTGGACGATCCAGCGCTGGAAGAAGATGAAGACGATCAGGATCGGCATGATGATCAACACGGTGGCAGCCATTACCAGTGCTCCCTGGCCGGTGTGGGTCGAATTGAACCAGGTGAGGATGATGGGCAGGGTGCGCACCTCGATCTTTTGCAGGACGATCATCGGCCACAGGTAGGCATTCCAGCTGTGCATAAAACCCAGGATGCCCAGGGTGGCCAGCGGTGCGCCCAATTGCGGCAGGACGATGCGCCAGTAGATCTGCCACTCGGAGGCTCCATCGATACGACCAGCATCCAGCAGCTCATTGGGCAGCGTCTCACAGAACTGGCGCATCATGAAGATACCAAAGGCGTCCACCATGCTGAAGACGATCAGCCCCCACAGAGAATTGATCAGGTGCAGTTTCGAGAGGATCAGGAAGCTGGGGATCATGGTAATTTGGGTTGGAATCATCATCAAGGCCAGGAACCAGCCGAAGAGCAGATTCTTGCCCGGGAACTCGAACTTGGCGAACATGTAGCCGATCAGCGAGCTGGTGAACAGGGTGGAGACCATATTAAAAATAGCCACGAAGGCACTGTTGGAATAGAAACGCAGCAACGGCAGCTTCGGATCGTTAAATATAGCGCGGTAGTTCTCCAGGGTAANAAATTCCGGCCAGAAGGTGGGCGGCACGCGCAAATTCTCCAGGTTGGTCTTGAAGGAGCTCAGGATCATCATCAGGAATGGTAACAGGGTGAATGAAAGACCGATGGTCAGAACGATGAAGATCATCAGGCGGCTGAAGAGCTTGCCAGAGATGATTGGTTTCCGGGAATGAACGCGGTCAGGATCGGTGACGGAGGCCATGTTAATACTGCCAATCTGTGCGCAGGATGCGCATCTGGAAGACAGTCACGCTCATCACAATCAGGAAAAGCACAAAAGACTCGGCAGCTGCCCAGCCCATGTTCTGGTAGCGGAAGGCGCTCTTGTAGATATCCAGCATCAGCACCTGGGTCTGGTTGCCCGGGTCACCGTTCGTCATCACCTGGATGATGTCAAAGACCTGGAAGGAGGAGAGCATGGTCATCACGCACACAAACAGGATGGTTGGACGGATGAGCGGGATGCTGATCTTGAGAAACGCCTGCCAGGGATTGGCACCATCGATCAAGGCTGATTCGCGCAGCTCCTGGGGAATCCCCTGCAAGGCAGCGATGAAGATGACCATGTTGTAACCATAATCCTGCCACAGATAAGCCAGGATGACCGCCCACATAGCCACCGAAACATTGGCAAATCCGGCACGCGGGTCGGATAGCCAGGCAACGGGTGTTCCACCGAAGGCACGGATGATGGCATTGATCCAGCCGGATTGGGGGTTATACATGGACATCCAGATCAAGGCGACACCAACCGAGGAGGTGAGCACCGGCAGGAAGTAGATCGTACGGTACAGTGCTCGAAAGCGCTTGCCAATCGATTCGAGCAGCCAGGCCAGGGGTAAGGTGATGGCCAGATTGAGTGGCAGGATCACCACAGCAAAGATGAGGGTATTCCGCAGGCTGATGCGGAAGAGATTGGCCTGCACCGAGGTGCCTTTGATCATCTCAACGAAATGNCCCAAGCCAACAAAGGGNTTGCTGCCCCCCAGGCCAAGGATCGGNCCGCCGACACGCCCGGGGCTNTAGTCAAAGAACATCAACACGAATGCCCAACCGAGCACGAACAAACCGATCGATTCATACAGCAACATCGGCAAGGTGACACCGGTGACGAAGCGNCGTTTGGAAGTCGCCAAGCCTCCCTTGGGTTTCCGATTCCTACTCGTAGCCAGGTTCATACACACCACCTAAACAGAGAGAATGGAATGATCTAAAGATCATGGCACGGGGGCATGCCAAACATGCCCCCGTGAAGGATTACTTGAAGGTAGAATTGGCTTCCGTGTCGATGGCTTGCAGAGCCTGGTCAACAGTCTCCACACCTTGCAAACAATTCAAGATGTGCGGGTAGATGATCTCGTACATCACCAGGTCGCGATCAGGCATGCTGCCCATGTATTGGCCAAATGGCAGAGTGCTGAGTGCCTTGGGAACCCAGGGTTCGGCTGCGGCGATCTCGGCTGATTCAGCCACAGCCGGCATGGCTGGAATGGTTCCGCTGGCGATGTTCCATTTGGTGGCGTTGGCTGGGTCGGTGGTGATAAATTTTACAAAATCCCAGGCAACCTCCTGGTTCTTGCTGTTGGGTGATACCGTCAATCCCCATCCGGAATCGGCTACAAAG
>Ga0031656_10001050_pt1 | contig 10311 bp, 9 predicted proteins | sample FrelakmetDIP11DI_FD_55080 | JGI IMG/M metagenome (GOLD analysis project Ga0031656, IMG submission 55080) | Freshwater lake sediment microbial communities from the University of Notre Dame, USA, for methane emissions studies - DIP11 DI | ecosystem: Environmental > Aquatic > Freshwater > Lake >... | reverse complement strand
GGCAACGATGACAAGCTGGTTGATGTTGCGCTGCCTTTTGACGGCATGCTGACAGGTCTCGCCGCCGACCCCACCACTCCCGGCGCCGTCATGCTTTTGTCCGGCTGGCTGACACCGACGGGCGTCTGGTCAGTCGACGCGGATGGCCAAGTCGTCGATGCTGGACTCACGCCCAAGCCGCCGATCGACGTCAGCCCTTATATGACCGAACGTCGTTTCGCCACGGCGAAGGACGGTACCCGCATTCCGTATGACCTGATCTACAGGAAGGGCCTGAAGCGCGACGGCAGCAACCCCGCGTTCATATCTGCGTACGGCAGTTACGGCTCGCCCGGCTATCGACCGAGTTTCGCCGGCCGAACGCTGGCGTTGATCGACCAGGGCGCAATCGTCGGTTACGCAGCTGTACGTGGCGGCGGAGAGTATGGCCGTGACTGGCACCGCGCGGGGAAGCTGGAAAACAAGCCGAACACGTGGCGCGACTTGATCGCCGTCTGCGAGGACATGGTTGCCAGCGGCTACACCGCGCCGGCACATCTGGCGATTGGTGGTCGATCAGCCGGCGGCATCACAGTCGGCCGGGCCATGACGGAGCGGCCAGACCTGTTCGCGGCCGTCGTCTCGGGCGTCGGCTGGCACAACCCTCTACGTTACGTGGCCGAGCCGAATGGTTACGGCGAGGAACCGGAATGGGGTGCGATTAGCGACCCCGCCGGATACCGCGCAGTGAAAAGCATCGACAGCTTCCAAGCCGTAGTCGACGGTACGAAGTATCCCGCGGTGCTCCTGACCACCGGCGTCACCGATCCGCGCGTCGCACCTTTCCACCCTGCGAAAATGGCCGCTCGGCTGCAGGCCGCCACCTCGAGCGGCAGACCGGTTCTGCTACGTGTCGACTTCGATGCCGGGCACGGCATGGGATCCACGCGCGCGCAGCAGGATGATGAGGCCGCAGATACTTACGCCTTCATCCTGTGGCAGACGGCCGGTAGATCATCGAGCAAGGAACGCTGAATCCGGCTTCGGCTTCCGAAATGCCGGAGCGACGATTCCGCACCGGCTATGACCTGGTTGCTCGCCCTCAAGTCCAATTGGACAGACTCTTTCGCTGGGTATGTAATCAATCCGCGCAGCAGCCATCAAAGGCATGGCCAAGCTTGCCGCGAATCTCAACAAGAAGGGGGAACGTTTTTGAAGAAGACATGGCTCTGGTGTCTACTCGGCGTGCTTTCGCTTGGGAGCACTTCAATATCGCAAGCTCAGCAGACGAGCGGCGAAATCGAGAAAGCGATCGCGGCGCTGGAAGGTCAGTGGATGGAGTCACAAAGGACGAATAATCCCGCCCTCGTCGCCCCGTTGCTGGCAGACAAGTTCGTGAACCCCCCCGTGTCAATGTGACGTGGAACACCTGTCTCGGGCAATTTAGAGTACAGGTAGGACATGCACATGACTTCATCGCTGAACAATTCTCTGAACAGATCCATGGGTTCCTCCGGCGCGTTCGTCACGCCAGGCACCCATCGGGTGAGTGGACCGACGGAGACGGACGCGCCGTCTCGTGACCCCGAAGTTTTTGCGATTGGACGCCGCCGCCAGTTCTCGGCAAGTGAGAAGCGAGCGCTGCTGGCCGAGGCCGAGCGGTGCAAGGCGGCGGGCGAGCTGGGCGCCTTCATGCGTCGCAAGCGCGTCTATTCCTCGATGCTCTCGAGCTGGCGCAAGCAACTCGGCGCGGCCGATCGGGTGGCGCTCGCCCCGAAGCGGCGGGGGCCGAAGCCGGATGCCTCAGCCCGACAGATCGAGCACCTCACCCGCGACGTCGTCCGTCTGCGTCGCCAGCTCGAGCGCGCGGAGCTGATCATCGACGCCCAAAAAAAACTCTGTGTGGCACTGGGGTTGCCGACCGCGGACGATCGGATCGACGAGGAGTGATGCTTGCCGTGGCCGAACTCGCCCCGCACATCGGTCTGCAAGGCGCCTGCCGAGCCTTCACGCTGAACCGTGGGTTCGTGTACCGCGCTCGCGCCCGGCATCACGATGGCGCGGCACGATGTGCACCGCGTGCGCGGCCACGGCCCCCGCTGGCGTTCTCGAGCGCCGAGCAGGATCTGCTGCTCGGCGTGCTCGACAGCGAGCGCTTCGCCGACGTGGCGCCGGCGACGGTGTTCGCCACCTTGCTCGATGAAGGCCAGTATTACGGCTCGATCCGCACCATGTATCGGCTGCTGGCCGCCCAGGGCCAGAGCGGCGAGCGGCGCAATCAGCGCCTCCATCCCGTCTATGCGAAACCGGAGCTGCTGGCGATCCGACCGAACGAGGTCTGGAGCTGGGATATCACCAAACTCAAGGGCCCCGCCAAGTGGGCCTGCTTCCATCTCTACGTGATCCTCGACATCTACAGCCGCTACGTCGTCGGCTGGCTGATCGCCCATCGCGAGTCCGCCGAACTCGCCGAGCAGCTCATCGCTGACACGCTGGAGAAGGAAAACATCGCCCCCGGGACCTTGACGCTGCATGCCGATCGCGGCACCAGCATGCGATCCAAACCGGTCGCGGCGCTGCTGATCGACCTGGAGGTCGCCCGGACCCACAGCCGTCCGCATGTCTCGGATGACAATCCGTACTCCGAGGCGCAGTTCAAGACCCTGAAGTACCGACCCGACTTCCCCGAGCGCTTCGGCTCGATCGAGGATGCTCGCGTTCATTGCCAGCAGTTCTTCCGCTGGTACAACCATGAACACCGCCATGGCGGGATCGGCTTGATGGCGCCGGCTACCGTCCACGACGGCACCGCGGCGACACTCACCGCACAACGCGCCGTCACGCTCGATGCCGCCTACGCGGCCCATCCGATCCGCTTCAAGGGTCGCGCCCCGAAGCCGCCGACCCTGCCCACCGCCGCCTGGATCAATCCGCCAAAAAAGGAGTCGTCACCAACCTCAATTACACCCGCTTGCTCGCTAATCTCATGACACCAGGTGTTCCAATGTCATTGACACGTTCCGAACACGAGCACCGAAGGGAAGGTCCGCAATCGGGCCGAGACTCTGGCGATCGCGAAAGCGACTAAGTATCAGAGTGTCGAGTATCCGGACGTGAAAGTAACGGTTTTCGGTGACACGGCCATAGCGACGGGCGGCTTCAAGGGCAAGGGCACCGATGAGTTGGGAAAGCCTTTCGATACGAATGAGCGCTGGACCGATACGTGGGTAAAGATGCCAGACGGAAAGTGGCAGTGCGTCGCCAGCCACGGCTCGAATATTAAGAAGTAGCAACCGCACGACGCTCCATCAAATTGGCCGCCGGTGTCCGCGGCGGCCTTTTTGTGGTCCCCGCGTACAGCGACGCTGATCTTGAATGGGTTCGACAATACAAAAGGGAGATACCAATGAAGGCAGTCTTACTAGTTCTGACGAGCATGTTGCTCTTCGCAGGTGCGTTTGCTCACGCTGATGAGGCGACTGAGCAGGAAGTGATCAAGACGATCATGGACGGCAACGCTTATGCGAAGAAGAATCTCAAAGACCAGGCCGACACTGTGTCCAAGGATGGGTCGTTGGAATTCTGGTCGAGTGGCGGATTCCTGCAGGAAGTTAAGGCCGGAAGCGAGCCCGACGAATATGAATCGGTCAATATTGACGCGAAACATATTCAAGTGATCACCTTGGTACCGGGCAAAGTGGCGGTTGCACAATTTTACTCAGAGGGTTCAATGGCCCCGAAAAGTAGTGCCGCGGTGAGCAATTACCGGACGCGAGCAACGCAGGTGTTTGTCAAAGAAGATGGCAAGTGGAAAGTTCGGGCCGCGCATTGGTCGCCGATCGCCAGCGGCTCGGGAACAAGCCAGACCGCGGTAGATTAGTGGTCTGAGTTTCTGTTTGCCGGTGTCTGGTGTTGAAATTACCAGGCCTCTCGGCGGCAGTTCTGAATATGAAGAGCCCCGGCTGTTCCGGGGCTTTTCTTATTTTTGCTTAGAGCAGAACGATTGAGATCGTGTACGGGGTGGGCGTAGAACGTCCAATATGGGTTGATCCTTGCCGTGCGACGTCCTCTTTGAGTGTGCGCGGAAAGGGCCAGTCGGCAGATCTCCGGGTTCCCAGGTTTCCAGATCCCCAGCCGCTTCGGCCGCCCCTCGGGCACCGAGTTGCCGCTCGGTGTACATTCCCGCGAGTCACAAGGAGGGCTGGCGCATGGACTCGATCTCGGGGCTGTCGGGGCAGCTGATGGGACTGTGGCTCGCCATTGTCGGGATTGCGATTGTGTTCGGCGTTCTGTACGCGATCGGGAATTCTCTAAGCCATTGGAAGCGGCATCGGAACCGTGCTGATCAAGGGGGTCGAGCCGGATAGCCGACGCAAAGCGGCCTGAGCGTCCGCTGCTTTCACAGATTCGCGGCGACGCCCGCCACGGGGCGCGGCACCCTTGCGCCACATGGACGACATCGACAAGCTGCGCAAGCAGCGCCGGGCCGTCATGGCGACGAACAGAGTTCCGCAACGTCCAGCAGCATCTTCTTCATCGACCCCTTCACGGTGAACTGCCAGTCGCCGCCATGGACGAAGTCATCGATCAGCCATCGCCCATCGACGGCCTGCAGGGTCACTTCGTCGGTCCACAGGACCGATGCTTCGGCCGCGCCCGGTTCGCGCCATTCGAAATGAAGTCGATAAATCAGCCGTTGTCCTAACCAGTCCGAGCAGCAGGCAGGCAAACGCGGCTCCAGCGATCGGCAGCGTTGATTTCATGGCAGGTCACGAAAGGCGACGATTTCCGCCGAGCATAAGGGACACGCTTCGGCCCTGCCTTGCACGAGGCAGGGCCCAATTCTGTGCGTCACATCCGCAGCACGTCCGCCCCGCCCCTGGCGGTCGCCGCCGCCCCGAGCGCCGCGAGGAACCGCGAGCGCAGCGTGTCGGACATCAGCGCCTTCTTGACCGGTGACAGCCGCAGGAAGCCACCCACGACGCCGCGCATCACCTTGTGCGACACGCGATCGGGCTCGTCGAACAGCTGGTTCTGCAGCGTCCCCCGCTCGAGGCACTGCAGGATGACGCGCTCGAAGGTGGTCTCCGGGTGGATCACGTGCTGCGTGCGCTTCTGCATCCTGATGGCGTCCGGATCGCAGACCAGCCCGCAGACGCCGCAGCCGATGCAGCGATCCTCGTCGATTACCGGCTTGAACATCCGCTTGCTACCGGCCTGCATCGGGTCCGGGATCATGGTGATGGCCGATACGTGACAGGCACGGCCGCACTTCTGGCAACCGTTGCACTCCTCCATGTCGACGTGCGGCATGAGCGTCGACGAGACGATGGCATTCGGATAGCCGTGCCGGTTGATGCCCTCCATGATGTCGCAGCAGCAGCCGCAGCAATGGCACAGGAATGCCGGCTGCTTCCGTACGTTGTCCACCGAGAACACCAGCTTCAGTTCCTTCGAACGCTGCGCGACGTCACGCATCTCCGACCTGCTGATCGACCGCGCCATGTGGTGGCGCACCAGGTAGTCGGCCGCCCGGCCGAAGCTGGTGCAGGTCTCGAGCGGCACCTTGCATGTCTGCTCGCCAGCATGGTGCTTCGTGTGCCGGCACGAGCAGACACCCAGCGAGAACGTGTCGGCCTCGTCGATGACCCGTTCGACCCTCTCGTAGTCGAGGATCTCGACGTGATCGCCGAGGTCGTCGAGATGCGGCAGCGCGCGCGCGACGGCGACCTGCTGACCGTCGCGGAAGTTGGCGGCGTAGAAGTCGCCTTCGTGGAAGTAGTCAAGGAACAGCTTCGAGAGCTTGCCGATGTCGGGGTCGTCACCGCTCACGCGCATCATCGTGAACTCGAAGATGCCGATCACGAACGGCGCCGGCATGTACCGGTAGCGGTCGCCGAGNAGGAGGTCGACCACCAACCCCTTGTCGCACAGCGCCGCGAGCCGCGGCTCCAGCTCGGCGGGGTCGCGCCCGGTCACCTTGGNGATTCGCTCGAGGGTGGACAGCGCGAACGGCATCCGCACGATGAGTTCCGCTTCCTCAGGGGTGTAGAGCTCGCGCAGCATGCTGTAGAAGGTCTCGGTCTGCGGCGTGCGTACGGTCAGGTTGTCGATCTTGTGGCCGAGCGAACCGTAGACATCCTTCGCGACGAGGTGTCCCATGGCGGCCTCCCTCTGCACGGAATCGTTGCGGCAAACTGAAGTCCCTTCGTACGGCCGGCGCCATCATGGAAAGTACTTACAGGTGGTACGTTGCGGGACCGTCGGCGAGCTGCGGCATGATCGTGACGTGATCGTGCTGGCTCGAATCGACCTCATTTCTCCGCCGGGAACTTGCGCCCACGACGCGAGTGTCGCTGGCGGTACTTTCCCGGCTCTCCGATTGGTGCGATGCCGTGGTTGCGGTTCGGCCCGAGACGCTGATCCGCTGGCACCGAGCGGGCTGGCGCTTGTTGCGGCGCGTCAAGTCAAGACCGGGACGACCGCCGATTCCGCAGCCCGAAGGCCAATGCGATCTGCGAAACGAGTAATTGCGGAGCACACCTCGACGGCGTCCCGCGCCCCAGGCCATCAGTCCTGCGGCTGGAACCCGGCCACCCCCGCGCGCCAGAGCACGAACGCATATTCGTCGCCGCGCTCATCGTCGACCTGCGAGCGCGTCGAACCGACGCCGTGACCAGCGTCGAACGTCACGCGGAGCAGCACGGGATTCTTCGAACTCGTCGCCTTCTGGAGCCGCGCCGTCATCTTCGCCACCTGCCAGGGCTCGACGCGCGGGTCGGTCATGCCGGTGGTCAGCAGCACGGCGGGGAGGGGCGTGCCGTCCTTGACGGCGTGGTAGGCGTCCATCGCCTTGAGTCCGAGGAAGCCGTCGCGTTCCGTGACCGTGCCGAATTCGTCGACATTGGTTGGCCCGTTCTGGGAGAACTCGGCCCGCAGCGTGTTCGACACGCCGACGTTGGAGATCACCGCGGCGAACAGGTCCGGGCGCTCGGTCATGGCGCGGCCGACCGTGATGCCGCCCGCCGAGCCGCCCTGGATGGCGAGGTGGCGTGGGCTGGTCCAGCCGTCCTTGACCAGCGTCTCGCAGCAGTCGATGAGATCGCGCCAGGTGTTGGGCTTGGCGAGCTTCTGTCCGGCCTTCCACCAGCGACGGCCGTACTCGCCGCCGCCGCGCACGTGCGCGGTCGCGAGCACGCCGCCCTGCTCGAGAAATGCGATGCCGCGGACGTTGAATGCCGGCGAGTTCGAGATCTGGTAGGAGCCGTACGCATCGACGAGTGCCGGGTTGCTGCCGTCGCGCTTGAGGCCGCGGCGCGCGAGGATGGACAGCGGCACCTTGGTGCCGTCCCGTGCTGTGGCAAACGTCCTGATCGCCTCGTAGCGCGAGGTGTCGACCGGCGGCCGCGGTGACAGGCCCGTGTCCGTGGCGCGGCCGGTCGCCGGTTCGTAGCGCAGCACGGTGTAGGGCTCGAGCCAGCTGGTCGCAACCACCCATGCACCGTCCTCGAGGCCGTTGGCGTACGCGCCGATGATCGCTCCGTCGAACGGCATCGCCGCGAGCGTTAGCTTGCCGTCCTTGTCGAACCGGCGCAGCGCGTTGTAGCCGCCGTCCATCTCGATGACGTACAGCCCGTCGCGAGCGGCGACGATGTTCTCGATCACGGTCTTGCCCTCGGGCACGACCACGGTCGCCTCGGCGAAGCGCGGGTTGGCGACCGGGGTGCGCAGTACGCGTGCGTTCGTCGCATCCCGGGTGCTGAGCAGATAGAGATCCTCGCCGCGCGTCGCGAATCCGACGACCTCATCCGCAACCTCACAGGCGCGCCGCCAGACGGGCTTGCCCGCCGTCACATCCGAGAGGCGCGCGGTGAACAACGGGTTCTCGCGCCGGACGCCGCCGATCCCGAGCGCGACCACGTAGGCGGAGCTCGGCTCGGCCACCAGGATCGGGATCTCGAAGGGCTCGAGCGGGACTGCGTCGTGCAGCCCGCGCGTGAGGATGATCCGATCGGATTTCGGGTCCGTGCCCAGCCGGTGCAGGCAGGCGACCATGTCCCTGAAGAGATCGGCCGTGCCGAGCTTCGCGGACTCGGCGAGCCGGGTGTAGAAGAAGCCGGAGCCGTCGGGTAGCCACGAAGCGCCGAAGAACGGTGTCCGCTCGATGCGCTCCGGCAGCAGCTTGCCGCTGTCTACCTCGATGACGTGCGTCGTTGCCATCTCGGAGCCGGCCGGCGACTGGCCGTAGGCGACGTGGTGGCCATCGGGCGACGCGCTCCACCAGTCGATTGAGACGTGCTTACCGTCCACCTTGATCGCGGTCGGGTCCACGAGCAGCCGTTCCTGCCCGGCGAGGCCGTCGCGGACGTACAGCTTGTAGCTGTCCGCGCCGCCCGGCCTCTTGAGGTAGAACACGCGGCTTCCGCCGGTCTGCACCTCGACCGTGATCGGCATGTCGCCGGACAGGGCGGCGATGCGCTCGGCCAGTGCCTTGCGCCCCGGGATCGAGTCGAGCACGCGACGCGCGTATTCGCCTTGCCCGCGCATGAACGGCTCCCACTCGGCGTCCTTCGGGTTCTCCATCCAGCGGTAGGGGTCGACGATGGTCTCGCCCCACAGCGTCTCGCTGACGGGCTCGATGCGCGCGACCGGCGGACCGGCCGGCGCGTCGGCCCAGGCCCACCGCGGACGGAGCATGGCGGTCAGCGGCACGGTGCCGAGGGCTACCAGGACCGCGCGACGCGTGATTTCGTTGCCCTTCATGAGCCGTCTCCTCGAGAGTGTCTGGCGTTGAGTACCGCTCAACCTGGACCCGCCCGTCCCGATCGGCCGGCGCAGGTCGTGCAGCAACGCATACTAAGTCGGAAGGCCATCGCTGTGCAGCGGAATGAGCACGCGTGCACTGAGGGCGGCGGAGCGAGGCTCGGCGCATGAATCGCCGCGTTGCCAGCGTCGATTTTGGTCGTTGCCCGGGGCCGAGGAAAAAGCGGACGTCCAGGCGGGCGAAGAACCGGCCAGGAGAAGTCGTACGAGGCGCGTGCCAAGTGGCGACCGCAGTCTGCCGTCACGTCGTACTGACACAGCATTTTCAGTGCCCGATGATCGCTGACCTGATAGATCGATGATGTTGCCGAGGAGCAGCCGCTAAATAGCGCGGCCTGATAACAGTGAGGCTTCTCCCCGATTGAGGATGACGAAAATGCAGGCGAGTAGCGAAACGGTTTGGAGTCCGGCCGGTCGGACCCTCTACTTCTGACTGGTGCGGAAATCGACGGGACTGCGGGCCTACGCAGCCAGTGTTCCGGCAGGTCGTTTGCAGACCTCGGTGACCCGCAAGCGCAGCGACTGCACTGGGGCGCTGCACTTTTCACAATTCCGAAAAAACCGGCCGAGGATTAGGGCCTGTTAACACTAGCGCAGCGCCTCAACGACGAGCGCGAAGCACAGGAACGCCATAAACATGACGTCGAGTTTGTCGAAGCGACTAAAGATCCGGCGGAAGCCTTTGAGCCTGCGAAACAGCCGTTCGATCTCGTTGCGCCGACGATACCAGGCTTTGCTGTACTTCCACGGCGCGACGCGCGTCGAGAGCGGGGGAACCACCGGGATGAAGCCGAGATCGAGCGCGAGTTGGCGCGTTTCGTTGCCTTCATACGCCCGGTCCATGAGCAGACGGCAACGCCGTGGCAGGCCCGACAGCGTGCGCAGCAGGTCTCGACCGGCTGGCGCATCGCCGGCCTGGCCCGGCGTCAGCGAGAAGGTCAGAGCCGTTCGAGCATCCGCGGCAACCATATGAATCTTCGTGGTCCATCCGCCTCGCGACTTGCCGATGGATTGCGGTCCGTTTTTTTTAGAGCGCCGGTGCCGTCGGGATGCACTTTGACGATCGTGCTGTCGAGGCTGACCGCTTCAATCTTCACGCGGATGAGCTGCTGATGCTGCAGTTCCTCAAACAAGCGATCCAGCACGCCGGCCTTCGCCCAGCGGTTCATGCGTGTATAGATCGTGTGCCAGTTGCCGAAGCGCTTGGGCAGAGCACGCCATTTGCAGCCGTTCTCCGCAACGTACAGAATCGCATTGACAACGTGAAGGTTGCTGAGCGAGACGTTGCCGCGCTGGACCGGCAGGAACGGCTCGATGCGACTGAATTGAGCAGCAGTGATTTCCATGCCGCGTAGTATATCACGTAGTGTGAACAGGCCCTAGTCCGCATCACGTGCCGCCACTCGTCGAGGACGGTGCTGGACTGTCCCCCCCGCACTTTGGAGCTGCGCCATGAGTTGGCAGTGAGCCAGGAATGCGGCCAACCGCTGCTCCGGTGTCATTCGTTTG
>Ga0031656_10001049_pt1 | contig 10315 bp, 8 predicted proteins | sample FrelakmetDIP11DI_FD_55080 | JGI IMG/M metagenome (GOLD analysis project Ga0031656, IMG submission 55080) | Freshwater lake sediment microbial communities from the University of Notre Dame, USA, for methane emissions studies - DIP11 DI | ecosystem: Environmental > Aquatic > Freshwater > Lake >... | reverse complement strand
AGGGAGTTGAGATGGATTTTGTCTGCATGGGTCTGGGCAAAGCTGAGTGCTTCATTGACAACCTCATCAGGGGTTAGTAATCCTGTATTGAGAGAAGAACTCAGAAGCGAGTGGAAGAGCATAAAATGATCCTTGAGAATAGCATCCTGGTATTTTCCAAAATGTACAAAACGTGTTTCGAGAAAGTCGTGGAACCAACTGACTGCTTCCTCATGGGTGATGGGGTAAAAGAATGATGATGTATCTCCGGGATTGTTCGAAAAACGCTGTTGAACATAGTTTCTTGCCTCAATAACAAATGCATTGGGTGCCGGAAACTTTGGCTTGGGGATTGATATTGACGCAGGCAACGGTTCACGATTCTCCGTATCAAATGTCCACCTGCCTCCTTCCGGTTTTCCTTTGTTGAGCATTATGCCGAGTCTTTTTCGCTGGGCGATATAGAAGCGTGTCATTGAGTAATGAGCAGTGTTTCCGAAGAAATCCCTAAACCATGCAGGATCAGTGAGGAATGCAGGTGAGGGATCAACATGCAGGGTAATCCCATATTTCGGCGCGTTGTCAGCAAGCCGTTTCTCAAGAAGAGAATCTGCAGGGTCAGCGAGATTCAGAACCTTGATTCCTGAAGCATTGAGTAGAGCAAAGAGATAATTCATCGAGGGTGATTGTTCGTATTGAATAAACTGGACCGCGTGACCTGCTGCGGTCAGCGTTTTTTGATAAGCTTTCATTGAGGCTCGATGGAGTACGAGCTTATTCTTGTGGAAATGAATGCTTGACTCTGACTCCCCGAAGAAGCGTTGGTCTTCCATGAGAAACACTGGCCTGCCGCGCCGAACAGACGGGTGTCGGGCAAACAACTGGTGAGGGAATATGACGGTTGCTTCCATGATATTAAACTATATCGTATTTTCCTGATGAAGGATAGATCGGGAACGGCATGAAAGATACAAGAAACATATTGTGTGGGTGGTGTACTACCAGCATGCGAATAATGTGGTTGTAGGCATGGTCAAGTTTTTTACCTTGATGATTCAGTTGCTGAATCAACTCCTCCACCCAGTACCTTATAGAGCGTTACGAGATTGTTGAGTTTCGACAGGCGGAGGATGATCAGCGCATTCTCTGCGGCAAAGAGGGCTCGTTGTGAGTCCAGAACACCCAGGTAACTGTCAACCCCCTTTACATAACGGGCATTGGAGAGACGATAGGTTTCTGATGAGGCCTGAACGAGGGATTCCTGGGCAGCTAATTGGTCGCCTACGGTACCTTTCTTGGCAAGGGCGTCAGCCGTTTCTTTGAAAGCTGTTTGAATGGACTTTTCATACTGAGCAAGGGCAATCTCTCTTTCGACCGTAATCCCTCGCAATGCTGACCACAAGCGGGCGTCAAAAATCGGCATGATAACCTGGGGAGCAAAACTCCAGGTAGCAGCGCCTGCCTTGAAGAGTCCTGACAGTTCGTTGCTTGCTGTTCCCACGGTAGTTGTGAGTGCAATGCGAGGGAAGAATGCAGCCCTTGCTGCACCGATGTTTGCGTTTGCAGCCTTAAGCCGGTGCTCCGCTGCGAGGATGTCGGGACGGCCCAGGAGTATGTCAGATGACACTCCGGCAGATATATCTGTAAGAGGCGTAACACTGTTAAGATCATTTGGCAAGAGCTCCCTGGGTACCGGTGCACCAACCAGAAGATTCAATGCATTCTCTCCCTGTGCCACAAACTGAGTATACAGGGCAACATCCCGTCTTGCCAAATCCACCTGCGTTTGAGCGCGGCGGAGGTCCAGTTCGTTGGTTATGCCAACTTCGTAACGTCGTTGGATCAGCTTATAAGAGGCCTGTTGAGCATCTAGGGTGGACTGAGAGAGTTTGAGGCCCTCGTGGTCAGCCGCCAAGCCAAGATAGACTTCTGCAACTGAGGCAATCAGGGAAAGCTGAGCACCCTGCTGTACATATTCTGTGGCAAGATATTCCTCCAATGCCTTATCTGTGAGGCTGCGGATGCGCCCAAAGAGGTCAATCTCCCAGGAAAGCACACCCAAGTCAGCACTATACCGTTCTGTAATCTTTGAGCTCCCTTTGTCTGAAAGATCTGCTGATACACGCTGTCTAGCTCCTGCTCCCACTGCATCAAGGGCAGGGAATAGTTCTGAGCGCTGAATTCCATATATGGCTCTTGCCCTGTCAACGTTCAACGTGGCTATCCGGAGGTCTCGGTTATTATTCAGGGCCATGGTAATGACCTTCTGAAGGCGCTCATCATTGATAAACTCCTGCCAGGGCAGCTTCGATGCAACAGGGACAGGGGTACCGGACGCGTCCTTCTTGTATGCCTCCCCGCTTGGCCAATCTGTTGGTATCGGTGGAGCAGGTCGAGTATACCAGGGGGCCATGGTGCAGCCTGCGAGGAATATGGCTATGAGGGTTATTGACAACGCTTTTCGTATCATTGTTAGAGTCCCTCCGAAATATCAGTCGAATAAGCCTTGCGTTTTTGCTCCACTTTGAACCAACGGGACACAACCACAAAAAGCAATGGGATGTAAAAGAGATCGATAAATGTTGCCGACAACATGCCACCTGTTACAGCGGTTCCGATAGCCTTCATGGCGCCTGCACCGGCACCGGTGGCGATGGCCAGCGGTAATACTCCAAAGAAAAATGCCATAGAGGTCATAATAACAGGGCGAAATCTTACCCGCACCGCCCCAAGGGTTGCCTCGATCAGGTCTTCGCCCCTGGCCATTCGTTCCTTTGCAAACTGGATAATAAGGATGGCATTCTTTGTGGTCAGACCGAGGGTGGTGAGGAATCCAATTTGGAAATAGACGTCATTGTGGAGACCCCGCGACCAGGTGGCCAGCGTTGCACCGAATACACCAATGGGCAGCATCAGCAGGTTGGCGATCGGAATCGGCCAGCTTTCATACAGGGCTGCTACACACAGAAAGATTACTATGATGGAAAAGACATACAAGAGGGGCGCCTGTGAACTTGACATTCGCTCCTGGTAGGAAAGGCCGGTCCATTCAAAGCCGATTCCCTGGGGTAATTTAGAGACCATCTCTTCCATCGCCTGCATCGCTTCACCGGAGCTTTTCCCCGGAGCAGGCTCCCCCTGAATGTTCCGAGAAGGGAAACCATTAAAACGTTCAAGCCTTGGAGAGCCAGTTGTCCAGTGTGCTGTAGCAAAGGAAGAGAAGGGTACCATCTTGCCTGAGGTATTCCGAACGTAGAGCTTTTCTAAGTCTTTGGGCAGCATACGATAAGGGGCATCTGCCTGGATGAAGACACGCTTGACCCGACCTCCCTGTATGAAGTTGTTTACGTATGCGCTACCGAATGCAGCTGATATTGTATTATGGATGGAGGCAATGGGAACGCCCAGAGCACCTGCCCTTTCCCAGTCAACATCTACCCGGTATTCAGGCACATCCTCCATACCATTCGGCCTCACTTTAGCGAGGCGCTTATCCTGAAAAGCCATGCCAAGGAGCTGGTTCCTGGCTTCCATAAGTTTTTGGTGACCAAGCCCTCCTCTGTCCAGTAACTGGAAGTCAAACCCGGTAGCGATACCAAGTTCGATCACTGACGGTGGCGGAAACGCAAATATCATAGCCCCTTTGATTTGAGAAAGGGCTTGCATGGCACGCCCTGCGACGGCTTTGACTTTCAGATCAGAACGTTTACGGAGATCCCAGCCATTCAATTTGACAAATACCATCCCATTGTTCTGAGCTCTTCCGGAAAAGCCCATACCGGAAATCATCATGCAGGATTCCACAGCCTCTTTTTCATTGTCCATGAAGTAGCGCTGTACCTCGCTTACAACTTTTTTAGTCTGTTCTATTGTGGAACCTGTGGGTAGCATCACCTGGGTAAGCATTATTCCCTGGTCTTCATCAGGAACATAAGACGTGGGTGTGCGAAGGAAGAGTATCCCCACGGCCACGACGATTATAATATAAATGACTGCATAGCGCGTTTTCTTGGAGAAAGAATTGCCGACTATTTTTACATACCGGTCCCTGATTCGGAAAAATATGCGATCAAACCATCTGAAAAAAGGACGTAGGAAAGAAATAGCATTTTCCGCCGGTTCATGTCCCGCTTTCACCGGTTTGAGGAGGGTTGCACAGAGGACCGGCGTCAGGATTAAGGCAACAGCAACCGAAAGGAGCATGGAGGAGATAATGGTCACGGAAAATTGTCGGTAGATGACCCCGGTGGATCCACCAAAGAAGGCCATGGGGCCGAACACCGCAGAGAGCACAAGTCCGATGCCGATGAGGGCGCTCGTGATCTGCTCCATGGACTTGCGGGTGGCTTCCTTCGGCGAAAGCCCTTCCTCGCTCATGATCCGTTCGACGTTCTCCACCACCACAATGGCGTCGTCAACCAGAAGACCAATGGAGAGCACCATGGCAAACATGGTGAGCATGTTGATGGAAAAACCAAAAAATTTCAGCACTGCGAAGGTCCCAAGAAGCACCACTGGCACTGCAATAGTCGGGATCAGGGTGGCCCGGATGTTTCCCATGAAGAGCCACATGACAAGAAAAACCAGGAGGATGGCTTCAAGGAGGGTTTTAACGACTTCATTGATGGCAACCTTGACAAAGGGGGTGGTGTCATAGGGATAGATCACTTTCATTCCCTGGGGGAAGAACTGGCTCATTTCCCTCATCTTTGCCCTGACCGCATCGGCCGTATCCAGAGCGTTGGCGCCGGATGCCATCCGGATACCCATACCGGCAGATGGCCTTCCGTTGTTGAAGACTTCGATGTCATAGGCATCGGTTCCCAGCTCTGCACGACCCACATCCTTCATGCGCACAATGGATCCGTTGGGATTGACCCTGATGGGGATGGAGGCAAACTCTTCAGGGGTTTTCAGCATGCTCTGGACGATGATGGATGTGTTCAGGCGCTGACCTTCTACTGCCGGCGCGCCGCCGAACTGGCCGGCAGAAACCTCTACGTTGTAAGTCCGAAGGGCCGTAATGACATCCTCGATCGTGAGATGGTAATCAACCAATCTGTCAGGGTTGAGCCATATGCGCATAGCATATTGGGAGCCGAAGTTTTCCACTTCTCCCACACCGGGGACACGGGCAAGCACCTTTTCCAAATTCGATTGGGCATAGTCCCGCAGGTCGTTGCCGTCCATGCTGCCGTCTTCTGAGATAAGACCCACAATCATTAGCCAGTTTCTAGTGGCCTTGCCGACTGTGACGCCCTGGCGCTGAACTACCTCTGGCAGGCTCGACATGGCAAGCTGGAGTTTGTTCTGCACCTTTGACCAGGCAAGGTCAGGATCAGTTCCCGGAGCAAAGGTCAATTCGATGCGCGCCCCACCTGCCGAATCACTGGTAGCAGATAAATAGAGCATCTTATCAAGGCCTGTCATCTTTTGCTCGATAATCTGGGTTACGCTGTTTTCAACGGTCTCTGCTGAGGCTCCTGGGTAAGATGCCTGAATATAAATCGATGGGGGAGCGATGGGAGGGTACTGTGATATGGGTAGGCTGTAAATGGCGAGAGAGCCTACCAGCATGATAACGATAGCAATAACCCAGGCAAAGACGGGGCGATCAAGAAAGAATTTCGATAACATGAGTTACCTCCGTCTACTGTGCTTTAGCAGGTGGTGGGGCTGTTTTTGAAACACTCTGACCTTCCTTGTCGCCGGTATTAACAGGAACTGCTTTTACCGGTATACCCGGCCTCACTTTTTGGGTACCCTCCACAATTATCGTATCTCCTGCATTAAGACCTGATGTTATCAGCCACTTGTCGCCTAGGGCACGATCGACAGTGATCATTCGTAATTCTACCTTACTCTCTTTATCGACGACCATAGCGACAGGGTTGCCTTTTGGATCCCGGGATACACCCTGCTGGGGAGCTAGAATTGCGTTATCCACTATGCCTTCCTGTACAAGGGCGCGGGCATACATTCCAGGAAGAAGTGTGTTCTTGGGATTTGGAAAGACCATGCGAAGAATAAACGATCCAGTGCTGGCATCGACCGTAACATCAGAGAATTTCAAAGATCCTTCGAGAGGGTAGGGTGTGCCATCTTCAAGAAGCAGCCGGACTCTTGTCTGGTTTGGGCCATCGCCCTTGATACGGCCGGAGGCTATATGTCTTTTTAGTTGCAACAGGTTGGCGCTTGACTGGGTCGCATCCACATAGATCGGATCGAGTTGTTGGATAGTGGTGAGAGGGGTGGGTTGACTTGCCGTCACAAGGGCGCCCACAGTTACGTTTGATTTGCCGATGCGTCCCGTAATAGGTGCTGTAACGCGTGTGTAGGCGAGGTTGATTTGGGCAGTGTCAGCTGCTGCCTTGTTCACCTGAATATCGGCCTCTGATTGCTTGAGGGTTGCTGTGGCATCATCATACTCCTGTTGACTCACTGCATTAATGGCAACCAATTCTTTGTAACGCTCAACCCTGTTTCTGATGGATACGACATTTGCTTCAGATCTAGCAAGGGATGCCCGTGCTGCCGAGTAGGCCGCCTCGTAAGTGGCAGGATCGATCTGGTAGAGTAGATCGCCGGCTTTTACATCAGAGCCTTCCGTAAAAATTCTTTTTCGGATGATTCCACCTACCTGGGGTCGGACTTCGGCAATGAGGTGCGGAGATATTCGTCCCGGCAGCTCGGTTATTATTGGCACACGCTCAGGTTGCAATGTGACAACTGCTACTTCAGGGGTGCCGCCCTGGGGCCCGCCACCTTGTTTTGACTGTCCACAAGCAGTCAACGCAAGAACAACTGAAATAAGGGCAACTGTACCAAACAGTCTCAGTCTGTTATTATTCTTCATGAGATCCTCCACGATCCTTTGCACTTTTCTCACTGTTATTTTTTGCAATACGGCGAACCTTGCTAATCCCTGCCAGCGAAAAGGTTACAACATGACGGGCGTAATCCTCGATGTCGTCAATTCTCAGGGATGCATCCTTAACATCGGTTAACGGTCTCTCAACAATATTTATGAAAGCCGGGATGACGCATTGGCTAATGATGCTCACGGTGCAGAATCGAACCGTCGCTTCTGGGTTATCCGGGCCAAGGATTTCACGCATCAGCGCCATAATTCTCCGGCGAATAGGCATCATCTCCTCTTTCATCACTTCTTCCAATAATCCTGTTGGGTTTGCAAGTTCTTTGTTTACGATATGAAACTCTTTATTGTCTTTATCGTTAATTCTTCGGAGCAGCGCAGCCACCTGACCAGCAAGACGTTGTTCGGGCGGTGCATTTACATCTACACCGCCATCAGGCGGATAAGTCTTTATTGAATCACGAAATGACTTTCTCCATGCCTCTCTGTAAAGGGTTTCTTTATTGCCAAAGTGGTAGTTAACGGCAGCTACGTTTGTAGCTGCCCGTTTGCTGATTTCTGCAATCGTTGCATCACGAAAGCCTTTTTCCGCAAAAATATCACTTGCAGCCATGAGCAGGCTTTTTTGGGTTCTCGCTGCGTCTTGTCGCAGAATTTTCATTCCATCCTCCAGGCTAATTGTANTTTNAATTTAAAATGTGTATTTGAAATTGTCAATAGAAAATTATCTCCAGTGTCANNGCANCTGGATGATGTGCTTTCTATAAAACCCTTCCTTAATTTATATGGTAAACCTAGGCCTTTGGCATAAGGCACCTAAGTCAGACGTGCATGTCGAATACTCCACCAAATTCACTGAGGGCTGCTATACTTAGATTAGGCAGAGNTTTTTTATGCAAAGGAGGGGATGAAAGATGCTCGTACCAACCAAGATCCTTGTACCAACAGATTTTTCGGAGTACTCGGGCAAGGCATTAGAGCAGGCGCTGGATATCGCGAAGCATTATCGTGCGAAGGTTTTCCTTCTCCATGTTCTCCACGGGGAGATTTACAGCATGGGCCTGGATTTTGTTTTCAGCGAGAAGGTAGTACAGCAGGTTAAGGATGATACATTGATTTGGGCTCAACAGAGCTTACAGAAACAGCTTGACAGATTTCCGCAGGCTAAAGAGGTGGAGGTAGTCACCAATATCCGTGAGGGTGTTCCTTATGAGGAGATACTGAAGGAGGGAAAAGAGCAAGGGATCGACCTGGTTGTAATCGCTTCTCTCGGGAGATCAGGCATTGGAAAATACCTTATCGGCAGCGTGGCCCGCAATGTCCTGAAAGGTTCCAAGTGTCCGGTACTGTTGACAAAATGAAAAAAGGAATGAAGCTCGGGATTTTGGGGCCGATGAAACTGCTCACACTGCTTTGCGATGGACCTAACTGAAAAGCACCTTGCGAAAGGCGTGTCGACAGACCCGACAAACGAAACGACGTGCCTCATGAAAGCGACAATGACCGTACTTGTATTAACCTTGCTTGCGGGATGCGTAATTGGGGCAAATGCCGCCTAGTGGTGGATCATGATTCTTGTCTTGAACCTCAATACGGCAATGAAACACCAGGTACTCAACCTTCTGGGGCCACCTGAAGGGGATGAAAAATGAGGTGGTGGATTTAAGCTCAAAAAATATGTTGACAAACGAGAAATGTTTGCATATAAACAGAATATTACGATGAACATTATAATGGTACAGGGAGGAACCGGTAAGTTTTTTTAAATCTTTGAGTCCGGAGGTGATGACGAAGAAGCATGGGTGGCAGGTCAACTCAGATAGAAGATAGTGCAGGAAGGGTTCGGTAGGAGCATGAACAAAATATACCATTCCCCATGCCTGCCATAAAATGAGTTCTCAAGTCATTGGGTAATTTTTAGCACTGAAGTTGAAGTAGGGGGGGGTTGAGACATGTGGGAGAATATCAATGCCAAGAAAAGTGAATCTTTTATAGAGCGCCACTTTGGTCTTGGTCCGAAGGGCGAAGATACTTCCGGAACCTCTGCAAAACCAGCAATAACTATTGCACGACTAGAAGGAGCGGGCGGGCTTACGGTCGCTTCAAGTCTGGCAGACTATCTGCAAACACACACTTCTTCTCGTGAGGTGTGGACCGTTTTCTCTCAGCATCTCGTGGCAAAAGTACTGGAGGAACACCGTCACCAAAAGCGCATTGGCGATTTCATGAAGGAAGGCCACAAGGGTTCGCTGACCGATGCGTTTGAGGAGTTGCTGGGTTTGCACCCCTCCACCTGGACGCTCGTGGAACAAACTAACGCAACCATATTACGCCTTGCGCAAATAGGGAATGTTATTCTGGTGGGCAGAGGAGCCAACGTCGTTACCAGCAATCTGCAGACTGTCTTTCATGTGCACCTGGTCGGGTCGCTTGAAACGAGGATCGAGCAGGCACAGAAGGTCTTCGGTCTAGATCGAAAATCAGCCATCAATTATATCAAGAAAAAGGATGAGGGACGCAGGCGCTATCTGAAGGATAACTTCGACAAAGACATCAATGATCCATTGCTCTATCACGTGATCATCAATACAGATCTGGTGCAGTACGACGAAGCCGCACGGTTGATTGGCGATGAAGTGATCAGGCGTTTCAAACTGGACAGCCCGGTAAAAGCGGCTGGAAGCAGGAGCCTTTTAACTTAAAAGTGTGAGCTCATTTTTGAATGAGGTGATGCCATGCGAGATGTAATCCAAAAGATCATCGCAACAGAGAGTGAGGCGAAGCTTACAGTCGAAGCGGCCAGGGCTGAAGCGGATCGTATTTCGTCAGACGCTCAGAAGAAGGGGCATGATGTTGTTGAGCAGGCCCGTCAGGAAGCGCTCATCGAGGCAGGGAGAATTGTGGATGCTGCAGTAGAAGCAGCCGAGTTGGAAAAACAGCACCGATTGACTGATGCTGCCGTTGAAATAGAAAGTCAGATCCAACTTGAGCCAGCCAGCAGGAAAAAAGCTGCTGAAGCGGTTGTCCGGTGCGTATGCAAAAAAACATAGATGACCCCGGCACTACTGTCATTGCTTCGAAGCAACGAATAGCGAACGACCTGGATTATCTCGCGGCCCGTCTTCATGCCCGCCGCAGCCGCATGGCCGAGGCGGAGCGACTCGATGGTCTGTGCCACATTCGGAGTTTTCCAGAATTTTATCGCACCATCTTTCCGGAGTCTGAGTTTAAGGGAGTCCTTGATTTCCAGCGCCTGTTAGTCTATGAACTGATCGGCGAGTTATCCGGCTTCCGTGCCCATATGTCCGGCCCAGGAGCCGATCTGATCGATTGGACGCTGGTTCGGTTCCAAGTGGAAAATTTGAAGGTATTGATCCGGGCATGTTTGACAAAGGCGCCCATCGAAGAGTTATTCGGGCATCTCGTCCCCCTCCCCAGGGAGTTAGCCTTGGATATCCA
>Ga0031656_10001047_pt1 | contig 10320 bp, 12 predicted proteins | sample FrelakmetDIP11DI_FD_55080 | JGI IMG/M metagenome (GOLD analysis project Ga0031656, IMG submission 55080) | Freshwater lake sediment microbial communities from the University of Notre Dame, USA, for methane emissions studies - DIP11 DI | ecosystem: Environmental > Aquatic > Freshwater > Lake >... | reverse complement strand
GATGATATCAACGACCCACATCGACCTGCGGATTCGGGCGAAAAAGCGTGGGATTGAAACACGTATCATCCACGCATCGTCAATCTCAACGGCGGTCTGCGGACTGACCGGGCTGCAGAATTACCGGTTCGGAAAGACCTGCTCTCTTCCGTATCCCTACAAGACATGGTCTCCCCAGACCCCGTTCGATGTCATCCGTGAGAACCGGGAACGTGACCTCCACACTCTCGTTTACCTCGATTTAAGAGAGGATCGTTGTATGACCATCCCAGAGGCAGTGGAGATCCTTGAAGAGATGGCTCAGAAATGTGGAAGCACTATCCCGCTCTATGTTGGTGTGGCCAGAGCAGGATCGGAAACACCGGTAGTTACGGCAGGAAATGCCGCAAGGATCAGGGACACGGAGTTTGGTCCACCGCTGCATATCCTCGTAATCCCGGCCTCTTTGCATGTTATGGAACAGGAATATCTGGAGCTGTTTGCCGGCCTATGATGCTTCATGAATGCCGGATGGCCCTCGAAAAGAGAATTTCCCGGATCGAATCCATTCCTCCTCCTGGATGTGTTCTTTTTTCATGTGCCCGGGAAATCTTCGCAATGGTGGATGCATACTACCACGATGGTATGATATTTCTCTCCCATGGGGATCTTCCCAACGCACTTGCAAGCTTCAGCTATGCCCTGGGTTGGATGGATGCCGGAATCTGTATGGGATTACTCTCATCTCCAGCGGGTTCAGGGTTCCCCCTGACAGCAGGGGGATTTCCATCGCAAAGGAATAACCATGACCGGTTGCCTGAAAAGACCGCCCGTTACCGGGTTCTCCTCTCCCGGGCATGCATGAGTCTTAACCCCGCACCTGAAGCGGATACCTGTACCCATTCTTTTTCAGAGAGAATCCTGGTTATTGCAGGGGTATTTTACGCCCAGGGAATACTCTGGGAAGATTCCGGGGACCAGGATGCTGCCCTTGCAGCGTACAGTTACGGATTCGGATGGCTTGATGCAGGTGTCCGGTCGGGGCTTTTCAGGATAACCGGAAACCGCGAAATATTCACAATTTAACAGGCCCCTTCTTCCTAAAGTGTTTATACTATGCATTGTAATCTCTAATGAATTCTGAAACAGAGGGTGAGGATTCCTTTAATGGATAGAACGCAAAAAAAATGGCTCTGGATCTCGATTGGATTTTCAGCCGTTGTTCTGGTTGCTGTTCTCTATTTCACCGTTGATGCCTCAACAGTTGTGTATCTCCGCCAGCTGAAGGTTCCGTTCCTCATCCTTGCCGTCCTTACCCACCTTCTCGCCCTCTGTTTCTGGGCTCTCCGGATCAAGTTCATGAGCAGGTCCCTTGGATATCCGGTAGGGTTTCTCTATTCTCTCAATCTGGTCTTTGCCAACATGCTGGTTGCAGCAATTACGCCTTCGCAGGCGGGCGGTGAGCCGGTCAGGATTCACGAGCTCTACAAGGCAGGTGTCAAGATAGGGGATGCTACGGCCATCGTGATTACCGAGCGTATTCTCGATGGTATCGTTCTTGGGATCGGTGGAGCGTTCTTCATGCTGGTGCTGGGCAGCGAATGGCAGCGAATCGGATCAGTGTTCAGCTATCTCATGTATGCATCATGGGTTATCATCACCGTGATTGTGATACTCTTCATCTATTCAGTCAAGAATCCTGGTCTGATCAAGAGGATCGTCCACTTCAGCTCAGGAATTTTCACCCGGAAATGGGAGAGCAAAAGGATCGAAAAGTTTGCCCTCTCTGTTGATCACGAGGTCGACAACTTCCACCAGACCCTCTCTGACTTTATGAGTCATGGAAAGGGCGGGCTGGTATGGGGACTCCTCTTCACCACCCTCTTCTGGTTCTGCGAATTCATCATCGTCTCATTCCTCCTTATCGGTCTGGGCCAGGCTCCCATCTTTATTGAATCACTCATTGTCCAGCTGGTCATTGCCATCGTGATGATGATCCCCCTCACCCCCGGAGGTTCGGGAATTGCCGAGATTATGTTCATATCACTTTATGGTTTATTTGTGAACTCTTCGATTCTTGGAATTCTGGTCGTCCTCTGGCGGTCGATCCTCTTCTATCTCAACATCATCCTCGGTCTTATATCAAGTCTCATTATTGTCCAGCGTGAGGCACGGGGAAGCAGCTGAACAAACCTATAAGTGCAGATGCACCAATCATCCTTCACCTATGGAACCGGTGAAGTGCAGGGTAAAAGGCGTCTATATGGCTGTCGGAGATCTGGGCGCCTCACCAGCGGTCATTCTCTCCTTTGAAGATGATACCTGCCTTCCCATCTATATCGGCCTCTGGGAGGCATTATCTATTCATNCCGCCCTGAATAACGAGATCCCCCCCCGTCCACTTACCCATGATCTCTTTGTCGAATTTCTTGAACGCTTTAAGATCTCGCTGAAATTTCTGGTTATTGATGCAATCGAGGATGGNGTATACTACGCAAATATGATTCTTGAACAGGATCATCATGAACTGAGCATGGACTGCCGGCCAAGTGACGGNATTGCAATCGGGCTCAGGTGTCANGCCGATATACTTATAAACGAGGAAGTCATGAGCAGTTCTGCTATCAGGTCCGATGAACTCCCGTCCCTCATGGATATCGGTTCCTATCTGGCAGGATAGCTCACTTCCGGCGTCTTCCGAGTTCTTCGAGAACTTCAGTAAATTCAACACCGTTGGCCTTCAGGGCAATCAGGAGATGAAACTGGAGATCGGCTGCCTCGGAAATAATATTCTGGTGATCGCCATTCTTGATGGCGATGATGAACTCAGTTGCTTCTTCTCCTACCTTCTCAAGGNCCCNGTCCGTTCCTTTATCACCACTTANCAGCCCTGAGATATACGACGATGCCTTTGGATTGACTAACCGGTCNGTGATTACCTGCCAGAGTTCATCGAGAACAGACNTTGANATCATGCTGTTCCCTCATCGACCCGCAGTTCACTCAGCTCCTCATTCCAGAATTTCCGTATCAGGAGGCGTGCTTTCTCAATATTAGCGCCTTTCTTTCCGATTGCTGTCCCCAGGTCACTCNGTTTCATAAGGTATACCAACAGGTTCCCGCTTTCCTGCTCCTTTTCAATCCNTGCGAGTTGGACGGGTCTGAAGATATTGGCAATAAATTCATCGCGTTCTCCTGAATATTCCACCATCTCTATCCGTTTCCCGAGAACGTTCTGCATTCTCCTGATATTTTCNCCTTTTTTCCCGATTGCCAGTCCCATGTCCCCCTGTCTGATTATGTAAATAACCCGCTCGAATTTTTCATCGATGAGGCAATCCAGCGCGGTGGCTTTGGTAAGGATACGAAGTTCCTCAATATATCTCCGCTCCTTAAAGCCAATACTCCGTTCCATGGACAAAATCGTGTATATGTTATCCTGAGGGTGTCTTTAAAGGTGTTGGCCTGTCGCAGGATGCAAAGATTCGGTCTGGAGTAAGGATAAAAAAAGTGGTGCAGGACAGGTTCACCGGATAAGATAGGTAATTGAAACCTGGGCTGTGATTGAAATCCGGCCTGGTTCTATCGGCGTAGGAACCGTGGCAGCTTTCATCTCTCCGCTACTTACGTACCTGTTATCATATACTATCGGAGTATAGACAGATCCAACGGTGATGGACTGGACACCGCTAATGGTCGTACCCGTGGCAAGAGCAACCGTATCGGCGTCAGCTCTGGCATTCTTCACTGCCAGGGTGAGGGCTTCTGCCCGCAGTGCCCGCTCTTTTTCTTCAGAGAGCATGAAACTGATGGATTGTACCTGGTTGGCGCCGTTTGCCACAGCAAGGTCGATAATTTCCCCCGCACGGCTGAGATCCCGAATGGTGATCTGGACACTGTTGACGACCTGGTAATACCTGATCTTCTGCCCAAACGGGCTTGTATCATCATAGACTGGATAGATGGAATATCCTGAAGTCTGGATATCCTCACGTGCGATTCCAGAATCTGTCAGTGACTTAATCAGGCTGTCCATGATCTTCGCATTCTCAGTCTGTGCTACCCTGACATCCCGGTTCTCGGTCATGACCCCGGCACTTATTTTGGCAATATCAGGAGTGACCTTGATCTCCCCGTTACCTGATGCCGAAAGAGTTCTTTCGGGGCAAAGGGAAGGATCCGTGGCAAAGACCGGAGCCGGGAACAGGGCCACCACCAGCATGAGAACAATTGACAGGAAGACAAATTTCTTCTTCATGTTTATCACCCGTCATCTGTTTCTTTGAGAAATTCAAATAATTATCTTTTAATGCGAAAAATTTCGAAGCATTCTGGAATTTTTCAGACAGATCGATATTTCTTACCTCCACAACTTGCTTATTCTCATATCTCCCATTTCTAATGAGAATGGCATGGGAGCAACCATAGTAGAGAAAATTTTCTCATTGCGATGTGGCCGGAAGGTCAGAGCCGGTGAAGTAGTCATGGCTCCCGTTGACAGGGCGATGATTCATGACATTACCGGTCCGCTTGCCATCAGAAATTTTTCCGAGATGGGAGGGGAGAAAGTCTTTGATCCCCGGGGAGTTATCATGCTTTTCGACCACCAGGTCCCGGCGGATTCAATTGCTGCGGCAGAGAACCAGGCATTCATGCGCATGTTTGCGAAGGATCAGGGAATCTTCAATTATGATGTCCATGAAGGGATATGTCACCAGGTGGTTATGGAAAAAGGGCTTGCCGCACCCGGAGAGATCATCGTAGGTGCCGATTCCCATACCTGCATGTATGGTGCCACCGGGGCATTTGCCACGGGAATCGGATCAACTGACATGGGATTTGTACTGAAATTCGGCTCTCTCTATTTCAGGATACCCGAAAGTATCAGGACAGAAGTCAGTGGGAAGTTCCCCTGGAGGGTGGGGGCAAAAGATCTCATTCTCGCCATAACCCGTGATATCGGCGCCGATGGCGCGACATACCAGGCAATAGAGTTTGCCGGGGAGACAATATCAGGTATGGGAATGGATGGCAGGATGACCCTCTGCAATATGGCCATTGAGATGGGTGCAAAAGCTGGTATTGTTCCCCCGGATATGACGACCTACCGCTACTTTGAGGGCAGACGGGCAGTAACGCCGGTCGATCTCACGAGTGACCCGGATGCTGAATATGACGGCCGGCGAACATATGATGTCAGCGAACTCTCACCCCAGGTAGCTATTCCCCACAATGTCGACCAGGTGGTCCCGGTGGAAGATGTTACGGGAACCCGGGTGGATCAGGTCTTCATCGGTTCGTGCACCAATGGAAGATTTGAAGACCTGGCTGAAGCAGCAGAGGTGCTTTCTGACAGGATATTTTCGGATTCGGTACGGGTCATCATTATCCCGGCCTCAAGGGATGAATACCTCAAGGCACTCCGGGCAGGTCTGATAGAGCGGTTTGTCTCTGCCGGGGCCCTGGTCGAGGCACCCTGCTGCGGTCCCTGCATGGGGGGGGCATTCGGACTGCTCGCTCCCGGGGAGGTCTCCCTATCCACCTCCAACAGGAACTTCAGGGGGAGACAGGGGAGTACTGAGGCCAGTGTCTACCTCTGCTCCCCTGCAACAGCAGCAGCAAGTGCTCTGTATGGGCAGATCACGGACCCGAGAGAGGTGTAAACATGCGGGTATGGAAATTCGGTGACAATATTGATACCGATGCTATCATTCCCGGACGATACCTGATACATAATGATCCGGCAGTGCTTGCATTATACGCCTTTGAGGGGATCCGGAATGAATTTGCCGGGGGCGTGAGAAAGGGGGATATCGTGGTAGCCGGGCGGAACTTCGGATGCGGCTCATCTCGTGAGCATGCCCCTCTCGCTCTTATCGGATCGGGAATAGGGATCATCATTGCCCGGTCATTTGCCCGGATTTTTTACCGAAATGCTGTGAACGTCGGGATTCTTCCCCTGGTATGTCAACGGGCAGATGAAATACCGGACGGTGCCGATATAACGGTGAACCTGAACCAGCATACCATTGAATACAGGGGTAAGGAGTTCCTGACTGAACCGGTACCCGGGTTCCTTCAGGATATCATCAACGCCGGAGGCCTCGTTGCCTATGCCCGGGACCTTGAAGAGGTGCAGACATGTACAGGGTCGCAGTGATAGGTGGAGACGGGATTGGCCCAGAAATCGTACAGGAAGGGAAAAAAGTTCTCGATTCTGCGGGGGAGAGATACCGGTTTGATATCGACTGGCATGAATTTACGGTTGGCGCTGACCGGTATCTCCAGACCGGTGAACTGATCACCGATGAGGAATTATGCGAACTGGGAAAATTTCCGGCTATATACTTTGGGGCCATCGGTGATGAACGTGTCACTCCGGGAATTCTTGAGAAAGGAATCCTGCTTCGGATCCGGTTCCATTTTGACCAGTACGTGAATCTTCGACCGATCAAAATGCTTTCCGGTGTCTGGACTCCCCTCGCGGGAAAAGGACCACGGGACATTGACTTTGTTGTTGTAAGGGAGAACACCGAGGATTTTTACGTTGGGATAGGGTCCAGGTTCAGGGGTTCCCAGAAGAAAACCTTCTCTGTGGAGCGGGAGCTCTACCATGCAGAATTTGGTCTTGACATCAGTTCCGATGCCGAGGAGCTTGCATACCAGATCGGTATCATCACCCGGGAAGGTTCACGAAGGGTCATCTCCTATGCTTTCGACCTTGCTAGTAGGAGGAAAAAGAAGCTTACTTCTGTTGACAAGGCAAATGTCCTTTCCGATATGTACGGGCTCTGGAGGGAGGTCTTTTCCGAGCAGGCAGAAAAATTCCCCGATGTGACTACTGAATTCACTTTTGTAGACGCGATAACCATGTGGTTTGTCAAGAACCCCGAATGGTTTGATGTGGTTGTCACACCGAACATGTTCGGTGATATTATCACTGATCTCGGGGCCATGATCCAGGGCGGGCTGGGCCTTGCACCGGGAGGAAATATAAATCCTGATGGTACATCAATGTTTGAACCTATCCATGGCTCTGCCCCGAAATACAGAGGCCTGGGGATTGCAAACCCTATTGCTACCATCTGGGCTGGATCGATGCTGCTGGATCATCTCGGAGAGCACAAGGCAGCTGGGGCTGTCCTGCGGGCTATTGAGAAAGCGATTGCTGACGGTATTGTTACCAGAGATATGGGAGGATCAGCGACAACGTCTGCAGTCGGCGATTATATATCCCGGTGTATTATCAGGGAATAATCAAGCCGGCGATTATCAGGGCTAAGCCGGAACCCTTCTCCCTTCATCCAGATTGTAACCCTCAAATGAGGAATGAGGGTAGTAATCGGTTAGAAGTCTGTTTCTGACCGGGGTCGTTATTAGCAGTGGCGGAAGGACGGCTACGGAAGCAAAACGCTCCCGTTTACCGAGAACAGCCTGGAGTGCATCACGTGCAACCGTGAACCGTTCACCATTGGTGAGATCAACATTGAGGGCTTTACCCGATTTTGAAATCCGGGCAAAGCCGGCAACACCCCCAATATATGCCATCCAGTTCCATTTGAGTTTTTCAACCCGGGCAGGAGACCCGGATTGGAGGGAACAGCGAAGCTCAGAAATACGGATGCAGAACCGTGTACTGCAGACATGTATCTCGATGACATCCCGCGGTATACCCTCCTCATCGATTATCGGTCGCCGGTTCAGCTGGATGTATCCTGCCCGCGTCATCATATAAGTATCCCTTCCTATACCTATGTCCGGTGAACAGGGTATAAAAGAGTTCAATGTGCGCGGAGTGAAAGTGAAAATTCCCCGTCTGTGTTTATTTACAGAGAGCCTGGAAATCAGCAGAAGGGTCGGCATATTCGTCCGGACCGTGCCCTGTCCGGTCAATGCAGGCATTGAGTACCTCTTCCATGAGAGCAAGTTCCCCCTGGATACCCGCCAGGGGGCGTGCCCTGATTCTTACCATACCCCGTAATGGATAAGTGAAGGGAACAAATGCTGCAGATGGACAGATCGTCCGCTCGAATGATGATCCAAGGATCAGGTCGGGAGGATCCTGTTCGATCAGGTCTCTGACCATAGTAAGTGAGCCTGTAGCGGCAACTCTGAAGCGTGAGGGCCGTGGCCGGTTACGGGAACCGATACAGACAAGAGAGGCATCAAGGTACTTCTCAAGCAGGCGGGCAGCAAAGACCACATAGGAGAAACCTCCAAAAAGTGCTACTGATGGAGGATCAAAGCGCTGGAGGTATTTATCACATGAACGGATAATCTGCTGTTCCGCAATCGCAGCTTCTTTCAGGATTTCATCCGGATTTCCGTAACCTCCCCGTTCTGTGAGATCCACAATGGTTTTCGTGGTCTGGTCTATTCCAAGAAGCGATCCGCTATTTTCACCCCACGTACCGGAAAGATCAGGATTTGCCGATACCGTTCGCGGTGGTATGCCGGAGAGATGTTCAAGAGGGCACGATGAAAAAACTGCCGCTATGGGTATCCCTGCATTCGTGACAATGCGGACAGTTTCCATGGTATTGCCTGATGAGAAAGGATCGATGAGGTTGATGCCATCAAGGTTCACTCCTTTTTTGCCCGGATCAACAGAGACCGGAAGTAATTCTTGAGCATGCAGGTAGCCATCCTCAAACGTTCCAAGGAAACCAGGACTGTCAACCATGATGATGTCCTGCATGCCAGGAAAATCTTCGATATTATCGCCGATGATTGCAGGTGTGCAGGTTTGCACGACCGCAATAGTTTTGTACTGGCTGCGAATTTCCGAAATGAGGTCTCTCAGCCGTTGAGCAGCGCCAAATATAATATCCTCTTCAATGAGGAATGAGCAGTGAAGGTCTCTTCGGAGAATGGTTGCCGGGTAATAGTAACAACCGCTCGAACCATGAATAATTACCCCCATCCCCCTGATTCCTGCCAGACAGGAGACTGCACCGGTCATGGCACAGGGCCAGAGGGGATTCATGCAGTCATTCACGACATATCCGCCTCCAGCGGTGCAGCATGCGGGAAAGCCCGGACGTTCCCACCGGGAGGGGATCCGGAATCGGTACAGGCTTCCCATGGTCCTCAAAAGAGATATCAAATATCTGCTCCAATTCTTTGAATACCGGCTGATCCGGCGGTCCATTACCTCCGGGAGAGAGTACCCTCCCATGGAAATTGTGAAACGACCCGATAAGGCGGTGCTGGTTCTCTTTTTCAGCAGCAGCCGCCCGGCTGCTGTCTATACCGAGAGTTTTCCCGACAGTTTCAAGAAATACCAGGGTTTCTTCCAGACCCACAGGAAAACCCGGAATGAACGGGATACCGAACCGGGATTCAAGGAAATTGCCAACACGGATTAAAGAGGGATCACGGAGGATGTTGACCGATGATGATCCCAGCTTTTTCATTGCCGTGGCAGTAATATTTCGCACGAACCTGAGCTCTATGGAAATCCCGAGAAGGGAGAGGAGACGGGAGACCTCCTGGTAATTCGCCTCAACCTCATATTCCAGATTCTTTTCACCGATTAATGTGACACTTCCGGTCTTTTCTCCCATCTCGCCGAAATCTGATAACGCCATGAGGGCTTCCTCAACGCCTTGTGAAAAACCACCCCCGAGAAAACCCCCTGTTGGTACGACAACAACCGGGAGATGGGAAAAATCCCTGCAGACTGCCCGGACATCATCACCGATCGCAGCCGAGACACATGAAGTGAGTACACAGATCACACCGGGTTCAGAGGCTGCCGCACGGCGGATGGTATCTTCAAGTGCCTCCTCACCCCCAAAAATAACTTCTGTCTCGGTGAGTGAGGTGGACAGGATAGCCGGGGCGAAGAGCCGTCCAGAATCAACCATGAGGGCGTGCAGGAGGGAGGAATTATGGTGTGCGCACCCTTCCGGGCCGTGAATGAGGGTTATACCATCTTTAATAGCTGTCGTAACCGAGAGTGCCCCGCTCAGAGTGCACCCTTCAGTCCGATAAGAATTCATATGCAAGGGACTCGAGTTCCTCCATCTCCATTGGCTCAGGAATATCAAGACGGGCATTTTCGAGGATCGTTCCGGCAAGCTGCCGGTAAACAGAAGCCTGGGAGGATTCCGGGGCATATTCTATCACCGTTTTTTTATTCAGCTCTGCCATTTGCACGATCTGACTCCGGGGGATAAACCCGGTCAGGGCACTTCCTATCCGGTCGGCAAAACAGGTGATAAGCTCCTCTTCACGGTCAAGGTTTTTCCCGTTTCCAATCACCCCGCCGAGCCGGCAGATACCGCGGGTTCTACCGGACAGGCGCTTGATTGCCTTGCAGATGTTGTTCGCGGCATA
>Ga0031656_10001041_pt1 | contig 10337 bp, 11 predicted proteins | sample FrelakmetDIP11DI_FD_55080 | JGI IMG/M metagenome (GOLD analysis project Ga0031656, IMG submission 55080) | Freshwater lake sediment microbial communities from the University of Notre Dame, USA, for methane emissions studies - DIP11 DI | ecosystem: Environmental > Aquatic > Freshwater > Lake >... | reverse complement strand
GGCGGGGACCCAGCGACTTTCGACACGGACGCTGCCTGGCCGAAGCGACACTGGGTCCCCGCCTTCGCGGGGACGACGATTGCCGAGAAGTCGCGCACTCGCGAAGCGCCATGCGGAACGTCGGTATCTACACTAACGGCACCGTGAACTGACGGATCAGCGGCACCGAGTCCGGCCGCACGCCGCGCCACCACTCGAACGCCTCCACGGCCTGCTCGACCAGCATGCCGACCCCGTCGGCGACGGCGCGCGTGCGCCCGGTCTCGCGGGCGATGCGCAGGAAAGGTGTCAGTCCCTTGCCGTAGACCAGGTCGTACGCGAGGCAGGCCTTGCCAAACTGCGCCGCGCCGACCGGCGGCAATTCCCCGACCATGCTTGCGGAAGTCGCGTTGACGACGATGTCGAATGCCTCCCCGCGAAGGTCCGGATAGCCGCCCGCCACCACGCTGCCGAAGCGGCCGAACTCCGCGGCAAGCGCGTGGGCCTTCGCCACCGTGCGATTGGCGATCACCAGCACGGTGGGCTCGGCTTGCAGGAACGGCATCATCGCGCCGCGAACAGCACCCCCGGCCCCCAGCATCAGCACCCGCCGTCCTTTCATCGGAAAGCCCAGGTTGCGCTGGATGTCGTTCGCAAGTCCCACGCCGTCGTAATTCTCGGCGATCGCGCGATCGCCGTCGAAACTCATGCAGTTGACCGCGCCGGCGACTCGCGCACGCTCGCTGCGTTCCGTCGCGTACGCGAACGCGTCGAGCTTGAACGGCTTGGTCACGTTCATGCCGCGGCCGCCTTCGGCACGAAAGCGGTCGACGGCCGGCGCGAACGCATCCGCCTCGATCAGCTCGTAGGTCAGGTCCTGCGCGGTCTGGCGCGCGAAGGCGCCGTGCACGATCGGCGACTTCGACTGCCCGAGCGGCTTGCCCACCAGTCCATAACGGTCGGTCACGCGATCCTCGCGGGCTGCGGCAGCCGGTCCACGGCCGCCTCCGCATAGAGTACCCCGTCGCGCACCATTGACTCGATCTCCGCAGCCGCAAAGCCGAGCTCGGCCGCGACCTCGCGATTGTGCTGGCCCATCAGCGGCGCCACGCGCCGCGGCGTCGCGTCGCAGTCGGAGAACTTGAACGGCACGTTGGCGAGTCGCACCTTGCCCATCACCGGGTGCTCCTGCTCGACGATCATGTTGCGCGCCTGGATCTGGGGATCGGCGATCACCTCGTCGATGCGCGCCACCTTCGAGCACGGCACTTCCGCCGCGTCGAGCGCCGCGACGCATTGCGCCACCGTGCGGTCCTGCGTCCAGGCCCTGACATGCGCGAGCGCCTCGAGGCGGTTCGCGTTGCGGTTCTCGGTGCCGTGGAAGCGCGCATCGGCCGCGAGCGCATCGCCGCCGACCAGCTGCGCGAGCCTCAGCCACGCGTCGTCGACCTGCGCGGCGATCACGAGGTCGCCGTCGCGCGCCGGGAACACGCCGTAGACGGTCGACTGCGGCAGGTCGTGCCCCGAACGTTTGGGGATCTCCTTGCCGGCGCTCATCGTGTAGCACTGCACGGCGTAGTCGTGCATGCTGACCATGCAGTCGTAGAGCGCGATGTCGACGTGGCGCCCCTTGCCGCTCGTCGCGCGTCCGAGCAGCGCAGCACACACGCCGGCCACCCCGTGAATGCCGGCGTACATGTCGGCGAGCGGGATGCGGAACAACGGCGGCGGCTCGCCCGGAACGCCGATCAGGTCCATCGCGCCGCTGCGCGCCTCCGCAATCAGGCCGAAGCCCGGACGTTCCGAATCGGGACCGGTGTGGCCGTAGGCCGACACCGAGCAGTAGACGAGGCGCGGGTTGAGCGCTGCGAGTTGCTTGAAGCCGAGGCCGAGCCTGTCGAGCGCGCCGGGACGGTAGTTCTCGACGAACACGTCGGCGCTGCCGACGAGCTTGTGCAGGAGGTCGAGGCCACGCGGGTCCTTCACGTTGACGCACAGCCCACGCTTGCCCATGTTCTGCTGCAGGAAGTAGCCGCTCTGTCCGGGACCCGTGATGTAGGCATGCACGCGTCCAGCGTCGCCCGCCTTCGGGCGCTCGACCTTGATCACGTCGGCGCCCAGCCCCGCGAGGCAGCGGGAGAGGTAGGGGCCGGCGAGAAAGTGCGTGTAGTCGACGACGCGGATTCCCGCGAGAGGCAGCGGCTGCGTGGACATGGGGGCAGCTTTCGAATGAGGCCTGGCGGGCGCAACTTGCGCCCGCGTTGGCGAGCGTGGCTCAGGCGGCACGGCTCCCACCGCCTTGCGGCGCGTTCCCGCCGAGGAACAGCCGGTTGAGGTTCGGGTCGCCGAGCAGTTCGGCGGCGGGGCGGTCGAGCGCAAGGCGCCCCATCTCGAGCACCAGCGCGCGGTCGGCATACTTGAGCGCGGTGCGCACGTTCTGCTCGACCATGAGGATCGTCGTACCGCTGTCGGCGAGCTGGCGCAGCAGCGTCATCACGTCGCGCACCAGCACCGGCGACAGCCCGATCGAGGGCTCGTCGATCAGCAGCACGCGCGGGCGCAGCAGGAGCGCTCTCCCGAACTCGAGCTGCTTCTGCTCGCCGCCGGACATCGTCGAGGCCTGGTTGTCGATGCGCTGGCGGATGCGCGGGAAGCGCTCCAGCACTTCCTCGATGCGTGCCGGCAACTCGCCGCGCGGGAGCGTGATGCCGCCGAGCTCGAGGTTGTGCCGCACCGAAAGCGACGGGAACAGGTTGCGACCCTGCGGTACGAACGCGATGCCATCGGCGAGCAGCGACCGCGGCGTGCGGCCGTTGATGCGCTTGCCCTGGAAACGTACTTCGCCCTCGCGCGGCACCAGGATGCCGAACAGCGTCTTCAGCACCGTCGACTTGCCGGCGCCGTTGGGGCCGATCAGCAGTGTGATCTCGCGCTCGCGCGCGTCCAGCGTCGTCTCGTTGAGGATCGTGAGGCTCGGCGAGTAGCCGGCCACGACCTTGTCGAACTCGATGATCGAGGTCATTTCATCACCCGCCGTCAGCCCCGCAGGGCCGCCCCAAGGGGCTGACTCCGCCGGCCTCCTTGAAAGGTCGCGAATCACGACCGTTTGCGTGTCGGCCGAGGCGGCGATTCGCCTTGGCGTCGATCCCCGCGCGCTCCGCGTCACGGGGACCCCTCGCCGCAGGGCGAACGCCGCTCCCCCGGGGGGCAGCGAACGAAGTGAGCGTGGGGGTCGTCATCTAGTTGCCGAGGTAGGCTTCGAGGACGGCGCGGTTCGCCTGCACCTCGGCGGGCATGCCCTCGGCGAGCACCTTGCCCTCGACCATGCAGATCACGTGCGGGCAGAGCTTCATGATGAAGTCCATGTTGTGCTCGATCACCACGAAGCTGCCGCCCTGCGTGCGGTTGAGCGTCACCAGCAACTCGCGCAGCTGATCGACAAGGCTCGGGTTGACGCCCGCGCACGGCTCGTCGAGCAGCACGAGCCGCGGCGCCGGCATGAACGCCATCGCGATGTCGATGAGCTTCTGCTGGCCGTAGGAGAGCGTCCCGGCCTTGAGGTCGGCGACGTGCCCGAGGCGGAAGAGCTCGATCATCTCGTCGGCACGCCGACTCAGGCCCGCATCCGGCGCGGCGAACAAGCGCCGGATCATCGAGCCCTGAAACTCCTGCGCAGCGACGATCAGGTTGTCGCGCACCGAGAGCTGCCCGAACACCTGCAGTGTCTGGAACGTGCGCCCCACGCCGCGCCGGGCGAGCTCGAGCGGCGACATGCCGGTGATGTCCTCGCCGCAGAATGTGACTTCGCCCGATGTCGGCTTGATCTGGCCCAGGATGCTGTTGAACAGCGTGGTCTTGCCCGACCCGTTCGGGCCGATGACGCCGACGATCTGGCCGGGCGCGAGCGCGAACGTGACGCCGTCGACGGCGCGGATCGCGCCATAGTGCTTGACGACGTCGCGAACCTCGAGGAACCGCTCGCCACTCGCCATCTCGTTCGCGTCCGCCGATGTCCCGAACGATCCGGCGGCACTCATGACTTCGCCTTCGCCTTGCGCGCGAAGCGCTCGGGAATCGACAGCAGGCCGCCCGGCAGCCAGACCATCAGCAGCACGACCCCCACTCCGAACACGGCGAGGTACCACACCTGCATGAACTTGAGCCACGGCGCGCTGGAGCTGCGCAGCAACTCGGGCACCAGGATGATCACGATCGTGCCGACCACCGGGCCGAAGAAGCGGCCCTGTCCGCCGACGATCACCGCCAGCAGCAGCATCAGCGAGGTGGAGAAGTGGAACGGCCCCGGCTCGATGAACTCGACCAGCGAGGCGAAGTACACGCCGCCCACGCCGGCGCATGCGGCGCCGATGGCGAACGCGAGCAGCGTGTAGGCGGTGACGTTGATGCCGAGGCTCTCGGCGCGGATCGGGTTGTCGCGCAGCGCCGCGAACGCGCGCCCCCAGGGCGAGCGCAGCAGCCACCACAGCAAGGCGCCGAGCACGACGAGCGACCCCAGCGTGAACCAGAACCAGGCGACGTGCCCGTTGAGGTCGACGCCGACGATCGTCGGGCGGGGAATCGCCGAGATGCCGTAGGTGCCGCCGGTGATCTTCTCCTCGTTGCGCATCACGAGGTAGACCAGCACGTTGAAGCCGAGCGTGGCGAAGGCGAGGTAGTGGTGCTGCACGCGCAGCGCCGGGAAGCCCAGCGCCAGACCCAGCAGGAAGCACACGGCCGCCGCGACCAGCAGCACGAGCAGGAACGGCCAGCCGAGCTTGAGCAGGATCGCGGCGACGTACGCGCCGATGCCGAAGAACGCCGCCTGGCCCAGCGACATCTGCCCCGCGTAGCCGACCGTCAGGTTGAGGCCGAAGGTCGCCATCAGGTAGACGGCGTACAGCGAGAGCAGGTAGACGTCGCTGCGCTTCAGGTAAAGCGCGGAGACGGCCAGCGCGAGGATCGCCGCGCCGAGCAGCACGAGTTTGACCCCCGCCTTCATACCTTGCGCTCCTCGACCTTGCCGAGCAGCCCTTCCGGGCGCACGAGGATGACGACGAGGAACAGCATCAGCGCCACCCCCTCCTTGTAAGCAGGCGAGACGTAGAAGCCCACCAGGTTCTCGAGCACGCCGATCAGCACGCCACCGAGCAGCGCCCCGCGCGTCTGGTTGAAGCCGCCGATGATCGCGGCGAGGAACGCCTTGAGGCCGATCGAGTCGCCCATGTCGAACTTGGCGAGGTAGGTGGGGGTGATCAGCAGGGCGGCCACGACCGCGAGCACCGCGTTGATCAGGAACGTGTAGAGGACCATGCGTTTCACGTCGATGCCGAGCACGCGCGCGGCTTCGGTGTTCTGCGCCACGGCCTGCATCGCCCGTCCGGTCACCGTGCGCGTGACAAACGTCTGCAGGGCGATGACGATGATGCCGGCGACGAGCAATGTGCCGACGTCGGCCCAGGAGACGTTGATGCCCGCGACCTGGAATACGCCGCCGGGGAAGGGACTCCCGAACTGGTGCGCCTCGGCGCTGTAGCCCGCGCGGACCGTGGTCTTCAGCAACGTCGACAGGCCCAGCGTGGCGATCACCAGCGGGATGACGCCATGGCGCATCAGCGGGTCGACGATCAACCGCTTGAAGCCCCAACCAAGCACGATCATCGCCGCGACGCAGGCCGCGAGGACGCCAAGCCACAGCGGCATGCCGGCGAGCACGCAGAAAAGCATCGCGAACGCCGGCAGCATCACGAATTCGCCCTGCGCGAAGTTGATCGTGCCCGACGCCTGCCACAGCAGCGTGAAGCCGAGCGCGGCAAGCGAGTAGATGGCGCCGGTCGCCACACCCGACACCACGAGCTGGACGAGCTCTCCCATCGATCGCCTCCCTTGCGCGGCTCGTATTAGACTTCGCTGCCCGCACCGCGCAGCGCACCCGCGCCACGCCATTCCAACGGAGCCTCGCGATGAAGACCGTTCCCGTCCTCGGCCACGCCGAAGCTCTCGCCTGCGTCGACGCGATCCGCGCCGAGCTCGCGCGCCGCGGCCAGACCGCGGTGATTGCGGTGGCCGACGCGCACGGCGAGCTCGTCGTGCTGCTGCGCCTCGACGGCGCGCCGCTCTCCTCGATCGGCGTGGCGTCGAACAAGGCCTACACCGCCGCGCGCATGCAGCGCACCACCCGCGCGCTTGGACAGCGCATCCGCGACAATGGCACTGACATCGCGTTCTACGGTGATCCGCGCTACGTCGGCTTCGGCGGGGGCATGCCGGTGACGATCGACGGCGTGGTCGCCGGCAGCGTCGCGGTGAGCGGCCTCACCGACACCGAGGACGAGGAGATCGCCGCGCTCGGCATTGCCGCGCTGCTCGCCGCACGCACGGGCTGACGGCGCCGCGCCCGACCGCGCTGCAAGCGGTGACCGAAGGTTCATTGGCGCGGGATCCCTAGAACGTCGCCTCGATGGCACGGACGAGCTCCGGGCCGATCGACGGCATCACGCCGAACCACGCGTGGAACGCCGGACGCGCCTGGTTCAGCAGCAGGCCCAGCCCATTCACCGTCGGATGGCCACGTTCGCGCGCCGCGGCGAGCAGCGGCGTGACCGGTGGCGTGTAGATGATGTCGCCGACGACGGCCTCCACCGGAAGCAGCGCGAGCTCGAGGTCGAGCGAGCCCTTCCCCGCCATGCCGCGGTCGGTGGCGTTCACGAGCAGTGTCGCGCCGGCGAGCACCTCGGCGCGCTGCGCCCACGGATGGGCGCGCACCGGCGGGCCGAATTCCTCCGCGAGCGCGCTCGCCCGCGCGTCGGTGCGGTTGACCAGCCGGATCTCGCGCGCGCCCTGGTCGGCGAGGCTTGCGACGATCGCGCGACCCGCGGCGCCGGCCCCGACGACGACGATCGGCCCGCTGTCCGGCCGCCAGCCGGGCTTCGTGTCCCGCACGCTCTGGATGAACCCGTTGCCGTCGTTGTTGAAGCCGGCGAGCGAGCCGTCGGGCCGGACGANGATGGATGGTGTTGACCGCGCCAATCCGCCGCGCGAGCGGATCGACGTGCTCGACGAATGGCATCACCGCCTGCTTGTGCGGTGTGGTGACGTTGCAGCCGCGCAGCGAGAGCGCGGACAGGCCGCGCAGCGCGTCACCCACGCGTTCGGGCGGCACCGGGAACAGCACGTAGCGCCCGGCGATGCCGTGCTCGCGCAGCCAGAAATTGTGGATCACCGGCGAGCGCGAGTGCGCGACCGGCCAGCCGAGCAGCCCCGCGACGCCGAAGGCGTGCGGGGATGCTCCGGGCGGAGTCGGGGCGCCCGCCACGGCGCGGCTACTTCGCCGCGTTCGGCGGCAGCACGGCGAACACCACCTGCTTGCCGTTCTCCACGCGCGTCATGAAGCTCTCGCGGTCGAGGTCGCCGTTGGCGTCGAACGCGACGTCCATCAGCACGCCGGGGTGCTCCTTGGCGGAGATCCGCGCGCCCTTCATCGCGGCGGCGAATGCCTTGCGGTCGAACTTGCCGACGCGCTCGGTGATCGCCTTGACGACGTAGACCGCGGTGTATCCCTTGAGCCCATTGTGGTCGGCCTTGTGCTTCCACTCCTTCTGGAACTTCTCGTCGAACGCCTTCACGCTGGGCAGCGGCGCGTCGGCGGTGAGGCCGACGTGCGCGATGGCGCCGTTCGCCGCCTCGCCGGCGAGCTCGATCACCTTCTGGCCGGTCAGCGTGGTCTCGCCGACCATCGGCTTGTCGTAGCCCTGCTTGCGCAGCTCGCGCAACGCCCGCGCCGACTCCTCCTCGTTGACGTAGAGAAACAGCGCGTCGGCGTTGACCTGCTTCGCGCGCAGCACCGGACCGGAGAAGTCAACCTGCCCCTGGTCGGTCGAGATGTCGGCGACGACCTTGATGCCGGCGGCGTCCAGCGACTTCACCATCACGTCGCGGCCGCCCTTGCCGAAGTCGTTGTTCACCCAGATCATCGCAACCGTCTTCGCCTTGACGTTGTCCTTGAGGTAGCGCGCCACCTTGGGCATCGCGTTGGCCTGCGTGAAGGACGTGCGGAAGATGAACGGGTTGCCCTGCATCGTGATCGCGGCCGCCTCGCCGCCAGTGAAGTTCGGTACCTCCGCGCGGCGCGTCTCTAGCATGCTGACCAGCACGGACCCGGAGAACACCGGGCCGAGCACGACGTAGGCGTCGTCGTCGATCGCCTTCTGCGCCAGCGCCTTGGCGATCTGCGGCTGCGACTGCGTGTCGCTGCTCGTGTAGTCGATCTTGCGGCCGAGGATGCCGCCGGCCGCGTTGATCTCCCTGACGGCGAGCTTCGCGCCCTCGTCGAAGTTCGTGCCCGATGTCGTGCCGGGCCCGGACAGCTCGACCAGCCCGGCGATCTTCACCGCAGGCTGCGCCGCGACCAGCGCCGGCGCGCACAGCATGGCGAGCGCAAGCGCTCCCCTTCTCCATCCGTTGATCATCTGCTCCTCCTCGATTGCACTACTCCGCCGTGCCCCGGCGCCGGGTGTCGGGTTGCCGACCGATCTGGGAACCGCGAAGCGTACCGCCCAATGGGCGACGACGCTACGCCCCCGCCTCGGCGGGAGCCTCGTGCGGGACCTGCGAGACCGACCTCAGTTCCTCCGGCGAGGCCGTGCCAAAGCCGAAGAACTCGAGATAGGCGGGAATCATCTCGTAGAGCATGTCGGTGCCCACCACGAAGCGGCAGCCGCGCTCGCGCGCCGCGGACAGCAGCGGCGTGATCTCCTGCTTCATCACCACCTCGCCAACGAACGTCGTCGTCGCGATGCGCGCGGGATCGAACGGCAGCGGATCGCCGGCCTTCATGCCCAGCGGCGTCGCGTTCACCACGAGGTCGTAGCCCGCAGGGTCGTTGGACGCGTGTCCGATCGCCACGCCGGGATAGTGCACGCGCACGCGCTCGGCCAGCCCTTGGGCTGCGGTGGCGTCGTTGTCGCAGAGCGCGATCGGGCCGGCGCCTTCCGCCGCCAGCGACGCGACGATGGCGCAGCCCACCCCGCCGGCGCCGACGACGAGGCAGCGCGCGCCGCGGATGCGGAAACCCTTTCGCGCCAGCGCGCGCGTGAAACCGACGCCGTCGAACATGTCGCCGGCAAGCGAGCCGTCGGGACGCTTGAGCAGCGCATTACAGGAGCCCGCGATGTGCACCATCGTGCTCGCCTCGTCGAGCATCGCCACGGTCGCGACCTTGTGCGGCATCGTCACCAGCGCGCCGCGCAGGTTGGTCATCCGCGCGAGCGCGGGCAGCACGGTCGCATAGTCGTCCGCCCTCACCCCCATCGGGACCACGACGGCGTTGATGCCCTTGCGCTCGAACCAGGGGTTGTAGATCAGCGGGGCCTTGAACGACGATGTCGGATAGCCGATGTGCGCGATGACCAGCGTGTTGCCGTCGATCATGACGTTCGCATCCCTGCCGCCATCACGCGGATACGCGGGCGGGCTTGGCGCTGCGCCCCTGGGCCGCCGCCTGCGCGGGCTGCCAGCGCTCCCCGTCGAGCTCGGCGCGGCACGCCAGCACCGCGAGCCGCGCGACCTCGTAGGGTCCGACGGCGTGCGTGAGCGTCACGCGCGGAATCTCCAGCGAGTACGGGATGTCCGGCGGCAGCGCGGCGAGGATGCCCTTCACGTCGATCGTCCCCTCGCCGGGGAAGCAGCGCTCGTCGCGGGCCGTGTGGATGATGCCCTCCATCGTGTCGGGGCAGCGCGCATCGGCGTCGCAGATGTGCGCGAAGCGGAACCACTCGCGCGGCAGCCGCGCCAGTTCCGCGACGCTCGAGTTCGACCGGCCCATGTGCAGCATGTCGATGAGGATGCCGCCGTTGTCCTTGTCTGCCGCGCGCACGACGCGCGCGGCCTCGGCCAGGTTGCCGGTCTCCGTCCAGTGCGGGAACTCCAGGCTCACGAAGATGCCAAGCGGCTTGGCCATGTCGCACAGACGGGCGAAGCGCGCGTCGGCGCGGGCGCGGTCGGGGTCGGGCAGCTGGCAGATGATGTGCTTCGCGCCCAGCTCCGCGGTTGCGTCGAGCTCGGCGGCGAAGTGCTCGGGCTCGAGCGACGGGTCCATGCGGAACAGCTCGACGTCGTGGACGCGCACCCCGGTTGCGGCCATGCGCGCCTTCGTCTCGCGCATCAGCGCACGGTCGCGGCCGAGGTCGTAGAGCGGCTCGGCGGGCGTCACGCGCGTCATGCGCAGGCCGGCGTACGGGTAGCCCGCTCGCGCCGCCGCGTCGATCACCTGCGGCGGCGTGAGCGACAGGACGGTCAGGTGGGCGAGTGCGTAGTCGTGCTTCATGCCGTCGTCTCCATCGTGTGCGGATCAGGACTTGGCT
>Ga0031656_10001040_pt1 | contig 10343 bp, 7 predicted proteins | sample FrelakmetDIP11DI_FD_55080 | JGI IMG/M metagenome (GOLD analysis project Ga0031656, IMG submission 55080) | Freshwater lake sediment microbial communities from the University of Notre Dame, USA, for methane emissions studies - DIP11 DI | ecosystem: Environmental > Aquatic > Freshwater > Lake >... | reverse complement strand
AGCGAGGCATACCCCTACACGACCGCTCGCCCGTGCATACCCGTCCGCGGCATGCGCTGCTGCCTGTTCGTGCCGTACAAGGATGTGCCGAAGGGATGAGTTATAGAGTTCATCATAGATCGGCAGAACCACGCCGCCCGGGTAGCCAAAAGATAATCTCGACTCCTTCGCGCTGCAGTGATTCAACGAGGATTTTTGCCCCGGTTTTCATGTTCCTCCCTCAATAGTCTGTTCATACCGGCTATCATCGCCTCGACACTTGCCATGATGATGTCTGTGCGAGCGCCGTGTGAAGTAATTATCTTCCCGTCTTTACTTAATCTTACTGTTACGTCGACCAGCGCATCGGTACCGCCCTGGATGGCATCAACGTGGTATTCTTCAAGCCGGATATCGGCAACATCAGCAACGCATTTGCGCAGGACTTCCATAGCTGCATCCACCGGACCGTCACCGGTGGCGGCACCGGTCATCTCCTGGTTGTTTACCACCAGGGTTACAGAAGCTGTCGGGATCATATTACTCCCGGAAATTGCAGTAAACTGGCGCATTGTAATGATCGGTTTATAGTCTATGGCAAGAACCGCATCGGCTATCGCCATCAGGTCGGTATCGGTTACCCGTTTACCCGCATCCCCCAGTTGTTTGATCCTCTTTACAATCTCTTTGATCTGGTTCTCGTCTGCCTTGTAACTCATCTCATTAAGTGCAGATTCGACAGACGCAGAACCCGAATGTTTTCCCAGCACAATACGACGCTTCCGCCCGATCATTTCAGGTTTGATCGGCTCGTAGGTCGAGGGGTCCTTCATCACACCGTGGGCATGGATACCGCTTTCGTGGGTAAACGCCATCTCACCGACTACCGCCTTGTTGACAGGCAGCGGGACACCTGTCAGGCGCGAGACCAGCGTGGAAAGGTGGTACAGTTCCTCTTTTTTTATCCGGGTAGGATACTCATAGAGGATCTCCAGTGCCATGACAATCTCTTCAAGCGGGGTATTGCCCGCCCGTTCGCCAAGGCCGTTTACCGTCACATGGGCACAGGAGGCCCCGCACTTCAGCGATGCCATCGTGTTGGTGACGCCAAACCCAAGATCGTCATGACAGTGGATGGAGAGGGGGGCAATCTTTGCGATCGGGGGAATAAAGACGGCAACCTTCTCCGGAGTTAAAAGCCCCACGGTGTCACAGAAACAAAGGCGGTCTGCTCCACGGCTGACACCTTCAGTGAAGATTTCCTGCAGGAAGGTCTGGTCCGCCCGTGAAGCATCTTCACCGGAAAGTTCGACAATAAGCCCCCGGCTCTTTGCGTACTCAACGGCATCATATGCCATCTCTGCAACCTGGTCCCGCGTTTTGCGCATTTTTTTTGTAATGTGCAGGTCGCTTACGGGTACAACTAGGTGGACGGAATCAGCACCATAATCCGCGGCAAAATCGATATCCTGGTGAAGTGCACGGACATACGTGCAAATCTCTGCAGAAAGCCCGGCTTCTGAAATGAGCTTTATTGCATCCCGCTCGCCTTCAGATGCGGCGGCAGAACCAACTTCGATAACATCGATGCCAATATCAGCAAGTTTGTTCGCAATCTCAAGTTTCTTGTCCGGGTTTAACGAAACACCCGGGGTCTGTTCCCCGTCCCGTAACGTGGTATCTAAAAAGCGCAGGTTATTGACAAATAAAACATTCACTCATGGCAAATCACCATAGTATGGAGTAGGAAAGGAGAATATAAAAACGTTCGGACGTAACAGAGAACCTGATTCCACAAAATTATATGATTTTACACACCCATACTGTGACAGCAATCCTGTTCCTGATACTATGTCCTACACACCCAACGACTCTGCTGGTTTTCCTGCATGCGGAGCAACTATTGATCAGAAATGCCGGGATTTACAACAGGCAAAAAACCGTGGCGATCTGGGTGAATGCATTGCACTTCTGGTATTGCAGCATTCCCCGGTTGAAATTCAGCGGATGAAACAGAATTTTAGCGACAAAATCCAGGACATTACACCGGAATATAGGGACCGGCTCACAAAAAAGATCACTGAACACCTGCTGGGAACCTATCAGCGGATACGCCTTTTACAACAACAGGGTATTTTCAAGACAATGCCCGAACCCATGGCTGAGCATCAGAAGAAATACTGGGATATGGCAGCAGAGCAATGCCGCAGGGATGCCGGAGGAGATGCTCCTGATATCCGGTTTTTAAAATACCTCCTTGCCGGATTCTGCATGCTTGTTATGAATGAACCGGGACATACGGTAGGAACACCTTTCCCGGGAGGGGATTATGTCCAGTTTACCCGTGGAGTCTATTATTGTCCGGTACGAGAAAAGGCCAATGATGTGGATGCAGCGTTGTGCCCTTTCTGTCCTGCACTCCAGACACCAGAAATTGGCTATCTCAAACCCCCTATTAACCCGAACGAACACCGGAAGCAGGAGTTCATCGAACATTGTCACAAATTCCATAACTTCAACGGATAACNNTAAACTNCCCTGAAATTTTTCATTTTTTCGTCTGTGAGAGAGTGAAAATATCTAAATATATACTCAACGAAACAAGTATAAGATTAACCCGAAGATATCAGTNTATTCCCATCAACCCGGATATTTGCCGATATCGCATTGAGGATCATTCATGGATAATGAACGAATTGATCTGGAAAATTCAACATTGTATATTAACCGTGAAGTAAGCTGGACACGATTCAACCGGCACGTTCTGGATGAAGCCCGTGATGAAAGCCATCCGTTGCTTGAACGGGTGAAGTTCCTGGCGATATTTGCCAACAACCTGGATGAATACTTCATGGTCCGGGTTTCGGGTCTCCAGCGCCAGCTGGAAAAAGGGGTCATGAAATCACCTCCGGATGGGATGACGCCTCAACAGCAGCTGGATGCAATCCGGCAGATGCTTAATCCTGATCTTTCCACTTTGTATGATACCTGGCACAAGGATATTTTACCGAAACTTGCAGCCGAAGGAATCTTTGTTCATATATATGCAGATCTTACGGAACTGCAAAAAGAACTGATGCGTAAATATTTTATTGATGAGATTTTTCCCGTCCTGACACCCCTTGTCTTTGACAGCGCTCATCCGTTTCCCTTTATATCAAACCGTTCGCTTAACCTTGCAATTGTTGTAAAGAACCAGAACAACAAGGATTTTTTTGCAAGGGTCAAGGTGCCGACAAACCTGTTCTCACGGCTGATAAGAATCCCTCCCAAAAGAACAGGCGAATCCGATAATGACGCGGTAGTGCATTACGTTTATATTGAAGATCTCATCTCAGCAAATCTCGACAAGCTTTTCCCGGGAATGGAAGTTATTGCATCTTCTCCATTCAGGATTACACGCGATGCCGATATAGATATTGAGGTTGATGATGCTTCGGATCTCCTCACCACCGTTGAAGAGGTTATAGAGCAGCGTGCACGGGGAAAACCGGTACGTATCGAGCTTGAGTGTTCCATGCATGACGGGATCTGCCATATGCTTGAAAAGAAACTGGGGGTAACTCCCAATATGCTCTATCGGGTCGGTCATCCCATTGGGATGGCTGATCTTATGCAGTTGCTCTCCCTTGACCGCCCGGATCTGAAAGATATACCTTTCCAGCCTGCCCTCCCGTCAGATCTGGCTGAAGGAACAGACATCTTTTCTGCCATCCGCCATCATGACATACTGCTCTATCACCCGTACGATAGTTTTTCACCGGTAATAAATTTTCTGCGCCAGGCCGCATATGATCCGGACGTTCTTGCCATCAAGATGACTCTCTACCGTGTCGGCTCAAAGTCCCCGATCGTAAATACTCTCCTGGAAGCCCGCGAGAACGGAAAGGATGTAGCTGTATTAATCGAACTTAAAGCCAGATTCGATGAAGAGAATAATATCGGGTGGGCACGTGCGCTTGAAAATGAAGGTGTCCATGTTGTCTACGGTGTAGTTGGACTCAAAGTCCATGCAAAACTCTGTATGGTTATTCGTCGTGAGAAAGATGGAATACGACGTTACCTGCATCTGGGCACCGGCAATTACAACGCCACCACAAGCAGAATTTACACGGATTTTGGCCTTTTCACCTCAGATAAGGAAAAGGGAGATGATGTTGCAAACATATTCAATCTGCTTACCGGGTACGCACGGATCACAAATTACCATAAGCTGCTGGTTGCTCCGGTTACCTTGCGCAATGAGATCATTGACAGGATAGACAGGGAAATTACCCGTCACCTGGAGAGGGGAGACGGGCACATTATTTTCAAGATGAATGCACTGATTGATCCTCTCTGCATTACTGCACTCTATCGTGCATCACAGGCAGGTGTAAAAGTTGATTTACAGGTCAGGGGCATCTGTTGCCTGCGACCGGGAATTACCGGTGTGAGCGAGAATATCACGGTCACTTCTATTGTTGGCCGGTTCCTTGAACACGCACGCATTTACTATTTCCATAACGGTGGCAATGAAGAGGTATTTTTGGGAAGTGCTGATCTCATGCCACGGAACCTTGACCGCAGGGTGGAAATTCTTTTCCCGATTGAAAATCTTCAGAACCGTAAAGCAATCATATCAACGATTCTTCCCGTGCAACTTAAGGATACCATAAAGTGTCGTCTTTTGAAAAGTGATGGTTCTTACGAACGTCGCACACCATCAGAAGACATGCCAGCACTGAATGCACAATCCTGGCTGGTCGATCATAGGGGAACCTGGTATAATGGTGGTAATTAACGAACCGGAACCACTCAAAGCGGAGTGTATTTTTGGTGTACAACGACTCCTTCCCCTTGTCGATGCATTTTCAAAAGAGATTGACGGCGTCAAATCAGCGCAGGATATCGAACATATCCATCGGATGAGGGTCGCATCCCGTCGGTTACGTGCAGCACTTCCTCTCTTTGCTTCATGCTTTCCTGAAAAAAAATACCAGCAATGGATAGAGGAGATACGAAAGGTTACCCGTGCACTGGGAGAAGCCCGTGATACTGATGTCCAGATCGCGTTTTTAACAAAGCTCATAAAAAAGAGAATTGCCAGAAAACATGCTGATGAACCGGATACTGCGCTGTCAATCCGTTTACAAGGAGATGTGGAGACTAATCTCCTCTCAGGATTGCAGAAAAAGCGCTTAAGACTGCAGACTGCTGTGGTGTCATCCCTTGAAAAACTGGAAAAAAGCAGTGTAATTGATGAGATGCGGGTTTTTTTACATAATCAGGAAATGCGGGCAAAAAGTACCCGGAAGAGACCATCTCCCTATGGAATAGCCCCGGTAGCTGCATCCCGTATCGCCCGACGCCTTACTAAACTGCTGTCGTATGAAACATGGGTGCATAATCCGGATGCTATTGCAGAACACCATGCGATACGAATTGCTGCAAAAAAACTCAGGTACACAATCGAGGTTTACGGTCCACTCTACAGGCGTGGTCTCAAAAAGCCTCTTTCCCGCGTAAAAAAGATCCAGGAAATCCTGGGAGATTTGCACGATTGTGATGTCTGGATCGATACGGTGATGGTCATGCTCGTAAAGGAACGGTTAACCTCCCAGGCAACGACCGGACCAAAAAATATGCGGGTGAGCAAAGTCACCAGGTACAAACATTTCCTGGCTGAACGGGAAGAGGAACGAAAAATTCTTTATCAACGATTTGTACGATTCTGGGACTCACTCGGACGTTCACGGCTCTGGGATGAACTCCGCAAAAATCTGGATATAGAAAGAAAAAGCAGCTACCGGTTTTCAGGTAATTTTAACGATAACGATATCAGGGCTTCAGTATCCAGTCTTGCCGCTGTGCATGGTGAGGGATTAGCGCACAGTCGTAAAGTAACGGATCTTGCCCTGATGCTGTTTGATGATCTCGAACCACTGCACCGGATGGGGGCCCGCGAACGCTTCTTACTTGAGTATGCAGGTCTGTTACACGATATTGGGTGGAAATTCGGGAAGAGCGGGCATTCCGCTCGTAGTGCGGTTATGATACTGTCTGATGAGAATCTCTCCCTTGATGTTATGGATCGGGGAATTATCGGGCTTGTTGCCAAAGCCCACCGGGGAAAAATCTGTTTTGAATCAGACGGATTTTTTTCCCTCCTCTCTTCACATGACCGCAATAATGTTTTAATGCTTGCAGCGTTGCTTCGGATTGCAGATGGTCTGGACTATCTCCATCTTGGATCGACAGAGTCTGTTCACTGTATCATAAACCCGCAGGAAATAATCCTTGAAGTATCCTCACTACGGGATATATCAGCAGAAAAAGCGCGAGCCTTCTTTAAAAGTGATCTCTTTATCCAGGTATTTGAGCGGAAACTGGTGATCCGTTGAAAAACAAGATATCCGGTCCTGATGGTCGTGTTGTATCATTTATTGATATTGGAACCAACTCGGTTCGCCTCCTTGTTGTAAGACTCAATCCAAATCATTCATACAGCATCCTGTCACAGCAAAAACAACAGGTAAGACTTGGGGAAGGAGAGTTTGAGGAAGAAGAGATCCTTCCTGAAGCAATAGAGCGACTGGTGATTGTCTGTAAAAAATTATCAGAACTCGCCAGGACTTTTAAGACTGACGAATTTGTGGCTGTTGCCACATCTGCCATGCGGGAAGCAAACAATCAACATGAAATTCTGCATCGTTTGCGGCAGGAAGCCTTGCTGGATGTCCGTGTCATTTCAGGACAGGAAGAAGCCCGTCTTATTTACCTGGGTGTTTCAAGGGGAATTCATCTGGGGGATCGGCAGGCTTTTTTTATTGATATCGGCGGTGGAAGTACAGAAATTGCAATTGGCGGGGAACGCAACTATCACTATCTTGAGAGCTTCAAACTGGGGGCTATCCGCCTCTCTAACCTTTATCTGTCAGGCACTATTACCGGACCCGTGTCTCAGGACCAGTATAAGATCGTCCAGCAGCACGTAAAAGATGCTATTATCCATTCTGTCCAGAAAATACGCAAACAAAAACCTGATTTTGCANTCGGAAGTTCCGGCACTATCATGAATCTTGCCGAAATTGCNCACAAAGCCTTTCACCAGGACGNGAATTCCGGAAANGATGTTCTGATCTACAAAGATTTACGGAAGGTCGTTGAACNCCTGTGTTCTCTTCCCCTTGACGAGCGCAGGAAAATACCAGGTATAAATCCTGAACGTGCGGATATCATCATACCCGGGGCAGCGATTCTTGATCTGTTCATGAAGGAACTGTCGCTTGATTCCATTACGATTACCGGAAGGGGCTTGCAGGACGGTCTGCTGGTTGATTACCTCTCAAGGATGGATTCTTTCCCTCTCCTGGGTGAGCTCTCCCCGAGGCAGCGCAGTGTCCTTCAATTGGGAAGGTCCTGCGGGATCAATGAGGTACATGCCCGTACAGTGACAAGCCTGGTTCTGGAATTATTTGACTCAGCCAAGGAGCAAAAACTCCATACCTTTGGTGACGGGGAACGTGAACTGCTTGAATATGCAACATTTCTCCACGATATCGGGTCGTTTATTTCCTATACCAATCATCATGCGCATTCCTATTACATCATAAAAAATTCGGAGCTCCTTGGCTTTGATCAAAAGGAAGTCACCTTTATGGCAAATATTGCCCGGTTCCACCGGAAAAAAACCCCGAGAAAAAGAGATCCGGAAATTCTCGAGCTGGATTCCCGTGAACGGGAAACCCTGCGAATTCTCTCAACATTCATCCGGCTTGGAGAAAGTCTTGACCGCAGTCACACTGCACTGATCCAGCATGTGCGTTTCTCCCATGTTGATAAAGAATTTGTACATCTCGAAGTTGTTGCCCGCGGGGACTGCCAGCTGGAAATATGGGGTGTTGAAGCGGAGAAAAAGGCGTTTGAAAAAATATTTGGGAAAGAACTTGTGCTGGAAAGAGTTCAGACAGGGTAGATGATGAGGGAAATACTACAACTCTCAACTCAAATACCGGAAACGATGAGTTGCTGCATATCGAGCACTAAAAAAAAGAATTTTTGATCAAAAAATTCAATGCGCTTCTCCCATCGCGTTCCTACTCTTCGCGCAGCATCCTGTCAATAGCATGCGCCGCTTGTTTTGCCGCACCCATGGCAAGGATCACTGTTGCTGCTCCTGTTGCGACATCTCCACCGGCATACACTTTTCGCATGGAGGTACGGAACTCTTCATCAACAATCACGTTGCCTCTCTTCCCGCGTTTTAATTCCGGAAGTTCACTGATCAGGAGTGGATTGGGGCCCTGCCCGATTGCTGCGATAAAGACATCTGCATCTAGACTAAAATGGCTGCCTTCAACAGGAGCTGGTTCCGGGCGGCCTGTTGTGTCCAGATCGCACATCTCCATTCTCACGCACTCAACCCCGGTCATTACCTGATCCCCGATGATCCGCACCGGGTTTGTACACATGACAAATTCGATCCCTTCTTCCTTTGCACGAGCCGTCTCCGCCTCCCGGGCAGGGAGATCTTCTTCGCGCCGGCGGTACACAAGTGTTACCTTTCCACCCAGTCGAAGGGCAACACGGGCTGCGTCCATCGCAACATTTCCGCCACCTGCTACCACAACCCGGCTTCCTTTCTTCACAGGTGTATCGTAGAGCGGAAAACGGTCGGCATGCATCAGGTTCACCCGTGTGAGAAACTCGTTTGCCGAATAAACACCCGGCAGGTTCTCCCCGGGCAATCCCATGAAATACGGAAGTCCGGCACCGGTCCCAAGAAAAACCGCGTCATAACTCAGCANTTCCTGTGTCGTCACGCTTCTTCCTACCAGATGGTTGAGATGAAGATCGACCCCAAGGGAAAGTACCGTGTCAATTTCTGCTTTAACGATTTCCTTGGGAAGACGAAACGAGGGTATACCGTACATGAGTACTCCGCCAGCCTCATGCAGGGATTCAAAGAGGGTCACATGATAGCCCATCCGGGCCAGTTCAGCGGATGCTGTCAGGCCGGCCGGACCCGCACCGACTACGGCAACCCGCCTGCCNGTTGANGCTTTTTTNTGNGGAATAACCGTACCGTGCTCCCGTTCCCAGTCTGAGACAAATCGTTCGAGGGTTCCAATGGCAATCGGGATATCCTTGTTTCCAAGGATGCATGCCCCCTCACACTGGACCTCCTGGGGGCAGACCCGCCCGCAGATGGCAGGCAGCATGTTCTGTTCCCTGATGATCACTGCCGCTTTTTTGAAGTTCCCGGTAGCAACCTCACGGATGAACGAGGGGATATCAATGTTGACCGGACATCCTTTCACACAGAGCGGTTTTTTACACTGGAGGCACCGCTCAGCTTCCGCCATTGCTTCTTCCGTTGTCATGCCTGCATCGACTTCGGCAAAATCATGGATGCGCTGGTCTACAGGGCGGTCATGCATGGCGCTCGCCTCCTTTGCATGAACAGATATGCGCCTGGTACCGTTCCATTGACTCTTTTTCTTCAGGCTGGTACATACGCAACCGTTGCATCAGGCTGTTGAAGTCCACCTTGTGGGCATCAAATTCCGGACCATCAACACAGGCGAATTTTGTAGTACCATCGATTTGTACTCTGCACGAACCGCACATGCCGGTCCCGTCAACCATAACAGGGTTCAGGCTGACAAACGTTTTGATACCGGCTGGTCTCGTGCATTCGGAGGTGACCTTCATCATGATTGCAGGGCCGATAATCCAGACACAGTCAACTCGTTCCCTTGCCATCACCTTTTTAAGAAATCGGCAGCAAACCCATGAAATCCCTTACTGCCGTCATCAGTGGTTATGTGAAGCTCGTCGCACGCGTGCTGCATCTCATCTTCAAGAATAAGAAGACCTGCATTGCGGGCACCAACTATCCCGATGACGCGGTTGCCTGCCGTTTTAGCTGCACGTGCAATGATAGGAAGACTGGCAGTACCAACACCGCCCCCGACCATGACACAGGTCCCGTATTTTTTTATTTCGCTGGGTTTTCCCAAGGGGCCTGCTACATCCCGTATANGATCNCCCCCAGNGAGTGATGCCAGGTGCATGGTGGTCTTTCCCACNGTCATAAAAATCACCCGGATTGAGTCCCCGTCGACTGCTGAAATGGTAAGCGGGATGCGCTCGCCTTTTTCATCTATCCTGAAAATGACAAACTGTCCTGCCCGAGCATGATGGGCAACATGGGGAGCCCTGACCCACATCTGGTAAACCTTATCTGCAAGCTGCTCTGTCTTCTCTATGAAAAACAACCCTGTCACTCCTTACAATAATTCGAAAACAATGTATCGAATAAATGTACCTTACAATCTCTTTATCTTACGCACCCGGACTGCCACGCCGCGGCGCGAACG
>Ga0031656_10001037_pt1 | contig 10354 bp, 11 predicted proteins | sample FrelakmetDIP11DI_FD_55080 | JGI IMG/M metagenome (GOLD analysis project Ga0031656, IMG submission 55080) | Freshwater lake sediment microbial communities from the University of Notre Dame, USA, for methane emissions studies - DIP11 DI | ecosystem: Environmental > Aquatic > Freshwater > Lake >... | reverse complement strand
TTGTGCCCGGGACAGGCGGTCGGGGTGAGAATGGCCATGCTCGGGTGCCGTCTCATCGGGCTGGAGGATCCGGCTGAGCACCGTCAGATCAAGAGGATTCTTGTCTACGTTGAATTGGATCGCTGCGCTGCAGATGCCATCGCTCATGTCACCGGAGTTAAGCTCGGGCGCCGGTCCCTGAAGTTCGTGGACTACGGGATCATGGCTGCCACCTTTGTGAATCTGGAGACCGGGGCGGCCTTTCGAATCCTTTCCACAGAGGAAGCCCGGGACCTTGTTGCGCTNTACGCTCCCGGTGTTAGAGAAAAAACCCGGCAGCAGCTCGAAGCCTATCGCCGCATGCCCGACAGCGTTCTCTTTCGCGTTCAACGAGTTGGAGTCCCCATCAGAGACTGGGATCTGCCCGGCCCGACCCGCTACAAGGCAACCTGTTCACGNTGCGGGCAGGTTGTGCGAGACCGACGTGAAGTCCTGGTGCACGGAGAACCTCTTTGCAAACCCTGCGCAGAGGGAGCGTATTTCAGGGATGCCGAAGAGGTGACCTGGCCGGACATGAACTGGACCCCAAGTCCNTACAGACGCCCTGGGGAGAAGGTCGAGGAGGAATTAGTGCGATCCCTCCCGGAGATCGGGACCCTCTGATTCTGATTTCTTTTGCAAGAAAGGAGATCCCTGTTGATCAAGAAAATCAAAGTNCAAGACGCTGTGGGGACGAAGCTCGCCCACGATGTCACGGAAATACGCCCCGGCGAATTCAAAGGCCCTGCCTTCCGAAAAGATCACACCGTTTGCGACGGGGACATCTGTCATCTCCAGCGTCTGGGAAAAGATCATCTCTATGTCCTCGAGCTCGAACAGGATGAANTCCACGAGAACGACGCAGCCCTGATCCTCGGTGACGCGCTTGCCGGCGAAGGAGTGACCTGTGAAAGAGCTCCAAAAGAAGGAAAGGTGAGACTCCTTGCGGAGAGAGACGGGCTCCTCNTGGTGGACACGGCATCCCTGGCCGCTTTCAACATGGTGGAGGAGGTGATGTGTGCGACCCTTCACAAGTACACTTTGGTCAAAGCCGGTGAGATGGTAGCCGCCACCCGAGCCATTCCCCTGGTCATGAAGCGCGTAGCCATTGAGCGCGCTGCAGCGATTGCGAAGCAAAACGGCGCTGTTCTTTCCGTAAAGCCGCTGCGTAAGGCCAAAGTCGGCCTGATCATCACCGGTAATGAAATCTATCATGGACGCATCAAGGATCGTTTCGCCCCCATCCTCGCGGAAAAAGTCAAGTCCCTGGGATCTGAAGTCATGGGTGTGGATTTCGCGGCCGATGATTCCGAAATGATCAGCAAGGCGATTCAGAGCCACCTGAGTAAAGGCTGCGATCTCCTGCTTCTCAGCGGGGGAATGAGCGTTGATCCCGACGACGTGACACGACACGGCATTCGCCTTGCCGGCGCAACGGAAGTCCATTATGGCTCTGCCGTTCTTCCGGGGGCCATGTTTCTGGTCGCCTACATCGGCGATTTGCCCATCCTGGGCGTGCCGGCTTGCGCCCTTTACCATAAGACCACCATCCTGGATCTCGTTCTACCCAGGACTCTCGCCGGAGAGCATGTGACCAGGGCGGAACTCGCCTTTCTCGGCCACGGCGGTTTGTGCCGCGACTGCGAGGAGTGTATCTACCCCCACTGCCCCTTTGGCAAAGGCGCTTAGCAGGTTGCTGAAAAACGCCCATCTACCGCGTTGCCTTTATCCTTCGTCGTTGCCACGTACTGGACTGTACGACTCACTCCTCGGGATTTCGGGCGCCTTGTATCTGAGCGTTTTTGAGCAACCTGCCCGCATAGCCTTTTTCAGCATCCTGCTAGAAGTTAGTGGCTCTAAAGAGACCACACACCCTATCCTCATTGAACATTGATCATTGAAGAACTCCCTTTCCGTTTCGATTCAATGACCATTGCTAAATGTTAAATGTTAAATGAGAAATGGCCTCGGGCATTCAGGGTCAAAGAATCTCTTGACCGGAGATTCCAGGATATATTAGACTATTATNCAGTTTGAACCGAATCATCGACGCAGGTCTGCCCGCAGTTTTAAGGTTGGCGGGTATGTTTTTGAAGGAGGCTATGAGCCTTGGAGCAGAACAAAGACGTTTACAAGAAAGAGTATCGGGAGGTTCGCGTCAAAACCACGGACGGTGTCACCTTGAGAGGAAAGGTGAACATCGGTATCAAGGCAAGAGTAGCAGATATTTTTACAAAGACCGATGACCCCTTCATCGTCCTTTCCGATGTTAAGAGAGAAGACGGCATCAGGACGGTTCTCTTTGTGAACAAAAACAACATTGTTTGGGTCGAACCCGAAGAGCACTAACCCGACACCAATTCGTTTCTGCCGAAAAAGCAGAATGCCGCTTGATGCGGCATTCTGGTATCTTCTATATCCTGCGCCAGTCTATNCAGAAGAGAACAATTCATTCATCTTGCCGGTCAAGGGTATCCATCCATACTTCAGCCGGTCTCTAGAAGGCTGTTGATCTCCATGNGGCAACCTAGCTTTTCTTGGATGTCACCGTCTGAAAAGAGGAGATCTGCTGCTTGACTTTGCGGCTCTTGCATTTTGGGCATTCCATTTTCTTCTTCTCGCACTCTGAAATCGACAGGATCAGGCTGAAACGTTTCTTACAATTCTCGCATCTGAATTCGTAATTGGGCATGGCAACCCTCCTTTCTCCGCGGGCCCTAATACACAATCACCACGAAAGCGNGGCAGCGGGGCTGTTCCGGTTTATTCCCCGCGGATCACNCTGAGANCATAAAGCCCGGGCGGGATGAAAATCCTTGCCCGGGCTCTCGTTCGTTNTAGTACATATCCTCAGGAGGCATCTGCGGCATGGCAGAAGCCTTCTTCTTTTCCGGTTTTTCAGCAATCATCGCTTCGGTGGTCAGGAGCAAGCCTGCCACGGAGGCTGCGTTCTGAAGCGCAAACCGGGCCACCTTGGTCGGATCAATGATCCCGGCGTCCATCAGATCCTCATACTTTCCGGTCTCCGCGTTGAACCCGAAGCTGCCCTTCCCTTCCATCACTTTCTGCACGACCACAGAGCCCTCAAAGCCNGCGTTGTTCGCGATCTGCCTCGTGGGCTCTTGCAGCGCTCTCCGGATGATGTTCGCCCCCATCTTCTCTTCACCCGTGAGGTCCAGCTTATCAAGGGCCTTGAGCACGCGCAAGAAAGCCACACCGCCCCCGGGAACAATTCCCTCTTCCACTGCGGCCCGGGTGGCGTTAAGCGCATCCTCCACACGGTCTTTCTTTTCCTTCATTTCAAGTTCAGTCGCAGCCCCTACATTGATCACGGCCACTCCGCCGATCAACTTGGCAAGGCGCTCCTGCAACTTCTCCCGGTCGTAATCGCTCGTTGTCTCATCAATCTGCGCTCTGATCTGCTTCACTCTGCCTTCCAGAGCCTTTCGGCTGCCCCCACCATCCACAATGGTCGTGTTATCTTTGTCCAGCGAAACCCTCTTGGCTGTCCCAAGATCATTGATGGTCACATTTTCGAGCTTCAGACCCAGATCCTCACTGATCATCTGGCCTCCCGTCAGAATCGCGATATCTTCCAGCATCGCCTTCCTTCGGTCGCCAAATCCAGGGGCCTTCGTAGCCACCACCTTGAGCGTTCCTCTCAGCTTGTTTACGACCAGGGTAGCCAGGGCCTCCCCTTCCACCTCTTCTGCAATGATCACAAGAGGCCGCCCCAACTTCGCGATCTGCTCCAGGATGGGGACCAAGTCCTTCATCACGCTGATCTTCTTCTCGTTGAGCAGAATGTAAGGCTCGTCCAGATGAGCTTCCATCTTCTCAGGGTCTGTGACAAAGTAAGGGGATAGGTACCCACGGTCAAACTGCATTCCTTCTACGATTTCCAGGGTGGTCTCCATGCCCTTCGCTTCTTCAACCGTGATCACTCCTTCTTTTCCGACCTTCTCCATCGCCTCCGCAATAATATCTCCAATGGTGTGATCATTGTTTGCGGAGATCGTACCGACCTGGGCGATTTCCTTTTTCTCTTTGGTCGGTTTGGACATCTTCCTGAGCTCCTCCACCACGATCTCGACGGCCTTCTCCAGCCCGCGCTTGAGGGCCATCGGATTGGCTCCGGCGGCGACCAGTTTGCTCCCCTCCCGATAAATGCTCTGGGCGAGAATCGTCGCAGTGGTTGTGCCGTCCCCTGCAACATCCGAGGTCTTGGAGGCGACTTCCTTGACCATCTTCGCCCCCATGTTCTCGAACCTGTCCTCCAACTCGATTTCCTTTGCGACCGTCACGCCGTCCTTCGTTGTTTTCGGGGATCCCCAGCTCTTTTCGATCAGAACATTTCGTCCTTTCGGTCCCAGGGTTACCTTCACCGCATCCGCCAGGATGTCCACACCCGACATGATCTTCTCACGGGCACTCATCCCATATTTGATTTCTTTGCCTGCCATCGCTCTTTCCTCCTCCTCGCATCACTTTTCGATAATTGCCAAGATATCGTCTTCTCTCATGATCAGGTGTTCGACATTGTCAATCTTGATTTCGTTCCCTGAGTACTTTCCAAACAAAACCTTGTCTCCGGNTTTTACATCCAGAGCAATTTTCTTGCCTTCATCGTTCACCTTTCCGGGACCCACGGCAATCACTTTTCCCTCTTGCGGCTTTTCCTTGGCCGTGTCGGGGATAATGATTCCACCCGTGGTTTTCTCCTCTTCCCCAATCCGCAGCACCAAAACCCTGTCATTCAACGGCTTCACTTTCATCTTCGATTAACCTCCCTTTAGAAAATTAGTACGTTTAGCTGCTCCCATTGAGACGAAAGCAGCAAATCCAAAATAACNTGCTGATTTTATTGGCCTTACGTACAAACAGCACAAGAAACGTAAGCACCTTTAAAATTTTGTCAAGACGAGATCTCTAATTTATTNCGGTGCTTTCATCAAGAGATGCAGGGAGACGGCTAGAGGCTTGACCCTCTATCTTGCCCCTGACCAGATGGCGCCTTCTTCAGCGAGGATCTCGTAGGTGGCTTCAAGCATGCTGTCTGAGAGTTGCTTCGGCGCAGGGATTGTTTTGCCGCAGCAAGGGCAAAGGGTCGGTTTGTTTTCGCCTTCACCGATCGATGAACCCACACAGGTGCAGAGGTCTTGCGTTTCGGTCATCATGGTCCTCCCTTAAGTTTTCAATCTACCACATTGGCCCGGGATTTTTCCACTTTTCTTTGCCCTTGACCTCCTTTCATCTTTCCTATATTCTCCTTTTGCCTTACCTGGCCATATCGGCCTAAACATAAACCCTTACATAAGGAGATGTGACATGGCGAACAGCACGTACAAAATTATTGAACTGGTCGGAACGAGCTCCAAATCATGGGAAGATGCAGCAAAGAGTGCCGTGGAGACGGCGTCTAAGAGCGTCAAGGAGCTGCGTGTGGCAGAAGTCACGAAGATGGACATGACGATTGAAAACGGGAAAGTCACAGGCTATCGGGCGAGGATCACGGTTTCCTTCAAGTACGTCAGAACAGATTAATAGGCTCAGAGAAACACTTAATCAATAAAGCAGGGGGAGTTGCTCCTCCTGCTTTTTTTGTTTCTCCTAGTTCGTGATGAAGCCTGCCGGCAGCTTTTTCTCATCCTTGACGGCCGGCACTTCCTTTCCTTCTCGCTGATCCCGGTTGAGAATCGTGTGGTCCTCGACCCTGCCCTTCGCATGAAAGACCAGGCCCAGCTCCCGGGCCTTTTCTTCGTAAGAGCCTGAAGCAAGACGCAACTCTCCTGACGGTTCAACCATAATCGCCGATTCGCCTGTGACAGGACACTTGCATTCGCAGTACCCGCACCCGTTGCACTTGTTCTCATCGATCACCGGTACGGTAATGGGATGTCCCGTCACAAACTGAGAAACAATGGCATTGTAGGGGCAGATCTCATCACAGATGAGGCATTTCTTGTCCTGCTCCCAGGCGATGCACCGAGTCTTATCAATTCTGGCTGTGCCCACTTTGGCAAAAGATTTTTCTTCAAGAGTGAGGGGTCTGATCGCGGCCGTAGGACACACCTGGCCGCAGAGGTTGCATCCCTGCTCGCAGCCGGCCAGCCTGGCGGTGATTTTCGGGGTCCACATTCCTGAGAGTCCTGCCTCAAACCACACAGGCTGGAGGGTGTTGGTGAGGCATCCCTTGATGCACTCCCCGCATCGCACGCACCGGGCCTGGAAATCCGTTTCAGGAAGAGCTCCCGGTGGCCGGATGAGGCCGGCTGACCGCAACGCCCTCGGAGTTTCCCCTCCATGAAGATGGTGAAGGTTCGTCATGGTCAAGGCTGCAGCGGCCAGACCTGTAACCCCTGCACCCAGGACCCTGCGCCGGTCCAGATCAATTTCCGGAAAGGGCCTGGGGGTCTTCGCGCCCAGATTGAAAGAGATCGCCTCTTCAGGGCAAACTTCCCGGCACTTCAGACAGGTGATGCACTCCGAATGGGCCGTCTCGACAAAACCTTCGCCGATAGCACCCATGGGGCAGGCGCGCACACATCGGCCGCAGTTCGTGCATTTTTCCGAAACCGCCCTTCGAAAAAAAGGCTTCAGCGAGAATAGCGCGAGAATAGCACCGGCTGGGCACAGGTTGCGGCACCAGAACCGCGGTTGGATCATACCAAGCAGCAGGATACCCAGAACCAGAACAGCCACAAAGAGGTTCGTGTTGAACAGAGGAACGGAATAGCGGACATAGGATAGGCTTTCAAGACCAAGGTGAGGGAAAAGGGGACGCAAAAGGTCCAGAAAAAGATTCGCGACCATTAAACCGATCGGATACAAAACAAAGGAGTAGAACCGCGTCATGAGAGACAGGGGCGAAAAAAGGAAGATCCAGGAGATGCCCACTGCTGCTGAGCCTGCAAGGGCAATGAGGAAGAGATACTTCAAGCTCCTGAATCGGCCTGCCCCCTCAAAGCTGTTCTCTCCTTTCCGCTTCCCCGTTTTGCGGTTGGCCCAATCCCAGAAGTCAATGGTGGCACCCATGGGACAGAAATAGCCGCAGAAAACGCGGCCGAGGAAAAGGGCTACTCCCAGGATCACGAACGCCCACGCCGCTTTCGGGATAAAAGTCCGGGCAACCGCCATAGACCCAAGGGAGATCAAGGGGTCCAGGCGGAGAAACAAATCCACCTCGAACCATGACGGGAGCGGGTAAGCCGCGAGCCACAGGAGGAACAAGAAAAAGAGGAAAAGGGGGAGCTGGAGGAGGCGCTGGAACCTCATCAGGCGCTGACCTCTTTCACGGTCTGACAGGAGATGTCCATGTTGCCGAGGCCCCTCTGGTTGGCGATCTGAATGTGCTTGACCTGTTGGGCTTTGAACTTGCGTCCATACCAGGTTCCCAGTTCAACGGCCATGGAGTCGGCGGCGACCATGTCCCTTGAGGCAATGATCTTGTTCATGGGAATTACCTTGCCCGGCCCGCTTGGCCCGCCTTCCGAGAGAATGCGCGAAGCGTCAATGATCGTTAGCTTGGGCTTGAGCACGGTGCAAAGATCCACGACCGCCACATCGATATCCAGGTTCAGATGAAAATCCTTCCGGTCGTATATCAGCCCCATCATCCCTTTGATCGCCATGCTGACCCCGGTGGCGCTGTGCGACTTGGCCACTGGAACCGCAATCAGAACATTCGCCTCCAGCACTTTCTTCATGACCATGGTGGAAGTCAGCGCTTTCCCTTCCGGGATCCGCACTTCTTCATAAAAGTTTTTGTTCGTCGGACCCTGCACCTGGGTGTGCGGCAAGTCCGTGCAGGCTTTTCTCACACCTGATCTCTCCAGGCAGAGTTCGGCGCTCCTGAGGGGATTGTCAAGGATAAGCACAGAGGATGCCCCTGCTTCTACGCACATCGTGGTGAGCTCTCGCACGACATCCGGATGAGTGGTGGTTCCCCAGTCCGGAGGATTTGGGAAGCTCATGTTCGGCTTGATCACCACCTTATCGCCCTGCTTCACAAAGCGACCCATTCCCCCAAAAGCGTTGACAGCCGCCCTCGTAGCCGGCCCTGGTCCCCCGTTGGCAACGACGATCTGAGGCTCTTTTTCAGCAGAGTAAACGGCCTCGATCATTCCCGGCACAGTCATACTTGCCGCGCCGACTGCGGCGTATTGAGCTGATCTCTTTAGAAACTCCCTTCGGTTCATGGACATATCTTAATCCTCGTCAGGTGCAAAATCATAGGGGATTGTAACTATTCAGGTGTTTAGGCTGAAGACTGAAGGGCAATAATGATCATCCATGACACAATCACCTGCCAACGTATCCAAACGATCTTGGCTTTGTGTGATCGCGCACCTGCCTGCCCCGCTGGGGCGGTAGGCAGGCCCGCGGCGCAGGCAGGTGTCTTTTCCTTCACCGAGAACTTCAGTTTTGCTTAATTGGCTCCCTTGGTCGAAATTCTCTCTATCTTTGCAGTCTTCTTGACTTCGTTCAGATACTCATCCACCCGTTGTTTAAGTTTCTGATTCGCCAGATGCTGCCGGATCTTTTCTTCCACCTCTTTGAAGGGAATGACTTTTTCAGGCTTTTTCTCCTGCACCTTGATCAGATGAAAACCCATTTCGGTCTCCACAACACCGCTCACTTCGCCCGGCTTCAGAGAAAAAGCAGCGTCATCAAGAGCCTTGGGCATCCTACCTCTCGGGATGATGCCCAGGTCCCCACCCTGAGCCGCACTGGCATCCTGGGAAAAATCTTTGGCGAGAATGGCAAAGTCCTCACCTTTTTGTACCCTTTTTTGGATGTCCTCCAGTTTCTTCCGGGCTTCCTCCTTTTTTGCCGGCTCGGATTTCGGATCCACCTTGATAAGGATCCCGCTCGCTCGAATCGATTCAGGCTGTGTGAAGTATTCGGGGTTCTCGTCATAGAAGGCNTTGGCTTCCCCCTCGGACACGTCCACTTTTCCGCCGAATTCCTTCTCCACAAATTTCTGGACAGCCAAATTGATTTTGATCCGGGACTTCACAGTGTCTTCAGAAAGGTGATCCTCTGCCATGCTGTCTTTGAAAGCTTGTTCATTAGGATACTGCTTCTTGAGTCCGTCGAGCTGTTCATTCACCTGAGCGTCATCGATGACAACGCCTTTTTTCCGGCTCTGCTGATAGAGGAGTTCCCTGTCAACCAGGTTTTCCAGAACCATCTTTCTCGCTTCNATCATCATGTCAGGCCTGATGACCTGGCCTGTGGTTGCGAGAAGGCGCTGCTGGTGGTAGAGGAGTCCACGATTAACTTCCTCTTCCTGGATCACCACGCCATTGACAATGGCTGCTTTTCCTGCGGTGGAGGTCTTTTTTTCGGCCGTATCGGCATGAAGTGGCCACATCAGGGTGGCCCCCAGAAAAAATGATAGTCCGATAAATAGGGATTTTGCTTTCATAAGGCTTTCAGTATGTTCCTTTCTTTGTTAGTTCGCAGCGAGATTCCTGGCAAGATCTGTCGCCTCTTTCACGATGCGGTCGAAAAGTTCCTTGATGGCGGGAATGTCATGGACAAGGCCAATCCCCTGGCCGCAGGGCAGAATCCCTGCATCCAGATCTCCCGTGTCATACAGGCGTTTTGCATGCTCTCCGGCCACCACTTTCAGGATCTCTGCAACGTCCGCCTGGGCAGTTTCCAACTCTACGCACTTCTTTGCTGCTGCATTGATCCAGGCCCTGTGAGTGGCTCCCAGGGACCTCAGAATCAGCATGGTGTCCAGTTCGCTCGCCTCCACCAGCGCTTCCTTCACCCTGGGATGGATGGGCGCCTCCTGGGTGGCGAGNAGCCGGGTCCCGATGATGACCCCTTGAGCTCCCAGGGCAAGGGCCGCCAGGAATCCTCTGCCGTCTGAAATGCCTCCGCCGCCGATCACGGGCACCCTGACGGCCTCTGCAATTCTTGGCACAAGGACCATCGTCCCGATGTCCAGTTTGCCCGTGGCGCCGCCGTTTTCATATCCAACCACCGTGATGATGTCTGCACCCAAGTCCTGGACTTTAAGGGCATAGCGAAGACCAACGCACTTGTGGATCCATGTCATGCCTGCTTCCTTGAAACGGACACAAAGGTCTTCCGGCGCATGGTGACCGGAGGTCTCCACGATTTTCACTCCCTTTTTGATCATCACATCGAGATACTCGTTGTTGTCGATGGGGACAAGTACAGGGAAGAAATTGAGGTTTACCGCAAANGGNTTGTCNGTNAGCTCCATGAGACGGTCCACGGCCTGTGCGAACTCATCAGGGCTCTTGTAGAGGGCAGAGGCAAGCACTCCAAGACCTCCGGCATTCGATATGGCTGCTGT
>Ga0031656_10001036_pt1 | contig 10356 bp, 10 predicted proteins | sample FrelakmetDIP11DI_FD_55080 | JGI IMG/M metagenome (GOLD analysis project Ga0031656, IMG submission 55080) | Freshwater lake sediment microbial communities from the University of Notre Dame, USA, for methane emissions studies - DIP11 DI | ecosystem: Environmental > Aquatic > Freshwater > Lake >... | reverse complement strand
CGACTACTTCAAGATCGGCTTCCGCTCGCAGCGCATCTATGCGCAGAACATGGAGGGCGCCGAGCCCAACCGGCTCTTCTACGCGCTGGGCTACTTCACCGAACCTGCGACGCTGCGCGGCACGATCTTCCTGGTGCACGAGCCCGTGGACCAGGTGGCCGAGCAGCGCTCCGCATGGATCTACAACGCCGGACAGCGCCGCGTGCGCCGGGCGCCGGATCTCGCCTACGACGGCATCAACGACGGCTCGGAGGGCATGATCGTCACCGACCAGGTGGACGCCTACAACGGCGCGCCGGACCGCTACGAGTGGAAGCTCGCTGGCAAGCGTGAGCTTTACGTGCCCTACAACGTGTACAAGCTCTCAGACAAGTCCCTCAAGTACAAGGACATCATCGGTAAGCACACGATAAGCGCCGATCTCGTGCGCTACGAGTTGCACCGTGTCTGGGTCGTCGAGGGCACGCTCAAGCCGGGCCAGCGCCACATCTACGCGAAGCGCACGTTCTATCTGGACGAAGACAGCTGGAGCGTGCTCTCCGAGGACGCCTACGACGGGCGCGGCGGCCTGTGGCGAGTCGCGCTGCACGGACTGATGCAGTTCTACGACGCGCAGGTGCCGTGGTACCGCTTCGGCGTGGTCCACGACCTCAACAGTGGCGGCTACATCGTGGGTGGCTTCGACAACGAGATCCGCGAGCCCATCGAGTTCAACGTGAAGGGCCGGATCGGAGATTTCCAGGCCGACGCGCTGCGCCGGCTCGGGGGCACGCTGTAGCAAGCGTGCGCGGTTGCAGGGGGAACCGTGCGCCACGGCGCGCGGCATGATTCACGCAGGAGAACGAATATGAATCCGACGCCGAAGTGGTATCTGCCCGTCACGATCGCTGCGCTGCTGTGGAACCTGATCGGCTGCGCCGCGTTCTTCCAGGACCTCATGCTGACGCCCGAGGACATCGCGAAGCTGCCGGCCGACGCGCAGGCGCTGTATGCCGCCCGGCCGGGCTGGTCGGTCGTGGCCACCGCAGTCGCGGTGCTCGGCGGCGCGCTCGGCTGCCTGGGCCTGATCCTGCGGCGACGCTGGGCCACGCCGGTGCTGATCGCTTCACTGGTGGGCGTCATCCTGCAGGACGTCAGCCTGTTCGCGATGGGCGGCGAGGCCGCGGTCCCATCGTCTGCGTTCGCGCTGCAGGGACTCGTGCTGCTGATCGCGATCGGCCTCGTGCTGCTGGCGCGCCGCGCCANGGCGCGAGGCTGGCTCGCCTAGTCGGGGTCGGGCGCGGACACTGCCTCGAGGTNCTGCTCCGAACAGGCCGTGCGGCAATCGGCGCCTCGGTNCCCNCAAGGCCGCGGCGCCGCTCGGGGATGCGAANCTATCTNGTTGATTAATATAGTTTTTTCCTGGACTGGCTTGATTCTCTCGCCGGCCCCGGGGAACTGTCGCCCGCCGGACCGGTCTATGCTGCNATGCAGCACATACAGACGATTGCACAGACCTGGCTGGCGGATGGCCCGATTGACCACGCACCGGCGGAGCGGCGCCTCGCCTCGTTGATCGGCGCCGTCGCCGCAGCGGCGGTCCTGCTGTCCGTGCCAGCGCCGGATACGCAGATCCCATCGCCGGCGGTGGAGGCACCCACGTGGGCACAAAACGGCCACGTGTCCTGGTACGGCCCCGGATTCCATGGACGCCGAACCGCCAACGGCGAGACCTTCGACACGAACGACCTGACGATGGCGCATCGTTCGCTCGCCTTCGGCAGCAGGGTGCGCGTGACGAATCTCGACAACGGCCGATCAATCGTCGTGCGCGTCAACGATCGCGGACCGTATGTTCGCGGGCGCATCGGCGACCTGTCGCACGCAGCCGCTTCGCGGCTCGGCTTCGTCGAGGACGGCGTCATCCAGGCGAGAATCGAACTGCTCTGACGCTGGTTCGCGCGGCAGCGGCGGCAGCGGCGGCGCGCCTGCCGTGCAGGGTCGGCTCTCGGCAACCGCCTCGACCATCGAGGTGCGACGAGATGGTCCCGATCGGGATCGCGATCGCGCGCCAGTCGAGCCCGCGCGCGCGTGTCACTCGGCGTCCGGCTGCACGTCGGGCCGCGCGGCAGCGAAGGCGGGCAGCGACTCGAGGTGGCCCGTCACGGCCATGAGTCGCGGCCAGGGCGCGAGATCGAGCTGCACGCGCCGCGCGTTGGCCACCTGCGGCACCAGGCAGACGTCGGCGAGCGTGACCGCCTTGCCGAAGCAGTGCCGGCCGTCGCCGGAGTGGCGAGCGACGAGCTGCTCGAGGGCCTCGAAGCCGCGTGAAATCCAGTGCCGCGCCCAGCGCCCGAGACCCTCGTCGTCCTGGCCGTACTCCGTGCGCAGGTGCTGCAGCACGCGCAGGTTGTTGAGCGGGTGAATGTCGCAGGCGACGGCGAGCGCCATGGCACGCACTGCCGCGCGTTCGCGCGCACCGGCGGGCAGCAGCGGCGGAGTCGGAAAGCACTCGTCCAGGTACTCGCAGATCGCGAGCGACTGAGTGACGACGACACCGTCGTGCTCGAGCGCCGGCACGAAGCCCTGCGGATTGAGTGCCAGGTACTCGGGTCGACGCTGCTCTCCCCCGTCGCGCAGCAGGTGCCTGGGCACGGACTCATACTCGAGCCCCTTGAGCGCGAGCGCGATGCGCACGCGATAGGCGGCCGAGCTGCGCCAGTAGGTGTAGAGCCTGAGCGCCATGGCGACTCCCCTGTTCCGGTCGGCGCTCAGACGATGGTCGTGCGCAGCGTCTCGAGTCCGTCGATGCCGCCCACGAGGCTGTCGCCGCGCTTAACGGGACCGACCCCCTCGGGCGTGCCCGTGAAGATCAGGTCGCCCGGTCGCAGTTCGAAATAGGTCGAGAGCTCGGCCACGATCTCCGGCACGCTCCAGATCATGTCGGAGAGATTCGCGCGCTGGCGCGTCTCGCCGTTCACCTCGAGCCAGATCTCCGCTCCGTCGGGATGACCCATCTCGGAAGCAGGCCGGATGGCGCTCACCGGTGCCGAGGCATCGAAGCCCTTCGAGACATCCCAGGGCCGACCCTGCTCACGNGCCGCGAACTGCAGGTCGCGGCGCGTNAGATCGTTGCCGACCGCGTAGCCAAATACGTGGGCCAGCGCATTCTCGAGCGGGATGTCGCGTCCGCCGGTTCCAATCGCGATCACCAGTTCGATCTCATGGTGCAGGTTCGACGTGCGAGGCGGGTATGGCACGGGCGTGCCGTTGGCCACCACCGCGTCCGCGGGCTTCGAGAAGAAGAACGGCGGGTCACGCTCCGGGTCCATGCCCATCTCGCGGGCGTGTGCCGCGTAGTTGCGGCCGACGCAGTAGACGCGGTGCACGGGGAAGCGATTGTCGGTGCCCATCACTTCGACCGTGGGCCGGGTGGAGGGCGGAATCACGAACGTCATGGCGGGGCTCCCGAGACAATGCTCAGTCGCAGCGACCGAGCGCCGGCAGGAATACCTCCTGGACCAGGATGGGCGCGCCGCCAAGGCGATAGATGGCGCGTCGCGCCCACAACGGCGCGGAGTCGGTGGCATCGGGCAGGGCGGCACGGGCGAGTGCGTGACTCACGGGCAGCTCGAGGTACTCGAGGGGCTCGCGTCGCACGTCCTCCACGGCGTTGAGCGACTCGCCGAGCCCGCGCTCGCCGAGCTCGCGCAGCCACGGGTGATGCCGCACCGTAGACTGCGGCAGCACCGACTGCGCGAATACCCAGCGGCGCGTACCGCAGATGAACTCGATCTCTCGCAGCAGGCACATCGCATCGTCCACGCCGAGGCGGTGGGCGATGACGGGGTCCAGCGGCGCGGGCTCGAGACGCAGCAACCTGAGGCGGGCCTCCGCGCCGCACTGGGCGCGGACGCGACTGGTGAGGAGCCCCGGCTCCGCGAGCCACGGCAGCAGCAGCGGCGGCGCCCGACCGGCGCACTCGGCGAGCGGCACCCACGCTTCGCCGCCGGACGGGCCGGCGGTGCGCGGGGCGGCAGCGTCGAGCAGCGGGTGGGCCACGGACCGGCCGTCAGAAATGGTCGGCCGCGAGCGCCATGGTCGAGGCGCTGCCGGCACGCACCGCCGCCGCGTGCGCCGTGCAGCGCGGCAGCACGTGCTCGGCATAGAAACGCGCCATGACGACCTGCGACTGCAGGAACGCCTTGTCGCTGCTCGCCGCCATCTGCTCGAGCGCCGCAAGCGCACCGCGCGCGAGCTGCCATCCTCCGATCGCAGTGCCGATCAGCATCATGTAGTCGAATGCCGCGGCGCTCACGAGCTCGGGGTCGCGCTTCTCGCTGGTGATGAGATAAGTCGAGCTCTGCACCAGCTCGTCGAGCGCGCGCGACAGCGCTGCACGCACCACGGCGAGATCCTCTCCCGCGTTCGCCAGCGGAGCGTCCACGCTGCGCATTTCCGAGACGAAGGCCGAGATCGTCGCACCACCGTCGCGCAGCAGCTTGCGACCGACGAGGTCGATGGCCTGGATGCCGTTGGTGCCCTCGTAGATCGAGGCGATGCGTGCGTCCCGGTAGAACTGCGCGACGCCCGTCTCCTCGACGTAGCCCATGCCGCCGTGCACCTGGATGCCGAGCTCGGTGGCCTCCTGGGCAACCTCCGTGCACCACGCCTTGGCGATCGGCGTCATGAGTTCCGCACGCGACTGCCACTGCTCCACGGCCTCCGGTTCCGTGCCGTGCGCGCCGCGGTCGAGGCAGGAGGCGGTGTAGTAGCAGATGGCACGCGCGGCCTGCGTGAGCGTACGCATCAGCAGCAGCATGCGCCGCACGTCCGGGTGGCGGATGATCGCGACCTGCCCCTTCTCGCCGGGCGCGCGGCCCTGCACGCGCTCGCGCGCATAAGCCACNGACTTCTGGTACGAACGCTCCGCGAGGCCGACGCCCTGCGCGCCGACGCCGAGGCGCATGTAGTTCATCATGGTGAACATCGCGGCCAGCCCCTCGTTCGGCTTGCCCACCAGATAGCCCTCCGATCCGCCCTCGTCACCGAAGGCGAGCACGCAGGTGGGGCTCGCGTGGATGCCCATCTTGTGCTCGACCGACACCGCCTGCACCTGGTTCGGCGCGCCTGGCGTGCCGTCGGCGTTCAGCTTGAATTTCGGCACCACGAACAGCGAGATGCCCCGCGTGCCGGGCGGCGCGTCCGGCAGCCGCGCGAGCACGAGGTGGATGATGTTCTCCGTCATGGGCTGGTCGCCCCAGGTGATGTAGATCTTTCGCCCGGTGACGAGGTAGCGATCGCCCTTCGGCTCGGCGCGCGTGGTGAGCGCGGAGAGATCCGAGCCGGCCTGCGGCTCGGTGAGGCACATCGTGCCCGCCCACTGCCCCGACACGAGCTTCTCGAGATAGGTCTTCTTGAGTTCGTCGGTGGCATGACGATCCATTGCAAGGATCGCGCCCTGCGACAGCTCGGGGCACAGCGCGAAGGAAACGTTGGCCGCGGCCCACATCTCGTCGCATGCGAGCGAGACGGTCTTTGGCAGACCCTGGCCGCCGAAATCCGGGTTCGAGGCGATGCTGGGCCAGCCCGCCTCGCAGAACTGCTGGTAGACCTCCGTGAACACTTTCGGCACCTGCACCGCGCCGTCGACGACCCTGACGCCTTCGCGATCGCCGATCCAGTTGGTCGGCAACAGCACGTTGCCGGCGAACTTTGCCGCCTCGTCGAGTACCGACTCGATGGTGTCGGCGTCCACCGCCGAGAAGTCGGGCAACGCAGCGACCTCGGCGAAGTTGGAGAGGTGCTCGATCGTGAAACGCATCTGCCGGACGGGCGCCTGATAGTCGCTCATTGAATGCTCCGAGGTCGGTGTCTTTTGCTGTGCAGCAATTCTGCCCCTTCGGGCGCTACGGCGCCATTCGCGGCGGCCGCGGCCGGGCCGGCGCGGGGCGGTTACAATCCGGCGCCCGGCCCGGTCATTCGGCGCCGCGGCGGCGCAGCTCACCCTCCTTCACCTGCACCCATCGCCCAACGACCCATGAGCATCTGGTTCAGACCCTTTACCCTCGAGGAGCTCGAGCGGCAGTCACGTGGCTGCATGGTCGAGTATCTGGACATCCGCTTCAGCGAGATCGGACCGGATTACGTCAGGGCCACGATGCCCGTGGACCACCGCACCTGGCAGCCGTTCGGGCTGTTGCACGGCGGCGCCTCCGTCGTGCTCGCGGAGACGCTCGGCAGCGTGGGGGCCAACTGCTGCATCGACGCCAGCCGTTTCTATGGCGTCGGGCAGGAGATCAATGCGAACCACATCCGCTCCGCGCGCAGCGGGCGCGTGACCGGCACCGCCCGGCCCATCCACCTCGGCACCCGTTCGCACGTCTGGGAAGTCCGCGTCGAGGACGAGAAACAGCGCTTGACGGCAATTTCTCGCATGACGCTCGCGATCGTCGAAGGGCGCGCGGCGGTAATCGGCGAGGCGGGCAAGCCGTGAGCAGGCTCGGCAGGGCGCTGCTCGTCGCGCTCGGGTTCGCGGTGGCGCCCTTGGGCTGCGGGCTCAAGGGCCCGCTGTACCTGCCCGAGAAGTCGAAGGAAGTGGTCGTGCGGCCTGCATCGGCCGCAACCTCCACGCCGTCGGCGGGCACGGGGACGGCAGCGGAAGCGCCTCCCACCTCGGAGGTCCCGGAGGGAGGGCCTGCAACCCAGCGGGAGATCCCCGTCGACACCGGGACGGCACCTCCCCCGCCGCCCGACACCCCGACGCCGGCACCGCCCGGGAGCGCGCGTGGCTGACCAGCCGGCGCTGGTGCTGGTGGATGGCTCGTCATACCTCTACCGGGCCTTCCACGCGCTGCCGCCACTCTCCAATTCAAAGGGCGAGCCGACCGGCGCCGTGCTCGGCGTGCTCAACATGCTCGCCAAGCTCTTGAAGGAGCACGACCCGCCGCAAATCGCCGTGGTGTTCGACGCGCCGGGCCGTACCTTCCGTGACGACCTGTTTGCAGAGTACAAGGCGCACCGCGAGCCGATGCCGGACGAGCTACGCGCGCAGGTCGAGCCGCTGATCGCAGCGGTNGAGGCCCAGGGCCTGCCCCTGCTGCGCGTGCCCGGCGTCGAAGCCGACGACGTGATCGGAACGCTGGCGCGACGCGCCGCGGAGCAAGGCCTGCGCGTCGTGATCTCCACGGGCGACAAGGACATGGCCCAGCTCGTGGACGGGCAGATAACGCTCGTCAACACCATGACGGATTCGAAGCTCGACCGGGCCGGGGTCAAGGCCAAGTTCGACGTCTACCCGGAGCAGATCGTTGATTACCTGGCGCTCGTGGGCGACAGCTCGGACAACATCCCGGGCGTGCCGAAGGTGGGACCGAAGACCGCGGCGAAATGGCTCGAGAAGTACGCCACGCTCGACAACCTGCTGGCGCACCAGGACGAGATCGAGGGCAAGGTCGGCGAGAGCCTGCGCACCCACAACGACGACCTCGCGCTGTCCCGGCGGCTGGCGACCATCGACTGCGCAGTCGAGTTGCCCGCCGAGGCGGCCTCGCTCGCACGCCGCGCGCCAGATGTCGAGTGCCTGCGCGAGCTCTATACGAGGCTCGAGCTGCGCTCGCTGCTGAAGCAGTTGCCCGGCGAAACCTCCGGGTCGGCGCAGGCGACACCGGCAGGCGGTGAGGCGGCGGCCGCAACTCCCGGTGCCGTCGCCGCGACCGCCGACCCGACGACCGGGAGACCGCCCCGCAACTACGAGACGATCCTGACCGAAGCGCAGCTCGAGTCCTGGCTCGAGCGCCTCGGCGCCGCGGAGCTCTTCGCGTTCGACACCGAGACCACCTCGCTCGACTACATGCAGGCGGAGATCGTGGGCGTGTCGTTCTGCACCGAGCCAGGGCAGGCGGCCTACGTGCCGCTTGCGCACACCTATCCGGGCGCACCGGAGCAGCTCGACCGCAACGACGTGCTGCGACGGCTCGCGCCGCTGCTCGAGGACCCGAGCCGCGGCAAGCTCGGCCATCACCTTAAGTACGACGCGCACGTGCTGCGCAATCACGGCATCGAGCTCAGGGGCATGCGCTACGACTCGATGCTCGAGTCGTATGTCCTCAACAGCACCGCGACGCGACATGACCTCGACTCGACCGCGAAGCACTATCTCGGCATCGAGACCATCCATTACGAGGACGTGGCCGGCAAGGGCGCCAAGCAGCTGCCGTTCAGCGAGGTACCGGTCGAGCGTGCCGCGGAGTACTCGGCCGAGGATTCCGACGTTTCGCTGCAGCTGCATCGTAGCCTTTGGAATCAGATCGAGCGGCTGCCGAGGCTGAAGCAGCTCTATGAGGAGATCGAGCAGCCGCTGGTGCCCGTGCTGTTCGACATGGAGCACCTCGGGGTGCTCATCGACACCGCGATGCTGCGCAGGCAGGGCCACGAGATCGCCAAGAGTCTCATGCTGCTCGAGCAGTCGGCGCATGCAGCCGCCGGCGTCAACTTCAACCTCGACTCGCCCAAGCAGCTGCAGGATGTGCTGTTCGGCAAGCTGGGGCTTCCCGTGCAGCGCAAGACCGCGACCGGCCAGCCGTCCACCGCGGAAGACGTGCTCGAGGAACTGGCGCCGGCCTACGAGCTGCCGCGCATCATCCTCGAGTACCGCAGCCTGGCGAAGCTCAAGTCCACTTACACCGACAAGCTGCCGGAACAGGTCAACCCACGCACCGGCCGCGTCCACACTTCGTATCACCAGGCGGTCGCCGCCACCGGGCGGCTCTCGTCCACAGATCCGAACCTGCAGAACATCCCGGTGCGCACGCCCGAGGGCCGGCGCATCCGCCAGGCATTCGTCGCCCCCCCCGGCCACGTGCTGATGTCCGCCGACTATTCTCAGATCGAGCTGCGGATCATGGCGCACCTCTCCGGCGACGCGAGCCTGCTCAAGGCGTTCGCCGAGGATCGCGACATCCACCAGGCGACGGCGGCGGAGGTGCTCGGTGTCGAGCCGTCGGCCGTCACCCCGGAGCAGCGCCGGGCGGCGAAGGCGATCAACTTCGGCCTGATCTACGGCATGTCGGCGTTCGGGCTCGCACGCCAGCTCGGTATCGAGCGCGGCGCGGCGCAGCAGTACGTGGACCTCTATTTCGAGCGCTATCCCGGCGTGAAGCGCTACATGGACGAGACGCGTGCCGTGGCCCGGGAGCAGGGATTCGTCGAGACGGTGTTCGGGCGTCGGCTCTACCTGCCCGACATCCGTTCGCGCAACCAGTCTCTGCGCCAGTACGCGGAGCGCAGCGCGATCAATGCGCCGATGCAGGGCACGGCCGCCGACATCGTCAAACGCGCCATGGTCGACGTCCACGGATGGCTCCAGGGGCTGCCGGGGCAGGCGCGGCTGGTCATGCAGGTGCACGACGAACTGGTCCTCGAGGTCCGCGAGGACGCCGTCGAGGCGGTCGAGCGGGGCCTGCGGGAGCGGATGGCGGCCTCCGCTGCGCTGCGCGTGCCGCTCCGGGTGGACATCGGCCGTGGCCCGAACTGGGACGTCGCGCATTAGTCTGGCGAGTCGCTTTTCTTGTTGTGTTTTGGCAACGTTTTGAGCTGGGTGCTTTCCTAACTGGAATATCAGGCCGGTGTCCTGTAGTATTCCGGTCACAGAAGTCGGCTGACACGTTGACGTCCAGGGTCCCTCGGCGCAATGCGCTGCCAGCCGCGATGTTCCTGACTGTCGATTTAGGAGACACCATGAAGAAGTATGTTTTTGCGACCGTTGCCACCNCNGTTCTNGCCGCCTCCCCGGCCNTCGCGGCCGANGACNCCGGCTNNTACGTCGGGCGCCGGCCTCGGCAATTTCGCCGCGAATTCCGACATCATCTACGACGGCAAGGATTTTGACGGCAGCGATTTCGGNTNCAAGGTCTTCGGCGGCTACCAGTTCATGCAGTGGCTGGCCGTCGAGGCCGAGTACATCGACGGCGGCGAGCCCGATGACAACTTCCGCGACGAGAGCTTCCCTGACGAGCGGCTGAAGGTCTCGGTCGGCGTGACCGGCTTCGTCGGCTCGGCCGTCGGCATCTGGCCGATCGGCGAGAGCTTCAACCTGTTCGGCAAGCTCGGCTTCATCTACTGGGATGCGGACGGCAGCGGCAAGATCCGTGACGACGAAGGCACGATCGTGAAGACCTCGGTCGGCGAGGACGGCACCGANTTCGCCTGGGGCGTCGGCGGCACCTGGAACTTCNCGGAGACCTTCGGCGTCCGCGCCGAGTACCAGGGCTTCGAGCTGTCGAACTTCGACTCGGTCGACTTCGCCTCGGCCAGCATCATCTGGCGCTTCTAAGCGACCTGCAGACCCTTCCAGGGTCCGAAGAGCCCGCCCCTCGG
>Ga0031656_10001034_pt1 | contig 10361 bp, 8 predicted proteins | sample FrelakmetDIP11DI_FD_55080 | JGI IMG/M metagenome (GOLD analysis project Ga0031656, IMG submission 55080) | Freshwater lake sediment microbial communities from the University of Notre Dame, USA, for methane emissions studies - DIP11 DI | ecosystem: Environmental > Aquatic > Freshwater > Lake >... | reverse complement strand
ACGGAGACGCAGCCCTCGACGCGCAGGGCATGCACATCCGAGTCAGGCTCCAACGCCGCATGGTCGACAGCCACACGGTATCCCACCCGCTGCGTTCCACCGGGCACGCTGCGATCCGGCGCCACCGGATGGTAGTAGGTCGAGCGCGAAAGGTGCGTGAGTTTCCAGGGGGTGCCGACCGTGGCCTCCGCCGGCACATCCACCTTGAGCAGGTCGACATCGGCCACATGCGGCAACCGCAGCAGCAAGCCGCCGAAGTAGGCAGCGAAATGGGCGGCGACGCGGAAGTCGATGTCTTCGGAATGGCTGTGGAAGAAGCTGCTGTCCACCTGCAGGGAGATCGCCAGGGAGGGGAATATTGAAGGACGCGCCCTCCATGGCCGCCCCCACCGTGCCGGACATCGTCACCCCGACCGTCACGTTCTCGCCATAGTTGATCCCGGCCACCAGCAGGTCAGGCCGGCGGGGCGTCAGCTCCAGCACGGCATGCTGTACAGCCTGGGCCGGCGTCCCGCCCACGGCATACACTTTCCAGGTCTTGCCGCCGACCGTTACCTGCTCTTCGGTGATCGATCCGTCCGAGGTGATCGGCATGCTGCGCCCGGCGCCGGTCCACTGCTCGCGCGGCGCGACCACCGTGACGTACCCCAGGCGAGAAAGCGCCTCAGCCGCCGCCCACAAGCCGGGGGAACGGATCCCGTCGTCATTGGTCAGCAGGATCTGCACGCGTTGATCGTCCAAGCTTGAGCCCTCTGACCGGCAATGATACCAGCCGGGGCGGGCCGCGGCGCGGATCAGCCCGGGTGCGGTGGCTGCTCGGCCAGCGCCGCTTCGGCTGCCAGCGCCTCAAAGAAAGCGGTCAGCACCGCCTGCCGCTCCCGCCCCAGGACGCGCGCCGGCTCAGTGTGCAGCCGTTCGAGGATCTTGCGCAGCTTGAACCAGTATTCGTGATACGCCGAGTGGGCCTCGCCCGGCTCGACCTCGCCGCTCGACAGAAAGCGCTCCGAAGGCCGGGCGTAGATCGGCGTGCCAGCCTGGACGGCATAGGCGATAGTGCGCGCCGCACCAAAGGCGCCCACAACGTCCAGCTTGTCGGCGTCGAAGAGCACACGCGCTTCGAGCGTGGCCGGCGGCTCGGCGCTGCGGAAGCGGTGGGAGCGGATGCAGTGCAGCACCGCCTCGATGCGGGGCAGGCTCCAGCCTTCCTCGGCGAGGCGATGACGGGCGAATTCGGCCGAGGCTTGTTCGTGGGCCGCGCGCCCGGCGCTTTCGGCCTCCCCCGCCTCGGGCGCGGCGCCGGCGACATCGTGCAGCAAGGCTGCCGCGCGTACGATCTCGACATCGGCGCCGACCTGTTGCGCCAGCCACTCGGCCAGCGCACACACTCGCTGCACATGATCCCAGCCATGAACGGGATCGTCCGGCGAATTCCACTCCTGCGCCTCGGCGTACGTAGGCATTGGTTCCTCCTTACCGCTCGTCGACGGCCGGCAGGTCCGCCGGGCCTGCCGGCCAGCTGCTCCCGGTCAGACGTTGCAGCGAGGTCCGCAGCTCCGGGTGGCGAAAGAGCGTCTCGGCCATCGGCCCCTGGTCAACGACCCGCCCGTCGTCGAGCAGCAGCACTCGGTCGGCCACCCGGGCGGCGAACTCGATGTCATGCGTTGCCAGGACAATCGAGATTCCGTCCCGGCGCCAGTCGAGCAGCAGGTGGGCAAGGCTGCGCTGCGCCAGCGGGTCGACACCCAGCGTCGGCTCGTCCAACAACAGCAGCCGCGGCCCAGCGACCATTACCGCCGCCAGCGCCGCCCGCTGGCGCTCCCCGGCCGACAGGTCGCGCGGCGAACGCTCGGCGACTGCTGTCAGGCCGAGGCGCTCGAGCAGCTCCCCGGGAGCGACCGGCGGCTCTTGCAGCAGGCCGTGGTTGGCCAGCGTCAGATCGAGCTCAGCCCGCACGCTCTCGCCGAACAGCAAGGCCGCCGGCCACTGCGGGACAAACGCCAGCTCCCGGGAGCGCGTCACAACCGACAGCTGGTCGATCCGCTGGCGATTGAGCCACACTTCGCCAGCCTGAAGGCGCTCCAGCCCCATCAGGCCGCGCAGCAGAGAGGTCTTGCCCGAGCCGTTCCGGCCGAGCACCGCCAGGACCTCGCCTCGGCCCACCTCGAGGTCGATGCCCCGCAAGACAGCCCGGCCATTGTAGCCGAGCTGNAGGCCGGACCCCTGCAGCAGACTCTCTCCGGGCTGGTCGGAGGCGACCGGGGGCGGCAGGCGCAGCAAGCATTGGCGCAGCACCTCCCTCGCCGCCGCGCCGTGGTCCCACGCCAGGCCCAGCCGGCGCGCCGCCTCCAGCTCCGGCAAGGCATAGGGCATCGNTCCCTGGACGACCTGCGGCTCACCGTATGCCACCAGTCGCCCATCCGGCGCCAGGTACGCCATGTGGTCTACGGATTCGATCAGGCGGATCAGCCGGTGTTCGCTAATCAGCGTCGTCAGCCCAAGCTCGCGCCGCAGGTCTGTGAGCCACTCGACGAGCGAGGCGGCGCCAAACACGTCCAGCTGGGAGGTTGGCTCGTCGAGCAACAACACCTGCGGCTGGCGGGCGAGGGCGGCGGCAATCGCCACCCGCTGCTGCTCACCGCCGGACAGGCGGTCCAGCGGCCGGTCACGCACCTCGCCNATCTGCAGGCGCTCGAGCGTCTCCTGCACCCGGCGCCGGATCTCCGCGGTCGGCAGATCCGCCAGCTCAAGTCCGAAGGCGATCTCATCGCCGGCGGTCGAGGTGATGAAGCGGAAGGTCGGCTCCTGGAAGACCGTTCCCACGCGCGCCGCCAGCGCCGACGGAAGAGATTGGCGGGTATCCAGGCCGGCCACGTGCACGCGGCCGGCAAAGCGGCCGCCGTAGAAGTGAGGCACCAGCCCGTTCAGCGACCAGAGCAGCGTGGATTTCCCCGAACCTGAGGCGCCCGTNAGCAGCAGCCCGTCCCCAGGCTGCACCTCCAGCCCGACATCCTGCAGCGCTGGCCGGCTTCCCTCCGGGTAGGTGTACGTCAGACGTTCAATGCGGATCATGACGCGCAAACACAGCCGGGATAGCCAGGCAGGCCGCCGCCACAGCCAGGGGCAGAGCCACTTGGGGCAGGCTGATCGTCGGATACGGCGTATAGGTGATCCATTCCGGGGCGACGGCCATCATCAAGAGAAACACCGACAAGCTACCCAATACGACTCCAACGACCAGGCTGTCGACTCGTTGCCAGGTCTCCGGCCGATAGCGGGCATGGGTGCCCTCGGTGCGCCACTCAAGCAACAGCGCAGCCGCACACACCAGTGCCAGCCCAAGCCCGGCCAGGCGCGCGGTCGGCGCTACGCTCCACCAGGCCAGCCCGGCCGCCACACCCAGCAGGCTCAGGCTGGTCAGGCGCCGGCGCCGGCTGGAGCGCCGCCGGGCTCCCCAGCCTCGGGCGGCCAGCCCTTCGGCGTTGGCATGCGCCCTCTCCAGGCTCAACACCAGGATCGGGTGCACCACTAGCGCCAGGTCGCGCACGCCGCGAATCTCCCGCCCGCGAATCCATTGGGCCTCGCGGATCGAGGCGAACGACTCTCGNACCTGAGGCACGAAGCTGATCGCCATCGAGGCGCTCATGCCNACCTGACCCAGGCCGGACGGCATGCGTCGCAGCAAGTCGGTCGGCCGCACGACCAGGCTCATTGCCAGCACGACCAACATCATCGCCGCGATCTGAACGCCGGCGGAGAGCCCATACACCAACGCCTCCAGCGTGTAGGGACCCCCGATCAGCGGCAAGGGAAGGTCCAGCAGCACGGTCTGCCCCACCCGGCTGAAGGCCAGGTTGAACAATGCCGGGATCAGCAGCAGGCTCAATCCCAGGCGCGCGTCCCCCATCAAAGTACGGCCACCGCTGGCGCGAGCTCGCACCGCGATCGCGGCCAGTGCCACGATCAACAGGTATACCGGATGGCGTACGATCAAGGCGACCACCGTGGCGGCCATCGTCCATAGGATCCACGTTACCGGATGCAGTCGCATGGCCTGCCCCAGATATCCAGGCTCATGCGGGGCGTTGCCTGCGATGGGCAATCATCGCCGCGCCGATCAAGATTATCCCCAGCGCCACTAACGTGCCGACGACCAGCCGTGCGTCCAGCCACCCGGCGGTGGGTGGACCGGCGTCGTCTGCCGTCAAGCGCCCGACATCCGTGAGGGCGACGCCGGCGAGCGCGGGCACGGCTTGCACTGTGGCCAGCAGGTTCTCGGACGAGGTGGCGGCATTGAAGCTGAACGCTCCGCTGGGTAACTGCAACGCCAGCAGCGCCTGGACGGGATCTCCCCAGTCTGCGGCTTCCTCACCGGCGGCNGCCAACGCCTGCATCACCAGGGCGGTTGAGTTGGCATCGGTTGCCTCGCCGAAGGCGCTCGGCTTCTGATAGGTCCACCCAGCATCGGGATTCTGCGTTGCACGGAAGTAGGCGATGGAAGGNGNGACGGCGTCCATTCGNCCGGAGGCNACCAGGGCCTGGACGGCGAGGGCGGTGGTGTTCGAATCCCCNGCNCCTGGCGTCTTNTCTCCGTTGAAGGAGAACGAGCCGTCATCCAGCCGNTAAGCCAGCAAGCCATCGGCAGCCTGTGCCGGGATGGCGCGCCCGGCGGTGTGCAGCGCCAGCATCGCCAACGCACTGTCATACGGCCCACTGCCGTGGAGTCCAGTCGCCGCGTTGAAGCTGCCCTCAAGGACCGTCTTCAAATCGACCCCACCCAGACCAGCCGGGTCCAGGCCGGCTGCTACTGCGGCCAGCGTCAGTTTGGCGGCCAGGCCAGCAGGCATCGGCTGGCTGCTCGCCGCCGCTTCGAGGTAGGTCAGCGGGGTCGCTGCTCCCGCGCTCCACGCCGCCGGATCCTGTCCGCCGGCGGCGATTGCCAGCACCGCGTCAGCCGTTGTGCCCGGATCGCTGCCAGGCGCGAATCCGTTGGAGAATCCTCCATCCGGCTGCTGCTGGGCGCGCAGCCAGGTGAGGGCCTGATCGAGTTCGTGGGGGGTCTGGGCCTGGGCAGTCGCCGAGCCGAAGGCGGCCAGCAGCGCCACGGCCAGCGACAGGAAGAATCGACGCATGGGGTTGTGCTCCTCTCAGCAAGCGATCGTCACGGTTCGTCGAATCAAGAAGCCTTCCTGGAAGGAGGGTCAGGAAGGCTTGAGGGCATGATCCATCGGCGCCACCTCCTCTCCGCGGAAGGCATCTCAGCGCGAGAGCAGGGGCGGGTATCCTGGCTCGCCCAGCGGCTGCGACAGCAGCCTCCGGGCCTACAGTTGCGGGACAGCGCCGGACTACCCCTTTCGGGGTCACCGGCTTCCCCATTGACGGCCTGCGCATCCGGGCGCAAGGCCACCCCGGCTCACGTGTCTTCGGTTTGGCCTGAGTATAGGCCATCCCCGCCTCCCGTCAAGCGCCGGGCGGTCCAGCGGCCGGGCGGGTCGCGGCCCTTCTCGCCGAGCGAGGGAGCATGCAAATCCACTNCCCCTTGGAGGGTGGGGGCCGCGGTCCGGATCCGCCGCGCCCAGCGCAGCCTGACAGCCCTCGCGTGGGGAGCTCGCGTGAGCCCTCATCGTGGGTGCGCCACCCCCGCTTCCAGCTTGCCAGGCGCCGAGGGGCGAGTCGGCCCGCATTGACGCTCGGCCATCGCTGTGCTACACTGCGTCGACATCTATTCCATAGCGATCCTGGGGATCCCCGCGTGTCCAAGCGCACGACCGGCACCGTCCGGTGCTTTGATGGCTCCAAAGGCTACGGTTACATCAACAGTGAGGAGGGCGAGGACGTCTTCGTCCACTACTCGGCACTCACCGGTTCCGGCGCGCCCTTCCTGGCGCCTGGCGACCAGGTGGCCTTCTTCCTCGAACAGACCGTACGCGGCCCACAAGCCACCGACGTCGCCCGCCTGAACTGATGCCCGCCGACCCGCAGGCTTCGCCCGCAGACCGCCCGCACCTGGCAGCCGGGACGTCGCCGCGCCATTCCCGCAAGATGCACAAGGCAGACACATGAGTGAGAAACCGCTACGACTGGTTCCGTTGGGCGGCCTCGGCGAAATCGGCAAGAACATGATGTCCATCGAATACGGGGACAACATCCTGATCGTGGACACCGGCTTGATGTTCCCCGAGAACGACATGCTGGGCGTCGACTACGTCATCCCGGACTTCCGTTACCTGCTGGACAAACGCGACAAGGTGCGCGGCATCNTCGTCACCCATGGCCACGAGGACCANACCGGCGCCATCCGCCATGTGCTGGAGGAGATCAACGCNCCNATCTTCGCCACTCCCCTGACNCGCGGCNTGCTNGAAGTCAAGCTCTCNCGCGGCGGCATGCTGCAGAANGCCGACCTGCANACGGTGGAGGCCGGCGGNTNGGCNCACATCGGCCCCTTCGAGGTCGAGTTCTTCCACGTGTGTCACTCGATCCCTGANTGCGTCGGCCTGGGCATCACCACGCCCGCCGGGCTGATCGTGCACACNGGCGACTTCAAGTTCGATCAAACGCCGGTGGACAACTGGCCGACGGACTTCGGCAAGCTAGCCGAATTGGGCGGGCGGGGCGTGCTGGCGCTGCTGGCCGACTCGACCAACGCCGACACTCCTGGNTGGACGCCGTCCGAGGCAGTCATCGATCCCGCCCTGGACGCCGTCTTTCGCGAGGCNGCCGGGCGCATCCTGGTCGGTACTTTCGCTTCGTTGATCTCGCGCATGGCCCAGGCGGCGAAGGCCGCCGCAAACCACGGGCGGGTGATGGCCTTCGTCGGGGCCAGCATGCTGGAGAACGTGCGCATCAGCCGCAAGCTGGGGTATCTGGATATCCCCGAAGAACTGATCGTTCCCCTCGATCAGGCGCTGTCGATGCCGGCCTCCAAGGTCGTGCTGATGTGCACCGGCACCCAGGGTGAGCCCAGCTCCATCCTCAGCCGGCTGTCCACCGGTACCAACCGCCAGTTCGACCTGCGCACCGGCGACACCGTGATCCTCTCGTCCCACCCAATTCCGGGCAACGAGGAGATGGTGCACCGTACGATCAACCGCCTGCTGCAGCGCGGCGCCAGCGTGATCTACAACGCCATCGCCCCGGTCCACGTTTCCGGCCACGCCAGTCAAGAGGAGATGAAGCTGCTGCAGCAGGTGGTGCACCCCAAGTACTTCATCCCCATCCACGGCGAACTACGCCACCTGCACCAGCACGCCTCGCTCGCCAACCAGACCGGCATTCCCTGGGAGAACATCGCCGTGATCGAGAACGGGACGGTGATCGAGTTTCGCAACGGCGTGATGCAGGTCGGGGAGCGCATTCCCGGCGGCTATGTGTTCGTCGACGGCTCAGGCGTCGGAGACATCGGGCCGACCGTGCTGCGCGAGCGCGAGGCATTGGCCCGCGACGGGTTCGTCGCCGTACACCTGCACCTTGACCGCCAAAGCGGGCGGCTGCTACAGGAACCCGAGATTGTCTCCAAGGGCTTTGTCTTCCTGCGCGACGCGGAGCAGCTCTTCGAGCTGGCGCGCACCCGGATCCACGAGCTGACGCGCGAGGCGCCCAACGGCGATCTGAAGACACGCATTGAGAAAGACCTGTCCCGCCTGTTCTATCAGTCCACCAAGCGCCAGCCGATGATCTTCGTCTTCACCTCGACTTCGGCAGGCGCCTCCGGCTGACAGGCGGCCGCCCCACCGGCAGGGCGGCCAGGCATGGGTATAATCCCCGGCAGCATGTCCTTCGGCACCCGAATTGCCATCGGTCTGGGCGCGCTGGCGCTGTGCGGTTGCCAGGCAATCGGCCTCGGGCCTACCCCGACCCCCGTCCCGCCCACCGCCACCCCATCTCCCCCGACGCCCACACCGGAGCCGGCCGCGGCCTCGGTGGGCGGCGAGCTGATCCTGCTCTCCAGCTACCAAGAGGAGCTGCGGCGCTTCGAGCAGGCGCAGGCCGAGCTTGGCACTGACCTTGCATCCGATCCCGACTACCGCCAGCGCGTGTTGCAGGCGCTGATCGATCGCCGCTTGCTCGATCGCGGCGCCGGCCTGTCCGGGATGAGCATCACCCCGGCCGAGGTCGAGATCCGCCTGCAAGCGCTGGCCGAAGAGAGCGGCGGGCAAGAAGCACTAGCCGCATGGCTGGCCGCCAACGGCTACACGACCGACAGCTTTCTGGCCACTCTGAGGGAGGAGATGCAGGCCCAGCGCATGGTCGACCAGATCGCCGGCTCCGTGCCGGAGTCCGTCGAACAGGTCCGTGCCCGGCACATCCTGGTCGGAAGCAGCCAGGAGGCCGAGGCGCTGCTCGAGCAGCTCGCCGGCGGCGCCGATTTTGGCGTGCTGGCCGCCACCTACTCGCTCGATTTGAGCACGCGGCCCGGCGGGGGTGACCTGGGGTGGTTCCCGCGCGACTACCTGGCCTCGCCCGAGGTGGAGCAGGCGGCCTTCTCGCTGCAGCCCGGCGAGGTGAGCCCCGAGGTCATTTCATCCCGCCTGGGGTACCATGTACTGCAAGTACTCGATCGGGGCCAGCACCTGCTCAGCCCGGAGGCCAGCCGCCGCCTGCGCCTCAAGGCTGTGGAGGACTGGCTGGACTTGCGCCGCAAGGACACCGAGATCATCATTCTGGTCGACACCGGCTAGCCNGAACCAGCCGGCGCCGTGCGAGAGGAGTCAGCCGTCATGGATTCGGATGCACAGAGCAGCGGGGGATTCAGTCTGGGTCGCCTGATCCTGAACTGCCTGACGCTGGTCGTGCTGGGGGCNACGCTCGTCGTCGGNTTGATCGTGCTCTCGCTGTTCATCAACCCCCAGACGCCGATGAATCCNTACCCGCCGCCGACACTTCCGCCGACGCTCGGTCCGCCGACCCCAACCAACACGCCTGAGATCTACCTGCCGCCGACCTGGACCGCGACCGCGACCTGGACCCCGACGCCCACCGAGACGCCGATCCCAACCGACACGCCGACCGCCACCGCCACGGCGACGGCGACGGTCCCTGTCTCTCCGACCGGGTTCCCGTTCAACGTCCAGCCGGCTCCGTACGCCATCGCCAATATCGCCAACGACGCTGCCTGCAAATGGATGGGCGTCGGTGGTCAGGTCTTCGACCTCAACGGAGCNCCGTTTGCCCTGCAGACTGTACATCTAGAAGGCCAGCTCGGCGGCCTGCCGGTCAGCCTGGACACACTCTCGGGCAGCGCCACGCAGCTTGGCCCGGCGGGCTATGTGTTCAACCTGTCGGACCGGCCCATCGCCAGCGACAAGACGCTGTGGGTCCAGCTGCGCGACACGGCGGGCTTGGCGCTGTCCGACAAGTACTTCCTCACTACCTACGAAGACTGCCAGAAGAATCTGATCCTGGTCAACTGGCGACAGGTTCGCTGACGCCGATTTCAGCCAGAAGACCCAGGGCCTGAGCAATGCTCAGGCCCTCTTGATTCTTCCTCTCGAAGACCCATCCCTGCGGCCGAGGCTGGGATCCCGCTTTGCCCAAGCGGGCCCGGACAACCCCCCTCTCCGCTCGTCCCGTGCCCTGCCCTCTCCTCCGCTACGCTTCGCGGTGCTAGGCGAACGCTACGCTAGCGCGTGCTGCGCGATCGGTGCGCGGCGGATTGTTGCACGATCACTCGGCTACAGGCGGCCCCGTGCACGCGATTGGCCCTGACCGAAGCCGGTAGGCGGCGCGGACTAGCCACCATGCCCTTACCGGCCGGGCGGCAGGCCAACCCACATGCTCTGTTCGCCCGCCAGAGGCGTCGGAATCAGCGAGCCGTCCGGCGAGCGGAAACCCGGCAGTCAGCCTGGCCCGGATGTCCCGACATACGCCGCCATGACAATGAAATGGCTCAGGGCCCCGAGGATCACGAACACATGCCAGATCTCGTGGAAGCCGAAGATTCCCGGGAGCGGATCGGGCCTCTTCAGAATGTAGATCACAGCTCCGCCAGTGAAGAACAGGCCGCCGAGGACCAACCACAGAAGCGCACCCCCCGGAATCGATGCGACGATCTCCCGGACCCCGGCGAGTGCCAGCCACCCCATCAGAAGGTAGACCCCTGCCGTGACCCAGCGCGGTGCCGCGATGACGAAAAGCTTGACGGTGATCCCAATGATGGCGAGCGACCAGACGATCACCAGGGGAAGCCATCGCCACAGCCCCGTTAGGTAGTGTAAGCAGATGGGGGTGTATGTCCCGGCGATGAGAAGGTAGATCGCTGTGTGGTCGAGTTTGCGTAGCCAGGCCATTGCCCTGGGGCCGGCGCTGACCAGGTGGTAGGCCGTGCTGGCCGAGAACATCAGGATCAATGCCAGCCCGTACAC
>Ga0031656_10001032_pt1 | contig 10365 bp, 9 predicted proteins | sample FrelakmetDIP11DI_FD_55080 | JGI IMG/M metagenome (GOLD analysis project Ga0031656, IMG submission 55080) | Freshwater lake sediment microbial communities from the University of Notre Dame, USA, for methane emissions studies - DIP11 DI | ecosystem: Environmental > Aquatic > Freshwater > Lake >... | reverse complement strand
CCGCAATTGTAAATTCATTTTTCATGCCACCTACATTGTGACATGATAGATCCGCGTACTATTTCCAATCCCTTCCTTGCTGCAACATTCAGCGGCTATACCTGTTTTAACACAGTCCATTTTTGATGCTGAAGTATACTTCTTAAAATCCTTAGGCGACAAGAATGATTTGTCAACCAGCAATAAGCTTTTCTCGCCGTTTAAAACCTGGTCCTTTATATTGAGAAAATGATAGACTTTACCATTGACTGTAACATGCTGGTCGTTTTTTACCTGCTGATCGGCAAATGACACAAACATTCTCAGGGATGCAACACTGAAACCAGCATCCTCCACCTTCCTGCGAATCTGGTCTGGATCTACTTCCTCTCCGTCTTTGAAATTCAACAGGAAAGTTGATTTCTCCAGGTCGGTATCAACTTTCTCAATAAAAGTAAGTGCCTCAAGATTCTTATAAACAGACCTGGCACACATGGCACAGGTGAGCCCGCTGGCTTGTAAACTCGCTTTGGTAATTTGTGCCTGTGATATTAGGCTGACAAATAAGAAAGCAAACAGAAAAAATTTCTTTTTCATAAAAAATATTAGAAGCCAGTTGGCAGACTATACCAACTGGCAGATTGAATAAAGAAGGATATTAAATCAGGATTTGCAGCATTTTTCTTTACAAGCCTGCATGTTTTTAGCTTTTCCGCTTTCCTTACCTTTTTCACTTTTGCCATCCTTGCAGCAATTCGTGCCTTCTTTGCANCAGGCCATGTCTTTGCCNGATTCCTTACCATCACAGCATTTCATGTCTTTACAACAGTCTTTCTCCTTACCACATTTTNCCATATCACAGCAACTGGCTTTTTCCGATGATGTTGTTGTAAGTGTCACCGCTTGCTGTGCGATACCGACATTAGGTTTGCGGTCGTACTGGCAGCATTCGTGTAAACTAGAGTAGGCATCATCCGGAGCGGTGAAGTCCTGTGTATCATAACCAACAGCCGCAATGGCTTTCTGAATTTTTTTATTATCTGCTTTTGAAGGATTATATGATACAGCCAGGATCTTTGTTTCTTCATTCCAATTTGCTTCCGTTACACCGGCAGATTTGGCGGCAGTTTCGATGGTTTTTTTGCACATACCACAATTACCCCAGACCTTAATATTTTCCGAACTGTTTTTGGATTTTTGTGCAAATCCGGTCAGGGAGATAAATAAAAGGGTGAATAAACCCAGGAAAATTGATTGCTTTTTCATAACTAAAATTTTTAAACTTCTATATTGAAATTGNTCTGATACGNTGATGCCTATTGAGGGAAATCATTTGATGCTTTGCCAGGGTACAACCCATATAAACGTCAGATTGAATAGAACAACTAATCAAACATCAGCAAATGAAGCCCTGGATGATCTCAGATTCTGAAAACACAATTCTTTATAGTGAGTGGTATTTGACCCTTTAACGGAGGAGATTTCGCTGTTTCAACGATTGTTGAAAGAGCAATAATATTTGAAGAATGATCAGGCTGATGATATGAATGAACAGATGCCTGAGCTTTTACAAAGTCGACTTGAAAACTCGTGATCGACTGTGTATCCTGGATCTTCACAACTTTTACATCGTCGTGACAACAGCCGTCATTTTCCATTCCGCACTTGCCGCATTTGTCACTGGATTTTTGGCCCAACGCCACCGTTGCGATTTTGCCCATGCAATAGTGAATATTGAACACAACTCCGCTGGAGATTGACAGATAAACAACGGCAAGTGATATGGCAATTATTTTTTTCACTATATATGCAAAAGTATAACGTTTTTTACCTTCAGGCAAGTATGTTCAGAATTTTAACGATTGANCTAAAATGCTCATTTCTAAGTTAAATTGGCGCTTTTGCGGTTAGATTACAATAAAATTATCCAGAGGCGTTTTATTTGAATTAACCTTCAGTCAAAGCCAATATGTCCAGAAACAGCCCGAAGAGCATGGTTGCCCTTTTCTTTTTTACTTTAATCATTGGCATAATAAGCCAGGAAGCATTTGCCCTTGCAAGGCCAGATTCAATTCCTGAAACCGCAAATAAAAAGGTTAAATACTTCCGTCCCGCGGCAATAATCGTTCCTTCTGCTTTTATTCTGTATGGCTGTCTGAAACCCGTAATTCCCGCCATTGAAAACCTGGATAACCGAATAATGGAAAGAATGATGACAAGGTATCCGGACAANTACACGAAGGTTGACGATTATCTCCAATGGGCCCCGTCAGCTTCAATATATGNCATGGATGCTTTTAAAGTTAAGACCAGGCATACATTTCTCGAACATTTGGCCATTGATGCCGGATCAATAATTATTACAGGCGGGGCTGGTTTTGTAATGCGGAAGATTAGCGGAAACATGGAAGTATATAATCAGAATAATACCAGGTTTCCGTCCGGACATACGGCGAATGCATTTCGAGGCGCAGAGATAGTTTACCAGGAATTAAAAGTAAGCCATCCTTTGTTAAGTTACAGTGGCTACCTGGTTGCAACAGCAGTGGGGTTATTGCGAATTTATAATAAAGAACACTTTCTTACAGAAGTGATAGCTGGTGCGGGGCTGGGAATGCTCTCCACCAAATTTACTTACCTGGTTTTTGACAAAGTGAAGGCTCACAAAAAAAGAAAATCCCTCGCGTCTTCACTTACTTCGCGTTAGATGTATTTTTGATTTTCCACTTTCGATTTTCGATTTCCTCTCTCCTTTCCTTTTGCCTTTCACTTCGCACTTCGTACCTCGTACCTCCCAAATGTATCTGCCTTTCACTTTCGATTTTCGATTTTCCACTTTCGATTTAGTTCACAAATCCCCAGAATATCCCCAGCCTGAAATGTAAATCCTGGGTAGGATAATTTGGTGCCGCCAGGTTGGCATATTTAAATCCAAATCCATATTTGAAAGTGAGGGTATTTAAATTTTCCAATCGCACATAGGTGGTAAAACCCCTNATCCGNAAATTGACATAGGCAGCAATATCAGGACGAATGCTTATCTGCTGATTTTCCTGGAAAAAGAACTGTCCCAAAACGGGTGAATAATTATCTGCATTATAAGGCGTAGGTATCTTATATCAAAACCAGTAGAAAGCCTCAGGTTGGTAAAAAGTCTCCCTTCATAAGCAAACCTGTTCCGTGTATAAATGAGCGGAAGATTTACCGGCGCATTACCGGTTTTAGCCTGGAAATAGAAATCCAGGTACCAATGCCATGACCTGGCCAGGATGAATTCTTTATTTAAACCTATCCGTATAAAATTGAACAGGGCCGATGCCTGTTTAACTATATTGTAATTTGTAAAATAAGAATAGTTACTTACCAGGTAATACTGCATACCCAATTGCATGCGGTAACGCGGCAATTCAAGCAACGCGGATAACTGGCTCGTATTTTCTTTGTTCAGTGAACCAGGATCTTTGACAGGGAAGCCTGTCTGGCGCTCAAAAATCAATGAAGGTGACCTGTTCACGTTCTGGAACCCTAGTTCCAGGAAACCAAGCTTTTTACTTAAAAGGGTTTTCAACCTGGCCTGTGCAAAATATTCACCCGCATTTCTGCCGGCAAAATAAAACTCTCCGAAAAGAAGCATATCCCATTTTCGGTTACGCGTCCTGTTACGGTATTCACCATGCGCGCTTATATTATAAAACCGATCGCTCTGATTTCCATAATTACCCACCAGGTTTTGCAGGGTTGCGCCAACTTTAAAAAACTGGAGTGGATTCTTAGGATCAGGGAACTGGATAAGCGAAAAATCGTTCGACAATTCCTTCCATTTGTCCCTAAACTCAAGGGTATCCGGAATGCCAGTGAGCCCATACCGAAGCAGGTAATAAAGGCTGTCTGTTCGAGCCTGTACATCAAGATAGCGGAACTGACTGGTATTAAATTGAACAGTATGTTCCATTCGCAGCCTTGGCAGAAAAAATCTATACACAGAAGAGTCCGTTGTAATGGAGTCCTTTTTGCCAAAATCATATTGCTGCCGCAGTAAAAATTTCTTTTCCTTATACTGGTTTCCTGTATTTAATCTAACACTAAAGAAATTTTGTGTGGTAAATACGCTGTCTGCCAAACGGGTGGGGATATTGAAGCGGTCGTTAAAAACGGTATTCTGGTTTACGAGAAATGTATCGCTTTCAATACCTCCGTTTTCTGCTGATTGCATACTGTTGGAAAGCATGATAAGAAACAGGTTATAACGCTGATCAACAGATGTGTACTGGGTATTGAAACGAAAACTGGAATGGTTGGTATTTTGGGAATTATAAGCTCCAGGCGCATTGATAAGCCTGTATTGCAACACAAAATTCCAATTGGGCTTAATATTTTGTGTATGAAGTATCCCGGCCTGTTGTTCCAGCTGACTGCCTATAAGATAATGTAGTTCCGTGTAGGGCTTTGTGGTATTCATAAAGCGGGTATCCGCTATAGTTAGCGCAAAAGGGTCAAAGGCATGGAAGCCAGGATCCCAGCCTGGCTTCATAATTGGAGAAAACAATACCTGCCGGGAGGCATTGCCAATATTTCCCAGGTATATGTTCAGGCTTAAGTGGTATTTTCCTATAAAAATCATTGATAGATGAATCCAGGGAGTTGAACCTTGCAGAGTCAAGGTAACGAAAGATGACTGTTACGGAATCGTCGCTGAAGTCTCTTTTTTCAAACTGCAGCGAATCACTTCCTCCACCCGATCTCATTCCGCCACCGCCCAATCTGGGCATGCCGCGGATGGGTACCTGTGCAAGCGCAGGCAGGCCAGCCAGCAGTAAAAAAAATATAAATATGTAAACAGCTACTGGTTTCAACATGGGTTCGTTTCCACTGATACATTTATTTTAAGCCTATTGATTTATTCTGCCGGAATGGTACAAAAAGGATTTGTTTCATAACCATCATACGAAAATAGACTTTTGATTTATCGCAATTTGTAAAGTAAGGTTAAATCAAAGATTTTCTATCATCCCTGTGAATATGGCTGCAAGCTTAGGCTCCGCCGCTTTAGCTGCTTCCAGTACCTCCTGGTGGGTAATGATGTTTTCCTCATCCCGAATACCCATATCCGTTATAACGCTAATTGCAAAGACGGGTATATTCATATGACAGGCGGCAATAACTTCCTGTACCGTACTCATCCCCACTGCATCGGCACCCATCAGGTGGATCATTTTATATTCCGCCCTTGTTTCGAAAGTAGGGCCTGTAACCCCAAAATAAACTCCCTTCTGCAGTGCCACACCCTTGTTTTGTGCTATTTCCAGCGCCATCTCCATCAGTTTTTTACTATATGGCTGGCTCATATCCGGAAACCTGGGCCCAAATGCTGGCTCATTGCTTCCCAACAAAGGGTTTGCAGTTGCAAAACTGATATGATCATGAATCATCATAAGATCCCCAACCTTGAATCCCGGGTTGACCCCTCCAGCGGCATTTGACAAAAGCAGGGTTTCAATGCCCAGGAACTTCATCACCCGAATCGGGAAAATCACCTCAGCAGCAGAATATCCTTCATAATAATGAAACCTCCCGGCCATGGCTACCACAGATTTTCCTTTGATTGTACCCAGCAGCAATTTCCCACTATGGCCCTCCACTGTTGAAACTGGAAAATGGGGTATCTCCCGGTAAGGAATGGCAACTTCTATTTGCATCTCCTCACTAAAATTTCCCAATCCGCTGCCTAGGACAATCCCTATTTTAGGTTTNTGAGGATACAAACTTTTTATATATGATACCGATTCNCCTNTCTTTTCAACTAAANTCATACAATTTTATTGAGCCGCAAATATAACTTCTTTCATCTGATAGCTATCAGTTGGACGCCGCCTATCACCAATAGGAATGGGTGACCGGTAAGAACCTTTGTTCCTGGGCAGCATTTTCTTATATTTACAACTCTGTAGATTTGCTAATCCTTTTAATGAGAAAAATCCTTTCTTTAATGGCCCTTTTCGTATCCGCCCTCTGGTTACCTTGTTATGCACAGCTTTGTACAGGAAGCCTGGGTGATCCGGTTGCCTGGATTAAATTTGGGGAAGGTTCAGGGCCAAGCCTCGCTCTACCTCCATCAGTTACAAATTATGCTTTTACCGGCGGTTGCCCCGACGAGGGATTTTATACTTTGACCAACCTTTCTTTTGGCTGNTTTGATGGTACCTGGCATACACTGGTTGGTGACCATACGCCGGACGATGCGGGAGGTAAATTCATGCTGGTGAATGCATCCAGTACGCCAGGGGTTTTCTACATTGATACAGTGAGGGGACTTTGCGAAAATACTACTTATGAATTTTCATCGTATGTAATGAATGTACTGAAACCTGTTTCCTGTAATGGAAATGGGATAGATCCTAATCTCACTTTCAATATTGAAACAACTGGCGGAGCGTTGATCGCAACAAGTAATTCCGGAAATATCGAGGAAAGAGAAAGCCCGACCTGGGTCCAATATGGAACTTTTTTCAAGACCCCGGCAAACGTTACTACTGTTGTAGTTCGAATCACAAATAATGCACCCGGCGGATGCGGAAACGACCTGGCGCTGGATGACATCACTTTCCGACCCTGTGGCCCAAGTATAAATGCTGTCCTCGCGGTAAACGGTAAAGATTTCATTAGCATCTGCGAAGGTGACTCACGCAACTACCTGCTCAATGCAACATATTCCGGTGGTTATGCAAATCCACAGTTACAATGGCAGTCAAGCCTTGACAATGGCATAAACTGGAAAAATATTCCCGGGGCTACCAATTCAACTTATATGCACGTCGAATCAGGAGCGGGATTTTTCCAATACCGGTTGTTGATTGGTGACGGTGCAAATGTAAATAACCCGGTTTGCCGTATCGCGTCAAAACCCATAACTATTCAGGTTAGTAAGCCGCCATTTGTTCAGGCTACAAACTATGTTTTCAGTTGCTACGGATCTACAGTTGACCTCTTTGCAGCAGGCGGATCTATTTATCAATGGACAGGACCCAACGGCTTCGCTTCTAATTCGCAGGCCCCCAGCATTAAAAACATCCAGTTCAACCAGGCAGGCAAATACAAAGTTAGGGTAACAACCGCCTTTGGCTGTACCAATACAGACTCTACCACAATTGACGTATATCCGGCAGTTAAGTTAACCGTTGGGCCGGATGCAAATATTTGTGAGGGGAAGTCGGTACAACTTAGTGCCGGCGGTGGCGACAGGTACCGGTGGGAACCTGTTACCGGATTATCCAATCCCGAGATTGCCAATCCGATTGCCAGTCCCACTGATTCCATCGTATATAAACTCCTTGTATTAAATGCATACAACTGTTATGATACGGCTCGTGTACGCGTGAACGTATGGAAACTCCCGAAAGCAAATGCCGGCCCCGACCTCCAGACAATTACCGGTTATCCCATTCAATTAAGGGGTAGCGCCTCAGGTACAAATATAAGTCATGTATGGAGCCCGGCTCAGAATATGAACTTTCCAGGTGACCTTCGCCCAATCGTAACGCTTACTCCTACAAGTTTCCCGCAGACATACAAGTTTCGCCTCGATGTAAGTTCCAACTTCGGGTGCGGCACATCAGGAGATGAAATGACTGTTACGGTTTACGAAACTGTGAAGGTTCCCAATACCTTTACACCTAATGGCGACGGATACAACGACACATGGGACATAGAANTGCTGAAAAATTTTACTGAGGCCAGTGTAGAAGTTTACAATACCGCAGGGAGCCTGGTATATAAATCCAATGGTTATAGTCAACCCTGGGATGGAAAAAGAAACGGGCAGGTAGTTCCCGCCGGAACTTACTATTATACGATTGATCTCAAAGTTTTGAATGCAAAAAAATTGGTTGGGTATGTAACTGTTTTTAAATAACCCAATTTTAAAAAATCATCATCAAAGCTTAAACAACCAAAAAAATCAGGAAGGTCATATCATTTAATTATTTATCTGCGTGAAAAGATTTCTATTTTTTTTTCTTTCTTTTTCTTTTTGCAATCTCCAAACTCATGCCCAGCTTTGTACCGGAAGCCTGGGTGACCCTGTTGTCTGGATAGATTTCGGCCGGGGAACAGAAATTGGTCCCCCTTTACCACCATCAGTTACAAACTACCCTTTTGTTTATAATATCTGCCCGAACGATGGATTCTATACGATTACCAGCAATTCGTCAGGATGTTTTGGAAATACATGGCATAGTTTGTTACAGGACCATACACCTAATGATGTGAACGGTAAATTTATGCTGGTGAATGCTTCAAGTTCTCCAGGGGTATTTTACCTTGATACAGTGCGTGGACTATGTGGTGGAACAACCTATGAGTTCTCGGCTTATGTTACAAATATGCTTCGCCCAAATTCCTGTAGCCGTGCTGGCATTGACCCTAACCTGACTTTCACAATTGAAAAAACGGATGGCACTGTTTTAGTGAGTTATAATTCCGGCGACATTGGTGAAACAGATAACCCGACATGGATTCAGTATGGAACTTTTTTCCAGACACCTTCCAATGTTAGTTCAGTTGTATTGCGCATTCGCAATAATGCCCCGGGAGGTTGCGGAAACGATATCGCACTTGATGATATAACATTCCGCCCCTGTGGCCCCAAGATTGAAGCTTTTCTGGCAATAGGTAATCAGTCTTTTGCAAGCGAATGTGTTTATAATACCCGCAACCATCTGATGCAGGCAACATACACCAACGAATATGCTAATCCGCAATTGCAATGGCAATTGAGTACAGACAGAGGCCAAACATGGTCAAACATAACAGGTGCAATTACCAGCAGTTACCTTAGTACAGTAACCCTTCCCGGAACATACCAATATCGTCTTCTTATTGGCGATGGCCCCAATATTAATAACCCGGTTTGCCGTATTGCTTCCAACCCGGTAATAATCCAGATTAATGATATTCCGAAAATAGATGCAATTGATTCTCTTTTCCCTTGTACAGGAACAATTGCAGACCTCAAAGCTTCCGGCGGTGGACAATATGAATGGACAGGGCCAAATGGATTTATGGCAAATACAGCAAATCCCTCCATCTCAATTATTGATTTTAGCCAGGCCGGTTCATATAAGGTGATTGTGACATCTGATTCCGGATGTGTCAACAGGGACACAACCATGATGATTGTAAGGCCGGCAGTCACCCTTTCTCTTAGTACGGACCAGGTTATTTGCGAAGGGAAAAGCGTAACACTTACTGCCAGCGGAGGGTCAATCTTCAGGTGGGAACCTGCCACAGGCCTGAGTGATCCAAACACATCCAATCCAGTGGCTTCGCCAGTTAGCTCAACTACCTATACTGTCTTTGCTTTCAATGCAGCCGGTTGTTCAGATACTGGTATGGTAAAAGTGAATGTCTTGAAAAGCCCAAAGGCCAATGCCGGCCCTGACCTTTGGACCCTTAATGCAACGCCAATTCAATTGCAGGGAACTGCGTCGGGTACTGACGTTCACTACAGATGGAACCCATCGACAAATCTCAGTAATCCAGACAGCCTCCGGCCTTTTGTAACGCTAACGGCTAATGGTTTTTTGCAGGTATTTACGTATCAGCTGGAAGTTATTTCCAATAAAGGTTGCGGAACTTCTTCTGATGAAATGACTGTAACAGTATTTGAATCATTTACCGTTCCGAATACATTTACACCAAACGGTGATGGCTACAATGACATCTGGGAAATCAAATTATTGCGTGTTTTTAAAAACGCGATAGTTGAGGTTTACAATACCACGGGGAGCCTTGTATTCAGATCAATAGGATACAATCAGCCATGGGATGGAACAAGAAATGGCCGGCAATTACCTGCCGGAACATATTATTATACGATCGACCTGAAAGAACAAAATGTGAAGAAACTGGCAGGGTATGTAACGATCTTCAAATAAAAAAATAAAAACAGGATTATTTAGTTTAGTCGGATTGCGTTGATATTAGTGGCCCTTGAAAAATGGCGATAAAAAAAATGTTAGCCAATGCCCCTAAAAACCCGGCGCTGTTTGAGCCAGCAGGTTCTATTCTTCGGATGTTTTTTACGTCGAGTTAGGAGGGTTAAGGCATACACACCCGTTTTTAGTCTTTTTTTCACTTCCGCACCTGCGGGAAAATCTTTTCCGTTTTTTTTGCACCAAGGAAAAAAAGTAAAATGGAATGTATTGAGGCATTTTCATTTTAAATACCTAATCCTATAAATCTATTTATTGAGAAGAAGTGCCGCATCAATTTAAGGGAGTTGTATTAGCGCCTCAGAGAGGCGCAATTCTTGTAGCCATGTGGGCATTTTGCATCAGGTGCTCCGTAGGGATGCGATTCTTTTTTCCCACAACAATCCCAATTTCCGAT
>Ga0031656_10001030_pt1 | contig 10384 bp, 9 predicted proteins | sample FrelakmetDIP11DI_FD_55080 | JGI IMG/M metagenome (GOLD analysis project Ga0031656, IMG submission 55080) | Freshwater lake sediment microbial communities from the University of Notre Dame, USA, for methane emissions studies - DIP11 DI | ecosystem: Environmental > Aquatic > Freshwater > Lake >... | reverse complement strand
CTGCCGGTCGCCGGGCTGCACAACGCCGCCAACGCACTGGCGGCGCTGGCGCTGACCCGCGCGCTGGACTTGCCGATGGAAGCCCTGTTGCGCGGCCTGGTGCACTTCAAGGGCTTGCCGCACCGGGTGGAAAAGGTCGCCGAGATCGAGGGCGTGACCTATTACGACGACTCCAAGGGCACCAACGTTGGCGCCACCGAAGCCGCGCTTTACGGCATGGGCAAACGTCGTGCAGTGGTGATACTCGGCGGCGACGGCAAGGGGCAGGATTTCAGTCCGCTCAAGGCCGCTGTCGAGGCCAATGCCCGCGCGGTATTGCTGATCGGGCGCGATGCCCCGCTGATCGCGGCCGCCATCGAGGGCTGCGGGGTGGAAACCGGTACGGTGAACGGCATGCGCGAAGCGGTCGAGCAGGCTCACCGACTCGCCCACCCGGGCGATGCCGTGCTGCTGTCGCCGGCTTGCGCCAGTTTCGATATGTTCCGTAACTACATTCACCGTGCCGAAGCATTCGTTGAAGCCGTGCAAAAGCTGGCAGTGGAAAGGGCGGCCCACTGATGCTGTATTCCGCACGCGCGCCGCAACCCAGCACCGAGCTCGACTTCAGCTTGCTGTGGCTCGCCATGGGTCTGCTGGCGATCGGTCTGGTGATGGTCTATTCGGCCTCCATAGCGATTGCCGAGGCCGCCCGCTATACCGGCGGCAACGGCGAATATTATCTGGTGCGGCAGGCGATATTCATTTCGCTGGGCGTTGGTGCCGGCATAGCCGCCTTCCAGGTGCCGATGCGGGTTTGGCAGCAAGCTTCGCCCTATCTCTTCCTGGCGGGCCTGCTATTGCTGGTGATCGTGCTGATCCCCGGCATCGGACGCGAAGTCAACGGCAGCCGCCGATGGATTCCGCTTGGTTTCGCCAACCTGCAGCCGTCCGAGTTGATGAAGGTTCTCGCCGTGCTGTACGCCGCCGACTACACAACACGAAAAGCCGCCTTCATGCATGACTTCAAAAAGGGTTTTATGCCGATGGCCGGCGTAATGATGCTTGTTGGTGCGCTGCTGCTGCGTGAACCGGACTTCGGCGCTTTCGTCGTGATTATTTCCATCGCCATGGGCATCCTGTTCCTCGGCGGGCTCAACTGGAAGGTCTTCGCCGGACTGGTGGTGGTGCTGCTGATCGGCTTCGTCATCCTGATTCTGACCTCGCCCTACCGCCTGCAACGCGTGCTCGGCTTCATGGACCCGTTCGCCGACCCCTACGGCAAGGGCTACCAGTTGTCACATGCGCTGATCGCGTTCGGACGCGGCGAGTGGCTGGGACTGGGGCTGGGCGGCAGCGTCGAAAAACTGTTCTACCTGCCCGAGGCGCACACCGATTTCCTGCTGGCAGTGATCGCCGAGGAGTTCGGTTTTGTCGGCGTGGCTGTTGTCGTTGCCCTGTTCGCCTGGCTGATCGTCAAGGCCTTCCTCATCGGCCACCGCGCAGCGCAGCTCGAGCGCAATTATTGCGCCCTGGTGGCACAGGGCATCGGCATCTGGCTGGGCGTGCAGGCCCTCATCAACATGGGCGTGAACGTCGGGCTGCTGCCGACCAAGGGCCTGACCCTGCCCTTCCTGTCGTTCGGCGGCAGCGGCATCGTCGCTAACTGCCTGGCCATTGCCCTGCTGCTGCGCATCGACTGGGAGCACCGGCAGATGATGCGGGGGAAAACTTTCTGATGAGGTTCCTGACCCGCATCATCTCCCCTCTCCCCAACCCTCTCCCACAAGCGGGCGAGGGGGTGAACGTGCGCTGCGCGCACCCAACCCGATTCACGATGCGGGGGAAAACCTTCTGATGGCGGCCGCGAACCGGACCCTCATGGTGATGGCCGGCGGCACCGGTGGCCATGTCTATCCAGCGCTTGCGGTGGCGGATGCCCTGCGCGCGCGCGGCTGGGACGTGTTCTGGCTGGGGACCCGACAGGGTCTCGAAGCGCGTGTGGTGCCCAAGGCAGGTATCGCCATGGTGTGGGTGTCGATGGGCGGCATACGCGGCAAGGGTCTGTTGAAGAAATTGCTGTTGCCGCTGATGTTGCTGATCGCATTTGTCCAGAGCCTGCGCGCCATCCTGCAACGCAGGCCGGATGTCGTTTTGGGCATGGGCGGCTACACCGCTTTCCCGGGCGGCATGATGGCCAGCCTCCTCAACCGTCCGCTGGTCATTCACGAACAGAACTCGGTTGGTGGTCTTACCAACCGGGTGCTGGCATGTTTGGCCGATCGGGTGCTGACTGCATTCCCGCAGGCGTTCCAGGGTGAAAAGGACAAGCCGATTCCATGCCGCCGGGTGACGACCGAGTGGGTGGGGAATCCGGTACGGACCGACATTGCCACTGCAAGCAGACCGGAACGCAGCGGTCCGCTGCGTCTGCTGGTGGTGGGCGGCAGCCTCGGGGCGTCGGCGCTGAATGTCCTGGTCCCGAAAGCACTGGCCCTGTTGCCTGTCGAGCAGCGTCCGCGCGTTGTCCATCAATCGGGTCGCCAGCACCTCGAGATCCTGCGCGCGAACTACGCTGCAGCCGGTGTCGAAGCCGAGGTGCGCGACTACATCGAGGACATGGCCGCCGCGTATCAGGCGTGCGATTTCGCCATCTGCCGTGCCGGCGCGATGACAGTGGCCGAACTGGCCTGCGCGGGCGTGCCCGCGGTACTGGTGCCTTTCCCGTTCGCGGTAGATGACCATCAAACCGGAAACGCCGAATTCCTCAGCTCGGCAGGCGCCGCCTGGCTGTTGCAGCAGAAAGACCTCAGCGCAGAAAAACTTGCGTCGCTGATCGGCGGGCTCGACCGCGCTGTGCTCGCCACCATGGCAGACAGGGCGCGCGCACTGGCCAAGCCCGAGGCGACGAACAGTGTCGCCGATATTTGCGAGGCGCTTGTGAAATGAGACACGCTGTCAAGCACATCCACTTCGTCGGCATCGGCGGCGTCGGCATGAGCGGTATCGCTGAAGTGCTGCTGAATCTGGGCTACGCCGTTTCGGGCTCTGACCTGTCCGACAACGCCGTGACGCAGCGGCTCGCCAGACTGGGTGCGCGCATCCATCTTGGCCATACTGCCGAAAACATCGNCGCCGCCGATGCGGTGGTCACCTCGACCGCCGTTCAGGAGTCCAACCCAGAAGTCATCGCCGCGCGCGAGAAGAAAATCCCCATCGTGCCGCGCGCGCTGATGCTGGCGGAACTGATGCGGTTGCAACGAGGCATCGCGATTGCCGGCACCCACGGCAAGACCACAACGACCAGTCTGGTCGCCAGCATTCTCGGCGAGGCGGGCATGGATCCTACCTTCGTCATCGGCGGCAAGCTCACTGCCGCAGGTGCCAACGCGCGGCTCGGCAAGGGCGATTTCCTGGTGGCCGAGGCCGACGAATCCGACGCATCCTTCCTGTATCTCACGCCGGTGATCGCAATCGTAACCAACATCGACGCCGATCACATGGATACCTATGGNCATGACTTCGAGCGCCTGAAGCAGGCCTTCGTCGATTTCTGTCAGCGACTGCCTTTCTATGGCATGGCNGTGTTGTGCATCGACGATCCGCATGTGCGTGAAATCCTGCCGCGCATCACCAAGCCGATTACCACCTACGGGTTCGATGAGTCGGCGCAGGTGCGCGCAGTCGACACGCGCTTTGAGCTGGGACGGATGCACTTCACCGTCAAGCGCGAGGGTATGGCCGATCTCGACGTGGTGCTGAATCTCCCTGGCCTGCATAACGTTTTGAATGCGCTGGCGGCGATCGCGGTGGCTACCGAGGTTGGCGCCAGCGATGCCGCTATCGCCAAGGCGCTGGCCGAATTCCATGGGGTGGGNCGGCGCTTCCAGCGCTATGGCGAACTGCCCGCAAAGGACGGCGGGCACTATTGCCTGGTCGACGACTACGGCCATCATCCGGTGGAAATGGCGGCGACGCTCGCCGCAGCGCGCGGCGCTTTCCCCGGGCGACGGCTGGTGCTGGTGTTCCAGCCTCATCGCTTTACCCGCACCCGGGACTGTTTTGAGGATTTCGTCAAAGTGCTGTCGGAGACCGACGTGCTGCTGCTGACCGAAGTCTATCCTGCCGGCGAGGCGCCGATCGTGGCGGCAGATGGCCGTGCGCTTGCGCGTGCGGTGCGAGTGGCGGGCAAGGTCGAGCCGGTGTTCGTCGAGAACGTCGCCGATGTGCCGGCGGCAGTCCGCGATCTCGCGCAGGCGAATGATGTCGTGCTGGTGATGGGTGCCGGCAGCATTGGCCACGTGGCCCCGGCGCTGGAGGGTGGCAATCATGCGGCATGACTACCGCATCAGCGAGATGGATCTGGGCGCCGGCGCNGCGCCGGTGCTGCGCGGCCACTTCCTTTACAACGAGCCGATGATGAAGCATGTGTCGTGGCGTGCTGGTGGCGCAGCGCAGCGGGTCTACCTTCCGGCTGATCTGGAAGACCTGACCTGGCTGGTGCGATCNATTCCGGCGCACGAAGCAGTCCACATGGTGGGGCTGGGCAGCAATCTGCTGGTGCGTGATGGTGGCGTGACCGGCGTGGTGATTCTGCTGCACGGCGTCCTCAAAAAACTGGCTATCGAAAGCCGCACGCGCGGCCTGCCGCCTGCGCCGGAAGGCATGGAAACTGCCCTGATCTATGCGCAGGCGGGAGTGGCCGCGCCCAAGCTGGCACGCTTTGCCGCCAACCACGATCTGGTCGGCGGCGAGTTCTGGGCCGGAATTCCCGGTACGGTCGGTGGCGCGATCGCGATGAACGCAGGCTGCTACGGCAGCGAGACCTGGGACAAGCTGGTGCAGGTACAGACGCTGGATCGCCAGGGCCATCTGAATGAGCGTCTGGTAGACGAGTATGTGACCGGCTACCGGCATGTGTCGCTGAAGCACGCGCAGCAGGAGTGGTTCATCGGCGGCTGGTTCCGTCTGGCGCGTGGCGATGGCGCCGCCTCGCGTGAAACGATCAAGGAACTGCTTAAAAAACGCATNGCCTCGCAGCCGCTGAATCTGCCCAATGCCGGCTCGGTGTTCCGCAACCCGCCCGGCGATTATGCCGCGCGACTGATCGAATCCTGCGGACTCAAGGGCTATCGAATCGGCGGCGCTCAGGTATCGGAAAAGCACGCCAATTTCATCGTCAACCGGGGCGACGCCACGGCGGCCGACATCGAACGCCTGATCGAGCATGTGGAAGAACACGTGGAAGCGCGCACCAACGTGCGGCTGATCCGCGAAGTACGGATTATTGGAGAGCGGCAGTGAACCCGATCGAGTCAGCGAAAAAATTCGGGAAAGTAGCGGTGATGCTGGGGGGCACCTCGGCCGAGCGTCCAGTGTCACTCAACAGCGGCGCGGCGGTGCTGGCGGCGTTGACGCGACAGGGAGTCGATGCCCACGCGTTCGACCCGGCCAACCGCAATCTGGGCGACCTGATTGCCGGCGAATTCGACCGTGTGTTCATCGCGCTGCACGGTCGATACGGTGAGGACGGCTGCATGCAGGGCGCACTGGAGTTGCTCGGTATTCCCTACACCGGAAGCGGTGTGATGGCCTCGGCAATCGGCATGGACAAATGGCGGACCAAGTTGCTGTGGCGTGCTGCAGGGCTGCCGACTGCCGATTGGGAGATCCTCACTGCNAGCAGCGATTTTACCGCGGTGGAAAAGAAGCTCGGCCTGCCGATCTTTGTGAAGCCTGCGCGTGAGGGATCGAGCATCGGCATGAGCAAAGTGACCGAAGCCGGTACGCTGAAAGCCGCGTACGAAATCGCCGCCGAGCACGACGCGCTGGTGCTGGCGGAAAAATTTATCGACGGCGCCGAATTCACCATCGGCATCCTGGGCGGCACCGCATTGCCGCTGATCCGCCTGGAGCCCGCCAAGGGAAANGATTTCTACGACTTCGAAGCCAAGTACCTGCGCAGCGACACCCAGTATCACTGTCCGGCCGGCCTGTCCGACGCGCAGGAAATGGCATTGCGACATTTGTCTCTGGAAGCGTTCCGTTTGATCGGCGGTCGTGGCTGGGGGCGCGTGGACGCGATGCTGGACAGTNTTGGCAACCCCTATTTGCTGGAAGTGAACACCTCGCCCGGCATGACCGACCACAGCCTGGTGCCGATGGCCGCGCGCGTCGCGGGGCTGGATTTCGACGCGCTTTGCCTGGCGATTCTGGAGCAGACGCTTTGACCATGACGCCCGAACTTGCCGCCCATCCNCTGGTACAGGTCGCCCGCGTGTTGACCTGGGGAGCGCTTGGCCTGCTGGCCTATGGTGCGATCAGCTGGCTGGCGGCGCAGCCCTGGTTTGCCTTGCATACCATCGAGGTGAAAACGCCGACGGCGCACGTGACCGAGGCGCAGGTCCGGCTGGTGGCCGAGCGTCGGGTGCATGGCACCTTCTTCACAGTCGACCTGGAAAGCGTGCGCAGCAGCCTGGAAAAACTGCCATGGGTCAGCGAGGCGCGGGTGGAACGGCGCTGGCCCGACACCCTTGTCGTGACCCTCTCCGAACACGTGCCGCTGGCGCGCTGGAACGACAACGCGCTGGTGAGCAAAACAGGTGACGTGTTCGTTGCGGCACTGAGCCAGCCCCTGCCACGCCTGTTCGGTCCGGAGGACAGCAGCGCCGAGGTGGTCGATGCCTATCGCCGACATCAGGCGGCGCTCGCACCGCTGGGCATGTCGATCAGCGAGTTGCGGCTGACTCCCCGCCGCGCCTGGCGGATTCGTCTGGACAACGGCATGCAACTCGCGCTGGGACGCTTGCAGGCCGACGAACGTCTGGCACGCTTCGTGGCCCTGTATCCACGCCTGTTCCCCACGCCGGTGACGGCATCGACCTCTTCCGGCACCGCTGCCCAGGTTGCGGTCGCCGCTGTCCCGAATACGCCCGTCACCGTCGATCTGCGCTACTCCGACGGTTTTGCTTTACGGATGCCGAACGGCGTATCCCCATTCAAACCGAGTACAACATGAGCGCTACGCAACATGAGTAAGCCAAGAGACCCTAAAAACCTGATCGTCGGTCTCGATATCGGCACCTCCAAGATCGTCTGCATCGTTGCCGAGATCAACGACGAGGACGTGCTGGAAATCATCGGCATGGGTACCAGCCCGTCGCGCGGCCTGCGTCGCGGCGTAGTGGTCAACATCGAGGCCACCGTCAACGCGATCCAGCGTGCGCTGGAAGAAGCCGAACTGATGGCCGACTGCAAGATCCGCGAGGTGTATACCGGGATCGCCGGCAGCCACATCAAGAGCTTCAACTCGCACGGCATGTTCGCCATCAAGGACAAGGAAATCAGCCAGATGGATGTCGATCGTGTGGTGGAGACCGCGCGCGCAGTCAACATCCCGACCGACCAGCAGATCCTGCACACCATTCCGCAGGAATTCATCGTCGACGGCCAGGAAGACGTGCGCGATCCGCTCGGCATGAGCGCAGTACGCCTCGAAGTGAAGGTGCATATCGTCACCGGCGCCGTGTCGGCTGCGCAGAACATCATCAAGTGCGTGCGCCGCTGCGGACTGGAAGTCGGCGACCTGGTGCTGCAGCCGCTCGCCAGCGCAATGGCGGTGCTGACCGAGGACGAGAAGGAACTGGGGGTGTGCCTCGTGGATATCGGCGGCGGCACCACCGACATCGCCGTGTTCACCAACGGCGCGATTCGCCACACCGCGGTCATTCCGGTTGCGGGCGATCAGGTCAACAACGATATCGCAGTAGCACTGCGCACACCGCCGAAAGAGGCCGAGGACATCAAGGTGCAGTTCGGCTGCGCGCTGCGGCAGCTGGCCGATGCGCGCGACATGATCGAAGTGCCGGGCATCGGCGACCGCCCGCCGCGCACGCTTTCACGGCAGACGCTGGCCGAGTTCATCGAGCCACGCATGGAAGAGCTGTATTCGCTGGTGCAGGCAGAACTGCGGCGCAGCGGATTCGAGGAGCTGCTGTCGTCCGGCATTGTCATCACCGGCGGCTCGGCAGGGATGCAGGGCATGGTCGAGCTCGGCGAGGAGGTTTTTCACATGCCGGTGCGCATGGGCTGGCCGCGCTACGAGGGCGGCCTCGCCGAGGTGATGCACAACCCGCGTTATGCCACCTGCATGGGCCTGCTGATGGCTGGTCTGGAAGCGCGCGGGCGCGATGCGCCGAAGCTGTCAGGCAACAGCTTGAAGGACATTCTTGAACGCATGAAAAGCTGGTTCAAGGGAAATTTCTGACGCCGCCCGCTGCGACTAAACGAGCGACGTTGAAACGGAATTTGGTGGTTGTGCCGGATGCATCAAACGCTTCTGGGCAGACACGCCAAAGGTTTTTGAGTGTGGTATTTGATTGGATCAAAAAGAGGAGAGCAACATGTTTGAACTGATGGATGTAGACACCCAGGATGCAGTGATCAAGGTGATTGGTGTGGGCGGCTGCGGCGGCAATGCGGTCGATCACATGATCACGTCGGGTTTGAGCGGCGTGGAATTCATCGCCATCAATACCGACGCGCAGGCACTGAAGCGCAACCAGGCCAAGCTGCAACTGCAACTGGGCAATGGGGTGACCAAGGGCCTCGGGGCTGGCGCCAACCCCGACGTCGGCCGCGAGGCAGCGCTGGAAGACCGCGAGCGCATCGCTGAACTGATCGACGGGGCCGACATGCTGTTCATCACCGCCGGCATGGGCGGCGGCACCGGAACAGGGGCTGCGCCGGTGGTGGCCGAAGTCGCCAAGGAACTTGGCATCCTCACCGTGGCGGTCGTCACCAAGCCCTTCATGTTCGAAGGCAAGCGCGTGCGCGCCGCCAACCAGGGCATCGAGGCGCTGTCGCGCCACGTCGACTCGCTGATCATCATCCCCAACGAGAAGCTGATGCAGGTGCTGGGCGACGACGTCTCGATGCTCGATGCCTTCAAGGCGGCCAACAACGTGCTGCATGGCGCGGTCGGCGGCATTGCCGAAGTCATCAACTGCCCGGGCTTGGTCAACGTCGACTTTGCCGACGTGCGTACCGTGATGAGCGAGATGGGCATGGCGATGATGGGCTCAGCCCAGGCCAGCGGTGAAAACCGCGCCCGGGTCGCCGCCGAGCAGGCCGTGGCAAGTCCTTTGCTGGAAGACATCAACCTGGCCGGCGCGCGCGGCGTGCTGGTCAACATCACCGCTTCATCCAGCGTGAAGATGAAGGAAATCCACGAAGTGATGAACACCATCAAGGGATTCACCGCCGAAGAGGCCACCGTCATCGTCGGCCAGGTGCTCGACGACAACATGGGGGAGTCGTTGCGCGTCACCATGGTCGCCACCGGTCTGGGCAACCCCGTGTCCCGTCAGCAGCCGAAGCATATGCAGATCATCCGCACCGGTACCGACGACGTGGGCATGGCGGTCGGCAGCAGCGAGGAGTTGCCGAGCGTCATGACCAGCCGTCGCAGCCGCACCATCCAGGCGATGTCAGACTCCGGCATCGACACCCTCGATATCCCGGCCTTCCTGCGCCGCCAGGCAGACTGAGGCGTGGGTCGGGCGGTTTGTTTGCGCCGGTTCCGGTCAATGGTCCCGGACTGGCGCAGATGGCAACCTGGCGTCATGACCGGTTAAAATGCTCCGATGATCAAGCAGCGCACCCTTAAAACCCCGGTCCACGCCACCGGCGTGGGCCTGCACTCCGGCGTCAAGGTCGAGATGACGCTGCGCCCGGCTGCGCCCAATTCCGGCATCGTGTTCCGGCGGATGGACCTCGACCCGCCAGTCGATCTCAAAGCGGATCCCTATCTGGTGACCGATACCCGGCTGTGCTCGATGCTGAATCCGGTGCCGCCAAGGTTTCCACAGTAGAACACCTGATGTCCGCACTGGCCGGGCTCGGCATCGATAACGTGCTGGTCGACCTCACCGGACCCGAAATCCCCATCATGGACGGCTCCTCGGCGCCGTTCGTCTTTCTGCTGCAATCGGCCGGCATCGTCGAACAGAATGCCGTCAAGCAATACGTGCGCATCACCCGACCGATCGAAGTGCGCGACGGCGACAAATGGGCGCGCTTCGTCCCGCACAACGGCTTCAAGATCGAATTCACCATCGACTTCAAGCACCCCGTATTCGACAAGAGCGGCAAGACCGTCAGCATCGACTTTGCCGATACGGCCTATACCAAGGAAGTCGCGCGTGCCCGCACTTTCGGTTTCATGCACGAGGTCGAATATCTGCGCAACCAGGGCCTGGCCCTCGGCGGCTCGCTCGACAATGCCATCGTCATGGACGAATTCCGCGTGCTCAACCAGGACGGCCTGCGCTACGAGGACGAGTTCGTCAAGCACAAGGTGCTCGACGCCATAGGAGACCTGTATCTGTTAGGCCACCCGATCATCGGC
>Ga0031656_10001029_pt1 | contig 10389 bp, 8 predicted proteins | sample FrelakmetDIP11DI_FD_55080 | JGI IMG/M metagenome (GOLD analysis project Ga0031656, IMG submission 55080) | Freshwater lake sediment microbial communities from the University of Notre Dame, USA, for methane emissions studies - DIP11 DI | ecosystem: Environmental > Aquatic > Freshwater > Lake >... | reverse complement strand
CCCTCGCCGGGCGGATCCTGGCTCGATGGCGCGGGCGAATCCGCGGGCGGCCAGCCGGGCGACGAAGTCACGGCTGTTCTGCCCGCGGGCGGTGGCGGTGAACGTGCAGTACTGCCGTTCCAAGAAGCATCCGGAGTGAACCATCACGGTCACCAGGAACTGGCGCTGCCGGAGCGTGAAGCCATGGTCGCGGAGGGCCGTCACCCGGCTGATGTTCACGCTGTCGAACGTCCTGTTGGGTGGGTACTCGTGCGTCATAGGAACTCCTCGGCGATGCGCGGACGCGGTCCCGAACGCCCACCGCCACCGCGGGAACCGACGGCGTAGATGCGGAAGCCGGTCTGCGCACGACTGGCGGCGTGGGCGCCGCGGTAGTGCGGCGTAAACAACTCGATGTCCTCGTGGAGTCTCCGCCCGTCGACTTCGTACTCGATGCGGTAGTCGGGGAAGTGCATCTGGCCGTCGAAGTACGGCAGGTCGTGCTCCAGAGCCCAGTCGCGAACTTCCTCCTGGTCGCGGTCCGGTCGTCCGTCACTGCCGCGGCGATCGCGATTGTGCTCTTGGAGGAACGCCTGGTACTGGCGCTTCAGATCCTGCTCCAGCACGACGCGCCGGATCTCGGGGCTTTCGTGTTCACCCCGAAGACGGGCTTCCTCTTCGCGATACGTCGCGTAGAGATTCGAGTCGTGGTGAATCTCGCGGGCCCGGCTGACGCCCGCGTAGAACGCCTGCGAGGGTTCATCGTCCCGCTCCATGGAGTGGGAATCGAGGAGGTCGCGGCCTTCCTTCGTGAGCACTACTCCCCGCTCGTCGCCGCCAAGATCCACGGTCCCGACCAGTCCTTCGTCGCGGAGATGGTCAAGCGTGTCCTGGGGAGTGTCGAGGTCGTGTTCGGGCACGACTCGAAAAGCTCCGACAGCGGCCAGCGTGCGGCTGTCCTCGCCGTTCAGCTCGTAGCCGCGACCACGATAGACGACCAACTCGCGCCTTTCGTCGCGCGGCAAGTCGAGATCGTGCATCAGGCCGTCACGAACATCGTGCTCGTCCCGGTCGCGCCCGTCGTACACGCGTTCACGGCCGTGGTCGCGTCCGTTACGGTCGCGCGCGTCGCCCCATCGAGGATCGAACATGGCAGTCCTCCCGGCATGGCGTTGGCGTTCGGTTGTCCGTGAAGGCGCCCGGACGGTTGCCGCGCGGGGCGATTCAGGAAGGCGCTGAGCGTCCGGGGCGTTGTGCCGCGCGGCGTTCAGGGCCTGGTCAGGGGAGAACCCCAGCTCGAGGCCGTGGCGGCGCGGCCGAATTTTGGGTTCGGCCCCCGCGCCTCGGCAAAGGGGGCCAGCAGTCGACTTCCGCTGCTAACTTATACGACGGCTTGGCGCCGCTGCGCAAGGGAGCCACCAACTCACGCCAGTTGCGCCATCTCCCGCCCAACGACGACGCTGCGGGCGTCACCGGCCGGTAGCCTGCGCCAGCAGCCGCAAGGACTGGCGCCGACGATTAGAACCGCCATTCGCGGCGTCTCTCCATGGCGGCCCATCGCCGGCACCGATGGCGTGGCTGCACGCTCGAAGCCAGAGCGCCCAAAGTCCGCTGGAAACTGCAGTCGGACTGTCGGAATCCCGGGATCGATGCCCTCAGCTGCCGGACCGACGGCAGATGGAGAGCGCCGGGTCTCGTCGCACCGGCGGGCTGCCCTACGCCAATTGCACTGGTGCGAACTGGCAATGGTCTTGCACTGCGCACCCGCGTAGGCCTGGCGGATTCGTTCCCCTCGCCGCTCCCCACCTTCGTTGTTGTTGCGCTCCGGCGCGCCGCCACTCTGCCTGCGTGAACTCTGCCTGCGGAGTAGGTAACCCGCGACGTGGCATGAGACCGGTTGTCAGCATGGGGCTGCTCTCGAGGTGATTGATGGACGGAAGAACCGGAGTCTGGCCATTGGCGTCGTTCGCCGCAGCGGCGCTGCTGCTCACCATCTCGTTCGACGCTGGAGCGCAGTCGGTCGTCTACCACTTGCACAATGAGGCGTCGACAACCTCGGGGTTCAAGCAACTGCGCACGGAAGGTCCAGACGTCGCCCAAGCGACGATCCAAACCGCGGCGCTCCAAGGCGCCGCCACCGGCGAGAAACAGATCGCGCAGTTCAACACGGCCGTCGGTGCACCCGGCACCGCCGGTAAGATCCCAACAGGCGCGGCCGTCGCCATCACCGCGTGGATGCGCAAGACCGCGAATCTCGGCACGATGTTTCCGCGGGTCAAGGTGCGCTTGAACTCAAGTACCGGCACGGCACTGTGCACCGCCACCGGCACGACGGCCCTGACCACGACGCTCACCGCATACGCGCTGAGCTGCACGACGAGCGCCAACATCACACTCACTGCGTTGGACCGCTGGTATGTGTGGGTCGGCGTGAACCTCACCGTGGGCTCGAGTTCCGGTGCCTTTCGCGGTGAGCTCGGGATCGAAGGTGCGCTCAGCGGCCCGGCCGACTCGCGCGTCGACGTCCCCTCCGCACTTCCGCCACCGACCATCACGTCGCTCTCGCCGACCGCTGGACCTGTGGGGCAGGTCGTGACCATCACAGGCAACAACTTCCGCACCCAGCAATTCACGAGCGCGGTGAAGTTCTACAACAACCGTACCGCTACGGTCAGCTCGTGGTCCAACAACAGCATCATCGTCACCGTGCCGGCGAGCTCGACGACCGGAAACGTCACGGTGACTGTTGCCGGGACGACCAGCGCCGGCGTTCCATTCACCGTCGGCGCGGTGCCGGTCATTGCTCAAGTGTCGCCGAATGCCGGGCTACCTGGAGACGCCGTTGTCGTCACTGGCAGCGGCTTCGGCGCGACCAAAGGGTCGAGCACGGTGAGGTTCAACGGCCTCACCGCGGCCACGGCGAGTTGGAGCGCGACGAGCATCACCGCGGTCGTGCCTGCTGGAGCGACGACCGGCAATGTGATCGTGACCGTTGCCGGAGTGCCAAGCGTTGGCACGCCCTTCACAGTGCCGACGCTTACCGCGATCGCCGTCGGTCCAGCTCACCTCACCGTGCCACTGAAGAGCCGGCAGCGATACAAGGCGGTGGGTACGTATTCGAATGGCACGGTACGCGACGTCACCAACGCAGCCACGTGGAGCAGTGCCGCGGCCGCGGTGGCGCAAGTGGATGCTGCTGGCGTGGTGACGGCGCTCAGCAAGGGGACGTCGACGATCGCAGCAACGTCAGGTTCGGTAGTGGGGTCGACGACGCTCAGCGTTACTTCACCGAGCTTCACACGGGTCGGGATGATGAGCACCTCGCGCGCCTACCACACGGCGACGCTCCTCGCGGACGGCCGCGTGCTGGTTGCGGGTGGGCAGACAGCCGGCTCGGTTGCGCTCGCAAGCGCGGAGATCTACGACCGCGTCACCGGCGAGTTCACCGCGACCGGGTCAATGCGGACGGCTCGGATCCGCCATACCGCGACTTTGCTGCCCGACGGCACGGTGCTGATCGCGGGCGGCATCCAGTACCTCCCGTCGTATCAGCAGCCGGCGGGGGCCGAAATATACAATCCAGCGACCGGGACGTTCTCGTTCGTGGGCTCAATGAGCGTTGGCCGCGACTTCCACACCGCGACGCGGCTTGCCGACGGGCGGGTGCTCATAGCCGGAGGTTATCACTCGACCCCCGAAGGCGGCGAGGTCGCACCAAACGAGATCTACACTCCCGCGACCTTCAGCTTTGCGCCGACGGGCAACATGGCGAACCCGCGCTATTCTCACGCTGCAGCAACGCTCGCAGACGGGCGCGTGCTCGTGTCCGGCGGAGCCGTGGACGGCCAGATGACCGTAACCGCGGAAATCTTCGACCCGACCTCCGAGACGTTCGCCGCAACCGGTAGCATGCTCAATGCGCGCTGGTCGCATCACTTGGGTGCACTCTCGACCGGCGATGTGCTCGTGGTTGGTGGCCTGGATTCCTGCGGGCCCACCTGCCCGGCCGAGCTCTTCAATCCGATCGCGGGCACCTGGGCGCCGACGGCGGGTGTGAACGCCAGAGCAATGGAAGCGACGGCCGTACTCGCCGACGGGTCTGTCCTGATTATCGGCGGCCAAGACGACACCCAGTACCTCCCATACGCCGAGACGTTCGATCCCACGACGCTCACCTTCACGGCGGCAGGTGCGATGCAAACGCCACGGTCGGCGGCTCAGGCCACTACCCTCACGGACGGCTCGGTGTTGGTGACAGGCGGTTTCAACATGACGTGGCTCGCCAGTGCGGAAGTGTTCGCACTGAGTAGCGCCCCCCCTCCCGCTAGCACGCTCCGCATCACCCCTTCGAATGCGAACATCGCCGTCGGCCAGGAGCTGCAGTTCACGGTGGTGGACTCGATCGGACGGACGCGCGACGACGCGATGTGGGCGATGGACGGGGCTGGTGCGACGCTTGAGACCGAGCCGGTCGTCAGACTGACGGCAACGGCCCCCGGCGTTGTGACACTCTCGGCGACGATCGGAAGCACCACCACGGAAACCCACGTCACCATCGTGTCGGAAGCGACGGTCGTCACTGGGCAGTCGCTGTGGACGTCGACGAACGGTACCGGTCTGCCGGTGAAGCAGGTCGTGCAGGCGGTGCCGAGCCCGGGTGGCCCGGACTTGTATGTCATCAGCGGCGACGCGAGCCGCACGTTCATCCAGGCGCTGGCGCTTGACGGCCGTCAACTGTGGCAGGGGTCGATACCGGTGACGGTGAACCAGAACGCTACACCGGACGGCGTCGGCGGCCTGATCCTGACGTCTCACTACGGCTGTGACAACCAGCACCAGACGAGGATCATTGCGGTGGACGGAGCTACGGGCGAGTGGCGCTGGGAGGTGGTGTCGAACTCAACTTGCGCGCCGGAGGCCCCACAGTTCGCGATTCGCCAGGACGCCGCCGTGGTCGTCGCCTCACCCGGGAACACCTCGGGGCTGCCGGGCCTGATGATCCTCGACGGACAGAGCGGCCAACCGATTCAGACGCCGGCGATCCCGCAGTCGTCGTTTACGATGTGGGACGGCAGCGTTGTCAGTGGGTATTCGCGTATCGGCGCGCCGATGGTGGATGCGGACGGCACGGTCTACATGCAGTACGAACAGCGGCTGGTCGCCTATCCGCCGCGTGTCGCCAACACGGGCATCTTCCTGTTGAAAGTGGCGCCCAACGGCGCCACGTCAACGGTGCAGTTGACCAGCGTTACGACCGACACGAACCTGTTTCCGGGACGCATCATTCCCGACGGGCAGGGCGGTGTCATCGCCACGTGGACCTTCAGCCCGTCGAACGGGTCGCTCGACCCGAATCCGCTACGCGGCGCACACCTCAACGCCAGCGGGACCGTGACCGAGTTCGACGTGCCGATTCAGCCGGCGCAGTTGATCAAGGAGAACAACATCCCGATTAGCCCGTCGTTGGCGCTGGGGACAACCGGGACGACGTTCGCGACCTACGGCTCGCAGATCGCGTCCTTCACCTTCTCGGGGGGCACGCAGTGGACGGCTCAGCCGTCGACGGCGAAGGTCGAGATCGTCTCAACCGACGACCAGAACGGCGTAGCGGCCAAGGCCACCGACGCGGGGGGGGCTGACACGCTCCTGTTCTACGACGCTAGCGGCACGCCGACCACCAGCCCGCTGCCTTCGATGGGCGCGTCGGTTGACCTGGTGAACGGCGAGCTATGGACTGGCGTGCTCGGAGACGAAGTCAACCTCTACTCCGGCGTCCCGATCTACCCGAGCAGCATCTGGCCGTCGTGGAACCAGAGGCGGACCAACCAAGCGGTCACCAAGGCGGCGATCGAGGTGAAATGCCGATCGATCAGCAGCGATCCGAACAACCCCTGGTGGCGAAAGGTCCTGTACCGAGTCGCCCAGCACTGCTACATCGTGACGCGAGAGCAGAATGGCACGGTTTCCACGATCGAAGGGGGTGAACTGGAGGGCCGGCCGACCGGCACGCTTGAGGTGGGCGTTGATCCTGGCGACTCGAAGTCGCCAAACCGGCCGACAGACTGGACCCACTACTGGAACCCGACCTGGCCGTGGCAAACCGACGAAGACGCGCAGAGCAGGATTCCGTGTTTGAAGCAAAAAGCCGTGCAGATGAATGCCGCCCAGTTGGCGTATCACTTCTTGGGGCCAAACAGCAATCGGGCGGTGGTCGAGCTGACTGAGGCCTGCGGGATCACCGCAGTCAAGGACCTCCTGCCGGGTCGGGCGGTTGGATTCTGGGTTCCCTTCACTCCGCCATGGCAATGACTCCTGTATCTCGTGTCGGAACTCGCCCCCTCGCCGCCGGACTCAAGGCGTTGATGGTGGCGCTTACGGCCTGCGTCGCCACTGCCTGTGTCGACAGCTTAGAGATGAGGCCATTCGACCACAGTCTCGGCGATCTCTCGAGCACCAACCGCATTGAGGTTACGGTGTCGGGAACGACTGTCGCGACGATAACTGACCCTGACAGGATCAGGGCCTGCGTCGCTTTCGTCGAACGCTACCGTACGGGGTGGGTCAACGTGTGGAGCGGCGTTGCCTCGTCGCGTGCGGTCGTGTTCTATGCCGGGGGGAAGGTGCTGAACAGCTTCGGTGTCGGACCGGCCGGCATCAACGAAGGGTCGTACATGAGACGGCTGTCTCGAGCGGAACTGGATGAGCTAGTTGGCCTGTTGGGAATTCCGCCGCCTGAGCCTGCGCCCGCCGGTCGCCGAAAGTAAGAGGGCGCTAACCAAGTGGGCCGGGCAAAGGCGACTGCGCTGCGGGGTGTGCGGCGTGCTGCAATCGGATGGGTCACGGCGCTACTGGCTGGACTTGCGGTGCCTCTTCTGTCAGGTTGCGCACCTTCAAATAGGAGTTTTGACTTCGACGGCCTCAACCAGGCAGACCGCTCTTGAGATAACGAGTTCAGGGTCCCATTCACTCCGCCATGGCAATGACACGTGTGTCTCGTCTTGCGAGTCGGGCTTTCAGCGCCGGGCTCGGCGTCTGGATGGTCGGGCTTGCCGCTTGCCTCGGCACTGCCTGTGTCGACAGCTTAGAGATGAGGCCATTCGACCACAGTCTCGGCGATCTCTCGAGCGCCGACCGTATCGAAGTTGCGGTCGCGGGTGTCACGCAGGTGGCGACGATTACTGACGGCGAACGGGTCAGAGCTGTGGTCGCGGTCGTGGGACGTTACAACACCGGTTGGATCGACGTATGGAGCGGCGCCGGGGGGGAGCACGTCGTCACCCTCTACTCTGGAAAGAAGATGCTAAACAGCTTCGGAATCGGGCCAGCCGGCATCAACGACGGATCGTATGCGAGGCGGTTGTCCAAGAAAGAACTCGATGAACTAGTGAATCTGTTGGGTATTCCGCCGCGTGAGGCTGCGCCCGCCGGTCGCTGAAAGGAAGAGGAAGGGAAGTGGACGGCGCAAGGGCTACTGCGCTGCGGGGTGTGCGGCGTGCTGCAATCGGATGGGTCACGGCGCTACTGGCTGGACTTGTGGTGCCTCTTCTGTCAGGTTGCGCACCTTCAACTAGGAGGTTCGATTTCGACGGCCTCGGCCAGGCAGACCGCCTTGAGATAACGAGCTCAGGGGCCACAGGAATACGCGTTGTCGCCGACGAGTCCACCGTCCAAGCCGCAGCGAGCTTTCTCAGGCGTCACCAAGAGGGATGGTTCAATTCTTGGGGCTCTGGTTCCGCACCGCACTTCATCCGCTTCTACCAGGGCACTCGTGAGCTGGGCACCTTCGGCATAGGCCCAAGTGCCGTGACGAACGGACCTTGGACAAGCCACCCGCCAGTGGAGGAGATGAAAGCGATCTTTCGCCAGCTAGGGCTCCCGTGGCAGGACGAGTGAACGGCCTTGTTTCGAACATCTCAACGGCGGTGCACCAGTCGGCGAACATGGGCTTCGGCGCACCAGACGCACTGCCTGTGGCTGCCCTGACGCCGGCAGTCGACTCGGAGGTAAGCCGGCACGTTGGCGCGTGCTGGCAGCCGCGTGGACGCGCGGCCGGAATGGCTGCAAGCCCGGGGGGACCAGCAGGAAGCGTAAACGCGCTACGCCACCCTCCGAAGCCCGTCCACCTGCCGCAGCCAGCCGCCGAGTTGGTTCCAACTCGCGAAAATGCGGCTCACCACTTTCCACCCCTGAGAGTTCAATAGGTTACGGCTGCTTCTCCGCCCGAAGGCTGAACGGAATCGAACCAGGCACAGCGTTCGGCTCGGACACGATCCTCCAAGCGGATTCGTTTGGCCAGGGCTCCGAGACTTGCCGATGCATCCCAGAAGTGGGATAATTGCCCCCGTGCGCGATGCGCTCGCTCCAGGCGAAAGGCCGGTTCATTGGGTGGGGTCCTCCAAGCGGGACTTCCTCACCTTCCCCGAAAAGGTGAAGGACGCCATGGGCAATGCTCTGGGCATCGCGCAGTTCGGCGGCACGGCGCCGTCTGCGAAACCGTGGAAGGGACTTGGCGCCGGCGTGCTCGAGTTGGTCGAGTCGCGCGAGGGGAACGCGTATCGGGCCATCTACACCGTCCGCTTCGAGGAGGCGGTGTACGTGTTGCACGCGTTCCAGAAGAAGTCGCCGTCCGGCGTTCGCACCGCGAGGACCGATGTCGCACTCGTCGCGCGGCGACTGAAGGCCGCGCAGAACGACTACGAGGCCCTGTATGGCAAACCGAAGCGCTGATCGCGACGACGAGGTCACCCACGGTACGAGCAACGTCTTCGCGGACCTGGGCTACCCCGATTCGACCGAGCGGCAGGCCCGGCTGCGCCTCGCCCTCGCCCTCAATCGCGTGCTCGACGAGCGCACGCTGACCCAGGCAGAAGTAGCGAAGCTCCTTGGTGTATCGCAGCCGAAGGTGTCGGCCCTGCGGAATTACAAGCTTGCCGGGTTTTCGGTCGAACGGCTGATGACCTTCCTGACCGCGCTCGACCGGGACGTGCGAATCGTGATCCGCCAGAAACCCAGGTCACGGCGCTCGGCGCGGATCAGCGTGGAGGCGGCGTAGCGGTCGCCCATCCCTGGCTCACGCCGCCCGTCGCAGCGCCTCGACCTGTCGCAGCCATCCGTCCATCCGGTTCCAACTCGCGAAAATGCGGCTCACCACTTTCCCCGAATCGTCTGAGGGATGGAGACCACGGGTCGGCGCCAAGGTGCGTCAGAGATTCGATGGACGAGACGGCAGCAGCCGGCGCCATCAAACCAACTCGGCAGATCAAGCCATCAGCACAGAATGTGCCAGTGGGACAGCGTCTCTGGTACTCCCGGATCGCACCCGGCAGGCGTCCTTTGACGGTGCCATTCCGGACCAGCACCTGGTCGCCCTCAACCAGAACGCCCGTCTCATTCCTCCGGCGGTGCTCCGGATGCTACGGACGGGACGCGCGGAAGGTCGCCGAATTCGGCTGGAACGTCCTTGCCGTTCCACGTCATGAGTCGTGTTTTTCGTGCCATCTTGACGATTCAAAAGGCCGAGAGGCCACGGCGCGCTAGAATGAAACCTAATGCGCGACCCGACATGGCTGAGAGGCACGACCAATGGCTGAAGANCTGATCGTCTCCGATCCGCANATTCTCGGCGGCAAGCCGTGTGTTCGCGGCACGCGTCTCAGCGTCGAGTTCCTGCTCGAGCTGGCCGCGAGCGGGGCAACGCAGGAGCAGATTCTCGCGCAGTATCCCCAGCTCACGCCTGACCGCCTCGGGGCGGCGTTTCGGTACGCCGCCGACGTGCTCAAAGGCGAGTGCACCTGGGAACTGAGAATCACGGCGTGAAGCCGCTCGACTTTCCCCTTCTGTCAGACGAGAACATCGCTCCGGACGTCGTCGCGGGCCTTCGAGCGCGCAGTTGTGACCTGCGCACGGCCTGGGACGAACACCTGATTGGCCGGCCGGATGTCGACGTTCTCGATCGCGCAACCAACCAGGGTCGCGTCGTCGTCACCCATGACGTGGCCTTCGGTCGTTCCGCCATCCGCACCGGAACGTCGTTTGTCGGGATCATCTACCTGCGTCCGGGACACATCTCCGCGGCGTTCGTGCTCGCGGTGATTGACGCGTTGCGCGAATCCACGGTGGAGGTTCAATCGCCGTTCATCGTTGTCGCCGAACGGCAGCAGTCCGCGGTCCGCGTGCGCGTGCGAACAGCGCCGCCGTGGTAGCACACGCCTGAAGGCGTGCTCCCTAAACATCGCGTGGACCGTGACGTAACTGTGACGTGACGCTGTCGATCGGGCCTGATCTACTGAGGTCTACGGTGATCGACCGAGTAGACGTGATCGGCGTTAAGTGCTTGCTTGCCGCTTGCCTCGGCACGAGCTGGCCGGTCGAGCCTACCTCACGCCGCGCGCCTCAGCCTCTCAACCCGAC
>Ga0031656_10001027_pt1 | contig 10393 bp, 14 predicted proteins | sample FrelakmetDIP11DI_FD_55080 | JGI IMG/M metagenome (GOLD analysis project Ga0031656, IMG submission 55080) | Freshwater lake sediment microbial communities from the University of Notre Dame, USA, for methane emissions studies - DIP11 DI | ecosystem: Environmental > Aquatic > Freshwater > Lake >... | reverse complement strand
GGGGGCAGCGCCAACGCATCGCGTTGGCCCGCGCCCTGCTCAAGGATCCGCCCATCCTCATCCTCGACGAAGCCACCGCCATGTTCGATCCTGAAGGCGAAAAGCGCTTCATCGAGGAATGCCGCGCCACCCTGGGCAGCAAGACCGTGCTGCTGATCACCCACCGGCCGGCCAGTCTGGCGCTGGCGGATAGGGTCGTGGAGTGGCAGAAGGGGTAAAGACATTCGGGGCGGGCGGTCCTTTCACACCCCTGTAGGGGGCGCCTAATCCCGAAATAGCGGCCCCCACCCACGCCGTGATCTCCATCCCCCATACCCCAACTCAAATGGTTTACACTGATTTTCATTACGACCCAGGCTAATTTGGATCATGTGATAGAAAGCCAAAATGAGACTCACCGATCAACAAAGGCAAACCATACGAGAAGAAGTTCGGCGTCATTTTGGTGCCGAAGCGCATGCCTTGCTGTTTGGCTCGCGAGTGCGGGATGACCTGCGCGGTGGCGACATTGACCTCTATGTGGAAGCGGACGCAAGCGCTGAGGAAGCGCTGTCTCGTGAACTCAAGCTCTATGCCGCGCTTCAGCGGCGCCTTGGTGAGCAGCGGATTGACCTTGTGGTTCATCGCGCCAATTCGCCGCTTCGCCCGATCGACCTCGAAGCCCGGACCACAGGCATCGCACTATGATCGATGTGCAAAAACGTTTCTGGCAGATACAGCGTCTGGTCGATAAGGAAAGCCTCTATTTGCAGGACGTGGCACAACGGCTCTTCGTACAGCCGGTCATTACACAGGCGTGGATTGAAAATCTCATCACCACCCCCGAAGGCCGCGATTCTCTGGAAGCCTTCGTCGGCAAATTCTCCCGCATGCAGGACACCCTGATCGACAAGTTGCTGCCGTACTGCCTCGCCGCAGTCGGTGAGAAAACCGCCAGTGCGCTGGACAACCTTAATCGTGCAGACCGGCTTGGTTTGTTGGGCAATCCCGATCAATGGCTCGCCATGCGTCACCTTCGCAATCGTCTGGTTCACGAATACGTTGAAGACAAGGCAGACCTTGCGGCCGCCTTAAATCTGGCCCGTGGCATGGCAGAAGAACTGCTGAAAGCCGGGCAGACCATCCGGGAATTCGCACAAGAGAAATTTCCAGATAAACCCTATTGATCCGGCCCGAAAAAGACTTGGATTTCGTCACACCGGCAGAAGCCGGTGTCCAGTTAATTAAGCTGGATTCCGGCTTTCGCCGGAATGACGACCCCATATATTTTCGGGCCGGATCAATAGGGTCGACCGGACCAGGCAACCTCCGCCCATTCCACATCGGCCGGAGTCCGACCTACTACAACGCGCCCCACCTCCTGGATCGACCCCTTGCTGATTCCTGAGCGAACTGGTCGCATCGGGGCGGGCATTGAAAGCCCGTTCGCTTCATTGTCCCTTGACACCCCCCCCAGCGCCCACCACAATCAGACCAGATCAACTGGTCAGTTAAGGTGAGCCTCATGGCTACAAGTCAATGGCGCCTGCAGGATGCCAAAACGCAATTAAGTCAGGTGGTGGAAGCGGCCCTGCAAGGCGAGCCCCAGCACATCACCCGGCGAGGAAAGCCGGCGGTGGTGGTGCTGTCCGAAGAGGCGTTTGACGCCTATAAGCGCAACGCCCAGGCCGCCGCCCCCGGTTTTGTTGCCCACCTGCTGTCCATGCCGAAATCGGACGAAGCCCCCGACCCTCTGCCAATCAATCTGCGCGAAGTCGATCTCACATGATCCTGCTGGACACAGTCGTTCTCTCCGAACTGCGCAAGTCCCAGCCCTCAGCCGCAGTTGTCCAATGGCTGTCCAACCAGCGCGACAGCGAGCTTTTCATCAGCGTGGTCAGTCTGGGGGAAATCGAACGTGGCATCGAAAAGAAGCGCGCAACCGAGCCTGCCTTTGCCGCTGTGCTTGGACGTTGGCTTGATGATCTGGTCAACCTTTACGGCGACCGCATCCTGCCCGTCACCGCCCCCATCGCCCGCCGCTGGGGCAACCTCTCCGCGAAAATCGGAAACGACAGTGCCGATCTACTGATCGCAGCAACAGCGATTACCCACGGCCTGCAGGTGGCGACAAGAAACGTTCGCCACTTTGCACCCACGGGGGTCGAAGCCATCAATCCATTCGAAGACGGCTAACCGCCCTGTCCACCCGCCCAGTTCCATGCAGCGCCTCACCCGAAAGCTCTCGCAATTCCTCACCCTCACCACCCCGGACCGTCGCACCTTCCTCGCCGCGATGGCGATGCTTCCGCTGTTCTGGGTCGGCCTGCGCGTCCTCGGGCTGCAACGCCTGCAAACCCGCCTGCAACGGACCCCCCTCCGGCCTTCAACCACACTCACCCACGACGAAATCGCCCGTCTCGGCGCCCTGGTGAACAGCGCCGCCCACCACGCGATCGGCCCCGCCAACTGCCTCACCCGCTCGCTCTATTTGTGGTGTCTGCTGCGGCGCCGCGGCGTCGACAGCCAGTTGCGCATCGGCGTGCGCCTGATACAAGACAGGCTTGATGGCCACGCCTGGGTCGAATACGCCGGGGTGCCCGTCAACGACCGGCCCGATGTGAGTGCCGACTTCACTCCTTTCGCCGAGCCCGTGTCGCCCAGTGTCTTCACTACCCCGTAAGTGCCCTTGGCAGGACCGTCCGATTCGTCGGCGCCCTAGTCGATTCGGCAAGATCGACGCTGCCCTTCCCTATCAACCGACTTTGCTTTCAACCCCACGCACCAGCAATTGGCCTCACGAGTCACGGCAGCCCCAAAAGCGCGTTTGCGCCCCCGGCGGGTAAAATGCCGGAGAATCCAGTCAAAGGTTGTCTGCCATGTTGTCCCAACGCGTCGTTCTCTCGCCAGAAGCCATGTTCCAGGAAATCGGCGGCGAAGGCGTCATTCTCGATCTCGCAAGTTCCACCTATTTCGGTCTGGACGAAGTGGGCGTGCGCCTTTGGCAAATGCTGCAGGCCGACCCTAGCCTGCAAGCTGCCTGCGAAACCCTGCTTTCCGAATACGAAGTCGAGCCAACCCAACTCGAGCAGGATCTGATCAAACTGGTTGCGCAACTTGGCGAGGCGGGGCTTGCCCGGGTTGAATAATCAGGTTGGGGCTAATTGCATATGAGTTTGTGCATCGATTGCGGCTGTGCATTTTGCTGTGACGGCACCTTGTATGGCTGGGCGCCCGTGCAGGATGACGACTTTCCCGTTTCCGATGATGCGTTCGAAGTTCAACGGGAATCCGTTACTGGTCAGAACAAGGCATTCTTCAAGCTGCCATGCAAGTTGTGTCTGAATGGCCGGTGTTCAATCCACGAGGAAAAGCGTCCGGCAATTTGCGGGGATTACCAATGCAAATTGCTCGCCGGCCACGGGGCGGGAACGGTCAGCACGGAGCAAGCCTGCGCGCTTGTCGATAACGTGAAGAAGCTGCAGGCTCGTCTGATGCCGCAAATGGAAAAATTTGTAGGGGCTGGCGGCGCGCCTTCCCTGTTCCAGTTGACCCAACTGGTGGCGGAAACACTGGAAAAAATGAACGATGTCGATCGCCAGGTCGTATCGCCCAAAATGCTGTTGGATCTGGCAATGATGCGTGTCCTCCTAGCAAAGAATTTCGATTCGCGGCTCATGAAATACACCTATTTGGCGGAAAAGGAACTGCTGGCGATGGAAGACGCATCCGAGCTTCTGGTTCAGTCAGCGGCAGACCCAGGGAAATAAGATTCAAGCATGAGTGCAATTGCCGGGATCCTGGTTTTTCACGGGGCGCCACTCGAACCAGGCCTGATCGAGAAACTGACCGGCGCCATGAAGCGGCGCGGCCCCGATGCGCAAACCCACTGGGTCCAAGGTTCGGTGGCGCTGGGCCACTGCATGCTGCGCACCACGCCGGAAGCCATCGAAGAGCACCAGCCGTTGGTCAGCCAGGACAAGAATCTGGTGCTGGTCTTTGACGGGCGGCTCGACAATCGTGATGAATTGAGACGCGATCTGATCGCCACCGGCGCGGTGCTGCGCGGCAACACCGATGCGGAGCTCGCGCTTCAGGCCTATGCAGCGTGGGGCGAAGACTGCCCCAGGCGACTGCTGGGTGATTTTGCCTTTGCCGTGTGGGATGCGCGGCGACAACGCCTGTTCTGTGCGCTCGACCACATGGGCGCCCGGCCTTTCTATTACGCCCTCAACAAGCAGTTTTTCGCCTTTGCTTCCGAAGAGGAAGCCTTGCTTGAACTGCCGGGCGTATCCCGCCAGCCCAACGAGGCGATGATTCTGCACATGCTGGTGCCCGCCTACCAGAGCGCGGGCAACCAGCGCTTTTGGCTGAAAGACGTTTGGGGCCTGCAGCCGGGGGAGTGCATATCGATTTCTGCGGATGGAACAAACCGGACCGAAACCTACTGGCGGCTGGAACCCGGGGACGAGAGCGTCTACGCCTCCGACGAGGAATGCGAAGAAGCCTTCCTCGACGTGTTCGGCGAAGCCGTCCGCTGCCGGATGCGCGCCAGTGGCGACATCGCGGCGATGATGAGCGGCGGGATGGACTCCGCCAGCATCGCGGCCATGGTCGGGCGCCTGCTGCCAGGTATGCCGGGCAAGCAATTCCACACCTATTCGGCCATCTCCGACGATCCGGCTTCCTGCGTCGAAAGCCGCTGCATTCAAAGCCTGACGAAAAATCTGGGCAGCAATGCCCACTTCGTGTCGGTTCCCTCCTTCACGGGGATGCTTGATGTGGCCGATCTGATCGAGACGGCCTGGGCCAGGCCGCACCCCTGCGACAACTCCATCGTGCTGCCGGCCATGATGGCCCTGGCAGCAAGCCGGCAGGGCCAGCGCGTCATGCTCCATGGCGCCGGCGGCGACCTCGCCATGCATGTTCCTGAACGCTATGCCGCCTATCTGCTACGGGCTGGCCAATGGCGTGTAGCCTGGGGTGAGTGCCAGCGCGCGAGCCGCAACAACACCTACTTGCAGGGTTCTTCGCCTGTGCTTCTATTATTGCTGAATGCCTGGACCGCCTGGATGCCGGCCGGCATCAAGTTCCTAATGCGCCGGTTGCGCAGAGGCAACCCACTGGCTGGGAGTGTGGCCAATCCAGGCTTTGCTGAAAAACTTCATCTGACCGAACGCTTGCGCAAACAGGAAGCTCAGGCCAATCGCCCCTTCTCCGCCAATATCCAGCAGGACCATGCCGCGGTATTGAATGCAGCATGGGGTCCGGTGCTCGGGTTGACAGGGTTTGAGCGGGTAGCGGGCCGCTACGGCGTGGAATTGCGCGACCCCTGGGCGGACAAGCGGGTGGCGGAGTTTTTTCTGAGCCTGCCGCTCATGTATAAAGTGCGCGATGGCTGGACCAAGTATCTGGCCCGCAACGCCTTCGCTGCGGATTTGGAGGACAGCGTGCGATGGCGTATTGGCAAGGAACACCTCGGATGGCAATTTACAGTCCGTCTGATGGAAGAATCCGACGCGCTGATGGGACCCATTTTGGAGCCAGTCCTGGCAACGGCGGGAGAATATGTGGATATCGATACCGTGCGTGCCCACCTTGAAAGTTACAAGTCCGCCCTGGGGTCCGAGGGCCAGGAGTTATTTTATGAAACAATGACGCTCATGCTTTGGTTGCGTCGAATTGCTGGGTAGATATTTGGATAGCCAGTAATATCCGATTTTGTATAGGCAGCTTTGGATTTTATAGGGGAAGGGTTTGCAATGTTGAATGAATACCCCGAGAGAGAAGGATTGGAAGGCAACCTCCGAAAGCGGCAATATGTTCCACCGATTTTGATCCGCTACGGACAGGTGCGGGATTTGACTCAAACTGGTACTGGACCAACGGTTGAAGCTTATATAGCAATACTAAACCGATGCGCTACAACTAATTTGTTTGGGGGGGGGCCCAATAGAAAAAACTGTAAATCAGACCTACGTGTCAAGGAAAGCATCGTCCGTATCGGGGAACATCCCCTCGGAATCGGCCTCTATTTGTTCGATTACAAACCAGCGTTCCGCAACGAGTGTGGCCATGGCCGCCAGTTCGGCGTGATGGCCCAAGAGGTTGAAGTGGTCATGCCTGAAGCGGTATGTGTGCATCCGGACGGCTATATGGCAGTCGACTATGAAATGCTGGGCATCAGTTGCCCAAGCCATTGAACTCAATCCGTATCAAGATGCCAATAGAACATCCGGAAAGTGCTGGTCAAAAACGGGAATACCAGAGCCCGCTATTGACTCGCTACGGCGTATTGAGAGACCTGACGCAGTCGGGGAGCGGCAAAAAACAGGAAAATACAAATAAGAGCGGTTGTGGGGGATCACAGACCCGCTATCCATGCGCCTCCGATCGTAATGTTAAGGAAAACATCGTCCGCATCGGTGTGCATCCCCTCGGCATCGGCCTCTTCCTGTTCGACTACAAGCCTGAGTTTCGCGATGAGTGGGGCCATGGTCGCCAATTCGGCGTCATGGCGCAGGAAGTGGAAACGGTCCTGCCGGAAGCGGTATGTACGCACCCGGATGGTTACAGGATGGTTTATTACGGGATGCTGGGTATCAGCCACGCAGACCATTAAGCTGAATCCCCTTATCAATCGGTTAACAGAACTGCCTGCCCCGCAACGGGTGGGCAGTTTGCATTTTTCGACCATATGATCGACTTGTGACTGACACCCAGACTGTATTCAATTTGCACCCCGCCCGGGAGCAGGCCCTGCTGGACGGCTTGCCTTTCCTTGAGTGGACCTTCCCGGACGGCACGCTCTGGACCCGTTTCTATCGCGCGAGTGATAGCTATCTGCTGCGCTTCCCCGACCTGGCCGACTTCACCGTTTCGGCCGATGGCCTCGACGTTACGACTTACCCCGTCGCCGGCGTATCCGATCAAACGATCGAACACCTCTTCCTGAACCAGGTCCTTCCCCTGGCCCTCAGCCGCCAGTTCAAGCTGGTCTTGCACGCCAGCGCAGTCGAAATCGAAAATTTCGCCGTCGCCTTCCTCGGCGTATCGGGCCGTGGCAAATCTACCCTCGCCGCCAGTTTCTCCACCAGCGGCTGCCGCTTCCTCACCGACGATGGCTTGCAACTTGAAAAAGGGCCCGACGGATACCTCATCCAGCCTAGCCATCCCTCCATCCGCCTGTGGGACGACTCGCGCCAGGCGCTGATCCCGGAATCCGCCCAGGCCGCCCCACCCGTCGACTTCACGCCCAAATCGCGCTTTCTGGCCGACGACGAAGTGGCCTATTGCGATGCGGCCCGCCCGCTGCGCTGCCTGTATTTTCTCGGTGAAGGAGACACGGATGCGGTGTCGATCAAACCCGTGAGTGGCCGCGACGCCATGATCGAACTGGTCCGGCATTCCTTCCTGCTCGACATCGAAGCGCGGGAGATGCTGATGCATCATTTCGGCCAGTTCACGGACCTGGCCAGGATGCCGATGTTCTTCCGCCTGGATTATCCGCGACAGTATGAAATGTTGCCGCAGGTGCGCGATGCGGTGATCCGGCACGCTAAATCCATGCTGTAGAAACAGTTCAGATTCGCCCCAGGGGCGGGGCACCTACATCATGGGTTCATTCAACTCGTAGCTGGTACTGCGGCCGCCCGCCGCGGATTTTCGCAACACGCCCAGTGCCAGCAGTTCGTTGATGTCACGTAGCGCCGTATCCGGCGAACACCTGGCGACAACTGCCCACTTGCTGCTGGTGAGCTTGCCTTCGAAGCCATCGAGCAGCCGGTTGAGCAGTTTCACCTGCCGCTCGTTCATCGGCAGGCCCGCGAAGCGCTGCCAGAAACGAGCCTTGGCCAGCACGGCAACGAGGGTGAGCTGAGCCTGATCGACAGCACGGTGCAATGCGTCGAGGAACCAGGCGAGCCACGCGGTGACGTCCAGCGTGCCCTTCTGGGTACGCTCCAGCATGTCGTAGTACGCCTTGCGTTCGCGCTGGATTTGCGCCGACAGGCTGAAGAACCGCTGCGGGCTGCCGTCCGCGCGCGCCAGCAGCAGGTCGCCGATGGCGCGGGCAATACGGCCATTGCCGTCGTCAAACGGATGCAAGGTGACAAACCACAAATGACCAAGTCCCGCCTTGATGACCGGCGGATCGCTTGATTCGCCATTGACCCAGTCGAGAAAACGACCCGTCTCGGCCTCCAGGGTATCGGCCGGGGGCGCCTCAAAATGGACGCGCTGCCGGCCGACCGGACCCGACACCACCTGCATCGGGCCGCTGCTATCGTCGCGCCAGCCGCCGACCTTGATCCGGGCGAGGCCGGAATAGCCGGTGGGGAAGAGCGCGGCATGCCAGCCAAACAAGCGTTCCAGGGTGACCGGTGCATCGCAGTTGAGTGTGGCGTCGAGCACCATCTCGACCACCCCTTCGACATGCCGGTCCACCGGCGCCAGGGCTCCGACGTCCACACCCAGCCGGCGGGCAATCGACGAACGCACGGACTCGACGTTGAGCTGCTCGCCCTCGATCTCACTGGTCTTGACCACATCCTCGGTAAGCACCGCCAGGCTGGTCTGGTCGCGCAGCGACATGCCGACACCGGCAAGGTGCCCCATCAATAAACCCTGGGCGCGGCTGACCTCGGCCAACGGGACGGCAAGCGCCGCAAGGTCGTAGCGCCACTTGGGCCAGTCACCCGCCTGCCAGATGTAGATGTTATCTCCGCTATTCATGCGGTGATTATGGAGCGCATTCTCCGCACATGCAATATATTCGCCGCATTACATGCGTAGATTGTGGGCGGCATTCTCCGCAACGTAGCTCGCCGGCACCGAGCCCGGGGCGGCGGCTTTTACGCCCTTCAGGGTGCCCGTCCCGAGCCAGTCGAGGGGCATAGTCTCCCCCTAAAGATCCCAGACTGCACGCCGTTAACCGCCCAAGCGTACGTACAATCCGCCCCACAAAAATGAACACCCACCCGCGCACCCCTCCCGAAGCCTGGCACATGCAAGTCCTCAAGCTGCTGCAGGCCAACCCCAGCCTCAGCCAGCGCCAGCTCGCGGCGCAGATGGGCGTCAGCCTCGGCAAGGCAAACTATTGCCTGCGCGCGCTGGTCGAGAAGGGGCTGGTCAAGCTCGGCAACTTCAGCAAGAACCCCAACAAGCGCCACTACGTCTACATCCTCACCCCCGCCGGGCTGGAGGAAAAAACCCGCATCGCCCTCGCCTTCCTCAATCGCAAGGAAGCCGAGTTCGAGACCATCAAGCACGAGATCGAGACCCTGAAAGGCGACCTCGAATCCCCCCAGCCAGCCAAGGACGGCAACTCTTAGGAAATACCATGCAATCCATTAATTTCGTAGGGTGCGCCGTGCGCACCGATTCACGTTGAAAGGTGCGCACGGCGCACCCTACCCGAATCCGCCCCAGCAACCCGGCCAGGGCGATTAACCCTGCCCCCCTCTACAGCTCACAGCACACCATTCACTTAAATTACTGATCACACCCCAATGAGAAACTACGACACCCGCAAACGCATCATGGTCACCGGCGGCGCCGGATTCCTCGGCTCGCACCTGTGCGACAAGCTGCTGGAAAAGGGGCACGAGGTGCTGTGCGTGGACAACCTGTTCACCGGCACCAAGCGCAACATCGACCACCTGCACANCCATCCGCGCTTCGAGTTCGTGCGCCACGACGTCACCTTCCCGCTGTATGTGGAAGTCGACGAAATCTACAACCTGGCCTGCCCCGCCTCGCCCATCCATTACCAGCACGACCCGGTGCAGACCACCAAAACCTCGGTGCACGGCGCCATCAACATGCTCGGCCTGGCCAAGCGTTTGAAGGCGCGCATCCTGCAGGCGTCCACCAGCGAGGTCTACGGCGACCCGCAGGTGCACCCGCAGACCGAAGACTACTGGGGCCACGTCAACCCGGTCGGCATCCGCTCCTGCTACGACGAAGGCAAGCGCTGCGCCGAAACCCTGTTCTTCGACTACCACCGCCAGCACAAGCTCGAAATCAAGGTCGCGCGCATCTTCAACACCTACGGCCCGCGCATGCACCCCAACGACGGCCGCGTCGTCTCCAACTTCATCGTCCAGGCGCTGCAGAACCAGCCCATCACCGTCTACGGCAACGGCAGCCAGTCCCGCTCGTTCTGCTATGTCGACAACATGATCGAGGGCTTCATCCGCCTGATGGAGTCGCCCGCCGGCTTCACCGGTCCGGTCAACCTCGGCAACCCCAACGAATTCACCATCCGCCAGCTGGCCGAAAAGGTCATCGCCATGACCGGCTCCAAGTCCGAGATCATCGAAAAGCCCCTGCCCAGCGACGACCCCACCCAGCGCCAGCCCGACATCACCCTCGCCCGCAGCAAGCTAGGCTGGGAGCCGGAGATCCAGCTCGA
>Ga0031656_10001026_pt1 | contig 10393 bp, 10 predicted proteins | sample FrelakmetDIP11DI_FD_55080 | JGI IMG/M metagenome (GOLD analysis project Ga0031656, IMG submission 55080) | Freshwater lake sediment microbial communities from the University of Notre Dame, USA, for methane emissions studies - DIP11 DI | ecosystem: Environmental > Aquatic > Freshwater > Lake >... | reverse complement strand
CGTTCATGACCGCGCTCCTTTCAGAATGAATTGGCGATACAGCAATGGCAGCATCACCAGCGTCAGCAAGGTGGCGCTGACCAGGCCGCCGATGACGACGATGGCGAGCGGGCGCTGGATTTCCGAGCCTGGGCCGGACGCGAACAACAGCGGCACCAGACCGAAGGCGGCGATGCTGGCGGTCATCAGCACCGGACGCAGGCGGCGCAGCGCGCCGTCGCGCACCACGGCATTGCCTCGCAGGCCCCGATTGCGCAACTGGTTGAAGTGGCTGACCAGCACCACCCCGTTCAGCACCGCAATGCCCAACAGTGCGATGAAGCCGACCGAGGCGGGTACCGACAGATACTCGCCCGATGCCCACAGCGCAAAGATGCCGCCGATCAGCGCCAGCGGCACGTTCATCATCACCAGCAGGGCCTGACGTATATCGCCGAAGGTCACGTAGAGCAAAAAACCGATCAAGAGCAGCGCCACCGGTACCACGACCATCAATCGCTGCGCGGCGCGCTGCTGGTTTTCGAACTGGCCGCCCCAGGTGATGCTGTAGCCGGGCGGCAGCTTGACCTCGGCGGTGACCGCGGATTTCGCCTCTTCGACGAAGCTCACCAGATCGCGCCCAGCGACGTTGCTCTGCACTACCGTAAAGCGCGCTGCGTTTTCGCGTTTCACCGCCACCGGGCCGTCGGTGCGCTGGAGCGTGGCCACCTGGTCGAGGCCGATTTCGCGGCCGTCCGCCAGCGTCAGACGAATCGCCTGCAGGGCATCGGGCGATTCGCGCAAGCCTTGCGGCCCACGCAATTGCAGCGGAATACGCCGCCCCTGCTGCTGGATGGTGCCGATGACTTCGCCTTCGAGTTGCGTTCTCAGCAGCATGCCGACGTCGTCGGCACTGAGACCGAAACGGCCGGCGGCGTTGCGGTCGATTTCCGCCTGCAGGTATTGCACGCCCTCGTTCTGCTGGGTGTAGACGTCGGACGCGCCGGGGACTTTTTCCACCACTTTGAATATGGCGCCGGCCAGTTGATTGAGCGTGGCGAGGTCGGGGCCAAAAATCTTGATCGCCACGTCACCGCGCGAACCGGTGAGCATTTCCCCCACCCGCATGTCGATCGGCTGGGTGAAGTTGTAGGCGATGCCGGGGAAGCCGTCGAGGATTTTGCGGATTTCGTCGGTCAACCATTCTTTGTCAGGACGACGCCATTCGGCCTGCGGTTTCAGCACCAGGAAGGTATCGGTGTCGTTGAGGCTCATCGGGTCAAGCCCGAGCTCGTCGGCACCAGCGCGGCCGACGATGCGGCGGATTTCCGGCACCTGCTTCAACAGCGCTTGCTGCACCCGCAAATCCTGCGCAACCGACTCTTCCAGGCTGATCGACGGCAGCTTTTCCAGTTGCACCAGGATGTCGCCCTCGTCCATCGTCGGCATGAAGGTTTTGCCGATCAGCGGATAGATGCCGACCGCCGCCAGCATCAGCACACTGGCGGTGAGGTAGACGATTTTCGGCCGTGCCAGCGCGCGATCCAGCAGCGGCGTGTAAATGGCTTGCGCCTTGCGCAGCAACCAGGGATCTTCATGCGATCCCTGCTTCAGCAGCATCGAGGCCAGCACCGGGATCACGGTCAGTGCCAACAGCAGGGAGGCAGTCAGCGCGAACACGATGGTCAGCGCGACCGGGGTGAACAACTTGCCTTCCAGCCCTTCCAGCGTCAGCAGCGGCAGAAACACGATGGCGATGATGGCGATGCCCGAGGTCACCGGGATCGAAACCTCCTGCACCGCCCACAACACGCGCTGAATCGGCTTCACTTCGGTATCCTCCGGATCGTGTGCCAGATGGGCGACGATGTTCTCCACCACCACCACTGCGGCGTCGACCAGCAATCCGATCGCGATCGCCAGTCCGCCCAGGCTCATCAGGTTGGCCGACAGCCCGAACTGGCGCATCAGCACAAACGTGGCCAGCACCGACAGCGGCAGAATCAGCGCCACCACAATGGCCGCGCGCAGATTGCCGAGGAACAGCAGCAGCAGGATCACCACCAGCACCGCGGCTTCGAGCAGGGCTGTGCTCACCGTGCCGACGGCACGGTCGACCAGTTGCGCACGGTCGTAGAACGTCGAGATCGTCACCCCCTGCGGCAGGGTGGCCTGAATCTCGGCAAGCTTGAGCTTGACGTTCTTGATCAGCTCGCCCGCGTTGACGCCTTTCAGCCCGATCACCAGGCCTTCCACCGCCTCGCCTTGGCCGTCCTGCGTCACCGCGCCGTAGCGGGGGCCAGTTCGCCCATCTCCACCCGCGCGACATCGCCGACGGTGACCACCACGCCATCGACCGCCTTGACGCCGATGTGGCGCAGATCGTCGAGCGAACCGATGCCGCCGTTGACGCGCACCACCCAGGTTTCCTCGCCTTCGTTGACGCGTCCGGCACCGTCGTTGCGGGTGTTGGTTTCCAGCGCCGTACGCAATTCGGCGAGCGTCACCCCGCGCGCGGCCAGTGCGACGGGATCGGGATTGACGGCAAAGGTGGCGACGCGGCCGCCGAGCGAGTTGACGTCGGCCACGCCGGGAATTGCCCGCAATTGCGGGCGCACCGTCCAGTCGAGCAGGATGCGTTTTTCCGCCAGCGAAAGCGGCCCCTCGACGGTGAACATGAACAGCTCGGACAAGGGCGTCGAAATCGGCGCCAGTCCGCCTGACACGTTGTCCGGCAGATCGCCCTTGACGTTGGCAAAGCGCTCGGCCACCTGCTGGCGCGCCCAGTAGATATCGGTGCCTTCTTTAAAGTCGACGGTGATATCGACCAGCGCGTTCTTCGACAGGCTGCGCAGGATGGTCTGGTTCGGGATGCCCAGCAGTTCGGTTTCAACCGGCTGGGTGATGNGCGCCTCCACCTCTTCCGGCGTCATGCCCGGCGCTTTCAGGATCAGCTTGACCTGGGTGGTGGAGACATCGGGGAAGGCGTCGATGGGAATCTGCTGGTACGCACGCACGCCCAGCCCGGCCAGTACCATGGCCAACACGAGCACCAGCCAGCGTCGCGCCAGCGCGAATTCGATCAGGGTATTGAGCATGGTTTACTCTCCCAGCCATTGCGCTTTGAGCGCGGCCACGCCTTTGGCGGCGACGCGGCTGCCGGGGGCCAGGCCGGTGACTTCGGCCTGGCTGGCGTTCTGACGAACCAGCTGCACCAGCGTCGGCGTGAAGCCCTGTGCGGTTTCGACGAATACATACGGCACATTGGCTTTCCACACCAGTGCGGCGGCGGGCACGGCAAGACTTTGCGCCGACAGCGTACCCGCAAGGGCGACTTGCACCGACTGGCCGGGACGCAACAGTTTTTGCGGGTCAACCAGGCTGGCGCGTGCCAGCACACTCTGCGACGCATTGAGCTGCGGCAACAGGGCGGTGACGCGGCCGCTGGCCGGGCTGTCCGCCACCGTCACCGCCTGCCCGACGGCGACCTGGCGCGCCTGCGCTGTCGACAGCGGAATTTCCAGCGCCAGTTTCGACAGGTCGGCTACTTTCATCAGAGCCATGCCAGCATCCACCCGTTCGCCCGGCTCGGCGGCACTTTCCAGGACCACGCCGGCCATCGGTGCGGTCAGCGTGATCGTACTGCCCGACATTCCGCCTGTCCTGAACGACGTCGAAGGGCCTGCCCCCAGCATCGCCAGCGCCATCTGAGCTGCCGACAGGCTGGCGTGCGCCGATTGTGCCTCGGACTGCGTCGCGCGCAGGCGCGCTTCGGCGATCAGGCCTTCGCTGAACAGTTTTTCATCGCGCGCGGCATTGCTGGCCGCCAGTTGCGATTTCAGCCGCGCCTGTGTCAAGGAATTCTGCGCATCGGCGAGTCCGGGCATCGACAGGGTGACCAGTGGTGCGCCGCGTTTGACCGTGTCGCCCGCCTGCACATGCAGTTGCGTAACCAGCCCCGCACCGGCTGCGGCGACGACGCGCACACTGGCGGGCGGCAGCGTCACCCGTGCCGGATAAGTGAGCGCCGGGCTGGCGGTTTGCGTGGCAGCGGCCACGGTGGCAATGCCCAGATTTTTTTTCTGGGCAGCGGTCAGGGGCAGGACGTCCGCCACGACAGCGGGGGCGACGGCGAACAGCGCCGTCACAACTATCGGGGCGACAAGAATACGAGCGGCAAAAAATCCAGTGGCCATGTTTGATCTCCATGTGCAAAAACAGCAGGCAGGCGCGTCAACATGACGCACCGCAATGGACGATCAGGCAGAGGGCGGGGCTAAGGCGTGGGGGAGGATGTGGTCGGGTAGTGCAAGATGCAGAGCGGGCGGTGCGGGCAAGCCGGTGCCGGGCTGCTGCATCCCGTCGGCGTACGGCAGCGTCAAATTCGCGGCAAGTGGTCCATGGGCGGCGGCCGTGACTGGCGTGTCGTGGCGCAACGGCATGCCTTGCGCCACTTCGACTTCCGCACCGTGTTCATCGGCCGCGAGTGCGTGGTATGCAGCATCGCCATGCCCCGCCTGTTGCAGATGCAGGAAATTTGCATGATTCAGCTGCACCGCGCCCGCATGGGCGTGGATAAACGGCGTCATCACTTGCAGGGCGACGAACAACCAGAGCATCAGGAAGCGGACAATTCGGTGCGACACGGTCAGGCTGAAAAAAAGTATTCGTATAAAATTACAGGTTGCTGATCAGGGCTGTCCACCTGACCGGAGAAAGCGGCATCATGCCTGTCAATCCTTAAGCTTGCCTTAAGTTCGGAATGCGATCTTGCCGCAGCCATATAGGGAACTTCATGTATTTCACCACACGTACGCGCATTCGTTCAATAGCCGCGCTTGTAGCGACTTATCCCCTCACGGCCTGGCTGGCTGCCGGGTTTCTGCTTCTTCACACGGGCCTGCGCCTGGTATTGGTGGTCCAAACCTGGCACGCAGCGCAGTTGGGCTTTGCCTCGGCCGCCGCCGTGCTGGGGGTCGGGCTGGCTTTCGATCTGGTGACACTCGCACTGATTCTGCCCGCCGTGTTGCTGCTGGAAAGCGCGCTCGGGACGCGCAAGCTGACCGGCCCCGGTCTTGTCCGGCGCGGGCTGATCCTGATGACCGCGGCAGCCGGTCTGTACGCAATGGGCTTTGGCGTGATGGCGGAATGGTTCTTCTGGGACGAGTTCGGCGTGCGCTTCAACTTCATCGCCGTGGATTATCTGATCTACACGCGCGAAGTGGTCGGCAATATCCGCGAAACGTTCCCGGTCGGCAGCCTGCTGAGTGCGCTTGCCGTCCTCACCCTGGCGCTGGTGTGGGTCAGCCGCAACTGGCTCGTGCGCGCAGCGGCACCTGCCGCACGGCGCCGCAGCCGTGTCGCCGTATGGTTGGCGAGTGTGGCCATCGCCATCGGGCTTGCCTGGGCATGGTCGATGGACGCGCGCCACGGCGCCAACGAATACCAGATAGAACTCTCCGCCAACGGCCTGTACAGCTTCGGCTACGCGTTCAGAAACAACGAAATCGACTATTTCGAATTTTATGCCACGCAGTCGCAGCCACCGGCCAAGCCGGTTGCNCCCATGCCGCGCATCGTCTCCGCGACCGCGCCCAAAAACGTCGTCATCGTCACCCTGGAAAGCCTGTCATCCAGCTACATGAAGTATGGCGGCGACACCCAGAACCTGACTCCCCGTCTCGACCGGCTGGCGACGCAGGGCCTGTTCCTCGCCAATCTGCGTGCAACCGGCAACCGCACGGTGCGCGGACTGGAGGCCCTGTCGCTCGCCATTCCGCCCTTGCCCGGCCACTCGATGATGTGGCGCGAAAATAACGACAACCTGGAAACGCTGGGCGCGGTGCTGGCCGATCACGGCTACATCAACCGCTTCATGTACGGCGGCTATGCGCGCTTCGACAACATGGACGTCTATTTCGGCAACAACCATTACCAGACCATCGACCGCAGCCAGTTCCCCGAACGGCATCGCGGTTTCGGCAACATCTGGGGGCTGGCCGACGAGTACCTGTACGACTATGCGCTGGAGCAAATGGACCGCGATGCTGCCAGCGGCAAGCCTTTCCTGATGCACCTGATGACGACTTCCAACCACACGCCGTTCACTTTTCCCGATGGCCGCATCGACCGGCATCGCAGCCGCCAGGGTGCGGTGAAATATTCCGACTATGCGGTCGGGCGCTTCATCGAGATGGCGCGCAGCAAGCCCTGGTTCAAGGATACGGTGTTCGTCGTGGTGGCCGACCACTGCGCATCGAGCAAGGGCCGCACCAGCCTGCCGCCGGAGAACTACCACATTCCGGCGATCCTCTATTCCCCCGCGCATTTGAAGCCGCATACCGACACCCGGCTCGCCAGCCAGATCGATCTGGTGCCCACCGTGCTCGACCTGCTGGGTCTGCCCGAGCAGACGAACTTCATGGGCCGCAGCGTGCTGCGCGCCTATCCCGACGCTGGGCGGGCCTTCATCGGCACCTATCAGATGCTGGGCTATCTGACCCCTGACCAGCTGGTGGTGCTGCGCCCCGGACGCAAGATAGAGAATTGGCGACTGAACGAAAAGCTGGAAATCGTGGCGCCCGTCCGCCAGCCCGACCCCATGGTGGCACGCGCCATCGGCGCCTATCAGGAAGCCGCGACCCGGGCGCGCGACGGCCTGTTGCAACACAAGGTCATGCAACCCGCACCATGATGGAATCTTAAGGTTGCGCTAAGACAACTTCCCTAAAGTGGTCTCATCGCAATTCAGAGGAGACCACCATGTCGCAATCCAATACTCAGGCCCGCCGGGTGTACGACCCGCTGCTGAGGCTGCTGCATGCCACCATCGGTGTGGCAATTATCGCGCTCATCGTCACCAGCCAGCTGGCCGACTGGTTCGAGCACGGCCCCTACGAAAAGACCCTGTGGAATCTGCACATTCTCAGCGGATATGTCCTGTCGGCCGGATTGCTGACCCGCATTCTGTGGGGCCTGGTGGGGCCTGCCAGCGCACGTTGGCGCGATCTGTGGCACCCCGCCCTGTGGAAAGACAGCCTTAAAAACCTGCGTTTTCCGGATGCCCGCCGGCTCGGCCACGATCCCGTCGCCAGCCTAGCGTATCTGTTTGCCTATGGGGTGATGGCGCTGATGGTCGTCACCGGTCTGGGGCTCGCCGCCAGCGAGTTCCAGACCGGCCCGCTCGCCGGCTGGCTCGGCAACGCGACCTGGCTGGAGGATTTCCTGGGCGACCCGCATGAAGCCGGCTTTGCCTTGATGCTGGGCTTTATCGGCTTGCACATGGCGGCGCTGGTCTTTCACCAACTGCGCGGCGAGCGGGTGGCGCAAAGCATGCTCACCGGCAAGCAATATCGCCACGCGGAAAGCGGGGTGCAGCATGATTAAGCACGTATTCATCTGCGGCTTGGCGATGCTGGGCATGGCGTCGGCCGTCGCGCTGGCCGCCGAGACGCCCGCCAGCCTGATGGCGCGGTACGCGCAGGAAGCAGGCATCCCGGTATCGGCCTTGTCGGCTGCACGCGGCGCGGCGCTCTACCGCACCGACCATCCGGGGCGCGACGGTCAGCCAGTGCGCTGTGCCAGCTGCCACACCGACAATCCGAAACAGCCCGGGCGCACCCGCGTCGGCAAGCGCATCGAGCCGCTGGCGCCGGCGGAGAATCCGCAACGTTTCACCGATGTCGCCAAAGTCGAAAAATGGTTTCGGCGCAATTGCCAGGATGTCCTGCAGCGCGAATGCAGCGCACAGGAAAAGGGCGATTTCATCTTCTGGCTGAGCCAGGTCAAGTAAGGAGCACATCATGAATTATCTTCTACGGGGTATCGGTGTCTTGACGACGGTCGGCGTAGTCAGCGTGCTGGCCTTTTCGCTGCCGTCGGGTGAGGCGCGCGGCGACGGTAGCGACGGCATGATGCCCAAACTCACTCACAAGAACTGGCAGCAGGAGTGTGCCAGCTGCCACATCGCGTATTCCCCCGCTCTGTTGCCACGTGCATCGTGGCGGCGCCTGATGGGCGGCCTCGACCGGCATTTCGGCGAGAACGCCAGTCTTGATCCGACCACCCAGGCTGATATCCTGAAATTCCTGGAGGCCAATGCCGCCGATTCCGGGACCAGCCAGATCGGGCGCAGGGTGATGCAGGGCATGGGCGCGAAGGACGCCCCGCTGCGGCTCACCGAAACCCGCTGGTTCGTACACAAGCACGACGAAGTGTCGCGTGCCACCTGGTCGCGCAAGTCGGTGGGTTCCGCCGCCAACTGCGCGGCATGCCACCAGCAGGCGGAGAAGGGTGTTTTCGACGAACACGACATCAGGATTCCTAAATGAAAGGGAGCGATGCGCATCCTGCTGGTGGAAGATGACCGTCTGCTGGGCGACGGCCTGCAGGCCGGCTTGACGCAGGCCGGCTACGCCGTCGACTGGCTGCGCGACGGTGAAGCGGCAGTGGCCGCGCTGTCGACCGAATCGTTTGCTGCCGTGGTGCTCGACCTCGGGCTGCCGAAACGCGATGGGTGGTCAGTCCTGCAATGGCTGCGCGGGCGCCATGACGCGACCCCGGTGCTGATCCTCACCGCGCGCGACCAGTTGGAGGACAAGGTGCGCGGACTCGACCTGGGCGCCGACGACTATGTGCTGAAGCCGTTTGATCTGGATGAAATTGCAGCACGCCTGCGCGCGCTGGTGCGGCGCGCCCACGGTCGCCCGGAACCGGTCATCACGGTGGGCGAGATCGAGCTCAACCCGGCAGCCCGCACGGTAATGCAATCGGGCCACCCGGTCGAACTGACCCCGCGCGAATTCGATCTGCTGCATCTGCTGCTGCAAAACGCCGAGCGCGTGCTGACCCGGCGCACACTGGAAGAGCAGCTCTACACCTGGAACGAGGCGGTCGACAGCAACGCGCTCGAAGTCCACATCCATCACCTGCGACGCAAGCTCGGCAACGAGCTGATTCGCACGGTGCGGGGGGTCGGTTACATGGCCACTGCGGCATGAACAACGCTCCCAGCTACTCGCTGCGCCGTCGGCTGGTCTGGCTGCTGACAGGCACCGTGGCGGCGATCTGGCTGTTGTCAGTGCTGGTGGTCTATCAGCGCGCCCACCGCGAAGCGGATGAGCTGCTCGACAACCAGCTGACGCAGGTGGGCGAGACGCTACTGGCGATCGTGGCCGGCGGCGAAGTCGAGCATTTTGTGGAGGAACTGCACGAACACGCCCGTCATAACCCGGTGCCGATCGCATTCGAGGTATGGCTCAACAAGGATGGCGAAACCCGGCGTCTGGTGATCTCGCCTGGCCACGCCGGATTCGAGACCGGGACGACTACGGGTTTCAGCGAGCACACCCACCAAGGCGCGCGCTGGCGGTTTTATGCGGTGCAGGATGATGACGCTGAATACCGCGTGGTGGTCGGCCAGTCCCACGCCGCGCGTGAACGCCTGGCTCGCGAGGTCGGGCTGTCGCTGCTGCTGCCGGCGATGCTGGCGCTGCCTCTGATGGCGCTGGGGGTTTGGTGGGTCGTTGGCCGCGCGTTGCGGCCGGTGGACGTGGTGGCGCGGCAGGTTGGTGCGCTCGACGCACAGGCGCTTAGGCCGCTCGACGAATCGGCTCCGCTGCCAAACGAAATCGCCCCGCTGCGCAGTGCGCTCAATGCGCTGATCTGGCGTGTCACCGAAGCCTTCGACAACGAACGCCGTTTCACCGCGGATGCCGCACACGAACTGCGCACGCCGTTGGCGGCCTTGAAAGTGCAGGCACAGGTTGCGCTGCGCGCGCAAACGGCCGAAAGCCAGCAGCACGCACTGACTCAGGTGATGGTCGGGGTCGACCGCATGACGCATCTGGTCGAGCAATTGCTCACCCTGGCGCGCGTCGATCCGGCCCTCCAGGGCGCCATGCCGAGACCACTGGATCCGGCCGGGATCATCGCTGAAGTGTGTGCCGAACTGTCGCCGCAAGCCCGGCGCCAGGGTCAGTCCCTGACCGTTGATGCCATGCCGGGATGCATGATTGCGGTGACTGCGGGCTGGTTGCAGATTGCCCTGCGCAATCTGGTCGACAACGCCCTGCGTTACGCCGGAGAAGGGGCGCGCATAGAAGTGCGCCTTGCACGCACCCCTTCGGGCTGTACGCTCAGCGTTGCCGATAACGGCCCGGGGGTCGCATCGGACCAGCGCTCACAATTGAGCGCGCGCTTCGTGCGTGGCGAGGTCGAGAGCGAAGGCTGCGGGCTGGGACTCTCCATCGCCGCCCGCATCGCCGCGCTGTCGCATGCCCGGCTGGAACTGGGAGACGGNCTGCCGCGCGCANATANAGGCCATGGCTTCGCGGCCACCCTGTACTTCAGCGAGGCCACTGCTGCAGTCTGAATAAGCCTTGCGACCCGCTGATCAACGACCGCCACCCGACCC
>Ga0031656_10001024_pt1 | contig 10412 bp, 6 predicted proteins | sample FrelakmetDIP11DI_FD_55080 | JGI IMG/M metagenome (GOLD analysis project Ga0031656, IMG submission 55080) | Freshwater lake sediment microbial communities from the University of Notre Dame, USA, for methane emissions studies - DIP11 DI | ecosystem: Environmental > Aquatic > Freshwater > Lake >... | reverse complement strand
CGTACTTCTTCACGTCGTCAAGGACCCTCTTGAGCACGCCCTCTCCGCCGCGGTAGCGATCCACCACCTGACCCTCGGGTATGCCCAGTTCTGCCAGCAAAGTTACCGCGTGAAAATCACCGAGCGCCGATATATCTCTATTGGTCGTCTGGCCGTCTCAGAGGGGGTTATTGGTCACGAGGGCGCCCTCTCCGGGGCACGGAAAAGGTTTAAATGAGGTGGGTTTGTTGGAGGAGTCCGTGCCACTGTAGCTCAGCGGCAGCCCCCGAGACCGCTCGGAGGCCGCTATAGAGCGACGGTTTCGTAAACCGTAGGCCGGGGGTTCGAAACCCTCCAGTGGCTCCATTCTCCCCCACCTGCTCCTCGACGCGGTCATGAGTTCCTGCATCCAGTTCTGCAGGGAGCGGAGAGCTGGAAACAGTTGAGGCACGACCGCCAGCTCATTCCTTCTTGAGGTACTCCTTGACGATCTTGATGGCGCACACGTCCCCGCACATGGAGCAGCCCTCGACGTCCTCGTTGTGCCCTCTGGACCGATAGGCGCGCGCCTTCTCCGGGTCCAGGGCCTGGGCGAACATGCCCTCCCAGTCCAGGTTCTTGCGCGCCAGGGCCATGGCGTCGTCGCGCTGCCGCCCCTTACCTCTGGCGACATCGGCGGCGTGCGCCGCGATCTTCGAGGCGATCAGGCCCTCCTTGACGTCCTCGGGCGTGGGCAGCGAGAGATGCTCGGACGGGGTGACGTAGCAGAGGAAGTCCGCGCCGGCCTGGGCGGCGATCGCGCCCCCGATGGCGGCGGTGATGTGGTCGTAGCCCGGGGCGATGTCCGTCACCAAGGGCCCGAGCACGTAGAAGGGGGCGCCGTCGCAGGCCGCCTTTTCGATGCGCACGTTCGCCTCGATCTGGTCCATGGGCACGTGGCCTGGCCCCTCCACCATGGACTGCACCCCCGCCTCTCGCGCCCTCTTGACCAATTCGCCCAGGATGAAAAGTTCCTGCAATTGCGCCGCATCCGTGGCGTCGTGGATGCAGCCAGGCCGCAGGCCGTCCCCCAGGGACAAGGTGAAATCATACTTCCTGGCCATCTCCAGGAGATAGTCGAACTCCCGGTACAGGGGGTTCTCCTCGTCGTTGTGCAGGATCCAAGCCACCAGGAAGGACCCGCCCCGGGAGACCACGTCCGTGAGGCGCCCCGAGCGCTTCAGCCAGGAGATGCTCTCCTTGGTGATGCCGCAGTGCACGGTCATGAAGTCCACGCCGTCCTTGGCGTGCAGCTCGATGCCGTTGAAGATGTCGTCCTCGTCCATGTCCACTATGGCGCTCTGGCGCGCCATGCGCAGCCCGGTCTGGTATATGGGGACCGTACCAACAGGCAGGTCCACCTCCTTCAGCACCGCGCGCCGGATGGCGTCGATGTCCCCCCCGGTGCTCAGGTCCATGATGGCATCCGCGCCGTAGCGCACGGCGATGCGCGCCTTCTCCAGCTCCTCCTCCACCACCATGTGGTCCTTGGAGGTTCCGATGTTGACGTTGACCTTGACGGTCAGACCTTCCCCGATGCCGCAGACCTTGGGGGCATGGATGGGATTGCGCGGGATGACGATCCGCCCCTCGGCGACGCCCCTGCGCACCACCTGAGCGTCCACCCTCTCCCTCCTGGCGACCTGCTCTATCTCCTCGGTCAGGCCGTTCCGGGCACGGTCCATGAGCGTCATTGCGCCCCCTTAGCCCTCACCGTCCTATTTGAACATTGACACCCTTGCCCGGATGTCGGGGCGAAGGCTGCGTGCAATGGCGGACGATATGTTCCCGAAGGGCGCTAATAAGGGTAGGTAAAAAAGGGGTGACCAAGTATATATATCCAGATTCAACTCGAAGGGTATAAATATATTCACGCCTTTAGGATTCATGGTCAGAGGGATGGGAATTAGTGACCTTGCTCGCCAGTTCGCAAGACTACCGCTGACCGCAGGTAGGAATCACATTCACAGGTGATCACGATGGAGGACTCAAGCTACACGGCCGACCGTATCCAGGTCCTGGAGGGGCTGCAGGCCGTGCGGAAGCGCCCGAGCATGTACATAGGCTCCACGGACGCGAGGGGATTGCATCATCTCGTCTACGAGGTCGTGGACAACAGCATCGATGAGGCGATGGGGGGCTTCTGCTCCCGCATCGACGTCACGGTCAACCAGGACGGGAGCGTCACCGTGGTAGACGACGGTAGGGGCATTCCCACGGGCATGATCGAGAAGTACGGCAAGCCCGCGGTCGAGGTCGTTATGACCCACCTGCACGCGGGGGGCAAGTTCGACCGCAAGTCGTACAAGGTCTCAGGGGGCCTGCACGGGGTAGGCCTGACCGTGGTCAACTCCCTCTCCATTTTACTCGAGGTGCGCATCCGCCATGACGGGATGGAGCGCGCCATCAAGTTCGAGCGCGGGGAGCTGCTGGAAGGTTTGCATGACATCGGTCCCGCGGAGGGCACTGGGACGACGATCACGTTCAAGCCCGACCCGGAGATCTTCCCGGACACCAACTTCGACGATGAGACGCTGGCGCACCGGCTCCGTGACCTGGCCTTCCTCAACAAGAACGTGGTCATAAACTTCCGTGACCTGCGCAACGGGAGGGACGAGCACTTCCATTACGAGGGGGGCATCAACGAGTTCGTGACCTCCCTCAACAAGACCAAGGCCGTCCTGCACGAGAAGCCCATCTACATCTACGCCGAGCCGGAGGGCACGGTGGTGGAGCTCTCCATGCAGTACACGGACGCCTTCAACGAGTCCATCTTCACCTACGTCAACAACATCAACACCATCGAGGGCGGGACGCACCTGGTGGGGTTCAGGTCCGCGCTGACCAGGACCATCAACGATTACGCGCGCAAGTACAAATTCTTGAAAGAGAACGACGAGCCCCTCACCGGCGAGGACGTGCGCGAGGGCGTCACCGCGATACTGTCGATCAAGGTGGCGGAGCCGCAGTTCGAGGGCCAGACGAAGACCAAGCTGGGCAACTCGGAGGTCAAGGGCATCGTAGAGAGCACCTTGAATTCGAAGCTCTACGAGTACCTGGAGGAGAACCCCAAGGTGGCGGAGGCGGTCGTGAAGCGCTGCTTGCTGGCCGCGCAGGCGAGGGAGGCCGCGAGGAAGGCGCGGGACCTGACCAGGCGCAAGGGGTACCTGGAGTCCACATCTCTTCCTGGGAAATTGGCCGACTGCTCGGAGAAGGACCCATCGAAGTGCGAGATTTATATAGTCGAGGGCTCGAGTGCAGGCGGTAGCGCGAAACAAGGCCGCAACCGCGAATTCCAGGCAATTCTTCCTCTAAGAGGAAAAATCCTGAATGTCGAGAAGGCGCGAATGGATAAGATTCTCAAGAACCAGGAGATCAGAAACCTCATCACGGCCCTAGGGTGTGGAATCGGACAGGATTTCAACATAGCCAACGCCCGATATCATAGGATTGTCATCATGACCGATGCTGATGTTGACGGTGCGCACATCCGTACGCTGCTCCTCACCCTCTTCTTCCGTTACATGCGACCGCTGATCGAGAGCGGCTATATCTACGCCGCGCAACCCCCCCTCTATCGTGTGGCGAAAGGCCAGAAAGAAGCCTATGTCTACACGGAGAAGGAAATGCTCGACACGGTCAATGAAATGGGGAAAGGCGCGGCCATCCAGAGATACAAGGGGCTGGGGGAGATGAACCCAACCCAGCTTTGGGAGACCACCATGGACCCGGCCAGACGAATAATGAAGCAGATCTCGATCGAGGACGCGGTTAGGGCGGACGAGCTCTTCACGATTCTGATGGGCGACGAGGTACAGCCCAGGCGTGAGTTCATCATTACACATGCGAAAGAAGTAGAAAACCTGGACGTGTAGGTGACAACAATGGAAGGCTCACAATCCTCCGATAATGGTTCCCCTCCGCCGCAGGAGACCCATAAGGTCGTCAANCGTTCCATCGAGAAGGAAATGGAGAAATGCTACATCGATTACGCCATGAGCGTCATCGTGTCCCGGGCGCTGCCAGATGTTCGTGATGGCTTGAAACCCGTGCATCGGCGCATTCTCTATTCCATGTATGATATGGGCTTATCCTCCAACAAGGCTTACAAGAAGAGTGCTAGAGTCGTGGGAGATACCCTCGGACGCTATCATCCTCATGGTGACAGCGCGGTTTACGATGCCCTAGTCCGGATGGCCCAGACGTTTTCCCTGCGGTATACCCTTGTTGATGGCCAAGGGAACTTCGGCTCTGTGGATGGTGACGAGGCGGCGGCCATGAGATATACTGAATGCCGTCTCCGAAAGATTGCCGAGGAGATGCTGGCCGATATCGAGAAGGATACGATTGAATGGGCGGACAATTTCGATGGCAGCCTCAAGGAGCCGACGGTCTTGCCGGCGAAGCTGCCTAACCTCCTAGTAAATGGGACCTCCGGGATCGCTGTGGGCATGGCCACTAACATCCCTCCCCATAATATCGGAGAGGTAGTGGATGCGCTGGTTGCGCTCATCGAACAGCCCGACATGGAGACTCTGGACCTGATGAGGTATATCAAAGGTCCAGACTTCCCCACCGGGGGCACGATCTACGGGATGAATGGAATAGTAGAGGCCTACCTCACAGGGAAGGGAAAGCTCAAGGTCAGGGCCAAGGCCCGTGTGGAGGAGAAGGCTGGGAAGAAGGCGATTATTGTAGAGGAGATCCCATATCAGGTGAACAAGTCGAACCTCTTGGAAGCCATCGCGGAGCTGGTCAAGGACAAGCGAATCGAGGGAATAACCGACCTGCGCGATGAGAGCGACCGAGACGGGATGCGCATCGTGATTGAGTTGCGCCGCGACATCATGGAGGAGATCGTTCTCAACAATCTTTTCCAGCACACCCAGATGGAGGTCACCTTCGGTGTCATCAACCTCGCCTTGGTTAACAACGAGCCCAAGATACTGACTCTGAAGGAAACGCTACAGCACTACCTCTCCTATCGCGAAGAGGTCGTGACCCGTCGGACCAGATATGAACTGAACGAAGCGAAGAAGCGCCACCATATCATTGAAGGTCTGATCAAAGCCGTCGACGCCTTGGATGAGACCATAGCCCTAATCCGCGCTGCCAAGAGCACGGAGGACGCCCGTGATGCTCTCATGGCCCGATTCTCCATCGATGGGGAGCAAGCCAAGGCCATATTGGAGATGCGGCTGCAAAAGCTCACCGGGCTCGAACTGGAAGGATTGAGGAAGGATTTCCAGGAAGTCATTGATCTGATGATTAGACTGGAAGAGATCCTTGCCTCCGAGCAGAGGATCATGGGCATCATCCGCTCCGAGCTGCTCGAGCTCAGGGAGAAGTACGGGGACGAGCGCAAGACCGTGATCGTGGCCAACGCCCTGGACCTGGACGAGGAGGACCTCATCCCGGTGGAGGACATGGTGGTCATGATCACCTCGGACGGGTACGTCAAGCGCATCCCCCTTTCGACGTATAAGGAGCAGAGGCGCGGGGGCATGGGCCTCATCGGCATGGAGACCAAGGAGGAGGACCATGTGACGGACCTGTTCGTCTCCAGCACGCACGACAACATCATGTTCTTCACCAACAAGGGCAAGATGTTCCTGCTCAAGACCTTCAGGATACCCGTCGGCCAGCGCCATTCCAAGGGCAAGCCCATCGTCAACCTCCTGCCCCGCCTGGAGGAGGGGGAGAAGGTCATCAACAAGGCGGCCATCAAGGAGTTCTCCGAGGANCTGTACGTGGTGTTCGCCACCAAGCAGGGAGTGGTGAAGAAGACCCGCCTGGACGCCTATAAGAACGTCCGCGTCAACGGCATCATCGCCCTGGGCATGAACGAGGGCGACGAGCTCATCGACACCAAGATAACCGACGATGAGAAGGAGGTCATCCTGGCTACCCGCCGGGGCCGGGCGATCCGCTTCGAGCTCAAGTACGACCAGGACAAGGGGACGGGAGTCCGGCCCACGGGAAGGCCGGCCACGGGGGTCATAGGGCTCCGCCTCAAGGAGGGGGACGAGGTGGTCAGCATGGCCATCGTCACGCCCGAGTCCAAGCTCCTCACCATCACCGAGAAGGGATACGGGAAGGTGTCAGTGGTGGGGAAGCCCATCCCGCTCGAGGAGCCCGAGGAGGAAGAGGAAGAGCTCGAGGAAGAGGAGATCGGCCCCGAGAACGGCAAGGAGGAGAGGGACATGTTCCGCAAGACCCGGCGCGGGGGACGGGGCGTCAAGGCCATACGGGTCACGGAGAAGAACGGGAAGGTGGTGGCGGTGCTCTCCGTCGACGACGAGGACGGCATCATCATCGCCTCGGACCATGGCAACGTCATGAGGACCAGCGTCTCCGAGTTCCGCGTTACCGGGAGGGTGACCATGGGCGTGCGGGCCAAGCGCCTGGACGAGGGCGAGAAGGTCATCGCCGTGGAGCGCCTGGTGGGAGAGCACGAGCGCGCCACGGTCGCCGCCACGGAGGCGCACGAGGACGACAGCATGCTGCCCAAGGAGCCCTCCGCCGAGAACGACCGCCCCGAGGGCGACGAGGGCAGGGAGGAGTGATTATCACCAGAAGGCGAGCGCTCCAAAAAGTATTATTATGCGGGATTTGATTGAATTCCGTCCATCTGAAAGGTGCATCATGTTCAGGAACTCGGTACCAGGTCTCGACAAGGTCTTCAGGACCGACATCGAGGCCCCCAAGGTCGTGCTCATAACCGGTCCCCCCGGATCCATGAAGACCAGCTTCTGCTACTCCCTCATGTCCTCGTACCTGGAGAAGACCAAGGAGTTCGGCCTCTACGTCACCTTGGAGGAGAGCGGCGACTCGCACCTGCGCAACATGCGCTCCCTGGGCATGAAGGTCTCCCCCAACCTGGAGATATCGGACTTCACCGACCTCCGGGAGCTGGACGACATAATCGAGGTGGACAATCCCACGGACTACGTCCAGTTCGTGGAGCAGATGCTCACCTATTACAAGAAGAAGCACGGGGACCGCTTCACCGTGTTCACCCTCGACTCCCTGGGAGCGCTGTACTCGCTGATGGAGGACTCCGCGGGCATGCGTAAGAAGATGTTCTACTTCTTCAAGACCCTGAGGGACCTGAACCTGGTGTCCTTCATCGTCATGGAGAGGGCGCCAGGCTCGCCGTCCGACCTGCTCGGCAACGAGGGATTCCTCGTGGACGGCATAATCGAGATGGGCCTGGACCGCTCCAAGGGCAAGATGGTCCGATACGTGAGGGTAGAGAAGATGCGCGCCTGCGAACACTCCATGGAAAGGCACTCCGTGGAAGTGACCCAAGTGGGCGGGCTGACCGTCCTCGGCCCCTCCCTGGCGTGATTTCCCTGGACTGGAACCAGCTGGAAAAGGATTATAGAGTGATTCGTCAATCTAGCGGCGCTCATAGAGCCATCCGTTCATAATCATGGAGGTATCAATCTGTCTGGCGACGGCGTTCCCATATGGCAAGTCATCGAGGAGTTCAAGGACAAGATCAAGGCGCAGGAAAGCGAGATAAAGAAGCGCAAGGACGAGCTCGACGAGGTGGAGGTGGCCCTGAGGCAGCGCGCTGACTCCATGGACAAGCGCGAGGAGAAGCTCATCTCCCGGGAGAAGGACATCGAGGAGAAGGAGACGGAGCTGCGGCCAAGGGAGACCACGGTCGTGAAGAAGGAGAAGGAGCTCGCCAACTTGGACGCGACCCTGAGGGAGCTGCAGGACGAGCTCAACTCGGCCCGGGTCATCATCGAGAAGCGGGACAAGGAGCAGACGGACAAGGAGGCGGAGATACTCGGCCTGGCGGAGCGCTCCATGGAGTACGAGGCCGCCATCAAGGAATACGCCACCAAGTACCTGGCCCTGGAGGACAAGATGCTCTCCGAGGAGAGGGCCACGGGCAAGCTCATGGATGAGATATCGGCCCGACGCGAGGAGGTCCTGGCCAAGATCAAGGTCCTGCACGAGCAGGAGACCCTGCTGGCGGAGAGCAAGCGCCTGGTGATGGAGGAGCAGCGCCGTTTCGTGGAATGGGAGCGGACCCTGAACGACCGAGAGGCCGACCTCGGGAAGAGAGAGAGGTCTCTGGAGCGGTCGGCCTCCCTGCCCAAGGCCGAGGCCGCCCCGGAACCGGTGAGGGAGCGTCCGAGGGAGCATGTTCCCGAGTGGAAGAGAGAACCTGAGCACGTGCCTGAGCCAGAGCCCGAGTCCGTGATAAAGGAATCCGAGCCTGCCGTGGTCGAGAGCGAGGAGGCGGGCCTGGCGGAGGCCTTCTGCCCCGAGTGCCGCACCATCGTGAGCGCCTCGGCGGACAGCTGCTACGCCTGCGGCGCGGACCTCAAGAACCCTCGGCCTGAGACCTCGAAGCATGTCGATGAGGCCTCGAAGGCGGAGGGGAAGGGGTCCGAGGAGCACAAGCCCGAGGAGAAGCACACCGAGGAAGAGAGGAAGGAGAGCGAGGCCAAGAAGTCCGTCTCCATCCGCAAGATCATCAAACGCAAGTGAGCCAGGAGCTCGAAAACACCTTCTTTTTCCTCACATTTGCCTCAGCCAGATGGTCTGCGGAGACGTCGACGCGCCGCTCGTCCGCCTCGAGCCAGCATCGCTCTGAGCAATTCGCAAAATGTGACTTGTAAAGGAACCTATTTATAACCAGATACAGCTTATTTCTGACGGTGGAACTCCGAGTCAGGTGGGTCTTATATGAATAGTTCCATAAAGAACCGAATAGCTAGCTTTGCAATCGTATGGTGCCTGGTCTTCTCTTTGTTCGCCGGCCTCCTAGTGGTCGTGCCCAGCGAAGGGAAGGCGTTATTACCGTCCATATTGCCTAACGGCGATGTGGTAATTGGGTCCGACTACGAGTTCAGCTCGTGGCCCGTCAACCCCGACCTCAACGGCGCGGAGATCAAGATGAGGGGCAACCTCACCGTCCGCGCCGGGGGGACCGTCACCATCGTCGACGGTACCCTGAGCTTCGCCCAGGATATTGGGCTAGACAGGGTCCCGGACACTGGGGACGAGCATATCTACACCCTGATCGTAGAGGACGGCGGACGGTTTGTGCTCGACCAAGCCAAGCTGACGACCCACCTGGACACACTCGCCAACTATCCTAGCCTCGGCGTCCTGGTCCAGAACGGGGGCATATTCCAGGCCACAGATTCGGTCCTGATGTTCCCCGGTCTGATGCTGGTCGACTCGTCGCAGTTGCTGCTGACCGATACATTGGTCACTGGCCACTCTGCGGTATTAATCGATCAATATTGCATTCCTGACTACTTCCCATCTGATTCCTTTGAATGTTCTGCGGTAATCCTAGCAATTTCCAGCACCTGCAAGCTCATCGGCTCCCAGGTGGACAGTCTTTACGAAGGATCTGGAGGGCCTGCTCAAGTCTACAATCATAACTACGCCTTCGCCTCCGATGACGAGACCAGGAACCTGGTACGTTACACCGTCGCGAGGCACGTGAGCGGGTTCAGGGCGACCAACACCGCCGTTGGCCCGATAGCCAACCTGACCATGGACGACACCAAGTACGTGAGCGTCGCCCCTGGGCAGACCTTGGCCTTGGGTACTGTGGCCATCGACGGACTGGTCTTCCCGTCCTCGGCGAGCTACAGCATCACCATGAACGTGAAGTACCTGACGGACCTGGGCTACGATGGCACCAACCCGGTCCAATGGAGCTTCGAGAATGGGGGCGTTTCTTCCACCACCATCGTACCATCTGACACCCATTTATCGTATAACCCATCGATCAACATAGAGAGGACGGAGAGCTTCGCCATGCCCTCCATGACCTCGGCGGACCTGAGGAACCTCAACGTCAGCTTCGCCAACAACGCCGTTAGCTCCCCCGGCGTCATTTACATGAACAAGATATGGTTCGACATCTCCTTCGAGCTGCCGACCTACAAGAACATCACCTTTGCTGGAACCACCAGCCTAACGGCCATCGATACCTATCTGGACGTGGACTTCAGCAATGATACGTCGNTTCACAATCAACTCAGGATACTCGATGCCGCAAAGGCCTATCTTTATGGGGTCAGCGGCAACACTGAAGAGGAGATGGTAGACTGGACGAGGATGCCGGCTTATTTCATCGAAGGTAACAACGAGGCGGTCTTTGCCCTTACCAAGAATACTGGTCTAGATACCACTGGTGGTAGCCTTGGAAGTCTAAGAGCTATAGATGGGACCTATTATAATGTAATTCAAAACGGGGTTCTAGCAATCGATGGCTTCAACGCAGGGGATATCACCGGGCCTTTGACTGGAGCTACTTTGACCGTTTCTGTTAGAACGGCCTCTGGTTACGTTGTGGACTCTTATGTAAAATGGGGCACATCATGGGGGGCACTGAGCAACACTTCAGTGCG
>Ga0031656_10001023_pt1 | contig 10413 bp, 11 predicted proteins | sample FrelakmetDIP11DI_FD_55080 | JGI IMG/M metagenome (GOLD analysis project Ga0031656, IMG submission 55080) | Freshwater lake sediment microbial communities from the University of Notre Dame, USA, for methane emissions studies - DIP11 DI | ecosystem: Environmental > Aquatic > Freshwater > Lake >... | reverse complement strand
GAAGCGCGCGCGGTAATGCTCGCCGAGGCCCGGCACTTCGCGCAGGATCTCGTAGCAGCGCAGCAGCAGCTCGGCGAAATCGACGACGCCATTGCGGCGGCAGGTGTCCTCGTACGCTTCGTACAGCTTGATCAGCTGGTGACGCGTCGGGTCGCCGTCGTCCTTCAGGTGCTGCGGCCGCAGGCCTTCGTCTTTCTGCGCGTTGATGAACCAGGTGATTTCCTTCGGCACCCACCGCGTGTCGTCGAGGTTCAGGCCGCGCACGAGCTTCTTGACCAAACGCTGCTGGTCTTCACCGTCGAGGATCTGGAATCCCTGCGGCAGGCCGGCCTCGCGCCAATGCAGGCGCAGCAGGCGGTGGCAGATGCCGTGGAAGGTGCCGATCCAGAGCGGCGCAGAAGGCAGGCCGAGCTGCGTTTCGATGCGGTGGCGCATCTCGGCCGCCGCCTTGTTGGTGAACGTCACGGCCAGGATGCCGTGCGGCGACACGCCTTCGACCTGCACCAGCCATTCAACCCGGTGGGTCAGCACACGTGTTTTGCCGCTGCCCGCGCCAGCCAGCACGAGAGTCGGCAACAGCGGGGCACTCACGGCCTGCCGCTGCGCGTCGTTCAGCGGCGCAAGAATGTGGGAAACGTCCATCGGAGGGTGCCGGATTCTACAGGACTCGCCTGCAGCTGCGCTGCGAACAGCGTGGCGCAGCAGGGCTTCGGCAGCCGGGCGCCTTCATAGACCCACCGGCAGCACCGGCCAGCGCGCTTCGATCTGCTGGCCGCGAACCGCGACCAGGTCGCCGAACTGCAGCAGCACGGCCTCGGATTGTGTCGGTCGCAGGAAAATGAAATCGTCGACATCGATAGCGACCGAACTCGATGCGCTGTAACCCTGCTGGTTCGAGCTGACGTAGGCCCAGTGCGGCGACAGGCCCGGCGGCGATTCGTTTTCGGCGAGCCAGTTGCCGCTGTAACCGAAGTAGATCTGGGCCTCGTTCGGGTTCCAGCCGCGAATCAACGGCGCGAAGGGCTCCAGGGTGGGAATCCGTCCACCCTGCAGCCGTTTCAGGACAGGCGAGGCGATGAAGCTGCTGGCCTCAAAATCGGCGAGCACCGGCAGGTCGTAGTGCGTCGGCTTCATCAGGCAGGAGCCGGCCGAGATGTCGTTGAGCAGGGCTTCGCCTTCGTAGTGACGGAAGGTGGGGCTGCCGGCACCGTTGAACGTGAGACGGTCGTGCACCAGGGCCGGAAAACGGGACTCGAGCACGTCGACGGCGGCCTGGTAACGCGCACGCACCCTGGGTTTTTCCCGCGCCTCGATCAAACCCGGCAGGCCCATCAGGTGCGCGTCGTATCCCATGTAACCCGCAAATTCGAGATGCTGTCGATGGTCGTGGATCGTCTGCAGCGGTGCGTGCAGTGAGGCCGCATCCCCGAAGCCGCCCCGTCGCAGGCCGACGTCCAGCTCCAGGTTGACACGTAATCGCTGGTTCAGCGCCCTGGCCAGCTCGAGGTATTGCGCCAGGCGCGCGTCGCTGTCGATCAGCCATTGCAGCTGGCGGCCTGGATTGAACGGCCCCGTGTGCTCGCGATAAAACGTCGCGACCGCCGCGATGGGCATGGGCTTGCCGAGCAGGATGTCCGAGTCGGGGCGCAACCGGGTCATCGCCTGCAGGAAGGGTCGATGAAAGACCATCAGCGATCGAGTGTTCGCACGCGTTGCGATGTAATCGACCAGGGCTGGACTCGGCACCGACTTCACGACGACGCGATAGGTCTTCGCTGGTGCGACGGCAGCCGATCTGGCAACCCTGTCGATGTTGCGATCCAACCGGTCGAGGTCGATGACCAGGACCGGGCGGTCCATGCCATTCGCACGCAACGTGCGGTTGAGGCGCGCGAAATACGCGGAGTACTGGCCACCGCGGTCGGATGGCTTGCTGGCTGCGACTGCAGCCGCCGCAATGACGGCGCCACCCAGGATAAAAGAACGACGGGTCGGCATGATCAGCTCAGGAAGACGTGCTTGAGGTGCGCATTGAGCAGCCGGCCCTGCGGATCCAGTGCCTCGCGCACCTCGTGGAAGTCCCGCCAGTGGCGGGGATACAGCGCGGACAGGCGCTTTGCGTCCAGCGTATGCACCTTGCCCCAGTGCGGCCGGCCCTCGTATTTCCAGAAGATCGGCTCGATCTCGGCAAAGTAAGGCCGGAAGTCCACGTCACCGAACTGGTGCACGGAGATCGAACAGCCGTCGCGGCCTTCGAACATCGACAGCCAGATGTCGTCGGATTTGACGTAGCGATACTCGAGCGGAAAGCAGACCGGCAGGTTCTTCTCACGCACCGTGCGCAGGATTTCGCGCACGCAGGCCGGACCGGCTGCGGCAGGCACCGTGTATTCCATCTCGCGGAAGCGCACCACGCGCACGTGCGCCAGAACCTGGTAAGACGGGCCGGTGCGCGTGGTGGCGGCCTCGCCTCCCAGCGCCAGTTCGACCAGCTTGTCGTACATGCCGCTGCCCCCCGGCAGCCATTTCACCGCGTCGAAAACCCGTCGCAGCGTATTCACGGCCTGGGGATCGTCGGTGCCCATCGTCGTGTCACCCGGCTGGGCCGGGTTCGTGGCGACGGCGATGCAGAGCTTTGAGTGCAGCAGCGGAAAGAATTCGAAGTGGCGATTGCGGGCGCACAACTCGTCGATGGCATCGAGCACGTCTTCCGTCCTGCCGATGGTGGCCACTTCGGTCAGGTCGAATGCCGGCTGGTTCTGCAGCGTCACGCGCGAGACGATCCCCAGCGCGCCAACGGACGTGCGCGCCGCCTGGAAGACCTCCCGATTCTGGTCGGCACTGCATTCGAGGACGTCGCCCGCCGGCGACACCAGCGTCAGGCCGGCCACGTACGAACACATCGAGCCGAAACCGGTGCCGGTGGCGTGCACGGAACTGGCGATGGCGCCGCCAAGGGCCGGGTAGTCCATGTCGGGCATGTTGGGCAAGGCCTGGCCAACGCTTGCAAGCAACGGTCCGAGGTCGTGCAGACGCGTGCCGGCCAGGACCGTGGCCTGATTTTTTTCCGCATCGTGTCCAACCAGTCCAGCGAGCAGGTCGGTGGAGATCAGCGTGTCGTCAGTTGGCACCACGGCACTGAACGAGTGCCCTGCCCCCACTGCGCGCACGACGCCCCTGGCATTCCTGAGAACCTCGACCAGTTCGGCTTCGCTCGCCGGGGCCGCTCGTATTGCCGGGTTACACGTTTGATTGGCCGCCCAGTTGATCCAGGGCAACGGTTCGCCCGGCTTGAAACTCACGAGGGGGTGCGTGTCGGTCGTCGCGGGCCCGCAGCCCGGCAGGATGCTGACCGCAGCGCCGGCAGCCGCGGTGCCGAGAAATCGGCGACGGCTCAACGAGTTGCGTGACACGGTCATTCGGCAGCAACCGCGATGCCGCTGACCGCCTTGATCAGCTCGCGCAAGTCCTGTTCGCTGCACGCGCTGCAGTAACCGAGCGGCGGCATGCCGCGCAGGCCGAGCACCGTGTTGACCAGCAGCCGGTCCATGCCCTGCTCATTGCGCACTTTCCAGTCCGGCGGGTTGCCCATCAGGGGTGCACCGGTTTCGGGCCGTGCATGGCATTGCACGCAGTTATGGGACAGCAGTTTGCCCTGACGCTCGTCGAGGTCGGCACGCGCTGGCGCGCTGAGAACTGCCGTTGTGAGCAACAGCGCAATGGAGCAGACGGCAAGTCTAAAAATGGCAGGTCACCTCGCTGGCAGCCGGCACGGTACCGCTTTCTAAGATCGCCGCAAAGCGGGCAGGGATCGCTGTCAGCTCCGGGGAATCCAACGCGCCACGATCCAGCCCGCGAGGCACGCGATCAACAGGTCGACCCAGCCATAATCGGGTGACGACACGCCGAGCTGCAGCATCGTCAGCAGCAGCACGAACAGGATAGTCATGCCGGCGGCTACGTACGGCACGATGCCCGCGCCGGCCAGCAACCAGCCCAGCGAGAGATAGCTGAAGGATTTGTTCGCGAGCAGCGGTGGCGGCGGCACGTTGCGCAACAGCACCTCGCGCAGTTCCGGCATTCCAGCCGTCGCAGTGACCGAGCCGTCGAGCAGGATGCGGACCGACGTCCACGCCAGCCAGACGCCGAGCAGCACCGCGACGATCGTCGAGCGCGTGCCGTCGTCGAGACGGCTGAAGGGCACCAGCAGTGGCAGCAGCAGCGCAATCGCCGCGATTTCCGCCACGTCGAGCTTGCTTCCCGCGACGAATGTTCGTCCCACCAAGACCGTGGCGATGACGATCAGCAGCACATCCATCGCGCGCTGTCGGCGCACGAGACTGAAGACGGCCTGCGTGACGACAAGCCAGCAGACGAGGAAGCCAGCGAGCGACATCCAGTCGATGTGCGGCGTCAGCAGCGGCCGCACGGCGCGCTTCAACTGGCCCAGGCCCGGATCCGGCAACAGTGGCCAGAGGCGCTCGATCAGCCACAGCACCAGGATCGCCATCGCGACGAACGCCGAGCGACTGCGGGGCGTACCCTGCGGCGAAACCCGGCTGCCGACAGCATGGAAGACCGTGCCGAGGACGGTACCGATCAGCGATCCGGTCGCGTTCAGCGACAGGTCGCGCAGGCTGGACACACGGATCGCCACCGAGGCCTGCAGCAGCTCGAGCCCGAACGAAAGCAAAACGCCGATCAACGTGCCCACGACGATCCCGGTGACGCGACCCCAGCGGGGCTCGATCAGCAGCGCGACACAAAAGCCGAACGGAACGTACAGCAGCACGTTATTGAACATGTCGCCGCGACCGGCGCGCGCCCAGCCAAGCGAGCGCAGCGCGTCGACCAGCGTCGGGCCGTCGGGGACGAAGCGAAACGGATACAGCGAGACGTAGACGATCAGGCCGGTGACCACGGCCAGCAGCAGGGGTGCAGCGAAATGCGTGGAGCGGCCGGCCATCGCGCCGTCAGGGACGAATCAGCAGGTAGTGATCGAGCAGCAGCGCAGCGAACAGCAGCATCAGGTAGTTGATCGAAAAGCGGAACGCCTGCATGTGGATCTGGTCGGTTGCGTCCGGCCGGCGCATCGCGACCGCGTAGCGGAGGAAGATCACACCGAGCACGACCGCCGTGACCAGGTAGATGAGGCCGCTCATCTGCGTCAGGTACGGCAGCAGCGTCACGAGAACCAGGATGATCGTGTAGAGCAAAATGTGCAGCTGCGTGAATTCGACGCCGTAGGTGACGGGCAGCATCGGGATGCCCGCCTTGGCGTAATCCTTGCGGCGCGCGATCGCGAGTGCCCAGAAATGCGGCGGCGTCCAGGCGAAGATGATCAGGAACAGCAGCAGCGAATGCGGATCGGCGGAACCGGTGACCGCCGTCCAGCCGAGCACGGGAGGCGCCGCGCCGGCTGCGCCGCCGATGACGATGTTCTGCGGCGTCACGTGCTTGAGCCACACGGTGTAGAGCACCGCGTAGCCGATGAGCGAAAAGAACGTCAGCACCGCCGTCAGCGGATTCACCAGCCACCACAGGATGACCATCGACGCGACGCCGATGATCCCGGCATACGTCAGCGCCTGCTGTGTGGTCACGTGACCCGTCGGGATCGGGCGGTTCTTGGTGCGCGCCATCTTCTCGTCGAACTTGCGGTCGACGACGTGGTTGATGGCGGCGGCGCTCGATGCTGCGAGGCCGATACCGAGCGTGCCGTAGAGCAGGGCCTGCCAGGGCGGCATGCCCGGCACGGCGAGGAACATCCCCACCACCGCCGTGAACACGATCAGTGCGACGACGCGCGGTTTGCCGAGCTCGTAGTAATCCCGCCAGGTCGACTGGCCAGATACGGTCTCTGTGGCGGAGGTATAGGGCACGATCGCGGCGGGTATCCGGCGGGGCCCTGATTTTACAGGAGCTTTGCGAGGCGCGTCGCGACGTCAATCCGGATGCCCGAAACGGCCCTTGGCCGCTGTTGCGCAACCGTGCGAAAGTAACCGAGACAGTGGCAAATCGTCGCTAGCGCTCGTCGCCTGCTGTTGGCGCGACCTTCGGCACACGACGCAGGTACTTCATCATGTCCCGGGGCTTCGCCGATCCGGCGCGTTCGTGCAGAAAGTCGCGCGCGGTGCGAATTGAGCCGACCTTTTCAGCCACCGCCGCAGCGATGAACTGATTCAAGGACACGCCGTCGAGTTTGGCGAGTTCTGCAGCGGCATTTTTTACCGACGTCGGCAGCTTCAAAGGGTAGGTGCTCTTGCTCATTTCGACAACTCCTTGAGAACGCGTGCCGGGGTCTTGACCGCGATGCCAAAACTCCGCTCGACGGGCAGAAAATCCCGCAAGTTGTGCGTGACTATCGCCACCGCCTGGCCGTTTACGGCGGCCTCGAGCATCAGTTCATCGGTAGAATCCGACAACTGCGGCCGCCACATGAAATGAACCTCTACCGGTTCGGCGGCGCTGGCGAGCGCGTTGAGAAATCCAGCCACATCGCGTTCGCTCATGCCGGTGGCCAACCTGTGCTCAGGTCGCAGGAGCACGTCTTCGTACTCGAGGAATACCGCGGTCGTGACCAGCGGTACGCAGCGACCTTCGGCCACCAGTGCCAATAGCCGGTTGCTCGCCCCCAATCGGCTGCGCAGGCCAGCTACCAGAACCGAGGTGTCCAGGACGACGCGCATACTTCCATAAGGATATGACATCGTATAGGATGTTACAAGACTGCGTGCTGCAGGGCCTCCTGCGGTCAGGCCCACGATCGTTCAGCATTGAGGGCGGATGCGCCAGCGAGTCCTGTTCCGCCGTCTGCGCGTGGCAAAGCAGAATCCGTCGCGTGCGTCAGTAGAGTCCCGAGCCCTTCGGCGGGAACAGGAACCGCAGCAGCGCGACCATCGCGAGCACCAGCAACGCCGCGATCGCGTTGTGCGCGGTGGCGAGCGGCAGCGGGAACGTCTTGATCACCATGATCGGTCCGACGAGCCACTGCGTCACTAGTGCCACTGCCAGTGCGATGCCGGCGGTGCGCACGCCAAGGGACTGACCGGTCCGCGCGGCTTTCCATGCGACGAAACCCAGGACGAGCGCGGCCACGATGGCGCCGATCCGATGCGTGAAGTGGATCGCGACGCGGGCCGGATGGTCGAGCACGCCGCCCTCGTAGTCGATGCCGAGTCCGCGCCAGAGCACGAACGCATCCTTGAAATCCATGGTCGGCCAGTACGAACGCTGGCAGGTCGGGAAGTCGGGACAGGCCACGGCCGAGTAATTGGAGCTGACCCACCCACCAAGCAGGATCTGCACGACCAGCACGACCATGCCGATCACGGCCCAGCGACGCAGGCTGTCCTCGGACTTCGGCCGTGAACGGCGCGTGGTCTGCAGCGCCATCCACCACAGCAACGCCATCGTCGTCAGGCCGCCGGCGAGGTGCGCGGAAACGATGGCGGGTTTCAGCAGCAGCGTCACCGTCCACATGCCGAGCAGTCCCTGGAAGACGACGAGCCCGATGACGGCGAGCGGCATGCGGACCGGTTGCATCGCATCCTGCCGATTGCGCCAGGCCAGCGCACCGACGATCAGGATGACGAAACCCAGCGTCGTCGCGAGATACCGGTGCAGCATCTCCTTGAGCGCTTTCGCGTACTCGACCGGACGTTCAGGGTACGCCGCGTTCGCGGCAGGGTGATTCTCGGCCGCCTGACCGGCCGTGAGGTGACCGTAGCAACCGGGCCAGTCGGGGCACCCGAGGCCGGCATGACTCAGGCGCACGTAGGCGCCCAGCACGATCACGCAGAACGCCAGGATCGTGCCGAACAGGCAGAGCTTGTGGAACGTAGTCAGTCGCTTCTTGGTATTCACGGTATTTCTCAGCCTATGTGCGAGAGTCTCAACAGCTTTTTCACGTCCGTGAGCAGGGCTTTGTCCGGGGCTGCGGCAGAATAGCTGAGCACGAGGTTGCCGAGCGGATCGATCAGGTAGAGCCGGCCCGCGGCCGTCGGTGCGACGCCGTCGTACGTCGGAAATTTCTCGAGTAGCGCCTGCGCATCCGCATCGTCGCCCGTGAGCGCGACCAGCAGGTCCCCGTGTTCCGTCGCCATGAACTCTGCGTCGACACCCGACCCCGTCGCCAGGAACACGCGCTGGACACGGTCCATGTCCTTGTTGAGCGCGATCCAGGATTGGCGCGACAAATACAGCGCCTTGCGGCAGCGCTCGTCACAGGCGCCATCGCCCAGGTACGCGATCGTCCATTTGCCCTGCAGGAAATCGGCAGCGGTGCGGGTGCCGTCCGGCTGCGCAAGCGAGACAGCCGGCAACGGCACCGCCGGGTTGATCAGGTCGCCCTGGTTGGTGCCGCCGGCCGGTCGCCAGCCCGCACCGCCGTAATACAGCCAGAAGGCCACGAGCAGCGGCACGAAAAAGAGGGACGCCAGCAGCATGAGCTGGCGGCGGCCACGCTGGCGCTGCGGGTCTGCGATCGGTGTGCTCATGGCGAATCGGATGTCGAATCCGTGGGTGCCGGCGCAGCGCCCGCAAGGCGGTGCAGGCTCAAGGCAATGAAGATGATCAGCGCGACAATCGCGAACGCGAACCACTGGATCGCGTAGGCCAGGTGGCGTTCGGGACCGAACCGCATGGCGGGACGCCAGACGCGTTCGTACCCGTTGGGCGCCGCCGGATCGAGCAGGACGATCCTTGCTTCGACGCTGGCGCCCAGCACTTTTTCGATGTCCTGCTGCTGCGGGAAATTCAGCACGCGTGGCCAGCTCGTGTCGCCGGCCACGCCTGCGTCACCGACGCGCACGCCCGGAGCAGGCAGCGTATCGAGGCGACCGGACACGGCGCGGAANTCGGGCGATACGAACACCGGCGGCAAGTCCTGGCGCGTTGCGCCGAGCGACACCCAGCCGCGATCGACCAGCAGCAGACGCTCGCTGCCTTCGCGTCGGAAAGGCGTCAGCACGCGAAATCCGGGGCGACCCACCTGCGAAGGCATGTTGTCGATGAGAATCTGGCGCGCCGGCTCGTAATGGCCTTCGGCCCGCACGTGCTGGTAGCGTGGCAGCTCGCCCACGGTGACGTCGCCCTTGAGTTCGACGCTTGACTGGGTGCCCCGCTGGAAGGACTCGATCATCGCCTGCTTTTCGCGAGCGCGACCCACCTGCCACCAACCCAGCGCAACGGCGACCGCGAGCACGGCGACGGTCAGCAACGCTGCCCACAGGCGCGGGGCGAACTCGCGATTGGCAATCCGCAGCCTCATTTATACTGCGCACCGGCAGCATTCACGCCGCGCAGACCGAACATGCTCATCAAGATCCTCATCGTCGTCGTCCTCGTCGCCATCGTCCTGAGCCTGTTTTCCGGGCTCTTCCACCTGGTGAAGGAAGAGGGCAGATCGCGGCGGATGGTCAACGCGCTGACCGTGCGCATCGGACTGTCCGTCGCGCTGTTCATTCTATTGTTCATTGCCTGGTATGCGGGGTTGATCACGCCGCACCATGTGAGGTGAGGAAGGGCAGGAAGGGCAGGAAGGGGTGAGTCGGAAAGTGAGGCGGTAAGCGCTAATCAATTATCCAGACGGCCGAAATTCCAAGTTCCCCAGTAAAGAAGGCCGGCAATGCCGGCCTTCTTCGTCTGGGTGTGCGGGGCAGGCGTCAGTCTGCGTTCCGTCCTTCCGCCCTTCCCGTCCTTCCCGTCCTTCCTGTCCTTCCTGCCCTTCCTGCCCTTCCCCCCTTCCTCAGAGCCAGTAGACGAAAATGAAGAGCCCCAGCCACACCACGTCCACGAAATGCCAGTACCAGGCCACCGCCTCGAACGCGAAGTGCTGCTTGGGCGTGAAGTGGCCCTTCATGACGCGCAGCCAGATCACGACCAGCATGATGGCGCCAAGCGTCACGTGCATGCCGTGGAAGCCGGTGAGCATGAAGAACGTCGAGCCGTAGATGCCGCTGCCGAGCGTCAGGTTCAACTCGTGGTAGGCATGCGCGTACTCGGTCGCCTGCAGGTACACGAAGAAGAAGCCCAGCAGGAACGTGAGCGCCAGAAAGATCTTGAGCAAGCCGCGATTACCCGCCTGCAGCGCGTGATGGGCGATGGTGATCGTCACGCCCGACGTGAGCAGGATCGCGGTGTTGATCGCAGGCAGGCCGAACGCCGGGATCGTCTCGAACGCGCCGCCGACTGCCGCCGGGCCGTTGGTCGGCCAGGTNGGNTCGAAGTCCTGCCACAGGAACAGGTTGCTCAGGTACTTGGCGCCCTCGCCGCCGAGCCACGGCACCGACAGGTTGCGCGCGTAGTACAGCGCGCCGAAGAACGCGGCGAAGAACATCACTTCCGAGAAGATGAACCACATCATCCCCATGCGGAACGAGCGGTCGACGCCCGCGTTGTACATGCCTGCCT
>Ga0031656_10001021_pt1 | contig 10420 bp, 13 predicted proteins | sample FrelakmetDIP11DI_FD_55080 | JGI IMG/M metagenome (GOLD analysis project Ga0031656, IMG submission 55080) | Freshwater lake sediment microbial communities from the University of Notre Dame, USA, for methane emissions studies - DIP11 DI | ecosystem: Environmental > Aquatic > Freshwater > Lake >... | reverse complement strand
TGATCGAGGCGCTTGGCGTGCCGCATACCGAGGTCGAACTGATTCTGGTCAATGGCCAATCGGTCGGGTTCGATCGCCTGTTGCGCGACGGTGATCGGGTTACCGTCTACCCCCGCTTCGAGTCGCTCGGCATCACGCCCCTGCTGCGGGTGCGCGCAGGGCCGTTGCGCGTGACGCGCTTCGTCGCCGACGCCCACCTGGGCGGACTGGCCCGCCTGCTGCGGATGGCCGGTTTCGACACGCTTTACCGCAATGACTACCGGGATCGCGAGATCGCCGACATCTCGGCGGACTCGGGCCGCATCGTGCTGACGCGCGATCGCGAACTGCTCAAGCTGCGCGACATCACGCACGGCTGCTATGTGCATGCGCTGAAACCGGCGCAGCAATTCGGCGAAATCGTCGGTCGGCTCGATCTGGCGCGCAGCCTGAAGCCCTTCACGCTATGCATGGACTGCAATGCGCCGTTACGGGCAATCGACAAGGCGGACATCATCGACCGCCTCCCTCCCGCCATCCGAGCAAACTTCGAGCGCTTCACCACCTGCGATTGCTGCGGCCGCATCTTCTGGGAAGGTTCGCACTGGCAGCGGCTGATGAAGCTGATGGACAACGCGACGCGGGCTTTACCAGACACGCCTGACGCTTAGCGCTGCTCGATGCGGTTGGTTTACGTCGCCCACGCTTGCGCTCTCGCGATACGTTCTCTATGTTGGCGAAGAGAGGATGGCGGTCACAGAGGAGGCAATCCAGCATGCCATGACGCAGGTTCAGAAACCCCAAGCGCCGGCTCGGCAAGCCCGCTGGTCACAGCGTGTCACCGAGACCAGCAACGCGCTCGACCTCGATTCGGGCGTCTTCACCTGGCACGATCCGCGGCGGATCGCGGAATCGTTAAAGGCGTCGGCCGAGCGCAGCGAGCGCCGCAAGACCGACCCCTTTCGTTCGGCCATGTCGATGCTCAACTTTTACATCAATCGCGCGGGCCGCAAGCTTCCCATCGCGCAGCGCGCCTGTCTGGAAGCCGCAAAGGATGAATTGCGGAAGCTGTTCGGCAAAACGCCGGCGACCGGATGAAAACAGGGGACCGCAACCGCCGTCCCGCTAGCGCCGACTTTCATCGCTGGCTGCGCGCGAGCAGCGCGTGGATTGGCTGCCCGATTGGATCGTTCAACCCTTGATGCAGACCAGCGGCGCGAGTCGCGCGACTTTGCCGGCCAGGCCGGCGCGGGCGGAGGCATCGACCACTGCGCCGACGTCCTTGTAGGCGAGTGGCGCCTCTTCGGCGACGCCGCGGAAGCTCGGGCTGCGGATCAATATGCCGCGCTCCGCCAGTGCGTCGACCAGCGCGCGGCCNTGCCAGCGTTTNGTCGCTTCGTGGCGACTCATGGCGCGGCCCGCACCATGACAGGCGGAGCCGAAAGCGCGTTCTTCCGTGCCGGCAGATCCAGCGAGAATCCAGGAATCCGTGCCCATGCTGCCGCCGATCAACACTGGCTGGCCAACCTTGCGGTACTCGGGCGGCAACGCGTCATGCCCCGGTCCGAAGGCGCGCGTCGCACCCTTGCGATGCACGAACAGCTTCTGTTTGCGGCCGTCGACCGTGTGCATTTCCTCTTTGCAGGTGTTGTGTGAGACATCGTAGAGCAGCGGCAGATGCGCGCCAGGGAAGATTTCGGCGAAGGCCTCGCGGGCGAGCTGGGTGAGGATCTGGCGATTCGCCAGCGCGCAGTTGATGCCGGCGCGCATGGCGCCCAGATACCGTTGTCCCAATGCCGAATTTAACGGCGCGCAGGCAAGTTCGCGGTCTGGCAAATGGATGCCGGCGGCGGGAGCGGCGATGACCATCTCGCGGAGGTAGTCGGCGCCGATCTGGTGACCGAGGCCGCGCGAGCCGCAATGGATGCTCACCACGACGTCGTCCACCTTGAGGCCGTAGGCCTGTGCGGCGGCGGCATCGAAGATTGCGTCGACGACCTGCACTTCGAGGTAGTGGTTGCCCGAGCCCAGCGTACCCATCTCGTCACGCTGGCGCTTCTTCGCCTGCTCGGAAACCGCGCCGGGATCTGCCCCCGCGACGCAGCCGCGCTCCTCGATGCGTGCGAGGTCGGCGGCCGTGCCGAAGCCTTGTTCAACCGCCCAGCGCGCGCCGCCCTTGAGCATCGCGTTCATGCCGTTCGCGTCGAGGCGGATGCCGCCGGTGCTGCCGACGCCGGCAGGAATGCGCGTGAACAGCAGGTCGGCCAGCCGGACTTTTTCACGCTCGATGTCTGCACGTATCAGGCCCGTGTGCAGCGTGCGCACGCCGCAGGAGATATCGAAGCCGACGCCGCCGGCCGAGACCACGCCGCCGTTCTCGGCGTCAAAGGCGGCGACGCCGCCAATCGGGAAGCCGTAGCCCCAGTGGGCGTCGGGCATCGCATAGGAGGCGGTGACGATGCCCGGCAGCCCGGCGACGTTGGCGACCTGCTCGGCCACTTTTTCATCCATTGCCGCAATCAGTTCGCGCGAGGCGAAGATCACACCTGGCACGCGCATCGCGCCGGCCTTGGGCAGTTCCCACTCAAATTCGCCGCGCTGCTTGAGTCGTTTCGGTTCCATAGCTTCCTCACACATCCACGACGCACTGGGCGAGCCAGCGGCCGTCATCCAGTCTCCTGACCGCGAGCTCGCAGTAGCTCGCGCCCTTGATCTCGGCGGCCGGCTGGTGGCGCGCAACATTCACCGGTTCGCCCCAAGCGGTGGCCCATAGCCTCTGATTCTCGATGGAAACCTCGAAGCGCGAAAACAAGAGGCGGCGTGTCGCCATCGCGTAGATCAGCGCGTTGAGCCAGTCGACTAGCAGCAGTTCGTCGTCAGGCGCCGCACACTCGAAAGTCGCCGTCTCGCCAGCGCCGACTTTCGCGGGATCGCAGATCACGGCCGTCAACGCAGTCGCCGCGCCGGCGAAGGCCTCAGCCAGCGTGTTGCCGGTGCCACGGACGCCGACATCGGCCTCGTGGGGGAAGGTCTCCCACTTCATTTGCGCGCTCCTGCGAGCAGTCTCTTCAGCTCGGCCAATGGCCGCGTGTTGAGCACATCGGCAGCTGCCAGCCAGCCGCGCCGCGCCTGGCCGACGCCATACCTCAGGTTGGCAAAGTCGTCGCGGCTGTGGGCGTCCGAATTGATTGCGACAAGCACGCCTTCCTCCCGCGCCATGCGGCAATGCGTGTCGAGCAGGTCGAGCCGCTCGGGATGGGCGTTGAGTTCGAGGAAGCAGCCGCGCTGTTTGGCGTGGCGGATGATGCGCAGCATGTCCACATCGTAGGGGGCGCGCTCCTCGATCATGCGTCCGGTCGGGTGCGCGAGCAGCGTGAAATACGGGTTGTCCATCGCGCGCAGAATGCGCTCGGTCTGGCGTGCGCGCGTTAGCTCGAAGCGGCTGTGTACCGCTGCGACGACGAGATCCAGTTGTTTCAGGGAGCTGTCTGGCAGGTCAAGGCTGCCATCCTCGAGGATATCCACCTCGATGCCCTTGAGCAGCACGATGCCGTCGCGGGTTTCGTTGAGGCGGTCAATGGCGTCGCACTGTTCGGCGAGCCGGCGCGGATCGAGGCCGTGGGCCATCGCCAGCCGGCGTGAATGCTCGGTGATCGCGAGATAGGACAGGCCCAGCGCCTGCGCGGCCCGCGCCATGGCCTCGAGGCTGTCATGGCCGTCGGTGGCCTTGGTGTGGGCATGCAGGTCGCCCTGGAGGTCGGCGAGCTCGACGAGTTGCGGCAGGTGGCCGGCGCGGGCGGCGGCGATCTCGCCGCGGTCCTCGCGCAGCTCGGGCGGAATCCAGGACATGCCAAGGCAGCGGTAGACCTCTGCCTCGCTCGTGCCGGCGATGCGATGGCGGCCTGCGAAGACGCCATATTCGTTGAGCTTCCAACCCTGTTCCTGTGCGAGCTTGCGCAGCGCAATGTTGTGCGCCTTCGAGCCGGTGAAGTGACAGAACGCCGCGCCATAGGAAGCAGCCGACACGACGCGTAGGTCAACTTGCAGGCCGCTCTTGAGGACGACGCTCGCACGCGTGGTCCCCTGGGCGAGCACCTCGGCGACCTCGTCGTAGGACACGAACCGGCGGATCGCGTCGCTGCTGTCCGCCGCGACATCCAACGTGACAAGGATGTCGAGGTCGCCGACAGTCTCGCGGCAGCGTCGGTAACTACCGGCGATATCGATACTTTGCACGCCTTGCGCGCCGCGCAGCCAGGCGGCGAGAGGTTCCGCATACTGCGCGGCGGTGGCGAGCTTGATGCGGCGTGCTTTCGACAGATGCGCCTCGACGGCCTGGAGGATGTTTTCCTCGGTCTTCGCACCGAAGCCGGGCAGCGCGCGGATGCGGCCGTCGCGCGCGGCGCGGGCGAGTTGTTCGAGGGTCTGGATGTCGAGGTCGTGCCAGAGCGTGCGTACGCGTTTCGGGCCGAGGCCCTGTACGTGCAGCAGATCGCCGATGGCCGGCGGCAACTCGGCGTGCAGCTTCTCCAGCGCGCGGCATTTTCCTGTCGTCACAATTTCGCTGATCTTCGCCGCGAGATCGTCGCCGATGCCCGGCAGCTCGGTCAGGTCTTCGCTGCGCTCGACCATGCTCCGTACGTCGCGGCCGAGCTCGGCAAGCACACGCGCTGCATTGCGATAGGCACGAATGCGGAAAGGGTTGGCCTGCTCGATTTCCAGCAGGTCGGCGATCTCATTGAGGATCGCGGCGATGTCGGCATTGTGGATCGGCATGTCAATAAGGGTCCATGCACCAGACTCCTGTTTAACGCAACGCACGGGTTAGCGGCACGAAGGCGACAGGCAGCACGTTCCGGCTGTCGATGCCGCCATCCGTCCGCTTCTCGATGAGGCGCAGCTGCTGAATCTCGCCGGGCAGCCCGACCGGAATGACGAGCCGTCCGCCGTGTTTCAGCTGCTCGACCAGTGGCGGAGGCACAGCGGGCGCGGCGGCCGTGACGATGATGCCGTCGAAGGGGGCATGCTCCGCCCAGCCGGCGAAGCCATCGGCGTGACGCACCGCGACGTTGGCGTAGCCGAGCGCCGCAAGCCGTTCGCGTGCGGCTTCAGCTAGTGCCGCGACGACCTCGATGCTATATACCCGCTGCACGATCTCCGCCAGCACCGCCGCCTGGTAACCCGAACCTGTGCCGATCTCGAGGATGACGCTGTCGGCGCGCGGCGCCAGCAGATCAGTCATCAAGGCGACGATGTAGGGCTGCGAAATGGTCTGGCCTTGGCCGATCGGCACCGGGCCATTCCTGAAGGCAAAAATGCGATGGGACTCGGGCACGAACTGTTCGCGCGGCACCTTCGCAATCGCCGCCATCACAGGCTCATCGAAGGCATCCTTGCCGATTTCATTGCGTGTGTACTCGACCTCCATCTCGATGTCGCGCAGCATCGACGCGCGCTCGGCAGCGAGTGCTTCGTCCCGCTTCATGCTGAACCTATTTGCGGATCGCGAAACGGCCGTCGAGTACGGCGAGCTTGTCCATGATGCCCGTGTATTCGAGCTCGGACATCGGCAGCATCGCCGCGCCGAAGAAGCCCTGCCGCCGCATCTCGACCGCCTTGACCGAGACGTTGTCGCGCACGCTGTCCCAGAACGGATGGTCGAAGCAGTCCCAGCTTTCGGTCAGCTTGCCGGCATGCATCGCGTAGGCGGCGCAGCTCACCAGTGGCGGGCCGTCGAAATAGCTGGTGCCGCAGTTCTGCTTGACCGGCATCAGCGGCATCTGGTGCGAGCCGCGCATGCCGCCGGCGACGAAATGGCCGATGGCAAAAGGCGCCAGCACCTCGCCGGTGGCGGGGAAGTTCATCTGCACGCGCACCAGCATCACCGGGTCGTCCTTGCCCGTGTATTTACCGGCGATGTTGTGCAGCCGCGAGGTTGCAACGGCCGCCGCCTGCTCGCCGGTGGCGCGCGACCAGACCGACTCGACCACATAGCGTTCCGGATCGCGCAGCAGGGCGGCGATGTCGTAGAGCTCCTCGGGCGCGACCAGCTCGATGATGCGATCGCCTTCGGTGCAGGCGACGTCCATGATGACGAAACGGAAGCCCTGGGCCAGCTTGGGCGAGAGGATCAGCCCCGGCGTGTTCATCGGGTCGGCGAAGGCGAGGTAGAGCGGCAGGTTGAAGGCGCCGGGATCGGTCTTGTCGGCGGCGAAGAACAGGAAGGGCTCGTTGGGCCGCTCGTCGAATTCCATTTCGGCTACTGCCGGGCCCATGCCATGCACATTGCCGGAAAAGGCATCCTTGAGCAGGTCCTGCCCGGCACCGTAGAGTCCCTGCCGCTTGGCTGCCGCCGTGCCGGCGAGGAAGGCGTCCCACGCAAGGCGGTGGATCGCCGCATCGCCGCAGCCCCGGCCATGGGTCATGAGGATTGCGATGTCGTCGCCGGTGTGGCTGACCGCGAAGTCCGTGAGCAAAGATCCGACCTGCGCGCCGACGGCCGTGCGCACCGTGTCGAGCAGTTCGCGCGAGGGCGCGATGTGGCCACCAATCGAGCCGATGTCGGCCTTGATGATACTGAGCGTGATTTTCATCAATAATCCTCCATTACGATTAGTCGTTTGCTGTATCCGCGACCGCCGCTTCTGTGTCGCGCAGCATCGCCTTGAGGTCGTCCATATCGCGGGATGTTCGACTTGCCGTCATTTCTTCCATGCGACCGTCCTTTCACTGTCCGTTGCGACGACGCGTTTCCCTTCCCCCTTTCCCAACAATCCGCCGACGATAAGATCTACCGCCTGCTCCGGCGAAAGACCATGTGCCATCAGGGTTTCCATCTGGTGGTGATCGACGCTGCCGATGGCCGCCTCGTGAGTCACCTTGGCTAGGGGATGGGTCACCTTCACTAATGGCTGGGCGCTGGCCACCGCCCGATCCTTGATGATCTCCATGCAGTCCACATGGCCACGGGCACCCTCAGCATTGCCTTCCGTGATGCCCACGATCTCGGCGGTAGCATCGTGTTCCAGGGCGACGCGGGTCTTGATGAGGCCGCGTGCCGCCCGCCCCGCCAGCACCAGTCTTTCGCGGATGCGGATGGCGTCCGTGGCGTGGCCGAATACCCGTGCCGTGAGTTCCACCATGGCTTCTTCCGCGGCTTCGACCTCGTAGTCAATGTCCAGTTTGCCCACCCGCCCGGTGGTGAGAGAGAAGTCGGAACGGTAGAGGCCGCGCTTGCCCACCCTCACCGTTGCCTTGGGTGCCACGGTCACGCCGCCATAGGGACCGTGATAATGGCCTTCCGTGTAGGTGAGCTGAGCGCCGGCGCCGACCTCAACGACCGCATCCATCACATGCTCGACCCGCTCGGCATTGGGGAAAAAGCAATGGGCGACGATGTCGAGCACGGCGTCGTCTTCCAGCACCAGATGCATGCGGATGTGTTGTCGGCCAACGGCGGGTAATACCCCGAAACAAAGATGCAGCGGGTGTGCGAGGCGTATTCCACTGGCGACACGGATATCGGCAACAATGCCGTCGGCGCCTTCCTCGGCGGTGAGTGTCAGCCCCGGTACCTGCCGCCGGCTCAACAGCTTGTGAGCACTCGCCATCATGTGCGCGGTCTGCGCATCGGCGAGGATGGCGCGGTCGACACCCCGACTATCCAGCACGGCCAACAGCTTATCCAGCTCAGTCATCGTGACACTCCTCGCCGTTACAGCGCATGCATGCCCGGCCGCGGTAGCTGGCCGCCACGGTTTCCGGATCGCCACTGCAGACAATGCGCCCGCCGCATAGTTGCGAGGCACGATCGGCCATGCGGGTGATTTCCTCGCGGTGGGTGATAAGCAGCACCCCGGCGCCACGCGCCTTGAAGGTGCTGATGACCCCCATGATTTCGGGTATCGAAAGCAGGTCGATTCCCGCCGTGGGCTCGTCCAGGATCACCAGGCGCGGGTCGAGAGCCAGCACGGAAGCCAGTTCAATGCGCTTGCGCTCGCCGCCGCTCAGGGTCTTGTCCACCATGCGGTTCAGGTAGTCCGCTGGCGCCAGGCCGACGCGATGCAAGCAGTCTTCCGCATCCATCTTGCACTGGCCCAGGCGTAGGTAATCGCCGACCGACAGACCCTCGAAGCGGGCCGGTTCTTGCCAGGCAAGGGTAATACCCAGACGTGCGCGCTCATGAAGAGGCAGAGTATCGATGCTACGGCCGTCGAAACGAATCTCCCCGCTCTCGGCCCGATAGCCCTCACAGCCCATAATCAGATACGCAAGCGTACTCTTGCCGGTTCCATTTGTGCCAACCAGCGCGTGGATTTCGCCGGCCGCCACGACCAGGTTCAGCCCGTCCAACACTGCACGTGCCGGAACGCGGAAGCTCAGGCGGTCAATTTCGAGAAGTGCCATTCGCAGCCTCGGTCGTCGTTTGCGAAGGGAACTAGCAAGTTACGTGAAACAGGCCGATCACTGCGCCCTTGGCCTGGTTCCAGCGCGTGATCGCTTCGGGCGTTGGCGCGAGATCAACCGCAAGCCTCATTTTCTCGAAGTAAGCTTTAGCCTCCCTGGAAAGCTCAACCATTCCGTTTTGCCCGGTGCCGATGATCAGGCGCTTTGCGCCCGGTTCAAATATGTACTCGGCTTCGGTGAGCGAAACGGTATGCGAGGTTCCATACACGGCCTTGGACAGCTTCTTCTTCCGCTTCGCCACCTCGCCGGAAAGCCGAACCAGCACATCATGATTGATGCGCTGTCCGGCAATGGTGACGAAGCCAAATTCGGTGCCGTCGATCTTGGGTTTCACGGTCAGACTTGCACCTCCCCCGGCCTGGCAGGACGGGGGTAGGATTTGTCATGACACAGCGACTTCTACAGCCTTTGTCTTGGCCTTCTCGGACTTGGGCAGGGTGACATAAATCATGCCGTCCTTGAATTCGGCCTTCGTCTTGGACTCGTCGACGCCATCCGGGAGACGGAAACTGCGCACAAAACTGCCGTACGAGCGCTCAATTCTGTGGAACTTCTTGCCCTTCTCTTCTTTTTCCATCTTGCGCTCACCCTGAATGGTGAGCATGCCGTCATCGATGGTGACTTTGACATCTTCCTTCTTCACCTCGGGAATTTCAGCCTTGATCACGTAGGCCTTGTCGGTCTCGCTAACATCGACGGAAGGCGTCCAGTCGGCCCCTTTCAACATCTGCTGATCCACTGTAGCCGAAACAACCGGCCGGCCAAAAATCTGATTCAGCCGGTTGGAAATGTCTTCCAGTTCATTAAAGGGATTCCATTTGATCAGGTTCATGACGGTTCTCCTTTTTGTTGAGCAGCATCGAAACAATCATCCCGCCAAAGGCAACTGCTTTGATCGCACTCGCCGTTTTCGGCTGTGGCGAAGCAATCGAAGTTTCCTTCACTCCTTTGGACCAACTTGATCAGCCCCGGCTTCGGCAGTTTGCCGGGTGCAATGCCATACGTCTTGGCAATGGCACGTACCTCTTCGAGTGTCATGCGCCTATCTTCCTTATTAGCCAGACGACTTCCGGAACGAAAGCAATACCCATTTTTTTATACGCCTATTCCATCGTATTTTCAAGGCATTCCAACAATGTTCCACGCTCGGGCCTTCCCCGGCTGCTAGAGTTATCCAAGTTCTCACCGTGGAGCATTTATGAGTGAGCGAATTCACAATTTGCCGGAACAGATGGCCGCCCTCGAAGAGGAACTGCCCGTGAAACTGCAACAACATGAAGCCGGCTTTGAATCGCCCCGCTTCTCTAGATGCCCCTGATCGGCGGTTAGACATGGCAAAACGGTCATTCATCTCAATCGGGCCCACACGCTGCTTTGGTCGTCTTGCCGGAATTCCCGTGTCGACAGGTTACGGGGCGAAGCAGACCTTCGTATGGCTTCTCTGCGGAATTCCTGAATGTCTCGTCCTAGCCATTATGAATAGTAATCCATCACGGCCAGGAGCGGAAGTTCGTCCTCGCCACACAGCTGACCTTCACAGGTTCGCCACACTTTGAAACCTGACGGATGACCAACGGAAGCACGTCGACGACAGCCGACCTTGGAGCTCTGACCAGACCGCGCACAAACCGACGAGCACTCAACGCCCGCGTAGGGGAACTCATGCCTGAGACCGAGCAAGCAAGGGCTTCGTCGCCTCTCTCGGCTTCAGGCACGATGAAGCAGGCTTCCGAACGCGGGCTTTCAGGGCATGTGTTCGTCAATTCGGGATTGACCATGGCTCAATGGCCCCGGGCACTCCTGTAAATTGGCATTGAAATTCCTATCCTTCAAGTTTCTTCGCCAGATAACCCATCACGTCATCCAGCGTGACCAGCTTCGCGTAATCGGCTTCGGGAATCTCCACCTTGAGCTTTTCGTGCAGGCCGAGCAGGAAGTTGAGCCAGTCCATCGAATCGAGGTCGACTTGGTTGCG
>Ga0031656_10001020_pt1 | contig 10422 bp, 12 predicted proteins | sample FrelakmetDIP11DI_FD_55080 | JGI IMG/M metagenome (GOLD analysis project Ga0031656, IMG submission 55080) | Freshwater lake sediment microbial communities from the University of Notre Dame, USA, for methane emissions studies - DIP11 DI | ecosystem: Environmental > Aquatic > Freshwater > Lake >... | reverse complement strand
CGAAGAAGCCAGGACAAAAGCGCACGCAAAATCCAAAGCAGCCACACGTATCAACCGCCAAGTTGCTCAAGGCCTAAAATGACACATTGAAAGGGCTGGCCTCGGGGGTCAGGTCCGGCGGGTCGCCACTCGCCGGGGCCAGGGCGCGACAGGCGCCGATGCCGGTCGCGGGATCGGTCGGGCTCGCCTCGAAGTTCAAACAGGTCCCGCACCGAACGGGGGGCCGCGGGATCTCAACGCCAGCCGGCGGGGGGTCAACGCACCAAGGGCAGGCCATAACTCGGGCCGGGCCAGGGTCCCAGAGCCAAACAGGGCCGCATGTGGCACAAAGGGCCGGGCGCGTGTAGTGGGGCGGCAGTTCGCCCCGGGCGCGTTGGGCGCGGGTCCGCAGCAGCAGGGCCAGGGCTTGCAGGGCTTCCGGGTCGGCATCAATCGCCCCGAAGTCGCCGCCCGCGGCGGTTCGCAGCTCCGCCAGGGTGAAGCCGTGATACCGCGGGCCTGGGTCCGGGTCCGCCTGGGCCGGCGGGGCGGCGGGCAAATGGAGCCCAGGGGCTCCATTTGAAATCGCCGGGGCCGCCTCGGTCGCCGGGTCCGGCGGGCGGGCAAACACGTCAGCAAGTCGGTTCAGATTCATACGCCAGCCCGCAGAAGATCCGAGGTGGTGACATACACCCGCGTCGGGTTTCGGTGACCGGGTAACCGGACCTTTTGGGTTGCGTTGCCCTCCGCATCGCCTAGCAGCAGGCCGCGCCGCATTAGAACGCGGGCCGCGTCGGTCGGATCGTATCCCATTAGAACTTCCGATTTAAATGTCTCGCGATAGCAGAAAAAGACAATGCCACCCGCTTCGTCGCTTGGGTCATCTTTGAAACCGCACTGTCTGGGAACCTCGGGAGCATGATCGTCTAGGGCGCGGTCCTTCCATCGAAACCGATTGCCGTGTTGCTCGAACCAAAGCCTAACCTGGATTGACAATTCCCGCTCCTCCGCGGAAACGGGTCCGCCGCGGGCCTTCATCCAATCCCCGAAGCAGCGTTCAGCCGCCCGCATCGCCGCCCCGGCGGGCCAGCCGGTAATTCCCGCCTCGGTCGCTAATTCGCCAGCGACAGCGACTAAGCCGAACCGGGCCGCCACGCGCCGAACTTGCCCGGAAGGCTTTTCAACTCCATACAGCACGCCGGCCACGAATTCCGATTGAAGCCGCTTGATCGTTGCCGGGATCTCCGTTCGATACTTGATTAACTCTTCGATGAAAGCAACGAATGGGGTCCCGTAATTGGTCGCCGCCGCATCGGTTAATGCCACAGCAAAGGCCGCGCCATCAGGGTAGCCGTGTAGACCCTCGAAGACGCCGAACCCTGCCCCGGCATCGGCGGGGATTTCCACCATTCGGACTTCTTGACCCGCTCGGGAACGGCGTTGAACCGTCGCCATGTGTTCAGCTAGGCCGATCTCCCCGGAACTCAGAAATAGAAGTCGCCACCGTTTTATGGGGCGGGCTCCCGCGCTTCGGTCCATGCGGGCCTTGCCGGTGCCATTGGCCAACATATAGGCCGCTTCGCCGGCCGCTTTCGGGTCCATTTGGTTCAATTCGTCAAGAATCAATAGCGAGTCCGAATGAAGTTCCGCCAGGGCCTCTAATGCATTGTCGGTCGTGCGCCAGCGTTGCAAATAATCCGGGCTTCCAGCCACAGAACAGGCAACCCTCTGGGCCGTGGTCTTTCCGCTCGAACTGGCGTCGGTCGATGTTCCTCGCAGGTGGAAGCCGCCCGACTCGGTGCCGGTTAGGTGCAACAGAGGGGGGGCGAACGCGAGCGAAACCACGAAGGTCAGGCGCGAATTGCCAACACAAAGCCGGGCGATGGTGTCACGCCATGCCGCCAGGGTTCCGCGGGTTCCGAAGGCAGGCAACTCGCCCTCAGCCGCGAGAATGACGGGTTCAGGGCCTTCTCCCAACACGCGGTAAGGCGTCACATAGGCGCCTCCGCCTTCAACCCAACCCGTCTTGGTGACGGATCGGGCGCGGGCCTCGGGGGTCCATCGCCGCAGCAGGTCAAGAAACAAGCTGCGTGCCTGGGGGCTTGTTCCGACCTCGAACCCCAGGGCCGCCAGGCGGGCGCGTAAGGCGTCGCCCGACCCTTGGCGCTCGCGGTCCGCTATGACCTCTTGGCGGGGCTCGCCGTCCAAGTCGGAGAACTCCACCAGCCGGCCGAACTCGCCCCCGCTCGGGTCGCGGGTCACGGCGAGAACTCGCAGCGGGGGCGAGACAAACAAGGGCGCCGCATCATCGCCGCCGCCCTTGGCGCCGGCAGGCTTCCGGTAGCGAATGCCGGTCGCGGTCAACTCGAACCCATACGGCAGGGCCTCGCCCCCGGCGGTTGCCTGGGGGGGCTTCTTCGCCGGGGCCTCGGTCCCGGCGGGGACCAAGCGGACCGCAGCCGCCAAGGTCTCATGGGTCCACCCGTCCGCCGCCGCGTCCGCAGCATCCCAACCTTTTGCCAGCTCGCGGGGCTCGCCGGTCTGGGGGTCCCGGGCCAGGCTCGCCAGGTCCAAGATTTCAACGGAAGCCGCGCCGGCCGCCCTTGCCAGCTCCGCGCACTTCTGGGCATAGGCCGCGCCGGGTGGGTCCGCGTCGGGCCAGATCAGAACCCGCCGCCTGGCCAGGGGGCAGAAGTCGGTCTTTGTTGCAGCTTGGGCGCCGTTCAGGGTTGCCAGTGTCACGCAGTCCGGCAGGAGCAGGGCCGCCGCGTCCGCGCTCTTCTCACCCTCAGCGATCAGGGCGGGGGCCTCGGGCCGCGCCGCCAGGCGGTCAAGACCATAAAAGGGCCGGGGGGCCTTGAGTGCCGCCCATCGCCAGCCGTCCGTCTCGGTCCAGGTCTGGGGCGCGAACTGCTTCCGCTCCCCCGGCGGGTCGAACCGCAACACATAACACAGGGGCCGCCCTTCCGGGTCCAGATACTCCCATGTTGCAGCGGGTGCACCGTGCCGCGGGTGAGTCTGGGGCCGGCAGGCCAGGGCCGCGGCGGGGATGTGGGCCTGGGGTGCAAGGGTTGGGACGGGCGCCGGGGGGCGGGGCTTGCTGGGCCGCTGGGGCGGGTTGCCAGGGGTCGCGCCGGGTTGGACTCCGTAGCTTCTCGCCAGCTCCGCCCGGGCTTGATCCAGGGTCAAGCCGTCCCGAAGCATTACGAAGTCGATAAGGCTGCCGCCTTGGGCCTCGCACCCGAAGCAGCGAAAGGCGCCGGTCTTGAGGTTGACTCCGAAAGATCCGGTCCGGTCTTCGTGGAAGCAACAGGGAAAGTTTTGGCTCCAACCGTCCCCGCTCGCCCGCAGGGCTGGAGCGCCTTCAAGCTCGCGGGCATAGAACGTCGCCGGGTCTATTGCCGCCTTGAGGGTATCCGGGCGCGGGGCTCGCGGGGCTTGCGTCTCCGCTTCCCGAGGTTTACTTTCGCCGCTGTGTGAATCTTTCGCCCGGGTTTCCCCCCGGGCGGTTTTTTTATTGTCCATGTGGGCACCCTCAAGCCGCCGCTGGGCCGGGGTCGCCCGTGTTTCTACGTGTCTGTTGGTTGATCCATGCCGCCAATTGGTCCGGGTCGTATCTTACGGCCGCCCCGAGTTTTGCAAAGGGCGGGCCGCCGCCCCGAACCCGCCATTGCTGCAAGGTGCGGGGCGAGACATTCAGGATTCCGGCCGCGTCTTGCTCGGTCAGGCGCCGGCGGATCGGAAATGGCGCGGGGGCGCCGGGTTGGGCGTTCTGTGTTGCCATATTGGCCTATGCTCCGGTTGGTTACGCGGGGCGTATCCAACCTTGCCTAAGCTCCGATTGGATACGGTAGGCCAATCGTTACCGAAGGCGCGGGCCAGGTGGCACAAATAGATTTAGGGGGGTGAAACTATTTCGCGTTGCGGGGGCTCGTTGCGTCCGGGTTCGCGGAATAACGGTCGCATCATGCGACGGTTATTCAAGTAAGCATGTCCCAGTATCCGCCGTCCCGCAGCCGCTTTGCCGCCGCCAGGTTTTGCCGGACCTTGGTTGACACCCGGAACCCGTCCGCCCGCGTGTTCAGCTCGCCCGGGTAGATTGCCGCCGGCAGGTCCGCCGCGGGTGCCCCGGCCGCGTCCGCGTCAAGCAGCCGGACATAGACCGGGAATTGTGAAATCTGGGCCTTTGTCTTGCGGGCGGGCTCGAAGTCCGCCGCAAGCCGGGCGCGTTCATCCTGCAATACGCCTTTCACCCGATCCAACTGACAATCAAGACTCTTCCGCAGGTCAAAGGTGAACGTCACCAGCGAAGGGTTCCGATGCCACTCCCGAATGTCACTCGCGATATGCGGCGGGGCGTAGTCTAGGGACTCAAGCAGATCCGCAACACTCAAGCCAAAGGGCGCGACCTCGGTTCCCGAAACGTCGAAGAATCCAAACTCCCAGGCGTCCGGAAGGTCATAGGCCAGGCGCGGGTCTCGCGGGTAGGGTCCCACCTTGAACCGCTTGCACAGGTAATCGGCAAAGGGCATTACCTCGCCGCCCGTGCGGGCTTCGTATGCGTCCCGCAGCTCGCCCGGGATCGGGGGCGGGTCCGCGTATCAGCACGCGCCGCCCTCGAAGAATGCGAAGTCACGCCGGGGGGTGCCTCGCCACTTGCCGTTTTTGGTCGAAGTCGAACCATCGGGCAGGGTCACGAAGTCGGGCAGGGTCGTGAACCAATCGAACAGGCGTTGATACTCGGGGTTCCGCCGCAGGAATTCCCAAGCCCAGCCGTCAAGGTCCATTGCCCCGGCGGTCGGGTATGCGTCCGCCTGGGTCCAATCCAGGATAGGAAAGGGATAGTCCATTGCCGCGCACCTTCAAGCGCCGCCTTCAAGAAGGGGGCCGGGTCAGGGCGGTGAAGGGGCCGCCTTTTCGGGGATCAGCCTAGACCCGGCCGAACTGTTGCCGCCGCGCCGATCAGTCCGCCGGGGCCGCGCCGGGGGTCGCCGCGTCAAGCCAACCCAGAAGGGCCGCCCGGTCGCCGGTGTCCGGGATCGCCGCAACTTCCGCCCGCAGCTCCGCCGGGTCCCGGGTCAGTCCGTCCGTACTGGCAACCTGATACAAGGCAATGCCGCCGGGGCAGGTCCCGCCCCAGGAATAGGCCAGGTCCCGAACCTGGGCCGGTATCCGCCCCAGGTCGTGTAACCCGAACTCCGCCCGCTGGGCTTCCCGGCTTGCGTCGGTTGGTAGGTTCATTGTTCCGCCTCGCCCGACTCGGCATATTCAGCCCGCCCCACCGTGTTGCCGTTGCAGTCCATGAGCCGGACCGATTCCGCCGGCTCGCCGCCGTCTAAACGGTCCGCCAGCTTGCGAAGGATGCGGGCCAGCTCCGGGCCGGGGTCCGGGTAAAAGGCATCGTTATCTGTTTCGATCTGAATGGAATAGCTCATGTCACCCCCTCAACACATAGCCGCCGCGGGCCAGGTCCGCCCGCTCTTCGTCGCTCGCTTCTAGGATGCGGTAACCCGCAAGGGCCGCCTCGGCAGTCCCGACGGGTTCGCCTTCTACCAGCAAGACAGGAATGCCATAGGAAGATGCGGGCAAATGGGTCGCATGCGACCCATTTGACAGGGCGGGGGTCGCGACAACCTGACCCAGTGCAAAGGGTTGGGAAGTCATGGCGCGGTATCCCTCAATTCAAGCCGCCGCTCGATTCGCTCAATGCGTGAAACCAGCTTGTCTAGGGCCGCCTGTTGCCGGGCGTCGGTTTCATCGCCAAAGGCAACCTCACGCCTCACTAGACTCATGCCGCTTTCCAGGCTTGTCATTCGGTGCTTTAGGTCGGTTACATCTTCCGCGATCTGGTCAACGCGGGCGCGAATGTGGCGTAGATGTTCGAGAACCAGGCTCTCAGGGTCGGCCGTCATGTCGGTTACTCCGGGTGAAGGGTGAAGGGTTCGCGTTGGGTAGGGTCACTTCGCCGCCGCCCGGCCGCGCGTCGGAAGCTCGGTAATCTCCGCCGTGGGGGTCAGTCCCGCCGCCCCCATGATCCGGGCGCCGTGTTGTTCCAGGGCCGCCCGAACGGAATCTTCACCGAACCGGGCATAAACCGCGGTTGTGGATTGGTTGCTGTGATTCAGAACCCGGCCGATCAGGTGCAAACTGTTTCCCGCCTGGGCAAGCCAACTCCCAACCGTTCGCCGCAAGTCGTGGAGCCGAACATCCGCAACCCCAGCCGCCGCCCGAACCCGGTTCCAGGGCTTTGAGATATTGACCAGACAGGCGCCGGGGACCTTGCCGGGCAGGACGAAGGGGTTACCCTCAACCCGGGGGACCTCCCGCAGCAGGGCCAGGGCCGGGCCACTCAAGGGCAGATAGTGCACCCGCCCGGCTTTGGTGTCGGGTAGCTTCAACTCCGCCCGGGTCCAGTCGATATGCTCCCAGCGGGCGGTTAACAGCTCGGTCTTGCGGGCGCCGGTCAGCAGGTACAGCCACAGGGCAAACCGTGCCGACTCGTTGGGTTCCTCGTTGATCGCCTGGGCCAGCCGGGGCAGTTCCTCGGGCGTAACCCAGCGGTCGCGCTTCTGTTCCTTGAAACGGTCAATGTCCCGGGCCGGGTTCGGGTGCCCCTCGGGGACGAAACCCCAGCGCCGGGCAAGCTCGAACATCTTTGAGAGCAAGGCCAGGGTGCGGTTCGCCTCATAGGGGTGGGCCTTGCCGATCTTCGTGTGAAGGGCCGCCACGTCGGGCCGGGTGATCGCCCGGGCCTTGAGTCGCCCCCAAGCGGGTAGCAGGTGGGCCTTGATCCGCCGCAGGTCGTCACGGGCGCTCTTCTTGGCGTTGCCGTGCCGCTCCATATAGGCGTCGCACAGGTCTTTGATGGTCTCGCCTTGGCGCTCCTTCTCCCGAACTTCGGCGGGGTCAGTCCCCCGTACCACGTCCCCCAGGGTGGCAATGGCCAGCTTGCGGGCCTCGTCTGCGGTCAGGTCCTTACCGAAGGTCCCCAGGGTCAGAAACCGCTTACGGGCGCCGGATCGGTAGGCCACAAGGAACGCCTTTCGCCCCCCCGGATAGATCCGCACGCCGAACCCCTTAACCTCTGAGTCCCAGACATAGCAGGCGCCGTTGCCCACGCCGTCATAGGCCAGGGCCTCAACGGCTCGTTTCGTCAGCTTGACGCAAAGCCGACTCTTCCCGGTATCGTCCGCGCTCATGGTGCCCCCGCTTCTTGGTTGAACAACTTGCCCCGTCCCCTTTGGTTGGTTGCTCAGGAATTTGAGCAACCACTGAGCAACCACGCGGGGGCGTTTCGCGTCGTATTCTGTCGTAAAGGATAGCACGTCAGGTGCAGATAAGGTACTGTTCTAGCGTAAAGAATCGTAACCTATGGGGAACGGTCGTATAGCCGAATCTGTGATTTGTAATCAGCAGGTCGCGGGTTCGAATCCGGCCGCCAGCTCCATCTAAATCAACCGCTTGGGCGACAGAGCGGCCAGAACGCGGGCGTGGCGGCGTACCGGGCGGCATACCAAACCGGAGAACGTCGTCAACCACGGCCGCCGTCGCGCCCACCTCCGCAGCAATCTCTGCCCGGGTGAACGCGTTGGCGGCGAGCCCCCAGATGCCGGCGTTGCGGAAGTCCATCCGCTCCCGGTCCAGTGCCCGCTTCTCCCGTTGGGCAACCTCGAAGGCGGCACGCTCGGCGTCCCTTACCGCCCTGCCCTCGTGCTTGCCCATAATTCCCGGCGGCGTTACCATCGCCGGTAATCTCAAGGGGCTATGGCGGTGTTCCTGACGCCTTTTTTGGCAAAACGGAATGTGCGATTTTAATCGTTCGAAATTTTTCTGACTATGAAAACAACTTCGCCAAAGCTCTCCGATCCCGTATACGCCAGTTCATTCGAGGCAGCATTGAAAGCATTTGCAACCCTGCTCAAGCCACTCCGACGTAAGCGTCTGCCGTACCTGTCCATGCCGCGAATGACCGAGTTGGCGCCCAGGGAAGACTGAGCGGCTGTAATGCAGCCAGACACCGAAGCCAGCGGTGCCATCGGCGAGATCGAGGCNATCGCGGCCGTCGCATGCGATGAGAAGGTGTTCGCGTAATGAATCGATTGGAATTGATGGCCCGCGGTGGGTCTCGGCCTATCTCCGGTGACGTCGGCCGCTCGTCGATGCCGGTGGATGTCAGCCGAGTCAACCGCTGGCAGGTCGAGCAAATGTCACGCCACGTTCGGCCGCGATCCTGTTCGCAGGAGTCACCTCGGCTGGTCATCTGTTGCCTGCCATGACACCGACCCTTGCAGACTACCGCAACGCCAGCGCCGTTGTCGGGAACGCCCCAGACGGCCCAGCGCGAGTTACCCTGAGACAGGTCGCCCAGCGCCTCCGGCGCACGATCTACGAGGACTGCGCGCGACAAACGCTCGCTCGCCGCCTCGACCCGGAACGTAACGCCGATGACGAGTCGATGCTCTGGTTCTGGTTCAACCACTTCAACGTCGACTGGCGCAAGGATCTGGTCGGAGCCGCGCTGCCATCGTATCTCGACGGNGCGATTCGCCCCCACCTCCATGGCCNTTTCTGCGACCTCCTGCTGGCCGTGATCACGCACCCGGCGATGCTCGTTTACCTTGACAATTCCCGCAACGTCAAGGGCCGAATCAACGAGAATCTGGCGCGCGAACTGCTGGAGCTTCACACGCTTGGCGTCGACGGCGGCTATACCCAGGTCGACGTACAGCAGACTGCCCGTCTTCTGACTGGTTTCGGCGTGCGGCCTTTGAAACCGGTGCGTTGGCCACCCCGCATCGCCCCGCAGGTTCGCGCGCACGACGAGTTCCTGTTCGATCCGCGACGCCACGACTTCGGCGCAAAGACAGTGCTGGGCCGGCGGATCGAGGACCAGGGCTATCCGGAGGTCGAAACGCTTGTGGACATCTTGGCGCAGCACCCAGCGACGGCGCGGCACCTGGCGCGGCGGCTGTGCCTATACAGGCTGGGGGACGCCGTGCCCGCAAAGGTTGAGGACGCGGTAGCGGCGGCCTACCTCGAGTCGGGCGGTCGGCTGAACACAACCATCGCAGCGGTGGACGCCGCTCGCAACAACGCCGCAGGGCCCAGGGGACACACCTTCAAAGACCCGATGAAATGGCTGCTCGGCGGCGTCACGTTGCTGGCCGACGGGCACGCCGTTACTGATCCGGGGCCCCTCTTGCGCTGGCTTAAGGTGCTTGGACAGCCGCTGTTCGCCCGGAGCACTCCCGACGGCTACAATCTCCGTGGGGCGGAGTGGCTTAGCGCGGGTCAGCTCGCGCAGCGATTCGAGCTCGCCCGGGGGATTGTCGAGGCGCTGCCGCGTCTCTTGGGGACCGAGGTCGATCTGGATATCGTGCTGCAGAGTCGGGGGGTTCGTGCCATTGTAGACGGCCTGGGCGATGCCTCTTGGGCTACCATTGAGGCATCCGACTCGGCCGCCGAGCGGCTTGCGTTGCTCCTGGTGAGCCCAGAATTCATGTACGCCTGATCGAGGAGAACCGAGCGGATGCTGACCCGACGTGCCTTTCTGCGCAGCGCCGCCACCGCGGTCTCGATGGGGGCGACCTGGAGGTTATGGGCAGCGCAGGGAACGCCGTCGGCGCGCTTCCTGCTCGTGTTCCTCCGGGGTGCCTGCGACGGTCTGAGCGTGCTCGTTCCCTACAAGGAACCGTTTTACTACGAGATGCGCCCGCACATCGCCATACCGCCGCCCGTGACCGGCGGGGCGACAGGTCAGGCTGCCGTGGCCCTGGACGGCCGGTGGGCATTGCACCCCACGATGGCCGATGAACTTTTTCCGTTGTGGGAAGCTGGCCAGTTAGCCTTCGTTCCCTTTGCTGGCACAGGGTTCGTCTCGCGCAGTCATTTCCAGGCCCAAGACTGGATCGAGTTTGGTCAAAGGCCCGGGGCGTCACCCGACACGAGCAACGGCTTCCTGAATCGGCTCCTTGCTGAGCTTGGCACCACGTCCGATGGTGTCTCCTTCACCACAACCCTCCCCGAGATATTGCAAGGAGGCGTGCGTGTAGCAAACGCGCCTCTAACCGGCAANGGTAAGCGAGGNCCCGTCCTGTGCAAGTGGGAACAGCGCGTCCAGGAGATGTATGCCGGCCACCCCATCGAGTCGCTCGNGCGTGATGGCATTGGCCTGCGACGCGAGATCGCGGCCGAGTTACGGGAGGAAATGCAGGCAGCCTCACGCGAGGCTGCGCCAGCGGACAGCTTCGCAGTCGAGGCGGGGCGCGTCGGCCGCCTGCTACGCGAACGGCCGCAGTACAGTGTGGGTTTCGTTGACATCGGCGGTTGGGATACCCACGCCGGGCAGGGCGGTGTGAGTGGCGCCCTGGCAACACGGCTTGACGCGCTGGCCAGCGGGCTCGGTCAACTGGCGACGGCGCTGGGTCCACGCGAATGGGACCG
>Ga0031656_10001019_pt1 | contig 10423 bp, 10 predicted proteins | sample FrelakmetDIP11DI_FD_55080 | JGI IMG/M metagenome (GOLD analysis project Ga0031656, IMG submission 55080) | Freshwater lake sediment microbial communities from the University of Notre Dame, USA, for methane emissions studies - DIP11 DI | ecosystem: Environmental > Aquatic > Freshwater > Lake >... | reverse complement strand
TCCTTCCTGTCGATGTTCGCCAGCCTGCTCAAAACCTTCCCGCTGTTGCCGCTGGGCAAGGCGAATGTGCGCTTTGCGCCGGTGCACGTGGACGACGTTGCGCGCGCTTTTGCCGACAGCCTCGACAATCCGGCCACCTACGGCCAGACCTACGACCTGTGCGGTCCCAAGGCCTATACCCTGCGGGAACTGGTGAGCTACGTCGGTGAAGTCATCGGCAAGAAACGCAGCATTTTCCCGTTGTGCGATCTGTTTTCCTACCTGCAGGCCTGGGCGCTGGAACTGATGCCCGGCAAAAAGCTGATGACGCGCGACAACTACTACGCCATGTGCACGGACAACGTCTGCCGCGGCAGCTGGCCGTCGGTGTTCGATTTCCAGCCGGCCACGCTCGAAGCCATCGCCCCCGAATATTTGCGCGCCGATACGCCGCGCGCGCGCTACGAGGGTTACCGCGAAAACGCGCGCCGTTAAGCGCACCGCGCCACGATGAAAACCTACATCGTCGGTGGCGCAGTGCGGGACCGGTTGCTGGGCTGGCCGGTGNNNGATCGCGATTACNTGGTNGTCGGCGCCACGCCGGCGCAGATGGTGGCGCTGGGTTATCAGCCGGTCGGCAAGGACTTTCCGGTTTTCCTGCATCCCGANACCCATGCCGAATATGCGCTGGCGCGCACCGAGCGCAAATCCGGTCACGGNTACAAGGGCTTCACCGTCCACGCCGCGCCCGACGTCACGCTGGAAGAAGACTTGTCGCGGCGCGACCTCACCATCAACGCCATCGCCGAAGATGAAACCGGTGCGTTGATCGACCCCTACGGCGGCCAGCGTGATCTGGCGGCCAAAACCTTTCGCCATGTCAGCGCAGCCTTTGCCGAAGACCCGGTGCGGATCCTGCGGGTGGCGCGTTTCGCCGCCCGCTTCACCGACTTTACGGTAGCGCCGGAGACCCTGGTACTGATGCGGCAGATGGTGGCCAATGGCGAGGTCGACGCGCTGGTGTCGGAGCGGGTGTGGCAGGAAATCGCTCGTGGCCTGATGGAGGCGCAGCCTTCGCGCATGTTCGCGCTGCTGCGTGACTGCGGTGCGCTGGCCAGGCTGCTGCCGGAAATCGACCGCCTGTTCGGCGTGCCGCAGCCGCCCGAACATCATCCCGAAATCGACACCGGCGTGCATGTCATGCTGGTGGTCGACTGGGCGGCGCAGCAGGGCTATAGCCTGCCGGTGCGCTTCGCTGCACTCACCCATGATCTCGGTAAGGGCGTCACGCCGCCCGAATTGTGGCCGAAGCATCATGGCCACGAAGCCAAAAGCGTCGAACTGGTGCGTGCGTTGAGCGAACGCATCCGGGTGCCGGCTGATTGCCGCGACCTTGCGCTCGCGGTGGCGCGCGACCATGGCAATGCGCATCGTGCGCTGGAACTGCGTGCTGCGACCGTAGTCGAATTGCTGGAACGCGNCGATGCATTTCGACGGCCGGAGCGCTTCGCCGAGTTTCTGCAGGCCTGCGAAAGCGANTTTCGCGGCCGNCCGGGCTACGAGACGCGCGATTTCCCCGCGCCCNCGTATTTGATGCAGGCGTTTGCGGTTGCCCGTGCAGTCGATGCAGGCGCAGTGGCGCGGGCATCCGCGCCAGATAAAATTCGCGAAGCNGTGTTCCGCGCGCGCGCGGCGGCGATCGAAGCCTGGAAACAAACCGTTTACGTTTAGGAGCGAGCACCCATGCCCTACAGCGAACAAACCGTGCAGTCCGTGCGCCCGTGGTCGGACAAAACCTTCAGCTTCACGCTGACCCGGCCGCAGGATTTCGCGTTCGAGAACGGCGAATTCGTCACCATCGGCCTCAAGCGCGAGGGCAGGCTGGTGGCGCGCGCCTATTCCATCGTCTCCACCGCCGACCGTGACGAACTGGATTCCTCAGCATTCATATCCCCGACGGTCCGCTCACCAGCCAGTTGGCGCAGGTTCGGCCAGGCGACTCGGTCTGGGTCAACAGCAAGGCCACCGGCTCGCTTACCCTGAATCATGTGTCGCCCGGCCGGGTGCTGTACCTGTTGGCCACCGGCACCGGCCTCGCGCCCTTTATCAGCCTGATCCGCGATCCGGAAACTTACGCGCGCTTTGAGCGAGTGGTGCTGGTGCATTCGGTGCGCAGCGTGGCCGAACTGGCGTATCGCGCGGACATCGAAGCGATGGGCAATCCGCAGCTGGCTTACGTGCCGACGGTGACGCGCGAAGCGTTTGCCACCCCCGAACGCGGTGCCGACCTGTTTCGCTCAGGCGCGTTGTCGCAAGGTTTCGGGCTGCCGCTCCCCGATCCCGAACATGACCGCGTGATGATTTGTGGCAACCCCGAGATGACGCGCGAGATGACGACGTACCTGAAAGGCAGCGGCTGGACGCTGACCAACCATCGCGGCGTCGGCAATTTCAGCACCGAACTGGCCTTCGTCGTCCATCACCAATAAGCTGCGGTCGTGACGCCGCCCCCAAGCTGGAGGCGGTTTTTCATTCCTTTTGATCAGCAGTGTTCAATCGCCCCGACCATGGTCACGATCACGATCATGGCGACCGTTATGGTTGCGGCCGTGATGACGGTCGTCGTTGCGGTGATATCGCCCGCCGCCATGCCAGTCGTTGCGTGGCGGGTAATAGTGGACGCGATGCACCGGGTAATACGGCGCCCGCACGACAACCGGCGCGCGGTAGTAGACCGGTGCCATGGCTGCGTAGGGATAGCCCCCGCTCTGGTAGAACAGGTTGAATCCACCGAGTGGCGCGCCGATTGAAACGGCGATACTCGGCTCGGCGTCGATGACGTAGCCACCGCCGTGATGGTCCCCGGAAGCGAGTGCTGCGACAGGCGTGAGGAGGAGTGTTGCGGCAAGCAATGTGGTGCGTAGCATGATCAGGTTCCTTTCATGAAGTGAAGACGGGGCGCGGCTGGTTTAACTGCGCGGGCCGTTTTTCCAGCCGCTGTCGTGCTGGTCCTGCGCGATGCGGTATGACACGTTGAGATTGAGGTACCTGCCTGGGTCATACGGCAGGCGGGTGGTGAATTCGCGACCGTTGAAGCGGTAGCGCACGTCGTATCCGGTCAGCACCTGACGGGTGTTGTCCTGGATGCTGCAACGTTCAACCTGGACAGGGCGCGACTCGGTGACCACGCCGCCATTCCAGCGGTCGCCCACCACGGCGCCGGTGGCCGCCCCGACGGCGGCTGCGGCGACCTTGCCGTTACCCTTGCCGACGGTCGAGCCGATCAGGCCGCCCGCGATAGCGCCGACGATGGCGCCGCCGGGGTTGCCGGCGCTGCGGGTGGTCTGCGTTTCGTAGCCGGTGGTTTCGATCCAGCATTCCTTGCGCGGTTCGTTGACGGTGTCGTACACCGGCACGCTGGCAACGACTCTGGCGCGCACGATCATCTCGTCGTCCTGGTGGCGGTCGGCCTGGGCGCTGCCGCTGGCGGCGAACAGCGCGGCGATCAGGGTCGTGTTGAAAATGCGTGGTCTCATGCTGACTCTCCTTGTTTGAAGCAAAGTGATGCGGGTTAGCGACGGGGCTGACGCGATGAACGGTCTTTGCGATCTTTGCCGTCGGATTGATCGTGCTGCTGGCGGCGCTCGTAGCCATAGCCGTAACCCGAGGGATCGTCGCGGCCGGCTTCGCGCTTGTTGCTGCCGCGCCGGTCCTTGTTCACATCGCGCTGATCCGGACGAACATCGTCGCGGCTGTCGTGCCTGGCCACCATGAACGAGCCACCCGGGTCATGGGGATTCGCCTGGGCGGGTGCGGCCAGCATCCATCCCAGTGCGGTCAGTCCAACGATCCATGTGTGACGTACATTCATTGCGGTCTCCTTGTGCGGGAGGCGATGTCTTGCTTCCACGCTTCGCAGTTTGGGTGAGGAAAGTAAGCGCTCTGTTTCACGCAAGGGCGATTTTGTAACCATGTGTAACCGGATGGGAAGTGCGTAGGGGCCGCGCTATAGTTGCCGCATGGAACAAGACCTGATTTACGTGACCGATGACGACCCCGGCATCCGCGAACTGGTGGCTGAATATCTGGGCACCCAGGGTTACGCGGTTGANACAGCGGCGGACGCGGCGGCGCTGGATCGNCTGCTGGCGGCGCGCCTGCCNCANCTGGTGGTGCTCGACTGGATGATGCCGGGCGAAGACGGCCTGTCGGTTGCCCGCCGNCTGCGCGCGCAGCCGGGTTTCCCCCCCATCATCATGCTGTCGGCCANGGGCGAGGATATCGACCGTATCATCGGNCTCGAAGTCGGCGCGGACGACTATCTGCCCAAGCCGTTCAACCCGCGCGAGTTGCTGGCACGGATTCGCGCGGTGCTGCGGCGGCATGAAAACGCGCCATCGCAGGCACCCACCGCCTCGGCCAAAACCTTTGCCTTCGGTCCCTTCGTCGTCAACCTCGATGCCCGCAGCCTCACTCGCGACGGCGGTGAAATCGTGCTGACAGGCGGTGAATACGAACTGCTGGAAATTTTCGTCAGCCATGCCAACCGGGCACTGTCGCGAGACTGGCTGATGGATCAGCTGCGCGGCTTCGAGCGCGATCCGTTCGACCGCAGCATCGACGTGCGGGTGAATCGCCTGCGCAAGAAAATCGAGGACGACCCGGCCAACCCGGCCTACATCCGCACTCAACGAGGACAGGGGTATTTGTTTGTGCCGCGGGGTAAAGATTAGTAGTCTGATGGACGTAGCGTATTTGCGTGATCATCACACAAACTGATCGCTGGATTTTGGGCGTGCGCCTCCTGCCAAAAAAACGAGATGACTTCTGCTTCTTCCGGAACGGGTAAAAAGGAACAACGACGCCATGCGCGGCTGGCCACGTCGCAGACCGCGCAGATCCGTTTTGGTGAAGGCGAGGCCATTCCGGCCGAAATTCGTGACTATTGCCCGACCGGGCTGTACGTGGCCTTTCCTGGCGAGCGCACACCCGACGCCGCCATCCCGGTTCTGGTGGGCGATTCCGTGCAGGTGGCGTTTGAAGAGGGCGGCTCCGGCGTATTGCGCTGCGAGGGTCGGGTCGCGCGTATTTCGCCCGGCGGCGTAGGCATCTTCACCGCGGCCCTGCCCGAAGATATCGTGCAGGCCTTGCGCGCTGCGAGTGGGCACCGAACCCGGTCCGGTTCAAACAGGGCGGGATCCGGCCTGAGTCCGCAGCAGTCTCAGGCGCTGCAACTGGAATGCACCAGCCAATTCCGCAGCTTTCTTGATACGGTGATGCAGGATTTTTTCCAGCGCGCGGTGGAGCGTCTGGCTGAAGCGGGCCAGGACGAGCCGAGTTTTCTGGAGCGCTCACGTTATGACTATGGCGTCCAGGAGCTGACGCAGCTCCGCAGCCGGATCGAAGAGGCTTTTTTCAATGCCATTCGCGACCGCATTCAGCATGTCGGGGCGATCANGGACCCCTCCTCGGAGGGGTCGGCGGCGAACAAGCTATCCCTCGTCGACGAAGCCGAATTCGAGGACTGGCTGAGTCTGTCGGCGGTCATCAAGCAGATCGAGGTGGGCATTGCCTCCCCGCTCGGTGAGTTCGAGCAGCGCTACAGCAGGCTGATCGGCATGCCGGTCGACCGGAAGAACAATCCTCTCGGCCCGGAAATGATCGGCCACGCCTTCCAGGATGCCATTCAGATACTGGATTTCTCCAATCCCATGCGGGCGGTTCTCTACAAGGCGCTCGGGCAAGCAGTGTCGAACCAGAGTTTGGCGCTATACCAGCAGCTCAACCAGACGCTGGTTTCACTGCAGCCGCTCCCCCTGCCCGAACCGGGCCGCGATAAGGCGGAGTCGAAGCCTGCCCCGGCCGAGGCCCGATCCGCCGAAGGTGACAAGACCGGGGCGGATCTCGCCGAACTCGCCGATACCCTGAACGCGCTCTACAAGCAGGATCAGTCTGGCGCGCCCCAGACTCCGGAAAGCGCGGAGTACAGCCTTGACCGTATTCTGGCGACCCTCAATCAATCCCAGCGACGCGCAGCAAGCGACAACGCACCGGTGACGTCTGCAGCGCAATCCAGCCGTCAGATGGGCGCTTCCCCTGGGCATTCAGCTACCGCGCGGCCTGAGGTTCTGCAAATGGTCAGTCGCTTGCAGCAGACCGCCCGCCAGATGAGCGGGCGCGACGAGGCGGCGCTGCGGCCCGTTGCNGCGCCGGTCGGCGCCGGGACGGCCTTGACAGAGGCCAGCCTGCGCGAGTTGCAGCTCGCCCTGGATAGCTTGCCCCTGGTGAACCAGGCAGCGGCAGGCATGCCGTCGTCATTGACGGATCAGATTGATGCGCACATCGCCGCGAGCGGGGGCAGCGCCAGACGGATTGCGCCAGGCCAGCGGCTGATTCTGGATACCACCTCGGATTTGTTTGCCCGNGCGCGCGCGGACTTCGTGCCGAGTTCGGACGTGGAGTTGCTGGTGAAGCGGCTGGAGCGTCCGCTGCTCAAGCTTGCGTTGCAGGACGCCCATTTCCCCAACCAGCCAGACCATCCTGCCCGGCAGGTGCTCAACCTCATCGAGCAATATGCCGTGGCAGCGGATGACCAGGGCAAGTTTTTTGATGCCAGGCTGCAACGATTCCTCTACCTGCTGGTGGATCGTGTCTGCAGCCGGGCCGACGTGGAGCCCGGTATTTTCGAGACGGTTCGCGACAGTCTCGAAAAGGTGTTGTTGCCGATCCTGCAAATCCGCAGAACGCGTGTGGCGCGCCTGCAGGAAGCCAGCGAGGGGCGGGAGCGCATCCGTTCGGCCCGCACCCGGGTCAATGCGGCACTGGAACAGCGCCTGGCGGGGCGTGAAGTGCCCGCCATGCTGCTGCGCCTGCTGGATGCCGGTTGGCGCCAGTATCTCGTCCTGCTGGAGATGCGCCAGGGGGCGCAGGGCGAATCATGGGACGCAGGCCTGGCGGTGCTGGATCGGCTGTTCGCCTGGTTCAGTCCCGCTGATGCGGACGCACCCCGCACCTCCGAGGCGGCTCAGGCATTGCTGAACGAGGTTGAGCGCACGCTGGCAACGGTCAATGTTGACGCCAAGCTGTTGGCCGCCTTCATGGACGAACTGGGCGACAGGCTGGCCGATGCGTCGGCGCGCCCCGCCGCGGGAGCCGCGATGGTGTTGGTCCCGCCGGGTAGATTGGCCCCCCCGCAAGACGAGGGATCCGAGGCGCAGGCGCATCGCCGGCTGGCGGCGCACCTGCGGGTGGGCGACTGGTGGGATTTCAGTCTCGACGGCAGCAGGGTGCCGATGCAGCTTATCTGGGTCAGCCAGCCGCCGTTGAGCTGTGCTTTTTCCAATCGTTCCGCGACCGGCAGGACGGATCTCACCCTGGCCGAACTGTCCCGGCGGATGCAGGGAGGGCTCGTCAAACCGGGCAAGGATCTGGATATGCCGCTGGTCGAGCGCTCGGAAAATGCCCTGTTCGATGAGACGTATCAGCGCCTGGTGCATCAGGTCATGCACGACCCGGTGACGGGATTGCTCAATCGCAAGGGGTTTGTGCAGCACCTGACCCAACTGGCCATGCCGGATCAGGCGGACAAGACACACGCGATCGGCATCATCGAATTCGACCAGCTCCGCCTGATCTACAACACCTGTGGCGTGGAGGCGGCGGAAGGCCTGGCTCGCGGTCTGGCCAATGAGATTCGTGCGCAAATCGGCCCTGACGCTGCGCTGGCCACGTTTCGCGACGACACTCTGGCGGTTCTGCTGCCAAACTGCAGCCGGGCCGACGGTTTTCAAGCCATCGACAGCCTGCTCAGGGAAATGAAGGACTATCATTTCCAGCATGGGCAGCACAGCTACAGCATCGGTTTCAATATCGGCCTGACCGAATATGTGCCGACCCGATTCAATGCGGTAGAAGCCATCCGGCACGCCGACTCGGCCTGCATCACGGCAAAATCGATGGGACGTAACCGGATGCAGGTTTATGAGCAGGCGAGTCCCCAATTGCAGTCCCAGGAATCCCTGATGGACTGGGCGGGGCGCATCGATTCCTTCCTCAGTGGAAACGGCTTGTATTTGCGCTGTCAACAGGTGAGGCCCATCGATGCGGACGCGTCGCTCCTGCCCTATTACGAGATTCTGCTGGGCATCAACAGCGAGGCCGGACTGGAAATCAGTCCCATGCACTTCGTTCCCGCCGTGGAAAGCCTGCAGCGCTCTCACGAACTGGATATATGGGTGATACGGAACGTGTTCGAATGGATCAGGGCCCATCCGTCGACCTTCGAGCCCCTGGGTGGCTTCGCCATCAACCTTTCCGCCAACTCGCTGAGCAGTCCCGAGGTGATGAACTATCTGCAGCAGGTGCTGCCGGGCAGCAACATCCCCACCCACAAGATCGCCTTCGAAATCACGGAAACCGCCGCCATCGAGAGTTATGGCGCCGCGCAGGATTTTATCCGGGAAATTCGACGCTATGGCTTCAAGTTTTCGCTGGACGACTTTGGCAGCGGCTTCACCTCATACGCCCACCTGAAGAACCTGCGCACCGATACGCTTAAAATTGACGGCAGCTTCGTCAAAGACATGCTGCAGAACCCGGACGACTATGCCATGGTNAAGTCGATGAACGACATTGGACATTCGCTGGGCCTGATCACGGTGGCTGAATACGTGGAATCGCCCCTGATCCTGGATGCGCTCCGCGAAATCGGGGTCGACTATGCCCAGGGCTACGCCATCCACAAGCCCTGCCGCATCGACGAGCTGCTGTCTGCGCAGGCGCCCGTACTCAGGAAGTGAGTGCGCGTTTGCCACGAAACCCGCGTCCTGTCCTGCCCTGACCGATGTCCCATTCCCTCTTCGCCCGCACTGCGCTGACGCTGGCACTGGCCTTCATCGTGTTTCAGGCGGCAGCGTTCTGGGTGGTGTATCGCACCCTGATCGTGCCGGTGGCGGAGCGTTCTGCGAACGACCTGGCGGGCCTGGTCGTGCTGTCGGCGCAAACCTGGGTGGAACTGCCACCGCAGACGCGCGTGGCGTTCGAGCGCGAACTGGCGAGTCGCCACGGCTTGCGCCTGACGACGGTGGACGTGGGCGCGACCGCCGCCGCGCCGCACTTTTCGTTTCGCAGCCAGATCGAAGACGCCTTGAGCCGCCGGCTGGGCGACGCGGTCGTGTTACGCGGCGTGCCGGGCACCGCGGCGGTGTGGCTGGACATTCCGCTGGGCGGGCACGATTTGCGGGTGGGGTTCTTTCCGGATCGCTATGCCGTCAAGCTGCCGCTGGCAGCCATCGCGGTCGTTGCCCTCGGCACGTTTCTGAGCCTGTTGACCGCCCTGCTGCTGGTGCGCCGCATCACGGTTCCGCTGGCGCAGGCGGCGCAGGCGGCCGGCCAGGTGGGCGCGGGCGAGCTGCCTGAGCCGCTGCCGGAAACCGGCCCCTTTGAGCTGGCCGAACTGGCGCGCTGCTTCAACAAGATGGCGGCCGAGGTGCGCGAGTTGCTGGACAACCGCACCACCTTGCTGGCGGGCATTTCCCACGACTTGCGCACGCCGATGACCCGTCTGCAACTCAATCTGGAATTGCTACGCGACGATTCCAGCCCGGCGCGGATCGACCACGCGGTGCGTGACCTGGCTGAAATGAACCAGCTGATCGGCGGCTATCTGGAGCTGGCGCGCACCACCCAGGCCGAAGCGAAGGTACGTTTCGATCTGGCTACTTTGCTGCAGGAGGTGGCGGCGGATANCGGTTTGTCGTGGTCGCCCACAGTGCCCTGCGAAGTCGAGGCGGGACGTCTGGCGGTGCGGCAAATCGTGACCAACCTGATTCAGAACGCGCAGCGNCACGGCGGCGGCACGCCGGTCGAACTGGCACTCGAATGTGCCGACCGATCGGCGCGGGTGATCGTGCGCGATGGCGGCGCGGGCATTGCGGACGATCAGCTGGAAAAAGTGTTCAGGCCGTTTTACCGGCTGGAAAGCTCACGCTCGCAGGCCACCGGCGGCACCGGACTGGGGCTGGCGATCGTGCGCCAGCTGGCGGACACAAACGGCTGGAAGGTGGGACTGACGAACCGCGCGGCGGGCGGTCTGGAAGCGCGGCTGGAGATTCGCCGCTAGAACTTCAGGTGTATTGCGCCGGCATGTGCCGCAGCACGCGCAGTTCGATGAACAGCACCGTCAGGCTGAACATCGACATGCGGCAGGTGCTGCCGCTGAAAAATCCGACCGGTGAGCGCGACAGGTTGATGCTCACGCGGGTTCCTCTATTCAGCTGCATTACGCACCTGGCTGGCGGGCAAACAGGGAGAATTGCACGAACAGTAGCGACAGGCTGGTGAGGCTCATGCGCTCGGTATGGCCGTAAAACCAGGCAAAAGGCGCGTTGCTGAGTTCGAGAACGAGTTGGGTTTGGCCGAATTGCAGTTTCATGATGTGCTCCTT
>Ga0031656_10001015_pt1 | contig 10463 bp, 7 predicted proteins | sample FrelakmetDIP11DI_FD_55080 | JGI IMG/M metagenome (GOLD analysis project Ga0031656, IMG submission 55080) | Freshwater lake sediment microbial communities from the University of Notre Dame, USA, for methane emissions studies - DIP11 DI | ecosystem: Environmental > Aquatic > Freshwater > Lake >... | reverse complement strand
CAGGTAGAGCCCGATGATGTCGGCGGCCTTGGTCTCGAAGTCCGGATCGTCCGAGGCCATGTAGCCCTCGAGACGATGGGGCTGCAGCGCATGCTTGCGCCACACGCGCGCCACCATCATGTGCGACACCCCGAGCTGCTCGCCCAACTTGCGCGTACTCCAGTGAGTCGAGCCGTCCGTCGGCTTGCGCTTGACGGTCCAGTCGAGGATGCGGGCTTCCAGCCGTGGCGTGAGCGTGCTGGCCTCCTGCCCCGCGTGGCGCGAGAACAGCCCCGCCAGACGCTCCTCGATGAAGCGCTTGCTCCAGCGATCGATAAACGCATCATTGCAGTCGAGCTTGCTGCGGATCGTGGCCCAGGTGTCGCCGGACGCGAGCAGCAAGATCAGCCGCGCCCGTCGTGCGTCGTCCGCTCGACCTGCGCGACTGCTGGCTCGACGACTCAGTTCCATGCGTTCGACATCCGACAGGGTGATCGTGCTCATGGGCACAATCATACTCCCGTTTTAACTGTTACAGTCCAGTAGTGCCAGGGCTCCCGCGGATTGGCCAGCGGACCGATGAACCGGCGGCTGGCCTTGCGAACCGCATCGTCCACTCGGTCCGCCCAGCCACCAGCATCCCAGATTGCCGCGGTGCTGGGTCCGGCAATCACCCGGCCCGCCTGGTGCACCTGGAAGTCGACGGGCCGCATCTGCCCGTGCGGTGACAAGCCCGGCGCAGCCAGCGCGGGCGACGGAGAGGGCACATGTGAGCGAATGAACTGCCCGATCGCGGCGCAGGTCTCCGCGGCGCTTGCTTGCGCGAATTCCGCCGCGCCAAGGTTGACGAGCAGTTCGTCCAGGAGATTCGCACCCGCGCTCTGGATGGACTCGCTTCGGTTCCAGTGGTCGAGCTGCACCTCGAGGCTGCGGATCTGCGGATTCACCCAGATCTCGTAGCCGGGATTGGCAGCAACGAACGCGGCTCGAACGCGCCCGACCTCCTGCTGCAGGTCGCGTTGTTCGACAGATCCCTCGTAGGCATGGATCTGCGCGTCGGTCCAGCTCCAGCGGTCGTCGAGACTCCCGCTGAGATCCTCGATGCACTGATCGATCACGTCGATCGAGCGCTCCGTTGCCGAGGCCGGGATGACGAAGGCCACACCGGTGAGGCAGGCGAGCGCCGGCAGCAACCGGCGGAACAGCAGAGCCAGCCTGTCGGGCGGGCTTTCCCTACATCCACGCGGTAATGAATCCATGTCTTGAATTGCGGCATCGATCAGGGTCACTGCCTCTGACCAAGCCTGCTGACGAGTTGGCCCGCGCTACGGTGCCGCGGACGCAGGTTCGAATTCGATGATCGACCCATCGGCCATCGAAGCCAGGAGAACGCCAAGGGCAAGAACTTCGCCCGGCGATTCACCTGCAACGCTCAGCCCTTCTTGATCAGCCGGTATCCGACCAGGAGCAGCATGGCACCCAGCACCGCGCCGACCAGGCCGATCGCGTTACCCATGACCGCTCCTGTGCTCGAGCCCATGGTCTTGATCCTTAGTAATCCGCAGCCACGGCGGGCTGCGCGAGCCTGCATCCCGTCCAGTTGCCAGGCGATCGCGGTCTTCTGCAGTCCTGAGTCAGGTGCCAGAACCACGACGCATCGCGACGATCCGACACCGATGTGGGGGTGGGTCCACGGTATCGAGGCGACGCGAGCGTCGGGTTATTGGTTGCGGCACGCAGCCGTGATTCGATTGGACCCGAACGGACGGGTTCCCGCTATCCGAAAAGCGATGACGAACTCGGCCGTGCAGCGGCTGCACGGACAAAGTGCCGTTGCACCCGACAAGGATCAGGATCACCGACAAGGGAGACAGACCCGTGTTCTGCAGCCGCTCCGCGACGACATGCCCTCGTCGTTTCCCGAGGGCTCGGCAAATCGCCGCAAGCAACTGCAGGTGAATCAGGGACCCGATACCCTGGTCGATGCGCAGACCGTAGCCAAACAGGGCGCTTGCCGGTCTGCTGCTGGTCGACGGTGACCCGACCACCGACGACGCACCACGAGATCAGTCTTCACGCTGCTTGGCCTTGTGCTTCATCACGGAACGCACGAACCGACCGAAGTCGCGATCTCGCTTGCGTCGCTCGGCGTACGACAGGTCGTGGAACGCGGACTCCTTGCTGAGCTTGAGGTAATCCTGCAGTCGCCTTTCGCTCAGATCGTGTCGCTCGATCGCCGCCCGCACAGCGCAGCCCGGCTCGCTTGCGTGACTGCAATCCGTGAACCGGCAGTTCTTCGCAAGCTCGCCGATGTCTGCGAACGTATCGTCGAGGCCTTCGCTGACCCCAAGCATGCCCAACTCCCGCATGCCGGGCAGATCGATCAGTAGCGCTCCACCCTCGAGCGGGACCAGCTGACGACGAGTCGTCGTGTGACGCCCCTCGCCCGACTGGCTGACGTCACCCGTCTCGAGTCGCGCGTCACCCGCCAACCGGTTGATGAGCGTCGTCTTGCCGACTCCCGACGAACCGAGCAGGCAGTACGTCCTGCCGGGAAGCAGCAGCGCTCGAACTCGATCCAGGCCGGCGCCCGTCACATTGCTGAGGGCGACAATTTTCGCGTCGATTCCCGCGACATGGATCGACTCAATCAACCGTTCCAGCTCACCGCCGCTGACCAGGTCCGTCTTCGTCAGCAGCAACACGGGCTCGACCTGCCCTTCCCTGACCATGACCAGGTATCGCTCGAGCCTGCGGACGTTGAAATCAAAGTGGCAGGACTGGATGACGAACGCCACATCGATGTTCGCAGCGATCATCTGGAAATCGATGTCCCTGCCGGGGACTTTTCGTCGCAGGAACGACTTGCGCGGCAGCACGCCATGAATGCTTGCGTGAGACCGACCATCGAGGTAGCGAACGCAGACCCAATCGCCGACGCATGGCAGATCGGTTGACGACCCGGCCGCGAACTGGAGTCGGCCCGTCAACTCGGCGGGCACTTCGCCCTGCTCGTCGTGGACGAGGTACCGGGCCCGGTCGACCGCGGTGACTCTCGCAATGGAGAGCTCCGACCCGCACGGTTCGCGAGCCCGGTCGGCAAACCAGCGGTCCAGGCCAAGTTCGCTCAGCTCCATGGCCGCAATCTGTCAGAAGCCGATCGGGTTGCCAAATGTGCGGCGTCGGGCGAACCGGGTTCCAGTGAGCATGCCTATGCCCTCGATTCATGGAATGAGTTGGATCGAGGGCCGCCGCGGAACTACAGTCGTCGCGGACTGCCACGGAACAAGAAAGGAGCAAGCCATGTCGAGTGAAGCGAAGTGCCCGTTTGCCGCGATGCACGGTGCCCGCACTCATGCCGGCGCCCAGTCGAACAGTGACTGGTGGCCCAACCGGTTGAACCTCCAGATCCTGCACCAGCACTCTGCGAAGTCCAACCCCATGGGAGAGCAGTTCGACTACGCCGACGAGTTCAGGAAGCTCGACCTCGCTGCGCTGAAGAAGGACCTCTACGCGCTGATGACGGATTCGCAGGACTGGTGGCCTGCCGACTGGGGCCATTACGGTGGCTTGTTCATCCGCATGGCCTGGCACAGCGCGGGCACCTACCGGATCTCGGACGGACGCGGCGGCGGCGGCACCGGGAACCAGCGCTTCGCGCCGATCAACAGCTGGCCTGACAACGGCAACCTCGACAAGGCACGGCGGCTGCTGTGGCCGATCAAGCAGAAGTACGGCAACAGGATCTCCTGGGCCGACCTGATGATCCTGGCCGGCAACTGCGCGCTCGAATCGATGGGCTTCAAGACCTTCGGCTTCGGCGGCGGACGCGCCGACATCTGGGAGCCCGAAGAGGACATCTACTGGGGCAAGGAAACCACCTGGCTCGGCGACGAGCGCTACACCGGCGACCGCGAACTGGAGAACCCACTCGGCGCCGTGCAGATGGGCCTGATCTACGTGAACCCCGAAGGCCCGAATGGCAACCCGGACCCGGTCGCCTCAGGCCGCGATGTGCGCGAAACCTTTGCACGCATGGCGATGAACGACGAGGAGACTGTCGCGCTGGTGGCCGGTGGCCACACTTTCGGCAAGGCGCATGGCGCCGGTGATCCGGCGCTGGTGGGCCGCGAGCCCGAAGGCGCCCCCATCGAGGAGATGGGCCTCGGTTGGAAGAATGCGTTCGGCACCGGCAAGGGCGTGCACACCACCACGAGCGGCATCGAGGGCGCTTGGAAGCCGAACCCGACGCAGTGGGACATGGGTTACTTCGACATGCTGTTCGGCTACGAGTGGGAACTGACGAAGAGCCCCGCCGGAGCCCACCAGTGGGTGGCGAAGAACGTCCGGCCGGAACACATGATCCCGGACGCCCACGATCCGTCGAAGAAGCACCGGCCGATGATGACGACGGCCGACCTGTCGCTGCGCTTCGATCCGATCTACGAGAAGATCTCGCGCCGGTTCCACCAGAATCCGCAGGAGTTCGCCGACGCCTTCGCCCGCGCGTGGTTCAAGCTGACTCACCGCGACATGGGCCCGCGTGCCCGCTACCTCGGGCCGGAGGTGCCTGCCGAAGAGCTGATCTGGCAGGACCCGGTGCCGGCCGTGGACCACGAACTGGTGAGCGACCAGGACATCGTGGCGCTGAAGGCCAAGGTCCTCGCATCGGGCCTGTCGATCCCGCAGCTGGTGACCACGGCGTGGGCCTCGGCCGCGACGTTCCGCGGTTCGGACAAGCGCGGCGGTGCGAATGGAGCGCGCNTTCGCCTGGCGCCGCAGAAGGACTGGGAGGCGAACCAGCCGGCTGAGCTGGCCAAGGTCCTGGCGAAGCTCGAAGCCGTCCAGAAGGAGTTCAACGACGCACAGTCCGGCAAGAAGCGGATCTCGCTGGCGGACATGATCGTACTGGCGGGTTGCGCTGCGGTCGAAGCGGCCGCGAAGAAGGGGGGCCACGACATCAAGGTGCCCTTCTCGCCGGGGCGTACGGACGCCTCCCAGGCGCAGACCGACGTCGAGTCGTTCGCTCCGCTCGAGCCCATCGCGGATGGCTTCCGCAATTACCTCCGTGCAGGACTGAAGACGCCCGCCGAGGAGCTGCTCCTGGATCGCGCCCAGTTACTGACCCTGACCGCCCCCGAAATGACGGTGCTGGTCGGCGGCCTGCGTGCATTGAACGCCACCGTCGGGCAATCGAAGAACGGCGTCCTCACCGGCACACCGGGATCCCTGACGAACGACTTCTTCGTCAACCTGCTCGACATGGACATTGAGTGGCGACCTGCCGCAATGGCTGGGGTCTACGAAGGGCGTGATCGTGCTTCGGGCCAGGTCAAGTGGACGGGCACCCGGGTCGACCTCGTGTTCGGTTCGAATTCCGAGCTCCGAGCGCTGGCCGAGGTCTATGCCTGCGACGGCAACGAGCAGAAATTCGTGAAGGACTTCGTCGCGGCCTGGAACAAGGTCATGAACCTGGATCGCTTCGACCTGGCGTAGCCTGGGGAGCAAGCTCCATCCAGCGGCACTCGAGCACAGCCGTGGTCGGGCATCGGGCCATCCCCCGGCCCGCCGCGGACAGGTAGTGCTGCTCGCCGGGTTCCTGCGCGAGGTCAAACAATTAAGGCAACGTTGCCTGTCAGACGAGCTTCCAGTCGCCCTGGCGCAGCGCCGCCCGGAACGACTCGACGTCGTACACGACCTCGGTCCTCGGTGGTGCGGTCAGCCGAGTTGCGACTCTTCACCACGGTGCCCAGCGGTAGGGTGGCGGTTGCACTGCTGGTGTCGCTTCAGCCGGAGGCGCCCGTTGCTCCGCCAAAGGGAAAGGCGAGCCCGAAGCGGCCGGGGCTCGGCGGTTCCCGACGATCTTCGAGGACGACCGGTCGCGGTTCTTCTACAACCTGAATGGCGGGACCGATTCCTGTCGTCGAGGATCCCGGCGTCCGCGTCGATCGGTGAGCGCACTGCCCTGTACCTCGGGCCCCGACTGACCTCGGAAAACACCGTGCTCGTGCGCCAAGGCCTCCGCGTTGGCCTGGACGCGCGCGTCGGGCGCCCTCGTGGTCGGCCGGTTTGCCGGGACCCTCACGGTCCTCGTGGAAGTGCGCAACAAGCGCGCGTTGCTGGCATCGCGGCGGAGATGGCGATAATGTCGCGCGCTCGACCCATCCGCCATGGCCGACCCTTCCAAAGCCGTNTTTCTCAGCTACGCGTCGCAGGACGCCGAGGCCGCNCGTCGCATTCACGACGTGCTGCGCAGCGCCGGCGTCGAGGTGTGGTTCGACCAGAGCGAGTTGCGCGGTGGTGACGCCTGGGATGCCTCCATCCGGCGGCAGATCCGGGAGTGCGCGCTGTTCGTGCCGATCATCTCGGCGACCACGCAGAGCCGCACGGAGGGCTACTTCCGCCTCGAGNGGCGGCTCGCCGAGCAGCGTTCGCACCTGATGGCCAGGGGCCGGCCGTTCCTCGTGCCCGTCGTCATCGATGGGACCGCGCAGGCCGGCGCCCACGTGCCGGATGCCTTCCTCGAGGTGCAGTGGACGCCGCTGCCCGGCGGGCAGTGCGACGCGACCCTCGCGGCGCGCGTTCGACAACTGCTCGACGGCACGATCTCAGCCCCGGCTCGCGAGCCCACGACCCCTGCCGCCGCCCCGCCCACTTCCCGGTTCCCCGTGCGGCTGGCCTGGATCCTGGGCGGCGTGATCGTCGTGCTGATCGCGCTGGCGCCAATCGCCATCCGGTGGACTCGCGACTCGCCGTCCACGATCGCGGACGACTCAGTGCAGGCGACCCCCGGCTCCGCCGCGGAGCGTGTGGCCAAGGCACGCGNACTCCTCGACGACGATCCACTGCGCACCCGTCGCAACATCGAACTTGCGGAACAGTTCNCTCTCGAGGCGATCGCGAAGGATCCCACGAGCGCGGAGGCGTTCGCCGCGGCGGCCTGGGCCAACTACCTGTTCATCAAGCTCAATTACGAGGACACGCCCCAGCGGCGAGCAGACCTGCGGAGCTACGCGGAGAAGGCCAAGCTCCTCGACCCGGATTCCTTCAACGCCGAACTCGCGGCCTGCGGCCTGCTGACGGTGAANNGTGACTGGGACGAGGCGTACGGGCGCCTCGGCGCGCTGATCGAGCGCGAACCGGAGAATGTCACCGTCCTTCGCGAAGCATCCTGGGCATCCGTCCAGACCGCGCCGGACGCACTGTCGGCGTGGAGAGTACGTCGGAGCCGACCGGCTGCTGGATGGCGTGTTCGCCTCCGGCCAGCCCGCGCGCGAGAGCTACCTCATCCGCCTGCTCGTTCTTCTCTACGGCTGGGGCGATCTCGATGCCGCCCGCCAGTTCGCCGCCACGATCCCCTCCAAGCTGTTGCTAGAGGACGTGTTCATCTATCACGTGGCCACACTGTGGCTGCAGTCCGGGGACTACGAGAAGGCGCTCGAGACGCTCGACCACCTGCTGGAGGCGGAACCTGACCGCGGCAGCCTGCGCGAGCAGAAGGCCACGATTCTGGCGCTGCTCGGCGAGCGCGAGGCCGCTGCCNCCGAGTACGCGCTCGCCCGCGAGCTCAACGGGAACCCCGCCGCCGGCTCGATCGGGTGGGCGCTGAGCTTCGAGTATCACCAGGCGGCCGGCGATCGAGAGGGAACCATCCAGCGAATGGACCGCCTGCTGCAGCGCGACTATGGCCGTTGGCCCGCCATCTACAATTTCGTGCGCTACGACCCTCGTGTGCAGGCTATGCTGGAACGGGGCGCGCGCTGGCTGGTCGNGAAGCGAAGCGCGGCGGTCCCGGACTCGTCCCGCTAGTGCGGCCAGGTCGGGACGTCGAGGTACTTCGCGCAGGCGAGCAACGCGTCGTGACCGCGTGGCCCCTCCGCAGGAGATTGTCCAGAATGGCAACTTCTAGTCCCTGGNAAATCGGCACTTTCAGCGCTCGCCTCACGACAAAGCCCAAGGAAGCGTCCATGACACGAAATTCGGCCATCGCCTTGGTCCTCGCCTCCGCGCTCGCAGTGGCCGCCTGCGGCCAGAAGCCTGCGGATAACTCCGCCGGCGCCGCTGCGGGCTTGATCATCACCGGCGGACCCATCGTCACGATGGAAGGCGACCAGCCCACCACCGTCGAAGCGATCGTCGTGGACGACGGCTGGATCACTTTCGTCGGCAGCAAGTCGGAAGCACTCAAGCGGCAGGGCGAAGGCACGGTGCTCAAGGACCTCGCCGGCANGACGTTGATGCCCGGATTCATCGACGGTCATGCGCATGCCCAGCAGTTCGGCACGCAGGCCGTCGGCGCCAACCTGCTCGCCCCGCCGGACGGCACGGTCAATACGATCGACGACCTCGTGGACAGGTTGAAGACCTTCGCTGCCGGCCCGGACGTGCGCCTGACCGGCTGGATCTTCGGCATCGGCTACGACGACGCCCTTCTCGGTCGCCATCCGACGCGCGAAGATCTCGACAAGGTGTCGACCACCGTCCCGGTGATGGCGACGCACATCTCGGGCCATTTCGCGGCCGTCAACACCCTCGGCCTGAAGCTGATCGGTTACGACGCCAGCACGCCGAACCCCGAGGGCGGCGTCATCCGCCGCGAAGCCGACGGCAAGACCCCGAACGGGGTGCTCGAGGAACTCGCGGCGATGCCTTACATGGTGAAGTTTCTCGCACCGTCCACGCAGGAAGGCAGGGACGCGTTCCTGAAGCGCGGCCTCGAGATGGCGAAGAGCTACGGCTATACGACCACCAACGAAGGCCGCATGTTCGGTCCCATGCACGACCAGATGGCGGATGCCGCCAGGCGCGGCCTGGTCGACATCGATTTCATAGGCTGGATGGACTACTCGGGCCGGACAGCGCTCGATACGGGCTTCAGCACGACGTACTCGAACCACTATCGGCTCGGCGGCCTCAAGATCACGCTCGACGGTTCACCACAGGGCCGCACCGCCTGGCGCACCGTCGCCTANCTGATCCCGCCCGACGGCCAGGAGGCTGGCTACAAGGGTTATCCCGCCATTCCCGACACGAAGCAGGTCGAGGCCTATCTCGACGAGGCCTTTGCCAAGGGCTGGCCGGTCAAGGTCCACACGAACGGTGACGCCGCCATCGACCAGNTGTTCGAGGCGCTGAGGCCCGTGGTGGAAAAGCACGGCGTCAAGCCGGGACAGGTGATGCTCATCCACGGCCAGTTCATTCGGCCTGACCAGGTGCAAGCGCTCAAGTCGCTCGGCATCTTTCCGTCGATGTTCCCGATGCACACCTTCTACTGGGGCGACTGGTACAAGCAGATCGTGGGCCCGGAGCAGGCGGCGCGGATCTCCCCGATGCGCTCGATCCTGAACACAGGCCTGCACGCCACGAGCCACACCGACGCGCCGGTGGCGCTTCCCAACCTGATGCAGGTCGTGTGGGCCACGGTGAACCGCACGTCGCGCTCCGGGACGGTCATCGGCCCCGACGAGCGCGTCACGCCCTACGAGGCGATGAAGATGATCACGCTGTGGGGTGCCGAGCAGTTCGGCGAGCAGGCGACGAAGGGCTCCATCAAGGAGGGCAAGCTCGCCGACCTCGTCGTGCTTTCCGACAACCCGACCACCATGGACCCGGCGACGATCAACCNGGTCCAGGTGCTCGAGACGATCAAGGAGGGCAAGACGATCTGGGTCCGCGANTGACCCCGGGGAAGTGGCGGGGTGATAGGAATCGAACCCAGGTGACAACCGACATGGCCGGCCATCGATCCACAACTTGGCAGACCCGTCCCCGCCACGTGTGATCCGCTAGTCCGCCACCGTTGCCGATTCGACCATCAGGTCCAGGACAAAGACCGCGGCGTTCGGGTCGCCCTGCGCATCGCCGGGCTGGAAGCGCTTGACGCGCAGCACGTTGCGCGTACCAGCCTGGTGCGTGTAACCCTCGATGGTCCCGGAGAAAGCCTGGAACTCGCCGGGTGTCCCCACGCGCAAGCCCTTCTCGTCGAAGGTGATCTCGCGCACCTGCAGACACAGGCCATCGCCGCTCGGGGAGTGGTCGCAGGCCAGGCGCTGCGGGCCAACTTCGAAAAAGACGGTGGTCGCCGGACCGAATCGCGCCTCCGGTGTCAGCTGTCCGGTGAGCAGCAGCGTCTCGCCGGACGCGGCCAGCATGGCCAGCGTCGGCTCCGGCCCCGGCACCAGCACGAGTTCCACCGGCGCCGCCAGCAGGCCGGACAAGGCCTGGTCAGCGACCATCAGCGGCGGATCGCAGGCCATCTGGGTACTGGCCAGCTGGCTCAGCGTGAGCAGGCCGTCGGCGCCCAGCTGATAGCCGCCGCGCAGGCTGTTGCAGCCACCCTCGACCAGGAGCCGCGACCCGGCGAAACTGAAGACGAAGGGGCGGTCCGCCGAGGGGAACAGGTTACCCATGGGCTGGTTGTCAGCGCCCGTGGCACTGGACAGGGTCCAGCGGTGATCCTCGAGCATCTCGGCCTGGCCGGTTCG
>Ga0031656_10001011_pt1 | contig 10478 bp, 14 predicted proteins | sample FrelakmetDIP11DI_FD_55080 | JGI IMG/M metagenome (GOLD analysis project Ga0031656, IMG submission 55080) | Freshwater lake sediment microbial communities from the University of Notre Dame, USA, for methane emissions studies - DIP11 DI | ecosystem: Environmental > Aquatic > Freshwater > Lake >... | reverse complement strand
GGCACGCAACTACAGGGACGGAAATCACAAACCCGAAATCCTCTGTGCTCTGACCCCATTCTTTGCTCTGAAAGGCTTTCGCAGAGCAGATGAAACCCTTGCCCTCTTCGGAAAAGCTCGCCTTCCTTCTCTTGACACACAGATCCGCCTGCTTCGCAAGGATAAAACGGCACGGGGTCTTGCCGGATTTTTCTCCGCCCTGCTGTCGTTGGAGACAAGAGATCGCAAGAGAGCCATTTCCGAGTTGGTGATGGTTTCCGAGAACCTCTCTTCCTCTGATCCTGTTTTCAGATGGGTGATCAGGCTTCATCAATGTTTTTCCGATGACATGGGTATTTTTGCCCCTCTCCTTCTGAACCTGATCCATCTTGAGCCCGGCGAGGCGCTCTACATCGATTCCGGCGAGCTTCACTCCTACCTCGAAGGCGCCGGGGTGGAACTTATGGCCAACTCGGACAACGTGATCCGGGCAGGACTGACCGCAAAGCATAAGGACCTCCCTGAGCTCCTTAGAATCCTCCGCTTCAAGGAGAGTCCAGGAAAAATCATCAAGCCTCAAGCGCGAAACCAGGCGGAATGGGTGTACCCGACACCTGCAAAAGAGTTTCTCCTCTCCAGGGTCTCCCTTCAAAAAGGAGCGCCCCACCATGAGAGAGGCAGGAAATCTCTTGAAATGATGATCTGCACTCAGGGAAACGCCGAGATCACAGACGTGGCAACAACCGAGGTCCTTCCTGTTTCCCAAGGGTCTTCGTTCCTTGTTCCGGCCATGGTCAAGGAGATCGCGATGGAGGGGAATGCCACGTTTTACAAAGCCACCGTTCCGGCGTAAGAAGCCCCCTGATAGAGCCAGGAGCATGGAGCACAGATAGCGCTAAACAAGAAGGCCTGCTCTCAATAGCAATCGCATCGCCTGTTTCATTTCCCCTCACGGCTACGGCCATGCGGCAAGGGCTGCAGCCGTCATGGAAGCCTTTCATCTCCTTGACCCTGAAAAGGAATTCGAAGGCTTACCAAATCAATGTGACGGCCGTCGTGATCGACAGAAGGCTAAAGACCCCTGCGGTAACCCAGGTGAGGATATTGGAAAATCGGCTATTGACATGCTCGCCCATCACGGAAGGATCGTTGATCAAGCGGATCATAAGAGGATGATCGGCAGGACCACCCCGTTGAGGACCTGGGAGAAATACATGATCGGGATCAACGGCACGTTCGGTATCATGACCAACCCGGCGCCCAGGACGATCATCAGAGAGTAAAGGATGTAAAACTGGGGGGCCTCCTCGAACTTGCAGTCCACCGAAGATTCCCATCCAAAGGCCTCGCACACGGTGTAGGCCGTGGACAGCGGTAAGATCGAAGCCGCAAAGAGAGACGCATTCAACAAGCCCAGGGCAAAGAGGTCTGCGGCGTATTTCCCTGCGAGGGGAACCAGGGCAAGGGCGGCTTCTTTGGCGCTTTCAATATGGATACCGTGGGCGTGAATAGTGATNGCGCAGACAAGGATGATGAAGAAAGCGATTAGGGAAACGGTCACCGAGCCGACGATCACGTCCCATCGAATGATCCGGTAGTCCTTTGCGGTGAGACCCTTGTCGACAACGGCCGCCTGAAGGTAAAACTGCATCCAAGGTGCAATGGTTGTTCCCACAAGGCCGATCACCATGGTCAATGCTGCGGTTGAAAAATCAGGCCGGGGAGTAAGGATTTCGCGAGAAACAGCGCCCCAGTCGGGTTTGGCAAGGAAACCGGAAACGATGTAGGCCACGTAAAAGACGCAGGCCCCAAGGAATACCTTCTCCACCGTCTTGTAAGACCCTTTGAGCACGAGGAACCAGACCAGGAAAGCGGCCAGCGGCGCCGAATAATATCGGGGAACGCTGAATAGCTCGAGTGATGCCACGACTCCAGCAAACTCGGCCACTGTGTTGGCCAGGTTCGTCAGGACGATGCAGATCATGAGATAGAAGGTGACGGCAGCTCCGAATTGCTCCCGGATCAGGGCGGCCAGGCCTTTACCCGAAACCACGCCCATGCGCGCGCTCATCTCCTGAATCAGGATGAGCGCGCCGGTGATCGGCAACATAATCCAGAGGAGCCTGAGACCGAATTCAGAGCCTGCCAGGGAATACGTGGTAATGCCGCCTGCGTCATTGTCCACGTTCGAAGTGATGATACCAGGACCAATCACTGCGAGGATCAGGGCCAGGCGCCGCCAATAGCCTTGACGCGACATGGGCGTTTTCTGGGGTTCTGTGCGATGTGAAGTGGCTGGGGATCGAAGGTTCATCTACAGACGATTTCTCCTCGAAGGCTGTAAGATTGCCTTCGGACGGCTCTATGAACCTGTCAGCGCAGGTGGGGCGCCACCGCCTCAAGCAAGCTCTTGAAACGGATGACCCCGTGGATCCGGCCTTCTTTATCCACCACCGGCAAGGCTCTCAACCCATACTTGACAAAAAGGTCCGCGATATCCCTCTGTTTGTCGTCAAGAGCAGCGGAAACCACTCTCTTGACCATGATGGACTCGAGCGGTGCCTGGGGATCGCTGGTCAGCAACTCGCGGAGATTGACAGCGCCCACGAGCTGGCCTTGCTGGTCCTCCACGTAGATATAGTAGATGACATCGAAGTCGCTCGCTTCACGCCGCAAAANCTCAAGAGCTTGGTTTACAGTCGCGTGCGGGGGCTGAGAGAAAAAACTGGTGGTCATCATACCGCCGGCCGTTTGCTCGTCATGACTGAGGAGGCATCGGACATCCTGTGCCGCCTCTGGTTCCATTTCCTCAAGGAGTGTTTGGGCGTGGGGCTCTTCCAATTCCTGTAGAAGATCCGTGGCCTCACTTGGAGACATCTGCTCGAGCACGTCCGAGGCCTTTTCGGCCGGCATGTGCTGGATCAGCTGGACCTGGACCTTGGGATCAGCCTCCTCCAGGACCTCGGCAGCCACCTCGATGTCAAGAGCCCGGAAAACCCGATCCCGTTCCGGCTGGTCAAGATCTTCAATGATGTCGGCGAGGTCTGCGGGATGGAGGCGGGCCAGCCTCGTCTGGGAGAACTTCAGCCGCAGAATATCGTGCGAGCCCACCGGCTGAACCAGGCGCCAGGCGATAAAGTTATCCGGCAGGGTGTAACCGAACAGCCACTGAATCAACGCGGCCGTCACACGGAGAAGGCCCAACCGGCGCAGAAGACCTCTCGTGCCCACGTCCACCCTGGACAGGACAAGGTGTCCGTTTCGCTGACGCAACTGAAGATCGTTGACCCTGACGACTTTGGCCCCGCCTGTGTCCACGATCTGCTTGTCCAGCAACCCCTTACGAAGCAGGATTTCCCCAGGNGACGTGGCCACGGCCGAAAGAGAGTCAAGAGCTCCTGATCGAACTTTGACCTCGTCCGGCAGCACCTCCTCGACCCAGGTCCAGGCCAACTGCTGCCGGCTCTTACGAGGACCGGAAAGGATAAGACCCGTGATGGGCGGATCATGCTCGCGCAGGTCAGCCACCAGATCGAACAATCGCCCTAGAGAATGACCCTGAGGATCGACGACTCGATGGCCCAGGAAATCGCAGAAATGCCACACTGGCTCATTATGGTTTAGAGATTCTTTCATCTTCTTTCCGTGTCGCTCTAACCCTATTATGCTACTGCCAAAAACAGAGGAAAGCAAGAACACACCCACAGCGATGCATTTATTTTGGTATCCCCATTCCCGTCTGGAGCGCTCAACTTCCTGAATCGGCTACCCCACCCATAAAGCGTCACCAAGATCCACCCTTCGCCAACCCCCGCCGCTGAAGCTATGGCGGTCAAGAGGCTANGGTGGATACCCTTTTCGCATTCATCCCCGCCCTTCCGGACGGGGCTTTCTGCGAAGGCGGGTAAACCTTTCCTCAAGAAGATGCGTCAAATAGGTTTAGAAAGGAGGGAAAAGGAATCACGGCCTTTCGAGGGTTGCGCGAAGCCGGTGCGGAATTCTTGCTGGATGCTTCGAAGTTGCCGAGCAGGGATTTGTAGGGTAGAATAACGACCTGTTTTGGATGTGGCGGCAAGCGACTCTAATGCGGTGAGCATGACGTGTGAACCCTCAAAGTGGTCCAAGCATCGGTCTTGAGAATGACGTATCGCCTTCACGGGTGAAAGATGAAGATCTTGTAGTCCGGGCTCGGGCGCACGATCCATGGGCCATCGAAGAACTCGTCCATCGTTATCAGCAAAAAGCCTATGCGATCGCCTATCACTTCTCCGATGGGAATGTGCAGGACGCTGAAGATTTGACCCAGGAGGCGTTTCTTCGAGCTTTTCAGAAACTGGAGACCTTTCGCGGCGATTCATCCTTCTACACATGGTTTTATCGCATTCTGGTGAATGTCTGTCTGGATGGGAGGAGACGCCGAAAAAGATGGAGGCAGGTCTTTTTGCCATGGCAACACGATTCCACAGACAAAGGACTTTCCCCTGAAGAAAGGCCGGATCCGGAAGCCCATGAGCGCTCTTTGAAAGCGATAAGCGAGAAACAACTGTCGAGGGATATTCGGAAGTCCCTGAGCTCTTTGCCCGAAAAACAGCGTCTGGCTTTTCAGCTCAAGGCCTTTCACGGCATGAGCATTCAAGAGATTGCCCGCACGATGGGAACGGCTGAAGGCACCGTCAAAAGCCATCTCTTCAGAGCCACTCATTTTCTTCGGGAGAAATTCAAAGATTGGGAGGAGGTCTGAACATGAAAGCTTGCCCCGATCGCTATGACACGATTCTTCTGGCCGCTTACGGAGAGCTGGATCCGGAGCAGCGCCGGGATTGGGAACAGCATAGGACTGCCTGCACCGGGTGCAGTGACGAGTATCAGGCCGTGCTCCGCCTCCTTGAACGAATCAAAGAGTCGATGCCTGTTCCGGAGCTTTCAGAAAAAAGAGCAAGCTCTATCCTTTGGTCCGTAAAACGGGAATTGAGAAAGGAACGGGAAAAACCGTCATGGTGGAAGGAATGGCTTGTGCGGCCGGGCCGCCTTGTGCCTGCACTGGCAACGGCTTGCATCGTCCTGATCACCTTTGGATGGTTTGGGATGAACCTGATCCAGAGTCCTGACACGGATCAAGACTCCATGGGTCCAAGCGTCGAAAACCAGGCGGTTGTGAAGGACCTTGAACTCATAAAGGACATCGACTTCCTGGAAGACCTGGACACCCTTCAGGAGCTGGTGACCGTGTTGGATCGCAACGAATCGATCTGAAAGGCATCTTTGGCATTTAGGAGAGGCATGATGAAAAAGAAGGCTCTTAGGACACTTTGCAGCCAAGGGATTTCGATCATCGTGCTTATTGCGGGAGTCGTTCTGACTTTTCCGGACCTCTCGTGGGGCAAACCGGACGGTACTTATTCACCCTATCCCATTCAGGTTTACCGCAATCCAAGCCCGTCCCTAGGCATCGACGTGAGCCGGAGGCAACAAGCACCACCTCAGATGGATGAGGATACACAACGAAACTGGAAAACGTATCAAGGATTGTCTCCGGACGACAAAGCCGGTCTAAGGGACAAGTCTCAGAGGTGGCAATCCTTGCCCCCCGATCAGCAGAATGAGATGCGTCGGAGAATGGAAAGGTACAGGGAACTCCCTCCCCAGGATCAGGAGCGCTATCAACAACGCTACCAGCAGTGGCAGTCCCTGCCCCCGGAGGATCGGAACAGAATCCGCGATCGACTGAAGAACTGGGACAGCCTATCCCCTCAAGAACAAGAAGACGTCCTCCAAAGATTTCAAAAACGCTGAGACCTTGCCCGAATTCCAACTCCTCCTGCACCCTCTCAAAAATCAAGCAGGCTCTTCGCCTCTTTGATGGTCCGGCTCTTGATCGTGTGGGTATATATCATCGTTGTCCTCACGTCGCTTTGGCCCAAGAACACCTGTATGGTCCTGATATCGTAGTTCGCTTGCAGGAGATGGGTTGCAAAGCTGTTGCGGAAAGTGTGCGCCGAAACTCGCTTCAGAATGAGATTGAAACGCGCGGGCACCTCAGCCGGAATATTGATCAAGTGATATTATCCTCCTTGCTGTATTGTATCCGAGAAGTGATGTTATCCAGCCAGGAGAGGAGATGCTGGTGGGCTATCGTTGTCAATGTTCTGTTGCATTTTTTCACAACGGCCAGTAGTATCCTAAGATCATCTAATAACTTGTTAGGGCAATGAAACTAGGTACGTATGAAGATTGAATCCACAGATCAGGACATAAGAAAGCTGCTGTCATCGGGGTACTATCGGATCCCGCGATTCCAGCGGCCGTATTCTTGGCTACTAGAACACATTCAGGAGTTCTGGGATGACATCGTCCGCGACAACCCCTCGGACTACTTCATTGGATCAATGGTCGTCTTCAAAGAGGGAAATCAACGTTACGGGGTTGTGGATGGCCAACAACGATTGACAACCATTACTATTCTTCTAGCAGTGTTGAGGAACACTCTCGACAAACTTGGGTTCACCGATCTGGCCAGCGGGATCCATGGCCTAATCGAAAGGCGCAATATTGATAATAAGGAGGAGTTCGTGCTCTCAACGGAGTCCTCCTATCCATTCTTTCAGGACCATATCCTGAAACGCGGCGAGCCCGAACTTGCCGTTATCCCAATGCGGGAGGAAGAGAATCTACAACATGCATTTGATCAACTAAGGAGTCTGGTCGGTAGTGCTGTCGACGGAGTCAATAGCGACAAAGGCCTGACCGCTGAAAAGAGGAAAGACGCCCTCAAGCGAAGGCTTACGGAGATTCGCGATGCGTTGCTTGACCTGAAGGTTATCTTCGTCAAGATGGACAATGAGGATGATGCGTACATCATTTTCGAGACTCTCAACACGCGGGGCAAGGACCTCAGCTTGACGGACCTCGTCAAGAACCATGTAACAAAGCATCTGAAAACAAAGAGCGTTTCAGTGGACCAGACAAAGGTCAAATGGACACGCGTACTTGAGACAATTGAAGGATCATCCTGCGATCTTTCGACTGATAAATTCATTCACCATTTCTGGCTCTCAAGGTATGACTACCTTCCTGCGAAAGGCCTGTTCAAAGAGTTAAAGCGCAAGATTGGGAAGACAGAGGCCAAGAAGTTCCTCGAGGACCTCGTGGCAGATGCCGCTCTGTATCGCGGCATTCACGAAGTCCCATATGGGAAGTGGAGCAAGCAAGAGCGACGTATCGCGGAGGGGCTCCAAGCCTTGCAGTTGTTCCGCGTAGCTCAACAGGCACCTTGTGTTCTCTCTCTTGTTCGCGCCTACAGAGGCAAGAAGATCAAAAGCAAACACATTGAGGATGCAATTGCTGCGATCGAGAAGTTCCACTTCCTTTTTACGGCCGTAACATTCCAACGGTCGTCTGGTGGCATCTCGGAAATGTACGCATCTCTTGGCCGCCGAAAATCGCTGCAGCAGAAGACTGGACGGCAAACGACATCAAGGCCAGAACACTGGATATGGCTATCGAAGCTTACGAAAAGGTCTGGAAGATATAAGGCCCCAACCAGCGCATGCAGCGCGACGTTAGGCCGAACAAAATTGTTATAATTTAGGAAGGCTATATGGAATTTGAATGGTATCCAAAAAAGGCAGAGACAAACAAACGAAAGCACGGAGTTACCTTTCAGGAAGGGACAACCGTTTTTGGGGATCCCTTGGCCATAACCTATGCAGATCCTGATCATTCTGAGGATGAAGAGCGACACATCACTTTTGGACTGTCGACGCAAAAACGGCTGCTTGTTGTCTCACATGCGCATCGTGTAAGTAAGACAAGGATTATCAGTGCGCGTCCTATGACCCGCAAGGAAAGGAAAATCTATGAACAAGGCTAAATCAGATGAACTGCGTCCGGAGTATCACCGTGAGGAGCTTGGCCCGGGTGTTCGCGGTAAATATTTTGAATCATACCGAAAGGGAACGAATTTGGTTCTTCTTAGCCCTGATGTGGCCAAAGCATTTCCTACCGAAGATGCTGTAAATGATGCTCTACGTTCCCTTATAAAAATTGCACAAAAATCTACTGGCCTAACAAGACCCTCAACCGGACGCGCAAAAAAACTGCGCGCCGGTTAGCTTTTACGTATGTGCCGGGCATGGCACAGGACTTGTGGGATGGAAAGTCCCCAAGCCAGGTGAGTTTATCCTGAGCGAAGTCGAAGGACGGAGCCGACTTGTGAGGCCGAAGCTTATACGAAGGCTCAAGGCTAGTCGAAGATTCCGATTATCGGGTGTGGTGTGGGAGGAGGGGGGTCGAGAGGTCCCCCCCTATCCCGATTAGCCCGCTGAGAAGCACGGGCGTGTGGCTGAAAGAGTCCCCGGCTGCTGCGGTTGGATCTGCGCGGCGGGAATCACCCGCGGTGCCCGGATGATGGGAGTGGAGTAAACTCAATAATGGACCAAGCAACCCACAACAAGGTCGTCTCTTTCATCTGGGGCATCGCCGACGATGTCCTGCGAGACCTCTTCAAGCGCGGCAAGGCCAAGGCCGACCAGCTGCGCGGCCTGTTCGAGGCGACCGTGGGCGGCAAACCCGCCATTGTCGAGTATGAGCCCGACTCCGACCTGCGCGACACCGAGCAGGTGCCGCTCCTGGAAGACGGCGGTATCGAAGCCTTCATCCGCCGTGAGGTGCTTCCCTACACGCCCGATGCGTGGATCAAGGAGGAGGCCACCAAGGTCGGCTACGAGGTGAGCTTCACGCGGCATTTCTACAAGCCGCTGCCGCTGCGCACGCTCGAGGAGATCAGCGCCGACATCCTCGCCATCGAGCAGGAGGCCGAGGGGCTGCTGGATGATTTGCTGAAAGGAGGGCCGGCATGAAGACGAAAAAGGCCCCTCCGAAGCGCAACCTTGCGATGACGAAGGCCACGCCGGTGCTGGTAGTCGAACAATCGTTCACTGAAATTGCGGGCCTGATCGCGCAGGCTCGCCAGCGCGCGGTTCAGGCGGTCAACACCGCTCTGATTGATCTGTACTGGCAGATTGGCGAAGCGATCAGCCGCAAGATTGAGGCCGATGGCTGGGGCAAGGGCACGGTGGGGGAACTTGCGCTCTACATCCAGCGGCAACAGCCCGGTATCCGGGGCTTCTCACCCCAGAATCTCTGGCGGATGCGCCAGTTCTCTCACCACTGGTGAGAGAATTGCCCTGGACCCACAATCTCATCATCCTGACGCAATCCAAGCGACCGGAAGAACGGGAGTTTTACCTGCGCAGGGCCATCCAGGAGCGCTGGGGCAAGCGGGGAACTGGAACGGCAGTTCCGTCAGGCCCTTTTCGAGCGTACCGTCCTGCATCCGCCAAAAGTCTCACCAGCGGTGAGACACATTCACGGTGACGCGATCGGCAGTGTCCTCAAGGACGCCTATTTCGTTGAATTTCTTGATCTGCCGACGGCCCACACCGAAGGCGACCTACATCGCGGTCTGCTGGCNCGGCTCAAAGAGTTTCTCGTCGAACTTGGGCGCGACTTTTGTTTCGTCGGCTCTGAGTACCCCGTGCAAGTCGGCGGGCGAGACTTCGCTCTTGATCTGCTGTTTTTTCATCGGGGGCTCAACTGAGTTCGACCCGCATGCGGTGAAGGCTAAGGGGAATCAAGATCTCCTGCTGTGGCTGACGATGGGCCTCCAACCGAATATCGGCTTTGAGGTCCACATTCGGGCCCCGGGGTCGGACCAAGGCAAGTAGTTGCATCCAATCAGGAAGAGCTTTAGAATGGGGCTATTTTAGCCCTTAGAACGATGTTTTTGGCCGCGAAAATGCTCCTCTAAGAATGACTTCTTATGCCGAGAGCAAGCAGGCATTACATACCGGGCTATGTCTGGCACATTACGAAAAACATAACGTGAATGCCCCGCTATTCATAGCGGGGATGAAACGTTATCCTTTAAAAGGGAAGGATAATGGCATAATCTATACGCATGGCTATTAGACGAGCAAGTCATGCTGTATACGACACTCGATATCATATCGTGTGGGCTCCCAAGTATCGCAAGTGGATATTGAGGGGAGATCTTAGGGATTTTGTTGAGCAATGCTTCAGAGAGATCGCAATGAACCATGATTTTGAGATAGAGGAGATGGAGATTGCGGAGGATCATGTTCATATATTCTTGGGCTTTGCGCCGAAATATTCGATATCGGATGTTGTGAAGAGTCTGAAGGGGGCCTCTGCACGATCTGTATTCATGAAGTATCCTGAAGTGAAGAGGGAATTGTGGGGAGGGGAATTCTGGGAAGATGGATATTTTGCCCGCACAGTGGGGGACAAAGTGACGAAAGATATTATCAAGAAATATATCAAGTATCATAAGGATCACGAAAAAACTCCCCAACAATTGGAACTATTCTAAAGCCCCGCTTTTTAAAGCGGGGTTCTTTACTCATCGGTGTCATAAGAAGCAATGCCTTCTCAGGTTTGGCAGAGACCGGCGCCGATGGCTCCAATGGGTTTTCGAAGCC
>Ga0031656_10001010_pt1 | contig 10479 bp, 7 predicted proteins | sample FrelakmetDIP11DI_FD_55080 | JGI IMG/M metagenome (GOLD analysis project Ga0031656, IMG submission 55080) | Freshwater lake sediment microbial communities from the University of Notre Dame, USA, for methane emissions studies - DIP11 DI | ecosystem: Environmental > Aquatic > Freshwater > Lake >... | reverse complement strand
TCGATGGCCTTGTGATTAGGACCAGCGAAAAAGCCTGCGGGATATAGAAAGTCAGTCTTTAGTGTTGTTACCTCAATAAACCGGTAGCATTACTTCTGAAGTTGAGATTCCCTCAATAAGCATTCTATCAGCAGGTTACTCCTGTGAATAAAAATATAAGCCTCAAAATACCCAATAAATTATCAAAACAGCAATTTCACCAACGAAAATAGCAATATTTCTATTGCATTGTACTAAAACATCCGTAATCTATGAATAGGAGTGAAATGTGGGGTAGTGGGCAAACCTTCCCCGAAGAAGACTTTCCTGTCTTTCTATCACTCTCTGCTGACTACCCAAATGTTGCAACTGTGTGATGAATCACTGAAAAGTATATTGCTATTGAAGAAAATAAAGAATCAAAATTTATTTGATAATCATATTTATTACCTGATGATATTTTGGTTTTATAAATCATGAAAAAGTACTTGAGTAAAAAGGTGGTAGCCGCAGTAACTTCGATCATTCTTGTCATATTTCTTGCAACAATAAATACGTATGCCTCTCAGCAGGAGTTAGATCTTTTTGATCGAGGGTATGAATTTTATTTATCATACCAGCCTGAAAAGGCTGTAGAAACCTTTCAAATATTTCTTAACGAATTTCCGGACAGCTCAGTTAAAGACGCTGCTCTGTTCTGGCTCGGGAGGTCATTCGTGAAGTTAAGTTTATTTGAGGAAGCAAAAAGGGTTTTTGATGAACTTAAACAACAAATTCCTGATAGCCCTTTCATGGCATACGTGGATAAAGAATTGGAGATGATGAACACTGCAGGTACAGAGAATAAAACCATGACCGGTATAACGAAGGTTGATTCAGAGATTCAAGTGCCCAGGAAAGATACAGTAGAGGCAGAGAGAACCCTATTAGAGGCTACAGAAGAAAGAGATAAACTAAGATTACAGTTAGAAGAAGAGAAGAAGAAGAATAAAGAATTGAAGGTGAAGGCTGACAGATTTGACATTGAGTTAAAGGATCTTTTTGAAAAATTGAAAGCACTACAGAAGAATTGGGAAGATGACCAGAGCAGTCTCACGATCTCGCAAGACGGGATTGGAGATATTGATTCAGGAGTTCAGAAAACAAGGAATGAGGAGGCGAGGGGAGAAATTGGGGAAAGAGCTACACAAGAAGAGGTGCAGCGTATTGAAGAAAAGCAGGAAAATCAAATGACTCCCCCTGAAGATGCTAAACCAGATACTCAAAAAGAACAGTTCGTTACCAAAAAGCAAATCCTGCACACCCTTGAACTTATTGCCAATGAAGAAACCTGGATTTTTGTGACCATCGATGAAAAGGAATCAAAGGAGAGATTGTTGAAGCCGGGTACACGTGCAAAATGGACTGCANGAAGTGGGTTTTCCCTGAAAATTGGNAATGCTGGTGGGATTAAATTACTATTTGATGGCAAAGAAATTGGGCCTCTTGGGGAAAAAGGAAAGGTCGTAAAGCTGAGACTTCCCTCTGTCAAAATTTTATCCAGCAATAGAGAAGCATCAGGCTTGAATTAAAGCGAAGAATAACGGCCGACATGAAACCCTGCAACGTATCATCCCCTCAGTTCATGTTTTTAATTTTTACAAAGTGTCATTTTTTTATTGACTTGCATTTGAACGTTGCAGCTAACCAAAAATATCCTCTGCGTCTGTTTGATGAAGATATTTGCATTATTTGAGCAGCATCAGGACTATTGAATTGTGATAGACGTATCTATTGGCACAGCAAATATTAACTACATTATTGACTTAGCTCTCATCTGTAGTTAATTGGATATCTGTTTAAACCCTTGTTGTACTACAATACCTTTTCCGATTGTATATCCTGACACCAGGAAGTCAGTTGTATGCGTGATTGCAAACCTGCCATGTCTGTTGAGAACGAGCACTCCTGCCTGGCCGCCCAATGCTAAAATTCTTTGGAGTGAGGATANAGATGCCTTTTGGGGAGAGAGGCTTTTCATGTTCATGCATATTTCCTTGGCCAGAACGAGCCTGATAATAAACTCTCCTGTTCCCGTGCATGAAACAGCGCCAATAGAGTTGTCCGCATAAATACCTGACCCAATGATCGGTGTATCACCAACCCGACCAGGAAGCATTGCGGGTACTCCTCCTGTTGAAGAACCTGCTGCGAGATTTCCATATCTATCAAGTGCAACAGCACCCACAGTCGAAAAATACCGCTTATATAATTTTGTAAATTCTTTTTCACTTCTCTTGATCATTTCCAATTTATTGATAGCCTTTTTGTCGGGTTGAGGCAGGGGTGCAAGCTTATGTGCATCTGCAATGCTTTTTGCTCCTTTATGGGTGAGGATTACATGGGGAAGATCCATAATGATTCTTGCTGTCATGACAGGGTTCCGTATACCCTCAAGACTGATGACCGATCCGGCGTTGAGATATTTTCCTTCCATGAGCGAAGCATCCAGTCTTCTGACTCCGTCGAATTGAAGATTCGCGCCCGATCCTGCATTAAAGATTCCTGAATCTTCGAGAACTTGTATTGATTCGGTGACTGCCTCAAGGGATGAACCGCCACGCTGCAATATATGAAAACCGGAAGCGAGTGATTCCGTTAGTTTTTTCAGAAGCCTTGTTCCCGGTCTTCGGAATCCTGCACCTCCATGAACAAGCAATATCATTAGTTCTCTCCCGCATTATTATAGGTGATAAAAGTGCAGACATTGTCCGAAAAATTAATTAACTCGATCATTTGATTAAAGTATCTTTCATCGTTTTCTCAATAAAAATATTCTCTCAATTATCAGGGAAAGGTACACTAAGGTATTGAAAACTAATTTTTCTCACATCATCTGCACTTTTCGAATAGCCAATATAATTTATAAATATGATTGCAGATATTGTATTTGAGCGGATTTGAATACTGTCGAAGACAGAATTCACCTCGGAGGTCGGTACGACCGAGAATGAGCGAAAATACTGTATCTGCAATCATACATAACACGAATGAATATATGTATAGAGATTCTATATCTCTACCAGCAGCGGGATGTGCGTAAAAAGGAGATAACCTTTTGTCTGCAAAGCAAATAACTTTTCCGCTGCTATTTTGTATATGTCCATCTGAAACCTGTAGTGATCAATAAGCTCCGGGAGTTCCCTCTCTGCCACAGGGAAGGTCTTGTAATCATAGATGTAAGCTGTCAAATCCCTGATAATGATCCTGTCGATTCTGCCTCTGAATACATTCCGCTCCTTCTCGAGAATAAAGGGCAGCTCGGAAAAAGAATGTTTTTGCGGAAGGATGATATCTTGCAGATATCCTGACATTGCAAGTTTTACGAAGTCTTCTTGAATGATATGGTTAAGGCGCGCGATACGTTTTTCATGAGGGATTTCAATTCTCAGGTGGAACGAAGACCTGCTCTCCAAGTTTTCATGCGGGATGATCGCCTTCGAGAGTTCTTCGAAAAGGATGTGAAACACTCTGCCGAGCAATACCCAGTCATCTCCATGCCTGACTCTGATATTCCGATCTTCCGTAACATCACGCCATCTCGTGGAAGGCTCATATGCAAGAGGATCAGTATAGTGCAGCCCTGAAAAGAACCGTTCGTCTGTCCCTGTTTCCCTTGAAGGAGGTGATGGGCGATAAAGGTTGTCAATGTCCGATTCCCTCAGTATGCTGAGTGATGGAAGGTACTCCTGGTTATCAGTAAGGTATTTCAATCTGCCAGCATGGTACTTTCCTTTTTTCGGTGCAGCAAGCATGCAGAGGAAATCCCTTGCCCTTGTTACCGCTACATAAAAAAGCCTTTTTTCCTCCTCAAGCTCCTTATCCTTTCTCCTCCTGAAATGCAGGATGTCCTTTCTCCTGAGAGAATCATCCTCATATGCCAGAGAGATACGCTCTCCCTCCTCATCAATCACGACAGAACTGCTTCTTGGCAGATTATCCTCATCAAGGGCAGGAAGGAATATNAGAGGAAACTGCAGTCCCTTTGCTGCATGAATTGTCATAATCTGGACCGCATTCATGCCCTCGGTATTCACATGNGCCTTTGACTCTTCCCGCGNTTTTGATTGTATAAGTTTCTCCCTGATTTCAAGACCGGAANACCCCTGAGACTCATACTCTTCGATGAGCGCTATAAATTTCTTTACATTTGCATGCCTCTGACGTTCTCCAAAATACTGCCATCCCCCTGTTTCTGACAGGGCATCTTCAAGAATCACAGCAAAGGGTATTGTTCTGGATTTTTCAAGCCAGTTCGATATGATACGGAACGCCCCGGAAATCCTCTTGTTCTTCACCATACTAAGCTTTCCAAAAAGCGGGGCATTGCCTTTATCTGCAACCCTCATAAACATTCCGTAGCCGATACCAAATAACGGAGACCGCAACAGGCAGAAAAGACTGTGGTCATCATATGGATCAACAAGAAAGAAAAGCAGCTCTCTCAGGAACGCCACCTCAGGTTCATCATAAAACCCGATACCTTTCACCACAATGAACGGTATCCCATGACGTCGAAGCGCCTCCTCATATATGGTAAGGTGGGTACGTTTCCGCAGGAGGATTGCCATATCACCATACGTGCATTTCCTCCTGATTTCTCCATCCCATATTTCGTGAACAGTATTCAGTGAGCATATTCTGCGGGCAAGAACCGAGGCTTCGTGTTCACGGTTTTTCCTGATGCTCTCTTCACCTTCAAGCAGAATAAGTTCGACCTGTCCGGTTCCTTTTCGTATTGCTTCAAAAGGAGTATAGCTGGTGCGCCATCGTTCAAACAGACCTGACGTCATGAGGCGCGTGAAAAGGCTGTTGACAAAGTCTACGATCTCCGGAAGACTCCGGTAGTTTTCCTTAATCGCCTCGAAGTGGAATTCTTCTGCAAGCCATTCAGAGAATTTTTCCTTTGCTTCCTGAAATATTTCGACATTTGCTCCCCTGAAGAGATATATTGACTGTTTTTCATCCCCGACAAGGAAGATGGTTGGTATTTTCCCTCTGTCTCTCTTTGCGCCGAGACCAGAACGCCACTCCTCCGTCAGTTTATCGATGATCTTCCATTGCAGAGAACTTGTGTCCTGAAATTCATCGACCAGGATATGGTCTGTATGCTCGTCAAAGGAGTACAGAAAAGTCTGCCATTCAGGGTTCTTTATCAGTGCCTCATATGCGAGCAATTCGATGTCATTGAAATCGATAAGATGCCTTTCCCGTTTCTTATCGGTATACCGCCTGAGACATCGGGCATACAATTTTAGAATTCTTTTTTCTTCGCCTTCAGCAGGATGATCATCTTTGATCATGATCTCCGGATGAGGTCTTTTGCTGTGGAGTTCATTGATTATCCTGAAAATACTGTTCCAGCCCTTTACCCCTCTGGTGACAATCATGGAAAAGAAGAGATCAGGCTTTTCTTTTTCATCCATAAGGCTTTCATAAACGGATTCGGTCCACAGAGTGGATGCATTGAATTCATCCATAACCTTGAGAGAGGGATCAAGGCCAAGCTCCATTGAAAAACGTTTCATCAGTTTAAGACAGAATGAGTGGATTGTTGAAATACGCATGAAGGGCATCTTCTCCCGAATCTGTATGAAAAGCGCAGGATGCTCGGCTTCGAGTATCGTGAGAATCCTTTCCTTCATTTCTGCAGCAGCCTTTTCGGTGAATGTTATCGCAAGGATATGTTCTATCTGAGAGCCGCTCAGTAACAGGCTGACATAACGGCGTGCAAGTTTTTCCGTTTTACCGGAACCAGCCGGGGCTGAGATGATCACACTCTTTGTTATATCGAGATACTTTTCCATATCTGCTGTTATCTCATCACTGCTTTCTGTATATAGGGACAATAAGGCCTTTCCGGGCAATTCCTGCATATCTGCTCGATCAAAGGAAGCGCTGGGAATTCTCCTTTCCTCATCTTTATAACCGTTTCTTCGAGAAACCGGACTGCAGCTTCTCGGTAATCCTCCAATGTGCGGCCATTCTTTCTGTCATTTCTGTTCGGGATCCACGACAGGGAAAGATCCCGTAATGAATATATTCCTACACGCTCGACAAGAACACCTGCTAAATTCATTAACGCAGTATAGAGAAATAACTGAAGGTTCACTCCCTGTGTCAGCACCTGTGAACCACTGAACTGGGTCGCACCGGTCTTGTAATCTATAAGCTCCACAACAGGGGTTCCGAATGATGATGCGTGATAGTTGAGTGATATATTTTTGTCTCCACTTGTGTCTTGTAACTCTTCGCTCATAATTTTTTTGTCTATCCGGTCGATCTTCCCTTTCAGGGTGATCCCCTTTGAGACCTCGCCTTTGACGGGAACTTCAGCCCTCATGAACGTATACCCTTCATCCACTATTTTTCGCTCGAGTTCATAGATAACGGGAAGGATTGACATGAATGTATCCTTGATGACTTTTTCCCAGTAGTCTTCAAGAGGCCTTCGGGACAGGAGTGCATCTATTCTTTTACCGGCATTCAGAACAAGGGTAGGTAAATCTGCAAATGGCTCTGACAGCAGTTCCTGCATAATTTCATGTGCGATGGTCCCCAGGACTAATGCCTCCATTTCAAACTTTCTGATTTCCAGCGGTTTTAAAGAAAGGACTTTTTCAATAAAGAACTTTCTCGGACATGTTCTGTATGCGTCAATATCAGTGACACGAATGGAAGATTTCTCACCAAACATTTTTTGAATCAATCTCTTGTCGATCGCGCTTACATCTGATATGAATGAAGAAAGCAGTGCCCTGCCTTTTCTCATAAGCTCTTCTTCTCTTGAAAATATCCCGTGTACCGGCTTCGATATTTCTTGATTCCATGATAAAAATGAGGAGGGGAGAAACAATCTGTCTCCTTCCATAACTGAATAACTGAGGAAGTAATTCTTTGCAGACGACAGCGCCCTCCTGAACAGAAATCTCTGGAGATGAAGATATTTCTCGATATTAACAAGGCCAAGCTCTTTCCTGACAATGTCCGGCAAGAGAAGGTCGATATCGGGTTTAGACGGCAAAGCCCCGTCTCTCAGTCCGCCGAAGTACAGATGTTCAGGTTCGAGGCCTGCTAAATCCAGGAAACTCATGACACGGACACCAGGATTCTCTGTCTCCATAGAGGTCGCATTCAGGCAGTGTTTCAGTGCTTCTGTGAACATTTGGATATCTGTTGGGGAAGCATCGGAAAAGCCGTCTGCAAGGGAAAGATCGTTCAGTATCTCAATGACTTGATTCCTGTTGTTGATATACTGATTTCCGATATCGGTGAAATCAAAATCATTCAGGAGATTCATTACAGCATCGCTGAAATCACTGAAAGACGCGTTATTGCGTATGGATTCAAGGTGCGATAGTTTTTTGAAGACCCACGCAAGATCTTTTTCAATTGCCTGGGATTCCTTTCCGCTGATGAGTTCTCCATAAGAATACTTCTCCTTTGACTTCATAAGGTTCAACCATGCGTTTTTTCCCTTTGTGAGGCCTGAGGCAATACAGATCGAAGGGATATATTCCTTGAAGGAAGAGGGGAGGGCTTTAAAATAGGGGGAGATGAGGAATTGAGAAAACTGAAGTCTCGGGTAATCGTTCGATACTGAATCGAGCAGCGCCAGGAGGTCGAGAAAAGGTTTTTTCTTAGCAAAAGGTTTCTCAGATGTAATGGTGAAAGGAATTCCGTATTTCCTGAAAACTCGTGACAGCATATCTGAATACGCGTGAAGCTCAGGAAAAACAACGATGATTTTATCCAAATCAGGTGCGGTCCCTGCTATAAATTGATTCTTTATACTTCTCGCAATCCCCTCGATCTCTTCTTCCTCCCCCCGATAAGAATGGTGGGCAAGATGCATGTGAGGTTTTTCATAATCCAGATACACGGGATTACATGTAAAGTTATTATTTAGGAAAATGTTAAATCTATCTGTAATATAATGATAATCAGTGGAATAAGGAATGGAGATAAAGGTATCAGGTGTGTTCTCAATCAATGTTTTGATGATCGCTTCTTCTATTCCGGTTAATTCGTAGAAACCGTCAATGATAAGGCAATCATACCTCATCGTGTGTTCCCGTATAATGCAAGGACACAGTTCCATAACATCATTCTCATCAACAGCAATGCACTTCTTCAGCATCGACTGATATTGGCCCATGATGTTGGCAGCTTCCATAGCCCTAAATGAAACCTCCTCAGGTATTCCGAAGCGATCAAAAATCGACCGGAGTTCGCTGGCGATTGTTTCCAGGGTCTTTCCCGGATGATACCGTTTTATCTCATTTATGAAGTCGGCAATCAGGCATGAATACCCAAGGGTTCTGTCAGACAGTTTTGACAGGATGACCGGTGTCAGCGACTGTGGTATGATGTTTTTGTTTTCATACAGTTGGAAAAGCCTCTTTGAAAGCTGTTTTATGGTCATCATTTCAGGTGGAATGTAACAATCACCTGTAACCGTATGGAATATTCGCTGTGCATCCCGTATTTTCCATTGAGTCGGGTTTAGATAAAGGATTTTCGAATAGTCCGGACCCGTTATTTTTCTTACAGCTTTTTTAAAGAGTTCTTCAGTTGAACCCTTATAGGCAAATGCGGTATAAAAGACGTTGATCGGCATACAATAATGAGTTATTTATTATACCATCATCGTCATCATCCGGCAGATTGACAGGCAATACTTTAGTGCAAAGCGTTTACCATTCAGATATCACTTGCTCTTTTGAAGAAAATTATATTAAATAATACATATATTTTTTGTGATAAGCCTGCAATTTTAAATCGTTAAGGAGCGTGTATGATTATCGGAAAACCTCTTTTTACTACCCGACAGATACAGGCAAAGGTTAGGGAACTTGCTCAAATTATCTCAAAAGATTATGCGGGAAAAGAGGTTCTTGCGGTCGGAATACTAAAAGGGTCATTCATGTTTTTCTCCGACATTGTTCGTGAAATCGAGGTTCCTCTTACCATCGACTTTATTCTCGCTTCAAGTTATGTGAAGTCTGAAACATCGGGTGAAGTGAAGATTCATTATGATATCCGTGAAGACATTTCGGATAAGCATGTGCTTCTGATAGACGATATTGTTGATACCGGAATTACCCTCAATCAGATCCGGGAAAGAATTCTTACCCGTTTTCCCCTCAGCCTGAAGATATGTACATTCCTGGACAAGAAAGAGAGAAGGGAAGTTGATATTCCGTTGGATTATGTCGGGTATGTTATTCCCAACCAGTTTGTTGTCGGTTACGGACTTGATTACGACAATAAATACAGGAACCTGCCNTATATATCNATTTTTAGGAAAAAANCCTGATTACTGAAGATGTTTGAATTAATGATCGAAACGTATTTCTCTGCNGCGCACCAGCTGAGAGGGTATAAAGGGCACTGTGAAAAACTNCACGGGCATAACTGGAAAGTGCAGGTGTATGTTCTCGCAGAGAAGCTGAATGAAATCGATNTNGCGATAGATTTCCATGAACTGAAACGGCTTACTGAAGAGGTTTTGGTACCTCTTGATCATGGGTTTTTGAACGATATCTTTCCTTTTACCGAAAAAAATCCTTCATCAGAAAATATTGCCAAATGGATATATGATTCAGTGAAAAAGAAACTGAACGATACCAGCGTAAGTCTTTCCGGCGTAACCGTATGGGAATCCGAGGCCGCTTCCGCAACATATTTTGAAGAATGAGACATACTGATCAATGAATGATATGACGATACGAATAGCTATAGGTTGCCACAGTTATCTTCTCGGTGAGGGAATAAAGAAACTCTTCAGGGAAGAGGACGGAATAGATGTCATCGGTATTTTCGATGAAGGGATTGATATAAAAGAGATATTAAAACTCACCCCTGATATTATTCTTGCAGACTTCAAGATATTCCGATCCTTTCCCGATGAATTTCCGGATGGCAACCCTACAAAGATTTTACTGATCAGTGACAGGTCATGGCTTTCGGAATCCGAGAGGCAGATCCCCGAGTTGCTGACAAGGGGAGTTTACGGCATCCTTGCACCTGATGCTGATTCTCATATCCTCAGAAAAGCTGTTAAACTGGTCTATGCAGGAGAATTGTGGCTGGACCGTAAACTGATCAAAGATGTTCTCTATAACATGACGCATGTGGACCGGAAGATTGACCTGACCAGGAAAGAAAAAGAGATCGTATCGCTCATATGCCATGGTTACAGAAACAAGGAAATAGCGCAAAAGCTTAGTATCGCCGAGCAGACGGTGAAATCCCACTGTAACCGGATATTCAAGAAGGTCGGCGTTTCAGACAGACTTCAGCTTGCACTTTATACCCATAAGATATGGCCGGGCCATATTTAAAGTATTAAAACAAAAGTCCTCTATCCCTGCAAACTTATGATCATAAATTTACAGCCTTATGGGTGATTGCAAAATATTCATGTTTAGTGTAATAGTGTATGTGTAAATAATTCAT
>Ga0031656_10001009_pt1 | contig 10489 bp, 6 predicted proteins | sample FrelakmetDIP11DI_FD_55080 | JGI IMG/M metagenome (GOLD analysis project Ga0031656, IMG submission 55080) | Freshwater lake sediment microbial communities from the University of Notre Dame, USA, for methane emissions studies - DIP11 DI | ecosystem: Environmental > Aquatic > Freshwater > Lake >... | reverse complement strand
CACCAACAGGATCCCGATCATGACCCCGAGGATGATCTCGATCAGCGCGATCTGTGAGATGTCGATTGCAGGCACTCCAACCGTCCCGCTCAGGACTTCGCCTCGCGACGCTGCCACAATATCACTAACGGTGCGGACACGCGTCTCATGTCATTTCACCAATCACGCTTTCGGGCATGAACCGTCGATCAGCTCTGCCCTTCAACAACAGGTCGGAACAAGGGCGCCCACCATAGTCGCCACCCCTGCCAAGAAACGCTACACAGCAATCGACAGCCAGTACAGCACGGAAAGTGTAAGTGTGATTGGCGGGCAGCCACCGTCACCCTGACTCGGGAACTTCAGCACAGCAGCGTCTTGGTCGAGCGACCGTGTGAGGCAACTGCCTCAAGCGGATGGGAGACGCGGCTGCCCACGGTCTGGAACCGCAGCACCATGCTCTGTAGGCTCCTGGTGGCAGTAGACATAGGCGGCCAACGCCGTCCAGGTGCTCGCCGAATCGGTTATCATCTAAATGTATGAGGCAATTGCCCAAACCTTCGTTCCTTCTGGGCGTTGGTTTGGTTTACGTCGTTGCGGCCGTCCTCCTTACACCCAGGATTTCAGAGCACCTTCGCGTTCGGTTTGCGCTCACGTCGGAAGCGGCATTTGTTATCTTCGCTATTCCGTTTGTGGTCATTCCTGTGTGCGCATTGATCGCATGGACGACTATCTTGCACAGGCGGGGGAATCTTTGATTGGCGCTAGTAGACGCAAGGTTGTACTCTCAACGCGTCGCCCGCGTCGTTTGCCCATATTGCAGATTGTTAGAGGTCCGGCATTCAGGAGCGCGCCTGTAAGACCTCATAGGTGCTCGTAGAGGCGTTGGCGATGCAAGACCTGAAGGACTTCCCAGAAGACGGAGAGCGGGCGCAACTTCCACAGGAAGGTGAAGACAACCAGCGCAGCACGGCGAGCCGGCCAGCGCCAAGAACATTGTCAAGGGATGAGATTGGGCGTTTTCACGAGGAATTGCGCCTAAGGAACCCAGTCTTCCTCTGGGCGATGTTCATTTTCAATCCGGTTTACGTCGGGTGGACCGTATTCGACTACCTCCTCGTCCCCGATCGCTGGCTGTTCTTTCTCCAGTTGCGGTTGGCGGCAGCACTGCTTACATCTGCTATTGCGATCTGGGTTTCCCGCCCAAGGCACAGAAGGTACACGTGGGAAGCTGTTTGGGTTCTGGCGGTTGTTTATTGCACCTGTATTGCAGCGATGTTGCCTTATGCGGGTGGCGCAAATCTGTCCAGATATGTGATGGGGTATATATTCGTAATTATCACTGCTGGTCTGATTCCATTTTGGCCACCGCGCTGGCCTGCGTCGGCCATATTAGTCTCTGTCGGATTGACGGCTGTGTATTTTCTCGCTCATTGGAATGAGCAGAAGAACCCAGTTGGCGATGTGGTTAGTGGTTTCTTCGTGATTGTGACTGCTTCGACGTTGAGCGTAGCGGCCGCGGTTTTCAAATACAACTTAATGAGACGCGATTATGGCGCGAGGTTGGAGATTGCGGACGTAGCGAATCGAGAGACGGAAGCGAGGAAGAACCTCTTTGCGGCATCCGGTGAGCTTCAGCTGGCGCTGGACAAGCTGGAGGAATTAGATCGGCTGAAGAGCAAGTTCTTCGCAAACATCTCTCATGAACTTCGGACGCCGTTGACGTTGATTCTGGCCCCGGTCGACCAGCTGGAGGCGGTGGTGCGGTCGGAGGAGGGCCGACAGCAGCTACGAGTGATTAGGCGAAACGCCGAGAGGCTTCTGGGTTTGATTAACGATCTCCTCGATCTGTCGAGACTGGATGCGGGGGGGCTGCGCCTGAACATCTCACAGATGGACATACGGTCGGTTGCTTCTGCCGTGATTGAGAACGCGGCGCCCGCGGCGAAGAACAAGGGAATCGAGTTCACCATGCGGGCAGAGCCGTTGAGCCAGCAGATCTGGGCTGACGCGCACCGGCTGGAGATTGTACTGACCAACTTGGTGAGCAACGCCATCAAGTTCACCCCGGAAGGCGGGCGAATCGAAGTATCTGTGTGGGACGACGAGCGCGGGGTCAATGTTGCTGTCGACGACAACGGGCTGGGGATCCCGGCAGAGGATCTGCCGAGAGTGTTTGACAGGTTCTTTCAAGTGGCACCCGGGGATCGCCGCCGGGAAGGTGGCGTTGGAATTGGGCTAGCGTTGGCGAGGGAACTCGTCGAGTTGCATGGGGGTTCGGTGTCGGCCGATTCCACCCCAGGCGTCTCGACGACGTTCCGTGTCTTCATTCCCTTTGGTACCGAGCATATACGCCCTGAGGTGGTTGAGCGACGGCAGCAGTTTGAAGTGAGCCCCGGGTTAGCAAGGCGTGCGGATGACCAGCGAGAGGTGCTGAGAGTGGAGGAGCACGGGCTCCCGTTCTCTCCAGCGGAAGAGGCCTCACCAGATCTCGTGGACGCAAGTCTTGGGCGAAGATGGCGGATTCTGCTCGTTGATGATCACGCCGACGTCCGAGACTTCATCGCTAATCTCCTGCGCCCTGAGTTCGAGTTGACGGTTGCGGTGGACGGACTGGACGCCTGGAATCGGATCTCGTTGGATCCTCCTGACCTGGTTGTGTCGGATGTCATGATGCCGGAGATGGACGGTACAGAGCTTTGCCGTGCGATTAAAGGCAGCGATCGGCTCAGGAACATCCCCGTCATCCTCCTTACTGCAAAGGTTGGATCTGAGGCAACACTGGAAGCATACGCATACGGTGCAGATGACTTCGTAGCCAAACCGTTTCACTCGCAGGTCTTGATGGCTCGGATCAAGGCACAGCTCAAGCTCCGTGCGTTGGCAATTCAGCTTGCCCAGCGAGAGAAGATGGCCGTCGTGGGCACCTTGGCGGCAGGTATTCTGCACGAGGTTCGGAATCCGATTAACGCTATACGAAACGCATCGAGACTTCTTTCAGTGGGGGAGGTAGACCAGACCGTGGCAACTCAATTGCTGGACGTGATCTCTGAGGGAGCCCAGCGAATTGAGGGTATTGCGGCTGCGCTGGATTCACATGCTCGACCCGCCGACGCCGGTGGGTCTGCCCCTTCAGATGTAAGAGAGGGGATCGATGCAACGTTCCGGTTGCTCGCACATCGGATGGCGGAGGTAAGCCTTCATCGAGACTACCAGACGGATCGGCTAGCAGACGTTCCTTCAGGCCCGATCAACCAGGTATTCATGAATCTGGCTGACAACGCCGTACGAATCGGAGCAAAGAACATCTGGGTGCGAGTAGCGGAACGGGGTGAATTCGTCCGCGTAGAGTTTGCCGACGACGGGCCAGGTGTGCCTACTCAGTACGGGTCGAGGATCTATGACCCGTTCTTCACAGGGCGTAAGGATGGATCAGGAACTGGCCTTGGGTTGTACCTTTCTCGGCAGATCGTGGAGTCGCACAGAGGATCGATCTGGCATGAGGTGAGGTCGGGGGGGGGCGCGGTGTTTGTCATCGAAGTGCCGGCACTGGCCAAAGGCGCGCCCGAATCCCCGGTTGACGAAACACGGTCAACCTGATTCAGTTGTACACGGCGGCGCAGATCGCCGCCGGCACGCTACGGAAATTGCGACGCACTTATGCGCCGCTGCCATGGGGGTACCGCAACTAAGATGAAACAGCATCCAGGTGATCGGTACTTGGGACCTAGTGCTGACGCAATACGCGAGCACTACGATCGTGGCACAGGATTCTATGAACTCTGGCTCGACCAGAGCCTGACCTATTCTTGCGCGCTCTGGGGCGGTGCAGCTTCTCTGGAAGCCGCCCAAACGCAGAAGAATGATTTTCACATTGAGAGCGCAGAGGCAGCAGGGTCGGCTCGAGTGTTGGACGTTGGATGTGGTTGGGGTTCGATGCTCGAACGTCTTGTCACGCGCCACGGCGTCGCCAACGCGGTCGGGCTGACATTAAGCAGGGACCAGGCCCTCTTCGTAGCTCGTAAGGAGATTCCTGGAGTCGAGGTGCGCATCGAGAATTGGGCTGATCATTCGGCCGAAGTGCTATACGACGCCATAATTTGTGTAGGCATGCTGGAGCATTGCGCTCACATCGAATTGGAAGGCGATGCGAAGATCGCAGCGTATCGGAGGTTCTTCGTCAGATGTCACTCACTGCTTCGTGGCGGCCGCTGCCTCTCTATGCAGACCATCTGCTTTGGAACACTTCGAAAACTCGACTCGTTCATCCGCGATCGAATATGGCCAGAAAGCAACCTGCCGTGTCTACACGAAATCGTGATGGCGTCTGATGGGCTGTTCGAGATCGAGAAGTTGAAGGCAGACCGATTGGATTACGCAAGAACATGCGATGCTTGGGCCGGCAACCTCGAACGACAACGCGAGAAAGCGTTGGAGGTTGCCGGCGACGTTGTGGTTTCAGACTATCTACGCTTCTTGAAGATGTCAGTGAAGGCCTTTGAGACCGGAGCGTTGAGTCTGTACCGTGTGAAGATGCGGCGCCTTGGGCCGTGAATCCGGGCATGCCGTAGGGAGACGTTGATGGCGAAGCCGTACGAGAGTCTGATGGGGGTGGTAGCACGATCCGTCTTCTACCGCCCCGAGCGACAGCGAGTCCGCGAGCTGTTGTCTCGCGATGCGCACCCGCAGCTTTCGATCAATGGTCGGGAGTTCCCGCTATTTGACATTTCGATGAACGGCCTGTCGTTCATCGCACCCGATGAATCGGCGCGCTGGGACGTGGGCGACGAAGTCGAACTGTCGCTCGTGCTGCACGGCGAGAATATTTATCAAGGTCCGGCGCGTATAGCGCGAACGGAGATTGGCCCGCGTGGTGCACACATCGGAGTTGGGCTCAGTACCGGCTTCTTGGACCTTCCAGAAATCTCTCGCAGGGACGATGAAAAGAGGTTAGAGCGGGAGCTCCGTGAGGGTCCCCAGGCAATCGCGAAGTTGATCCCCGCGGCGTACCGCGAGCAGATGATGCGGGCAGCGCACTTCTTGTCGCACTACAAGAAAGTGCTTGGGCGGCAGGAGCAGCGATATCGGGACGCTGGTCGGGGTGACCAAACGAGCACCAACCTGGCCGAGCGAGCGTACGCGGCGCTCTGCGAACCCTGGTGGAATATCAATGTGGACGCATCGAGGGCTGCGGTTGAGTGTCTCGCGAGCCGGGAGGTCATGGTCGCCGCCAAGGAGTACACCGAGGCTCTCGTGACGCCGTTGGTCATGGATTCGGCAATTGGCTACCGCGCGTACACGAAGCCGCTTGGGTACGCTGGTGACTATCACGTGATGTTGTCGTTTTACGCGAACGCGTTTGAAGGGGAGTCCGCTCTGGGCAAGGTCATCCACAAGTTCTATGTGGATCGCCACCCTATGGGGCGCGGAGTTCGCACTCGCAAGGACCTGATTGTTGACCTCATGCAGAAGGAGCACGAGCGATTCCTCTTGACGAATCCCGTTGAAAGTGAATTCCGGGTCGTGAGCCTGGGATGTGGACCCGCCCGCGAGGTCTCCGACTTCATATCCAGGAATCGGACTTGGGGTGGGATCATTGCCTGGACCCTCATTGATCAAGAAGAGGAAGCCCTCAGCGTTGCGTATCGGGAGAGCAGGCGAGAAATAGGCGTATGGAAGTCGAACGCTCGCTTGAATCTCCTGAATCTGTCGTTTGTTCAACTTCTAAGCGAGGGTGTCCCACTTCAGGATCCAGGATCGCAGAATCTCATTTTCAGCGCGGGTTTCTTCGACTACCTGCGAGATGGCAGAGCGCAGACTCTTCTTAGAGGGCTGTATGACCTCCTTGCCCCCGGTGGATTGCTGGCCGTGGGCAACGCGGTAGCCCCCAACGAGTTCTTCTGGAATATGGAGTTCCTCGTTGATTGGACCCTGTTCTATCGCACCCGCAACGAAATGCTGGGCCTAGCAGCCCTCCTTCCCGAGTCCGCCGAGAGCGAGGTCGTGTTGGAGTCTTCGGGCGGATACCACTTCCTGCTAATTAGGAAGCACTGAGGGGCTAGTCCGGCATTCGTAGCTCGCGTCATCCTGTTAAGATCAAGACATGATGGGAACCGTCCTGTACGTGGACGATGACACCGCCAACCTGGTGGTGCTGAGGGCGACGTGCCAGGGCGAGTTCGACGTCATCACGGCGGCGAGCGGTCCGGAGGGGCTGGAGATTCTCAAGGAGCGGGAGGTGGAGGTCCTGCTCGTCGACCAGCGGATGCCTGGGATGAGCGGCGTCGAGGTCTTCGAGATCGCGCAGGAGCTGTACCCGGACACCATCCGGATCCTGATCACCGCCTACTCGGACTTGTCCGAAGCGATCAGCGCCATCAACCGCGGCAGGATCCGCCGCTACATCCGCAAGCCGTGGGAGCCCGACGAGCTCAAGGCGGTGCTGCGCGACGGCATCGAGACCTACCAGATCCGCCGCAAGGTGAACATGCTCGAGACGCGCCTGATCGAGACCGAGCGCACTTATGCGCTGGGCGTGGTGGCGGCCAGCGTCGCTCANGAGCTCCGCAACCCGCTGGCCGCGATGGTGATGGGGGTCGATCTCGCGCAGCTCAGGCTNGACCAGCTGATGGGCGAGATGCATCCTGGAACCGGCGTTCTTCCGAGCCACGTCGACACCGTCCGCAAGGTCCGCCACCAGATGGACGAGATCGCCGCGGCCACCGACCAGGTCACGGAGATCACCAAGGGGATGGAGCTGGGGCACCGCCGCAGCGACGAGGACGTGCAGGCGGATCTGAAGGAGATCGTCGAGCTGACTCTCACCTTCGTGCGGGCCGCGCTGCTCAAGTGCGCCCTGCTCGAGGTCGACCTGCAGCCGAGCCCGCTCGTGAAGGGCTCGCCGAACAAGCTCGGCCAGGTGATGACCAACCTCCTCGTCAATGCGATGCAGGCCATGCCGGACCGCGGCCGCTCCGAGAATCGGATCAAGGTTTCCCTTGCCCCGGATCAGACCGAAGGGTGGGTGAGGCTGGCGGTCGAGGACAACGGTGAGGGCATTCCGGACGACGTCCGCGAGCACATCTTCGATCCGTTTTTCACCACCAAGACCCAGGGCGGCACCGGGCTCGGCCTCGCGATCTCCAAGCGGATTGTCGAGGAGGTCGGCGGCCACATCGACTTCGAGAGCCGCCCCGGCAAGGGGACCACCTTCACCGTCCTCCTCCCCGCCGCCCGGACGTAGAGGACGGGGCCGAACCGCACCAGCGGCAGCAGCCGGCACCTACCTTCAACTTCAGCTCGCAGGCCGAAATACCTGCTGAGCTGGGGTGTTATGTTTGCGACAGCGTCGCGTTGGAGGATCCATGATCGCGCTGCACATCGAGCCGCCGACCGGCGAGGCCTTCGTCAAGCGCCTCGATGGCGGCACGCACGTCATCGGGCGCTCTGACCAGGCCGACCTGGTGATACCGGACCGGTCGCTGTCCCGGCAGCACGCCCGGCTGATCTACGAGAACGGCGCCTGGACGATCGAGGACCTCGGCTCGCGAAATGGGACGCTGGTCAACCGGCAGCGCATCGATCAGCCGACGCCGCTGCGGTCGGGCGACGTCGTGGCGCTGGGCTCGAGCATGTTCACCGTGCGGCACGGCGGCGCGGCTGTGCCGGCTGCCGGAGGCGCCGGTCGCAGCTTCGGTGACCACACGATGTTCAAATCGGCGGCGACGCTGCTCGAGGAGTCGAGCGCGGTGCATCTGCCGGCTGGGGCTCCCGGCGACGATCGCATCAGGTCGTACGCAGAGCGGCTGCGCACCCTCAACGAGGTGCACGAGGCGCTCGGCCGCACAGTCGCCATCGACGACCTGTTGGATCTGATTCTTGACCGCGCGTTCGTCGCGCTCCGTCCCGAGGAGGGGGCGATCTTCCTCAAGCGCGCCGACGGCGAGTACGACTGCGCCGCGAGCAGGTCGAACAGGGGGACATCGCATCGCTGCCTGTACTCCACCAACCTGATCCGAGAGGTCGCGGAGAAGGGCCTCGCGGCTCTGGTGTTCGACGCCGAGCTGGACGACCGTTTCAACAAGGCGATGAGCATCCTCAGCGCCGGAGTCCGGAGCATGGTCGCGGCGCCCCTGCTCGACCCGGACGGACCGCTCGGGATGATGGTCCTCGGGTCCTCCTTCACCGTCCGGCGCTTCAACGAAGAGGACATGCAGCTGCTGACCTCGCTCGCCTCGGTCGCTGCCATGAGAATCCGCAACCTGCGCCTCACCGACGAGGCCGCCGAGCGCAAGCGGCTCGAGCGGGAGGTGAAGATCGCGCGCGAGGTCCAGATGGCGCTGCTTCCCGAGCGGCTGCCGGACGTCCCGGGTTGGGAGCTCCACGGCGGCAACTCGCCCTCCCGCGGCGTGTCTGGCGACCTGTTCAAGGTGGTCGAGCAGACGCCCGGTTGCGACTACGCGGTGTTCTTGGCGGACGTGTCTGGCAAGGGGATCGGGGCCGCGCTGCTGACCGCCTCGCTCGAGGCCCTCGTCGCGGCCCAGATCGAGCTGGGCACTCCGCCGGATCAGGCCTGCGGGCTGGTGTCGCGGCTGCTCTATGCGCGCACGCCGCCCGAAAAGTACGCGACCGGCTTCCTCGGCGTGCTCGATGCCAAATCGGGAGCCCTCCGCTACGCCAGCGCCGGCCACAACCCCGGCCTGCTGGTTCACGGCGACGGGACCACCGAGTGGCTGCAGCCGACCGGGATGCCGCTCGGACTGATGCCCGCGGGGGGTTACACGGCGGTCGAGATCACACTCACGGGCGGCGACACCCTCGTCCTCTACACCGACGGCATCACCGAAGCGAACAACCCCGAGGACGAAGAGTTCGGAGAGCAGCGGCTCGAGGCGGTGTGCGTCGCCAACCGCCAGCTCCCACCGCGCGAGCTCGCCGCCGCTCTCGACCGCGAGCTCGAGGCGTTCGTCGAGGGAGTGCCATATGCCGACGACCGTACGATGGTCATCCTCCGCAAGCTGGGTTGACGACGACGATGATCCATCTTGACCGCTGATACATGATGAGCTTCTTAGCAGGGAAGTGCATTTCCGAGCAAGCGCTCCAATGCTAGTTTTCTTGTCAGGGCGGACGGGGACGCTGCACTACGCCGGGTCCGTCTGACCAAGTTCATCTTCCGTACGATTGTCGACTATGCCTGATCGAACTCATTGAGATTGTCGTCCGATGGCTGCATCCAGTCGTGGTTGAACCACGGTCCGGTCCTTGCCGCTCGCCTTAGCTCTGTAAAGTGCAGCGTCGGCGGCTTTCATTACTGTCCGAAGCGTGTCGCGGGACGAAGCCACCTCAGTGATTCCGATGCTGACGGAGACGCGCGGACTGCAGTCAAGATCGGGCGATTCGGCCGACTGTCGAATCTGTCTTCGGATTTCACACGCGACGGCTCCGGCACCCACCGCGGTAACTCCTGGCAGCAGTACCAAGAACTCATCACCGCCGTAGCGAAACGCTGATCCCTGGCCACCGATGGTTTCTCGAATCGACCTAGCCACTTTCACTAGAACGTTGTCTCCGGTGTCATGACCGAACCGGTCGTTAATCTCCTTGAAGTTGTCGACGTCGATGAGCATCAAAGCTGAATTCCCTCCGACTTCCCGACACAGTTCTGCTGCGAATCGAAAGGAGTCCTTCAGTCGTCGACGGTTAAATAGCCCCGTCATCTCGTCACGACAACTTATTTCTTGCAGTCGATCTGCCATGGTCTGCAAGTCACGGCGCTCACTTTCGATGATCATGAGCTGCTCAAAGTTCTTCCTCCTCGACCGTTCTATTGTGTAACAGGCGAAGACGCCTCCATACGTAGTAGAAACGACAAAGAAGGTGTTGTTGATGATCGCATCGCTTGGGCTTTCAAGAACGCAAGTTGCGAGGATCTCATATAGAACGACCAATGTGAAACCGGATGCGATCGCGTGTGTCAGGCGAAGCTGTAGGAGTGTGTAGTTAAAGAAGAGCACCATAATCAGTCCGGCGTAGTAGTAGTCAGCCGCCGGTGGATTGATTATTGCGATCATGGAGATGATGCAAAGCCCGACGCAAACCACACATACAATGACAACAATGTGATAGCGTGAAGCACAAGTCTGAACGAACGACAACAAGAACCCAACAATGATTGTGGGTACAAGAATGCCAAAACGGATGAGAGAGAGAGTCCTGACGGCGTATCCAACGACCAAGTGATCCAGAAGACTGAACGCAGCGCCGAGGGCCGCGGCCGACAACATGCCGACGCGAGCGTAGGGTATCCACAGATGCCAGTAGCGGTTGCGATAAGCCCGTTCAACCGATTTGTCGGGGAACGTGAGGCGCCAGGCAGTGGGAAGTCGCATGCTCCGGTTGACCTGCAGCGCAAAATGCATGATATCAGAAGAGACCCCCATTTGTCCCTTGCAGGGGCGGTTGGCTTCGGTCGCCGTGAAGCCGGGCAGAACCATATTGACGCACACTA
>Ga0031656_10001008_pt1 | contig 10490 bp, 7 predicted proteins | sample FrelakmetDIP11DI_FD_55080 | JGI IMG/M metagenome (GOLD analysis project Ga0031656, IMG submission 55080) | Freshwater lake sediment microbial communities from the University of Notre Dame, USA, for methane emissions studies - DIP11 DI | ecosystem: Environmental > Aquatic > Freshwater > Lake >... | reverse complement strand
TGGATCCGGCGTGGTTTCGAGCCCAACTGCTCGACAGTCCGTTTGCGGCTGACTGGTTTAACCTGCCCGCCCTGGAAAATCTCCTGGAGGAACACCTGTCCCGCAAACAGGATCACTCCATCCGCATCAACAACATCGTGGCTTTTCTGGCCTGGCGGGAAACGGGTGGACTATGAGCATAATAGGCGGCCCACACAGTGCGGCTGACCGGCTGCGGCGCCATGCAGCGCTCACCCATTTAACGAAGCGCACTGCTCTGGCACACTGAGCGCACCCTTATGAAACCTGATCCGCTGACCACTCTGCTCCACCGCCATGCCGTCCAGCATGGGCCGGTCATGCTCATGTACCACGCCATTACGCCCGGTAAGGATGTCCCGGCCTGGCCATGGGCCGTCTCCATGCAGCAGTTCTGCGCGCAACTCGACTTTCTGGCCGCTGAAGGCTATGCCACCCCGACCATGGGTGAGCTCGCCACCGCGCCCAATAATTGGGCAGGGCGCACCGCCGTCATCACCTTCGACGATGGCTATGTCGACAATCTCGCCGCATGCGATGCACTGCAAAGTCGCGCCATGCGCGCCAGCTGGTTTATCGTTTCCGGTTCGGTCGGCCAATCCCCTCAATGGCTTGCGGATGGGCGCCCGCCGGGGCGGCTGCTGAGCGCAACCGAGTTGCACGCGATGCGGGCAAGCGGCATGGAGATTGGCTCGCACACCGTCAACCATGTGCGTCTGACCGAAGCGGAAGACGCGCAACTGCGGCAGGAACTGCGCGACTCACGGGCCACGCTGGAAGACATGCTGGGCCATGCGGTCAACAGCTTCGCCTACCCCTATGGCGCATGGGACGCGCGTTGCGCCGATGCCGTGCGGGAGGCCGGCTACAGCGCCGCCTGCACCACCCGCACCGGCTGGGCGCTGCGCGATCACAACCCCTATACCCTGCGTCGGCTGAGCGTATACAACACCGACACGGTCAGCACCCTGGCCAGAAAACTCGCCTATGCCGCGAACGATGTCGCCTGGCGCAGCCTCGTCCGTCAACACCTCTCAGGCCGCCTGTTTCCCCGCTCATGAAACCCGTCTCCGTCGTCATCCCCTGCTATAACAGCNGCNCCTATCTCGCCGAAGCGATCGACTCGGTCCTCGCGCAAACCTGTCCCGCCAAGGAAATCATCGTCGTTGACGATGGTTCCACCGACGACTCTGCGGCCATCATGGCGCGCTACGGAGATCGTATTCGCGTGGTGCGTCAGGCCAACGCCGGGCTGCCCGCCGCGCGCAATGCGGGCATTCGGGCCGCTACCGGTGAATGGCTGGCATTTCTCGATGCCGACGACTGGTGGCATCCGGACTTTTTGTTGAAAACCGCCCACATGCTGGAATCCAGCGATGCCGTCCTGGCCTATACCGGCTGGCAGAATATCGNCGCGCCGCCGCCGTTTCATGAGCCCTATATTCCCGAAGACTACGAACAAGCCCAGCCCAGCAAGGCGGCGCGGCTGATCCGTTCCACCGGCTGGCCGGTGCATGCCGCGCTGACACGACGCGATGCCCTGGTCGAAGCGGGACTCTTCAACCCCGCGCTGAAAAGCTGCGAGGATTTTGACCTCTGGCTGCGGGTCGCCCTCACCCGTCGCATCGCGCGCGTGCCTGAAGTGTTGGCGTTTTATCGCTTCCATCCTGGGCAAATGTCGCGCAACCAGGCGCGCATCGTGCTCACCCATTATCAGATTCAGAAGGCGTTCCTGCACACCCATCCGGACATACTCGGCACGCGCGACCGCACTCTCCATCGCGCCATCACCAGCGGAGAACTGCTCAAACGCGGCTACCGCGCCTACTGGTCGCGCGACCTGCCCGCAGCGCGCGCTATCTTTCGCCAGGTCATGCGTGACGGCTACGGAAAACTTTCCGACTGGAAATACATGTTGCCCGCCTGGCTGCCGGAGCCGTGGCATCGCTGGTTGATCCGACGCTTGGGAAACGATGCACATGCCTGACCATCCGCTGCGGGATTCACCCCACGTCTCGATCATCATGCCTTGCCACAACGCTGCAACGCATCTGTCCACGAGCGTTGCAAGCGTGTGCTCCCAGACATACGCCGACTGGCAATTGGTGATCGTAGATGACGGCTCTACAGATGACTCCTGGCAGGAACTGCAAAAACTTTCGCAGGCGGATTCCAGGATTCAGGTTTACCAACAACCGAATGCCGGCGCGGCTGCTGCGCGCAATCGCGCGTTACAGGAAGCCCATGGCATGTTTACCGCTTTCCTGGATGCCGACGACACGTGGCACCCAGAGTTTTTAAGTGCCATGTTGACCGCGCTCGCCGATCACCCGGATGCCGGAATCGCCTATTGCGGCTGGCAAAGCATCGGTCTGGGTACAGGCCGCGACAAACCATTCATCCCCCCCGAATACGAGGATGACAACAAGGTCGAATTGCTGCTGGGGGGATGCCGCTGGCCGATTCACGGCGCGCTGGTCAGGAGCCCGATCATCAGGGATGCGGGTTGTTTTGACGAGTCATTCAGCTCATGCATGGACTACGACCTCTGGCTGCGTCTGGGCACGGTTCATCGGCTGGTTCGGGTGCCGCGCGTGCTTGCCTACTACCATCATCACGGCGGCGAGCAGATCACCCGCAACCGGGCTCGCATCGCCCTGAATCATTGGCGGGCACAGCAGAAATACCTGCGTGCCCACCCTTCCGTATTGCGCGACCTGGGGGCCAAACGCATCCGCCAGTTAACGTCCGGCGAATTATTGCGCCGCGGCTATGTCAGCTACTGGCAGCGTGACCTGCCCGCTGCCCGCAAAATCTTTCGTGCCGTAATGAAACAAGGCTATGGCACACTCAAGGACTGGAAATACATGCTGCCCGCCTGGCTGCCCGAATCCTGGCACCGCTGGCTGATCGGGCTGCGAGATAACGACACACGTGACTGATGGATAATTTTGAACCCGCCCTGATTTCTGTCGTCATGCCCTGCTACAACGCCGCGCCGTATGTGGAAGCAGCGATCGAGAGCGTATTGCAGCAAAGCTATCCGCACATCGAACTCATCGTCGTGGATGACGGCTCGACCGATGGTTCAAACGCAATCATCGAACGCCTGGCGGCAGCCAACCCCGAGCGCATCACCGTATTGCACCAGTCCAACAGTGGCCCCTATGCGGCACGCAACCATGGGCTGGCGCACGCGCATGGTAATTTTGTGGCATTTCTGGACGCGGACGACACCTGGCACCCCGAAGCATTGAGTCAATTGCACGCCGCGATGACGGAGACGCTGGCCGATGTGGCGTATTGCGGCTGGCAAAACGTGGGCGAGGCCGCCACCGATACGCAGCCGCAGATTCCGCCCAATTATGCCGAGAGCGATGCTGTGGCGCTGTTCCTGCAAGCCTCGCCGTGGCCGATCAACGGTGTGTTGCTGCGGCGTCAACTCGTCGATACCTTGCGTGGATTTTCGGAACGACTGCCCACCGCGATGGACTATGACCTGTGGCTGCGCATGCTCGCCACCCAGCCCGTAGTCGTGCGCGTGCCCGAAGTACTGGCGTTTTACCGCCGTTATCCGCGGGGCGATGCGCACATCCCGCGATGGCGGCAAGTGTTCGACGCCATTGCCGTGCGCGAGACGTTCGTGCGCCATCATCCCGCGCAAACCGCCCATCTCGGCCGCGCTCGGCGCGACGCTCTGATCTATGGCACGCTGCTGGCAGAAGCCTATCGCTGCCACTGGCGGCGCGACACCGATTCGTCGCGCCGCCTGTTCCGCCGCGCCTTCCGCAAAGCCGACTGGAAAGCCCGTGATGCCAAATACATTCTGGCCAGTTTTTTGCCTGCGTTCGCCTTCGATTCCCTGATCCGTCTGGTCGATACGCAACGCGCATTCAAGAACACGCCCTGAACCATGCAAGCCATTCCCGGCATCCACCTCGCGACCGGTCATTTTCATCGCGCACAGCCCGCTGATGCCCGCGTGGTCGCCACTGACCGTCATACAGCAGGCGCCCGGCTGGGCGAGTGGCTGTCGGCCGGGGTCGATTCCCGATATCCGTCGACGCACACCCATGCTGCGCACGAAGCGGGCGTCACCGTACTGTTCGAAGGCTACCTGGCCGCTGTCGAGGAACACGCCGACTCACCTGCCGCAGTCGTGCTGGCGCGCTATCTGGAATCGGGGCTGGATTGCCTGCCCGAGTTGCGCGGCTCGTACATCGGACTGATACTCGATGGCCGCACCGATCAGGCCCACCTGTTCAACGACCGCCGCGCCAGCCGCCCCCTGTTCTATCGCCAGGATGCGCAGCGTTCGCTGCTGATCGGGCCGGAAGTCTTCCTGCTCGCATCCGCCGATCCGGTAACCAGAGAAATCGACCCGGTGGCCGTTTGCGAATTCCTGCTCTTCGCCAGCTACTACAACGACCGCACGCTGTTTCCCGGCATACGGAAATTGACGCCCGGATCGGTGATGAGCCTTGGGCCAGACGCGCTCACCCTGCGCCGTTACTGGGAAATCCGCATCGACACGGACAAGCCTCCAGTCAATGAAAGCACGCATTCCGAACATCTACTCGCGCTGTTTAACCGTTCCACGCGCAGGCTGTTGAAAGACTGCCCTCGCCCATGTTTATTCCTTAGTGGCGGGATCGATTCGCGCGTCATTCTCGGCAGCTTGCGGGAAACCGGTTTCCACATTCCCGCCGTCACTTACGGTACCCAGGAGGGCGACGACGCACCCATCGCCCGCGAACTCGCCGAACATTGCGGACTGTCTTTTACCTTCTACCCCATCTCCACCGATGACCCGCAGCGCCACTTTTCCGACGCGGCGCTGCGCTCGGATTGCCGCGCCGAGATGATCGATACGCCAAGCTACGGCCCCTTGCTGGATCAACTGAGTGGGACGTTCGACACGTTCATCCAGGGCGACAAGAGTTTTTTCGGACACCATGCCACTACACCTGTCGAGGCGTTCGAACAGGCTGGCGTGATCTCCCTTGCCCATGCCCAGCGTTTGAGCGACATGCTTGAACCTGTGGTTTTCCGCCATGTGGGGAGCAGCCTTGAACATACTCTGCACGACATGCATGCGACGGACCAGTCGGTCGACCCGCAGGATCTGAAGGACAAAATCTATTACGAGCAGCGCNTGGTCAATCGGCAAAATGCATTCACTGCTGTGGCTCTCCGCCAGTTTGAGCAAGTGCGTCCATGGCTGGATGAGGATCTGGTCGAGTTTCTATTTTCGACGCCCGGCCTGTTGCGCAGGGATAAAGTCTGTAACAAGCGAATGCTCGAGAAATCTTTTCCCGACTTGCTGGAAATACCGTTCGCCCAACAGGACTCCATCCCCCAGTCGAACTTTTACCGCAAGAACATTCCGGCGAACGCCCAACTTGCCGAATTCATCCGCGTTCAATTCCGCGAGGCGCTTGATATCCGACTCTCCAGCATGTTCAGGCCCGGCAGTCTGACCGCGCTGATCGACAGCCTTGCAAGTGGGGCGCCTTATCCCATGCCGCATGTTCAGTGGTGGCACCGCTTGCCCGGATTATGGAAAATCGCGGCCAACCGTTATCGCGCCGACCGTCTGCACCCCGTCAAGATCATGCTGCGGCTGATGCAGATCAATCTTTATCTTCAAGCGCTAGATGCACCAAACACCCGCCATTGACGCGCACGAGCCACCGCCATGCCCAAATTGACTTATGCCTTCTGCACCTACAACCGCGCCGACCGTCTGGCAAGACTGGTGGCCACCATGCGCGAGGAAAGTTGCCCGATCCCGTTCGAAATTCTGGCGATCAACAACAACAGCAGTGACAACTCCGCCGAGGTGCTTGCCGAACTGGCGCGGCAGCCCGGCGCCCCGCTGCGCTGGGTCACCGAACCGGTTCAGGGCATCGTGGCGGCGCGCAATCGCGGCATCGCGGAAGCGCTCGACAGCGACATTCTGGTCTACATCGACGACGACGAAATTCCCCTGCCCGGGCTGATCGCGTCCGCTGCGGACGCGATTCTGAACGAAGGTGCCGAATGCGCGGGCGGACGCGTGGAGATGGACTTCACCTCGATCCCGCGCCCGGACTGGCTCGAAGACGATCTGCTCGGATTTCTCGCCGCAGTCGACCATGGCCCGGCCCCCTTCTGGATCGAGGATGCGACCACCCCCATCTGGACTGCCAATGTCGCCTACGACATGCGGCTGTTTCGCAACGATCCCGCGCTGCGATTCGACAAGCGCTATGACCGGATTGGCAATGTGACGGGGGGCGGATCGGATGCCATCATGTTCCGCACCCTGGTCGAGCGGCGTGCACGTATACGCTACCGCCCAGACATGGTGGTGCGCCATGCAGTGGAAACCTGGCGTCTGAGCCGCCGCTACTTTCTGAAGCTTCACTACCTTGCGGGGGTGCGCAAGCGGCACGAGATGCCCGCTTACCCGCGCACGCTGTTTGGCGTACCGCCGTTTTTATTTGGCCAGTTTGCCCGACATTTCTACCAAGCAGCGATGATGTACGCATTCAACAAACCGGGGAAACTGCGCCAGATGATGAATGCCACCCATGCGCTTGGGCTCATCATGGGCCTGCACCAGCGCGCCCGTGAATAAATGGCAGCCATCGTGAAATTCACCCTCATCGCCACTGTCCGTAACGAAGCCAACACGATTCGTGATTTTGTCGAATCGCTGTTGTCGCAGACCCGGCGCCCCGACGAAATTCTCATCGTGGATGGCGCCAGCACCGATGGCACACGCGAAATTCTTGAAGACTACGCAGCGCGAGGGGTGCTCCGCGTAATTTCGCAGCCATGCAATATCGCGGAAGGACGCAACCTCGGCATCGCCGCTGCAACCGGTACGCATCTCGCCGTAACCGATGCAGGATGCCAGGTGGACCCGGACTGGCTGGAACAGATTGAACGGTGTTTCGCATCGGACTGCCAGCCTGATGTGGTGGCGGGCAATTTTCGTTTCGACACCCATACGCGCTTTGAAGAGGCGGTAGTGCACGCAACATTTCAGCCGAATCGCGACCAATCCGAAACAGCGCGTTATTTCCCCTCCAGCCGTTCGGTAGCTTTCAGCAAAACGGCCTGGCAAAAGGCCGGGGGCTATCCGGAGTGGTTGTATGCCGCCGAGGACACCTTGTTCAACATTCGGATGCGGCAATTGGGACTCCGCTTCGTTTTTTGTCGCGATGCCATCGTGCGCTGGCGCCCTCGCGAGACCTGGCGCGCGCTGGCCAGACAGCGGATCAATTTTTCGCGTGGTAATGCGCGTGTCGGGATCGGCACAACGGGGTATCTGACCAACCTCCAGGTACATGGTCTGTTCATGGTGTTGCTATTCGGAAGCCTGTGGGCTTCGTCCCTTCTGACTCTGGCGCTGGCTGTCGCCATCTGGCACGCTTACCGGCATCTGTGGCCGCAAGCCCGCAAAACCACGGCCGGCAAAGGCTGGCGGATGCGATTGCGCGTGCTGGCCGTGATGGAATTCGTGCGCATCGTCAATCTGTACGGCTTTATGCGTGGGCGCTGGGATCGCTTTTCCGATCCGTCTTACATTTCACGCCAGACCGATTACATGGGGGTAGCCTCGGTGGACGATCTGGACCCCTCCGACCCCCCGGGTGCCTACCGCAAAAAACAACTGCAACTGCCTGCCGACCGTGGCAGGGTGTTGCTCGAAGTGCTGACCCTCTTCACTGCCGCCTGCGGATTGATCGCNTGGCTATCCAGCGGCGAAGCCAGGTGGGCGGGGGTCCTGCCTGCNCTGGCCGTAGCCGCGCTGGGCACCCTGGCCTTGCTGGTCAAGTCGCTGACTGATTTCTCGCAAACCGGCCCCCGCATTCGCAAGGAGGTGCTCACGCATTACCGCCGTTACACCCTGTTTGCCCTGGCGCGGCTGTCGGCATGGACGTTTGCCATCATGCTGTTCACAGGGGGGGGCGGTGTGCTGCTTTATTTCATGGCCAACACCATCGCGCAAACTCCCTGGTCGAACGGGCTGGCGATGGCCGCTGCTGCCCTCGGCATTCTGGGTGCCTTCACGCTGCAATTTATCCGCAAGCTGCATTTCAACCCAGGTTTGCTCGTGGCCTCCATGCATTACCGCATGAGTCGGCTGTATCGAATCTGGCACTGGATGACGCCAGGACGGATCGCAGTCTGGCAATCGTTCTGCATGCTTGCCACCGGATTGCTGTTCATCGCCGCCACCTGGCAACTGGCAAAGGCAAACCAAACCGGTGACCTGATCGCGTTGTGGGCAGCCACCTTGTTTTTTGTCGGGGCTATCACCTGGTGCGGCTGGCAACCAGAAGCGCGCCCGCCACGCAGGCACCCCTCGCGCCACCTGGATGCACCGCCCAATATCCTGATGGTCGGTTCCGATACGCTACGGGCAGACCGCCTCGGCGCCCTGGGTTACCGCCGGATGCTCACCCCCCATATTGACCAGCTTGCTGCCAGCGGCGCCCTGTTTGCCAATTGCTATGTACCGTGCGCGCGTACCGCGCCCAGCCTGATCTCGATGCTCACCGGCACTTGGCCCCATACCCACGGCATCCGCGATAACTTTGTTTCAGACGAAGACACNCGCCTTCAAGTCGATGCCTTGCCGCAGCTACTGAAAAACCGGGGATATCGCACTGCTGCGTTGTCCGACTGGTGCGGGGGNGACATGGGAAAATTCTCATTTGGTTTCGACTACACCGATCTGCCGGAGGACCAGTGGAACATCAAATACCTGATTCGNCAGGGGCCCAAGGATTTGCGCCTGTTTGTGTCCCTGTTCACCCATAATCGCCTGGGACGATTGCTGCTGCCCGAGATTTATTACCTGGGTGGTGTTCCGCTGACCCAGTCGATGGGCAGACGGGCGCGGCGGCTGGTGTCACGCCTGGCGGAAAGCGCCGAGCCGTTCTTTCTCAATATTTTTTACTCCACTACCCATCCTCCGTTTGCGTCGGAATGGCCGTGGTACACCCGTTTCACCGAACCCGACTATGCAGGCGAATCCAAGTTCGCAATGGCCCGGCTGACCGATCCGTTCGAGATCATCCGCCGCCAGGGCGCACCAAAGGAAGAATTCGACCTCGACCAGATCATCGACCTGTACGACGGCTGTGTCGCGGAATTCGACGACGAAGTGGGAAAAATGCTGACGCATCTTGAATCCTGCGAGCTTGCCGACAACACCATCGTCGTCGTCTATTCCGACCACGGCATGGAGTTCTTCGAACACGACAGCTGGGGTCAGGGCAATTCGGCGGTCGGCGAAGCCAGCCCGCGCATTCCGCTGGTGATCCGTGATCCCCGATTACCCGCCAGCGGTAAAATNGACGATGTCGTCCGCTCGATCGACCTGGCACCCACGCTTCTGGAACTATGCGGTCACCCGCAGACNGGCAACATGGATGGGGTGTCGCTGGTTAATTGCATGAGACCGGATAGCCCGTGTCCCCAGCTCGATGCCTTCAATGAAACCGGCATCTGGATCGCCGATATTCCGGGTTTGCCGGAAACGCACCTACGCTACCCCAATCTGCTGGAATTGATCGAGGTGCCCAATCGTGGCAGCGGCACGCTCACCATCAAATCCGAATACTGCGAAGCCATCTTCGCGGCAAAAGATCGCATGATTCGCCACGGCCGCTGGAAACTGGTTTATCAGCCGCTCAGCAACGGCCATCTGCTCCAGCTCTTTGATGTCGTGGCCGACCCAATGTGCAAACAGAACCTGATTGATCAGCATGCGGATATTGCCGACACGCTCTGGCAGAATCTGCGCGAGTGGATCGGCCGTGTTCCCGACATGCAGGACAAACAGTGAGATCAACAAGAGGGAAAATCCAGATGCGGCTCAAACCCTTTGCCAAGGCCGTTTTGCGCAGCCTTGGGTACAAAATCGAGAAAATCGATCCGCTGGAGGAAAGCATCCCTGCCGACTACAACCATTCCCCTTTTCTGCCCCGCGTCTATCGCGGCGCACTGGATCGCTACCTGTATTTCAAGGATATGGTCGAACGCGTCCATCCCGTGGAGGGGGATATCGTCGAATGCGGCGTTTCGCTCGGACATGGCGCCCTGCTGTTCACCCTGTTCAGCGACTATATCGGCAGACCGCGAACGTATTACGGCTTCGACTCCTTCGAGGGTTTCCCCGCCCCGGTTGAAAAAGACGAGATCACGCCGATCAAGGGCAAGGGGTTCTGGGCCAATCCACCCGAAACCGTGCTCAAGGTTCTGCGCGACGGGCGCTTGGGTGAAGACGTCATCCGCGAACGTATCCGCCTCATAAAGGGCTGGTTCGACCAGACGCTGCCGACCTACGAGGGCCGCATCGCCCTGTTGCATCTCGACTGCGATCTCTATGAGTCCTACAAGCTCTCCCTGGAAACGCTTTACGACAAGGTTCAATCGGGTGGCGTGATCATGTTCGACGAATATGGCGACAC
>Ga0031656_10001007_pt1 | contig 10496 bp, 10 predicted proteins | sample FrelakmetDIP11DI_FD_55080 | JGI IMG/M metagenome (GOLD analysis project Ga0031656, IMG submission 55080) | Freshwater lake sediment microbial communities from the University of Notre Dame, USA, for methane emissions studies - DIP11 DI | ecosystem: Environmental > Aquatic > Freshwater > Lake >... | reverse complement strand
AATTCTGACCGAGCTTCAGTAATTTGGCCTTACAGACATTATACTATAACCACCCGAGCGGTGCCCGGCCAACCCCAGCGACAGAATACGAATGCCCTTCCTGCACAAAGCCGTAACCGTTAGCGGTCATTGCAAACGACTTTTCAACAACTATACATAACTAATTTTTGACCAGAATATTAAACAGATGATTAAGAAGTATTCGGTTTTGATATGCGTGGTTACTTCAGTGATATTAATAGTAATAGCAACGTTTGCCTATCCAGGCGGCTCATTGCTTGACAAAAATTCTATAGGGTTTGACTGGTCAAAAAATTTCCTAAGCAATTTGTTTGCAACAAAAGCGATAAATGGCTCAGAAAACCCTGGCTGGATTTGGGCACTTATTGGAATGGCATTCCACTCGATTGGGTATGGAATTTTTTTTATCAATATGTCAAAAAAGATCTCTTCAGGACAATGGGCTAATATTTTAAAATTTATAGGCGCTACCAACATAATATTTATTTTCTTAATCGCAACACCCTTGCATGACCTGGGAGTAATATCGATCATTTTAACATTGATTGGTTTATTTACTATTACTGTATTTATCCTAAAGTCAAAACTTCATTTACTTAAATTCTGCTGTATTATTTGCTTATTGACTTATTACTGTTTCTTTTCCCTTTTTGGTTTAGGTTATTTGGGTTTGTCAGTCATAATGCAGAAAGTATATATTATAAGCTCGATGCTATTAGTTTTAGGACTAGAATATTTTACCAAATATGAAGACTTTATACAAATTAAATCGGGAGGTCAAAAAATATAAGCAACGAACCGCTAACATAAGGTTTTGTGCAATTGGGGCTCGACGTTGAAGCAATCATCGGCAGTGCATATCCCAGCTTAATATTCGGCGGTCGTAATTCTGCTGGGCAGTAGTTCTTAACTTCGGTTTTTAGTTATAAATTTTGCTTCGGTTCCGGGCGGACAGTTGGTTAATGCCCCAACTGCACAAAGCCTCGGACGGTGTATTCAGTATAACGCAGGACAAAAGCGGAAAAATATGGTTTGCAACAATAGATGGTGTTTATATCTTCGATGGCAAATCCTTTACTCCGTTTATAGTTAATGAAGGCGCAGGTGGTTATATAAGCAGTAATAATAACGTGGAACATATTTTAGAAGATAAAGCAGGTAACATTTGGTTTGGTGGACGAAGTTTTGGTGAAGGACGAAGTAACGAAGGTGTGTATCGTTACGATGGTAAATCTATAATCAATCTTAAACCAAATGGTGACAATTGGGCCTGGCCCGTTTTGCAAGACAAAAACGGAAATATTTGGTTCAGCAATTGGAACGGGGCCTACCGTTATGATGGAAAATCATTTACAAGTTTTACAAAAAGGGATGGCTTGCCAAGTGATGCGGTTATGCTTCTTATAGAAGACAAAAACGGAAACCTTTGGTTTGGTGGTGGTGGTGGCATTTGCCGTTACGATGGAAAATCTTTCACTTGTTTTACAANAAAAGATGGACTAATCAATACGGGGGTCTGGTTAATTCTGGAGNATAAAACTGGAAACCTTTGGGTGGGTANGAGAGAAACAGGTCTCTNCCTTTTCGATGGAAAAACATTTAATAATTATTCNGAATATANGCACTAGCCTGTAACGAACTAACAAACAAAATTTGCAACAACAGACAAAAGTGAACAAAAGTAACGAACCGCTAATCTTGTACTTTTAAATCATTATGGGGCAGCAGTTCCGGGCAGGACAATCATTGAATTCCCTGATTTCGGAAGTACTCGAAAATTGTGCTTGATTTTAAAAAGACCCTACTATGCGAAAAGTAATATTAGGACTTGCGGTTAGTTTAGACAGCTTCATTGAAGGTCCGAATGGAGAATATGATTGGTGCTTAACCGACCAAGATTATGGACTTTCAACTTTTTTCATGCGTGTTGACACAGTTTTTGTAGGAAGGAAAACATATGAAATGTCCTTAGGAATGGAAGGTGGCGGTGCAGGATTTCCAAAATTTAAAGAATATATATTTTCAACAACATTGGACAAGGTAAAAGACGGGGCGACATTAATAACTGGTGATATAAAAACTAAAGTTCAAGAAATAAAAAAGGAAAAGGGGAAAGACATTTGGCTTTTTGGGGGTGCAGGACTTACAACATCATTATTGAATTTAGGATTGGTTGACGAACTATCATTAGCTGTTCATCCTATNTTACTTGGCGGCGGCCAGCCTTTATTCAATAACATTAAGGATAGAATTAAACTTAAGTTGGTTGACACAAAAACATTTTCAACAGGTTTGGTTTCTTTAACTTACAACGTTGGACAGATATGATTATTTACAAGTGTATAAGAAGATTTACACTACATCATTTGACAGAGAGAAAAACGACACACAGCAGGTGGCATAACAATATGGCAGTTCGACGAATATATACTCAGCTTTTTGTTCGTGATTTGGTTTCATTTACAGCCTACGAATAAATCCAGGCGGTAGTTTTTATCATCATCTTATGTAACTTTATTCTGCAGCTGCTACGGCGGAGGATTTTCAAATACCGCCAAATCGCCAGGACGGCCGTTGTAGTCAATGGTTGACAGCCCCTAATTCGAAGACCAAGGGATTAACAAATCTGAAGAGAGACCTGAACAAGATAGGAGGAGTAAACTTATTGAAGTTTTCTTGGAGTTATAGGCGAAGATGTTTGTAGAAAAAAAACTGCAGGACTGTGCTACCTGGAGACATTTTGCGCGACCTGCACTATGTTCGTTGATGATATGTGGATGATGTAGTTGATAATGTGCTGCTGAGTGATGGAGGTGGGCCTGTATCATATAAGTGTGCGAACAGAAAACGCATCCCCTGCATGTAGTTGCGGATAGTCCGCATTGCATACAGTTTGGCTACAGGGGTATTGTGCAATTGCTGCTAACAATCCAAAGCCGCCTGGGTAAGGGTTACTTTGCTGTACTCATTTTTTTTCTTAACTTAATTTTTTAAAGATGAAAAGACAAGTTTGGATAACTTACGATGATGGAAGAACTTCACCGAAGGTGTTGGTTCAACAAGAGTTTTGCGATAGCGGGGGTTCGGTGCTTCGCAGACACTTTACTGAAAGGTGGAAGTTCAGTTCTCCGAATGAAGTTTAGCGCTAAGAAAACCACCATCGCAACCCCGCAAAATATTAGCGGCAGCATTTATGACAACCTTACTATTCATAACCGGACTTTTATTGGGACTTACAAGTCTTTATCTGTTGGTTTTACGCCCTTGGCATTTAAGATGGGGAGCTACTGACTATGATTTAAAGCGTAGTTTACCAGCCGACAGTTTGGTGACAAATCCTGACTTTAATGCAACAAGAGGAATTACAATTAACTCAACGCCTGAAGAAATCTGGAAATGGATTATTCAAATTGGTAGCAAACGAGCAGGATGGTATAGTATTGATTGGATGGACAATGCCGGCATTAAAAGTTCTAATGAACTTATACCTGAGTTTCAAAGAATTGAAATCGGACAATTTATTCCTTTTACTCCAGACCAAAAGAATGGTATGTGGGTTAAGGAGTTTAAGGAAAATGAATATATTCTATGGGTAGACAAGGNAGGAAGGGCAACCTGGCTCTGGTATTTATATCCTGTTGATGAAAAGCAAACCAGACTGCTAACCAGACTTAGAACAAAATATGTATGGAAAGGATTTTGGATTATATATTACTTACTATATGATTTTGGTGATATTGTAATGATGAGTAAATGTATGAAGGGAATTAAAATGAGAGCTGAACAAAATAAAAAAAAATAATTAGTCAATCCGTGGAAAAAAGCTTTATTAAATACTACATCGGGACAGTAGTTAAGCCTAATTCAACACTTGAAAAACTAATTACTGATGATAGAAAAATTAAATTCGGTTTCTACTCAGTATTGATAACCGCAATCCTTTACACATTTGTTTATTTATTTCTCATTTTGGGTGAGGGACAACCGTTCAAGCCATGGCTTGACATCCCAATAGAGAACTATTATCGTTACAACGTTTTTTTCTGTGCACCATCTATGTTTCTTGGATGGATTTTATCTGTTGGAGTAATACATACTTTAAGCAGGTTAAGTACCTTTAATGGAACCTTTGAGCAAACCTTAGCTTGTTTTGGATTTAGCATTGGTATTGCTTCATGGACAACCGGAATTCATGATTTGCTGACTAGTTTTTTGGGTGGAATTCATGTAATTAATCAACGTGATTATGAAATAGCTTTAAATTCTCCGACGATTTGGAGAACACTTCTGTGGATACAAATGATAGCATATTTGATTTGGTTTGTCATTCTGTTTTCAAAATCGGTCAATGTTGTTTATAGATTATCGACCGGACAATCTATTCTGCTTGGAACAATTGGTTTTTTTATTTATCAATTATTCTTCTTCATTTTTAACAGATGATTTGGACATTGATCAATATAAAAGTAGGTATGCCAGCCGCTAATCGGTTTTGCAATATGGCGGATGAAATGCTTCTATTGGACTTTTGTGCAAGGCTCAACATTAGGTATTCTATTGAACTTTTGTGCTAAGTACCAGTCGCATCGCCAAGCCCTAAAACGTTCGCGATAATTGTTTGTCGACACACATTAGCCAACCGGGAGAGAAAAATAATTATTAAATTTGACAAGTAGATATTTATCTTATGCCAAAACAAATTTTTATCAATTTAGCAGTAAAAGACCTTCAAAAATCAATGAACTTCTATACAGCATTAGGATTTACCAATAATCCTCAATTTTCAGACGACAATGGAAAGTGTATGGTTTGGAGTGAAAACATTTTTGTAATGATTTTGACTCACGAAAAGTTTGCAACTTTTGCTACCAAACCCATTGCAGATACAAAATTAAATTTAGCCGGAATTTTTTCATTGGCTGTAGACAGTATAGATGAAGTCAATAACATTTTGATCAATGGACTGAAAGCAGGTGGGGCTGAGCCAACCGAAATGAAAGATTATGGTTTTATGCAACAACGTACAATTGAAGATTTCGACGGACATACCTGGGAGATTTTCTATATGGACATTGCTAAATTTCCAAAAGAACAAACCAACTCATAAAATGAATTTATTTTCCCAATTTAAATTTTAATCAATGGCACAAATAAATCCTTACATTAATTTCAATGGAAATGCAGAGGAAGCATTTACATTTTATAAATCGGTATTTGGCGGTGAGTTTGCAAAAGTTATACGTTTCAAAGAGTTATCAAGTCCTGAATTCCTTGTATCAGAAAATGAGGCAAATAAAATAATGCACATTTCCCTACCTATTGGAACAAACATTTTAATGGCGAATGATGTTCCCGAAAGTATGGGAAAGACAAATGAAAACGAGCACAGAAGCAAAATTTCAATAAGTGCTGAAAGCAAGGAAGAAGCAGACAAATTATTTATTGGACTTTCGGCAGGTGGAACAATTGAAATGCCAATTTCAAACAGTCCCTGGGGTTCGTATTTTGGAATGTTTAGAGACAAGTTTGGCATTGAATGGATGGTAGATTATGACTCGAAATATAAAGGTCAGTTTTAAAAAAAAGACAACTACTGCCGTTATCAGTTTGCGTAAGCAGGGCGAAGAAATATGTCCTGATTCCGGCCTTAATGAGGGATAATCCTGGCCAAACTTCAGAAATTTGATCTTGCAGACATTAAATTAAAGCTACTAAAGCGGTGCCCTGCTAACCTGGCGACAGAATATGAATGCCCGCCTTGCTCAAAGCCTTAACCATTACTGATGACTTTATAGTCCTGAAATTGGGGGACTCTCCAAAAGTGAATAAGTCAACTTAAAAACAGGATTATGTTCGGAAGCGACCAGAGAATTTGGCCCGAATCAATTAAAACTTCAATCGAATCCATGGAACAGGCAGAGTTTCTGACTAAAGAAAAAAGATAGATATTCTGTATAATAGTGCAGCAAAATTTCTTCGGTTATCCAAAGTGTAGATAGCCAGACAAAACGGTAATTAGTATTGCCGGTTTTCTTCTAAAGCGGGACTCTATGGCCGGCCCATAAGAAAAGTATTTGCAAAAGCAGGGCAGGATATTTAACCATCTGCTGAATGCTACTGTCAGCAGCGGTAAGATGTCATTTATTATTTTGATATTTAGTTATTAACTTCAATTTACTTTTCTGCTATACTACGGTTCGGGGCTTGATGAATGGAGCCCTGCTTTAATCCTTAATATGTAGCTTTATCAACAAGGCAGTTAAGAATATTCCTAACTGACTAAGCGGAAAAATTTAGCGGCCCTTGAAAACATTTAATGATTAATCAGGAGAAAATGTAATACTGAAAGGTGAAATAAAATCGAAAGTGTGAATTTTATTAATGAATCAATATGCAAACAAGAGAACAATTTCTAAAAAACTCATTGGCCATTGCTGGCGGATATTTGTTTCTTCAGGGCTTTGATAATGTGGCAATGGCTAAGAACTCAAACGAGTATTTCACTTTTGACCTTCATTGCCATCCCGGGCGCCTATTTGCAAGCCAAGAAGGCGGTTTTGGCGGGGTAGGCTCTATGGATACTGTTAGTGTAATGAAGAATACTCATTTGAGCGGAGCCTTCTTTTCACTGGTGGCCGATGCGCCGTTGATAAAGCTAGGCGCAACTGGAGTATTGATAACAGGGAAGTTTGCGCCAGGCGAAGCTTGGAGAGAATACCAGCGCCAGATGAGAGGTATTAAGGATTATCTCAGTAATGCATCCATTCAAATAGGGATGAAGAAATCGGACCTAGGCAAAAATGATGGAGTTACAGCCTTTCTCTCAGTAGAGGGTGGCGATTTTTTGGAAGATAAACCCGATAAGGTGGAAGAAGCATTTCGGGATGGTGTTCGCTCCATTCAGTTGGTTCACTATGTGCCCAATAAGGTAGGCGACTTGCAGACATCAGAATCAACTAACAATGGTTTGTCTGCCTTTGGTAAAGAAGTTGTTCTTAAAATGAATAAACTTGGGATGCTGATTGATTTGGCGCATGCCGATTATCAAACGGTGAAAGATGTGGTCTCGTTAACTGATTCGCCAGTTATGTTGTCTCACAGCATTTTAGAAATGGAGGCTGACCGACCGATTGCAAAAAGAGCTATTTCAAAAGACCATGCAAAGCTAATCGCACAGACAGGTGGTATCATAGGTGCCTGGCCTTCCGGGTTTAATAAAAGTTTTGACGAATACGTTGATAATACTTTGCGTCTTGTTGAAGTTGTTGGTATCGATCATGTAGGTATCGGAACCGATATGGACGGTAACTTTAAACCAGTGCTTTCGAGTTATCAACAATTCCCAACATTTGCCGAAGCTCTCAAGTCAAGAGGCCTTTCGCCAGCAGAGGTAGAAAAAATCATGGGAGGCAATGCGAAGAGAGTGGTGAGTAAAATTTTGAAGAGTTAGATAGAAACTGAACCATCAAAATATATTAAGAAACAACTATTGCACTTTTTATTCTTTACAATTTAACTTAAGCAATTTAAAATATTGATAAATAAATAAGTAAATTAAAAGAAATATTGGAACGGTGGCACGATCTCACAACGAAAGGCTTGCCGCAAGGCTGGCGGGCGGTTATCTAAAACCATTCCTCCGCAAGTACCTGGCCATTTGTTACAATTTGAAAGCGCCAACTCAAACTAATTTATAGATAATATCTAACAGCCTAAGAAATGATTTCAAACAAAAATTTAGCACGAATTGCAGGGCTGTTATATTTAATAGTTATTGCGACGGGGGCATTTGCAGAAATATTTGTAAGACAAGCATTTAAAGTTTCAGGAGACGCTTTGGCTACAGCAAATAATATACAATCCTCAGAAATGCTTTATCGGTGGGGAGTTGTGGCTGACATTGTAAATTTCGTTTGCGGCTTGCCATGTGTTTTAATTATCTATTTTTTATTCAAACGAATTAATAAATTTCTGCTTCAACTTGCGCTAATATTTGTTGTAGTTCAAACTGCAATTATTGCCGTAAATCTTTTAAACCAGACTTCACCTTTGCTAATTTTGAGCAACAACGCTTACTTAAAATCATTTCAACCCAGGGAGCTTGCCGCCCTTTCACAATTATCACTAAATATACAGGGAGTAGGATATGCTATAGGCTTAGTATTCTTTGGATTTTATTGCGTGTTAGTAGGCTATGTTATTTTCAAATCTAAACTAGTTCCCAAATTATTTGGAGTACTTTATGTGATTTCAGGTGTAGGATACCTTATAAATAGTTTCTCAATGCTGCTTTCAAANGGATTTGCAAATTCCATATTCTCGTATGTAGCTATCCCNATCTTTATAGGAGAATTNTCATTTTGCTTGTGGTTATTAATAAAAGGAATTGACAATTCAGAAATATTTGACCCCAATGTCTGAGTAAAACTGCCACCATGGGTTTGCCAGAATTATGGCTGGAAAGAAGTAGAATCAGCAGAAGTGGAAATCCAAGCATTAATTCAGGCTGAACAAACATCGGTGAGCTTTTTATTGATAACTTCAACAAATTAATTTCAATCAATGGCAGATGCTGGTGAACGGAATGCTAATTCAACCCCATCTGCAAGTTCTTTTCGTTGGCTACTATGCTGATTTTCTAAAATAATTCTGAACAATTAAATGTGTCTTGCTATGATAATTAACAAGAGTATATTGGTGATAATTCTTGCACTTATTCCTGGATGCACAGTAAAAACATTCGCACAATCATTAACAGATTCAACAATAAAGAAAATTGACAGCCTGTTCCTGAAATGGAATACAGTAAATAGTCCCGGCTGTACAGTGGGTATCGTCAGAAATGATTCACTTATTTTCTCCAAAGGTTATGGGATGGCCAATCTTGAATACGCTATCTCAAATGAACCCCGGACACTGTTTCACATGGCTTCGGTTTCCAAACAATTTACTGCCTACTCCATTGTTCTACTGGCAAGGCAGGGTAAACTGAAGCTGGAGGATGATATCCATCAATGGCTTCCATGGTTTCCTGATCTAAAAGAAAAGATTACGATCCGCCATCTTTTAAATCATACAAGTGGTATAAGAGACCAATGGCAATTACTTGCTATATCCGGCACTAGACTTGATGATGTAATCACACAGGATCATATTGTAAAAATTCTGGGCAAACAACAGGCACTAAATTTTAAACCCGGTGAGCAATATAGTTATTCAAACAGCGGGTTTACTTTGCTTGCAGAAATTGTAAAGTCTGTGAGTGGCCAGACACTTCGGAAATTTTCCGATTCAGCGATCTTCAAACCGTTGGGCATGACCAGTACACATTTTCATGATGATTATACAAAGATTGAAAAAAACCGGTCTTATAGTTATGACCGTACAGACAGCATACATTTTGTTAACAGTATTTTAAGTTACTCAAATGCTGGTGCTACAAGTCTCTTCACCAATATCAATGATATGAGTAAATGGGTAATGAATTTTTATGATCCCAAAGTGGGTGACCAGCTTTCTATTGATATGCTTACACAAAACGGCAAACTGAACAATGGTAAAGAATTGACTTACGCACTGGGAATTGCAAACGATAAATATAAAGGATGGAGACAATATTCCCATAGTGGCGGTGATGCCGGTTATAGAACACACGTAACTGTTTTTCCAGATCTTAAAATGGGTTTTATTGTTTTTAGTAACCTGGGAGATTTTAATCCTGGCCAGAAAGTTTATGAAATGGCTGATCTTTTTATAAAGGATACTGCAGCTAAAAAAGAAATGGAAGTAAAAAGAGACCAAAGAGACAGTATTGCCGCTATATTAAAAGACACCTTATCTATGAAAAAGTTTGTCGGCAATTATATTGGCGAAGATGGCTTGCCAGTCAGTTATGATATTAAAAAAAGTAAACTCTTTTACCATATTTATAATGAAAGCAATTTTTTAATTCAGGACTCTAAGGATACATTCTCTCTTCCGCAGGCACCTGAGATAAAATTTATTTTTGGCATAAAAGGAAAAGATACCACTTCTGATGTAATTACACCAGACGAAACATACCATCTTAAGAAATATATATTAGACACAACTCAAACAGATGAAATTTTGAAAAAATACACTGGAATCTATTCTTGCCCGGAACTTGATTGTAAATATGGTATTATTTTGAGAGATCATCATTTATTCCTGACTAATTCTAAATACAACGATGCTAAGCTGACCGTAATTAGCAGGGATCATTTAACGAATGATAACTGGTGGATCAATCATCTCATGATGAAACGGGACAGTAAAAATAAAATCATCGGCTTTGAAGTAAACTCCGGCAGGATAAAGCATTTGAATTTTAATAAAATTGAATAGTTCAAAGCAAAAAATAACACACCTATCGACTAAATTAATTGTAAAACGATGGCGGGACAATTTGCCAGCAGTTATGCTACTTTCAGCAGTATTCTGGACTTAACTCACTG
>Ga0031656_10001005_pt1 | contig 10513 bp, 9 predicted proteins | sample FrelakmetDIP11DI_FD_55080 | JGI IMG/M metagenome (GOLD analysis project Ga0031656, IMG submission 55080) | Freshwater lake sediment microbial communities from the University of Notre Dame, USA, for methane emissions studies - DIP11 DI | ecosystem: Environmental > Aquatic > Freshwater > Lake >... | reverse complement strand
GCCGTGTCAAACGCCCTCGAGCAGTCCCGGAGAAACCACCGCAAAGGCCGCATTTCCGGCTGCCCCGGCTCGGCTGCCCGCGCGGGGCTCAAGCGGCCAGGTTGAGATCGAGCTGCGAGAGGTCTTCGTAGGCCTCCTCCTGCCGATTCGGGTCGCGGCGGACCTCCACCTCGTGCAGATACTCGCTCGTGACATCCCCGGTGATGTAGCAGCCATCGAAGCACGAGGTCTCGAACGCTTGGAGCCGCGGGTTGACCGCGCGCACCGAAGCGCGCAGCGCATCGAGATCCTGGTAGATCACCGCGTCGGCGTCGATCTCGCGCGCGATNTCTTCGTTGCTGCGGTCGGTCGCGATCAGCTCGTGACGGGTCGGCATGTCGATGCCGTAGACGTTCGGAAAGCGCACTGGCGGTGCCGCGGAAGCGAAGAACACCTTGCGGGCGCCCGCGTCGCGGGCCATCAGAACGATCTCGCGGCTGGTCGTGCCCCGCACGATGGAGTCGTCCACGATCAGGACGTTCTTGCCTTTGAACTCGATGTCGATCGCGTTCAGCTTCTGGCGCACCGATTTCCTGCGCATGGTCTGACCGGGCATGATGAACGTCCTGCCGATGTAGCGATTCCTGACGAAGCCCTCGCGATAGTCGACCCCGAGACGCGTCGCGAGCTGCAGNGCGCTCGGCCGGCTCGTGTCGGGGACCGGGATCACGACGTCGATNTNNAGATGCGGGAAGTCGCGCTGCACGCGATCGGCGAGATGTTCGCCCATGTGCAGCCGCGCCTCGTACACGGACGCGCCATCGATCACCGAGTCCGGTCGGGCAAGATAGACGTACTCGAAGATGCACGGAGTGAGCTCGGGGTGTACGGCGCACTGGCGGGCAGTCATCCTGCCGTCCTCGTGGAACAGGATCGCCTCGCCGGCGCCGACGTCCCGATAGATCTTGAATCCGAGCGCGTCCAGCGCGACGCTTTCCGAGGCCACCAGCCATTCCGGTCCGGCCGGGGTTTCGTTCCGGCCGACGATCAGCGGCCGGATCCCGAACGGATCCCGAAATGCAACCAGTCCCAGGCCCGCAATCATCGCGACCACCGCGTACGCGCCGCGGCAGCGCCGGTGGACATGCGCGACCGCCTTGAACACGGCCTCGGGCTCGACCCGTGCCCCGGTCGCCGCGAGCTCGAGTTCGTGGGCGAAGACGTTGAGCAGCACCTCGGAGTCCGANTCCGTGTTGATGTGCCGGAGATCGGTCCGGAACATCTCGTCCTTCAGCTGCTCNGAGTTCGTCAGGTTGCCGTTGTGGGCCAGGACAAGGCCAAAGGGCGAGTTGACATAGAACGGCTGCGCCTCGCCGACCTTCGACGCCGAGCCGGCAGTGGGGTAGCGGCAATGCCCGATGCCCGCGTTGCCGGGCAGCGAACGCATGTCGCGCGTGCGGAAGACGTCACGCACCAGGCCCGGCCCCTTGTGCATGTGAAAGGTCTTGCGCTCGCTCGTGACGATGCCCGCCGCGTCCTGCCCCCGGTGCTGCAGCAGGAGCAGCCCGTCGTAGAGCAGCTGGTTCACCGGCGTCTGCGCGACTGCACCGACGATTCCGCACATGGCTGCACCTCTGTTGACGATGGGAACTGGCGACTCGCGCGAAACGAATTTNGCGAGNGCCGTGGCAAGCGGNTCACGCTAGCGATACCGTACGCGCTCGGCGAGCGGCGCGGGCAGGAAAGGCTTCAGGGCGATCGCGGCCGTCTCGAGCGGGGGTGCGAGCTCGGCCTCGCGCCAGAGCGGCGAGCTCGGCAACGTGGTGAGCCCGGCGGCGAGCACGAAAGCGAGCACGATGACAAACCCGCGAGCGAGGCCGAAAACGCTCCCGAGCATCCGGTCGGACAAGCCCAGGCCCGCAACCCTGAGAAGCTTGGCAAAGAGCAGTCCGAGAAGCCCGGTCCCGATCAGCACCACGAGGACGATCGCCACGAAGGCGACCGCAGCGCGGACGGTGGGCTGCTCGATNAAACCCAACAGGTCCGCGGCGAAGGGCTTGGCAAAAGTCACCGCGAGGAGCACCGCGGCAATCCAGCCCCCGAGCGCGAACGCCTCGCGCACGAAGCCGCGCCATCCGCCGAGAATCATCGACATGGCGAGCACGAGCAGCACCCCGTAGTCGAACCAGGTCATCATCCCCACAGTCTGCACGCCGCGCGAGGCAGACACGCTGCCCTGTACGGCGCCCTCTCATGCTCTCCGATCCCCGGCAAACCGCTGCCCGCGGGACCGGCCATGCGTTCAGCGGTTCGCCACGGCGCCGGGCTTCAGGCCCATGCCGGCCAGCTTCGCACGCGCCTTCTCGGCCGCCTCGCGCGTGGGGAACGGGCCTGCCCGCACCCGGGTCCCGGGCTTCTCGCCCGACCCAGCGACCGGCTCAGTATAGGACTTGACCCCGGCGGCCGAAAGCTTGGACTGGAGCTGCTTCACGTTGTCCGCACTCGAGTAAGTACCGAGGGGCACCACGAACCCCGTGCCGCTGAGGATCGCCTGCGCGCGCTCCGCGTCCCGCGATTTCTTGACTGGCGGCTCCTTGGGTGCGGCCTTCGGCGTCGTCTCCGGAGGGGCCTCGGGCTTCGGCTTCTCGCTTTCGACGAGGGTCGGTTTGTTCTCGGCTGCCGCGGGTACGGGCTCCGTCTTCGGTGCCTCCACCCCGCGCGGCCTCGACTTCTCCGTGGNGTCCTCCCTGACANCCTTTTCGTCGGCTTTCGCGGCGCGCTCGGGGGGCGGCTTGGGCGCAAGCTTCTTCGCCTCCTGGCTCGGGATCTCGACCGAGAGATTGGAGACGACCGGCCGCGGCTCCCGCTCCATGATCCAGGGCGGGACGATGACGAGCAGGAGAACGAGCGCGATCGCGCCGATCAGGCGCCTGCGGGCTCGCCGCTTGAAGTCGGAGACCTCGTCGGTGGCTGCCGCGCTAGCCATGCCGGGTCAAGATCGAGCCGGCGCTGCTCCGGTACGAGCCTCGCCGAAATCGGTGCGAACAGGACGCCTTGAACATGTTGCCGAGAGTCTTTCAGCCAATGCCTATCCCGCTCGTCGTCCCCGAACTCGGGGAAAGTGCCAAGTTATCCGGCGAGGCGTCGGGCTTCCCTAGGGAACCGATCCCTCCTCGCGCGCGGCCATCACGTCGGCAACGGTGAGAAAGGATCCAACCACCACAATTCTATCATCCGGACCCGCCGCGGCCCTCGCTGCGGCATACGCCGCGCGTGGCGTCACGTAGCGATGCACCTCGGCCCAGGGCTGCACGCGCGCGACCACGGCGGCGACGTCCTCCGCGCTCGCTCCGCGCGGACCGGGCAGGTCAGCGACGTACCACTCGTCAACGCTTGCCTTGAGGTTGGCGGCCACGCCCGCGATGTCCTTGTCGCGCAGCACGCCGAACACTGCGAGCGTGCGCTTGAAGTGGAACTCCTCATCATCCATCCGATCGAGGTTCTCGGCGAGGACGGCCGCCGCATGGGGGTTGTGCGCAACATCGAGGATCACCACAGGCCGTCCCGGGAGTGCCTGGAATCGCGCCGGGAGCGACACCTGCAACAAGCCCATACGGACATCCTGCATCCCGATCGGCAGCTGAGGACCCAGGCTTTCGAGCGCTGCAATCGCTGCCGCTGCGTTCAGGAGCTGGTTTGCGCCGCGCAGCGACGGATAGGGGAGCCCGCTTCGCCGGCCGAACTGGCTCCAGAAAAGCCACTGCTGACTGTCCCCGGTGAAGCCGAACTCGCGGCCGGAGACCAGGAGCTGTGCCCCGATCGTTGCCGCGTAGTCGAGGACGGTGGGGGGCGGAGAGGGATCGGCACAGATCGCGGGCTTTCCGGCGCGGAACACATGCGCCTTCTCCCAGCCGATCTTCTCGCGCGTGTCGCCCAGGTATTCGACGTGGTCGAGATCGATACTCGTCAGCACCGAGCAATCGGGCTCGAAAGCATTGACCGCGTCGAGCCGTCCCCCCATTCCGACCTCGAGCACCAGCGCGTCGAGGGCTTCGCCGGCAAAGATGACCCAGGCGGCAAGCGTGCCGAACTCGAAATAGGTGAGGGGGGTCTGGCTCCGCGCAGCCTCCACCACGCGAAACGCGGCTACCAGCGCCGCGTCACTGACCGCTCTGCCATTCACGCGCACGCGCTCGTTGTAGCGCACGAGATGGGGCGAGGTATAGAGGCCGACGCGGTAGCCGGCAGCAAGCAGGATCGACTCGAGCATCGCGCAGGTCGAGCCCTTCCCGTTCGTGCCCGCGACGACGACAACGGGGCAGCGCTGCGGCAGGGAAAGCGCGTCGCGCACCCGCGCGACCCGCTCCAGTCCGAGTGCGATGGACTTCGGATGCTGCCGCTCGACGTAGTCGAGCCAGCCGGCGAGATCGTCGGGGAGCTCGTGCATGAGAAAGTATCGCGAGCGCGCGACGTGACGCGCGGAGTTAGACGGTCGGGGCGGGCACCCGCATGAGCAGGGTGAGCAGGTTCGCGATCTTGTCGCGCATCTGGCGGCGATCGACGATCATGTCGATCGCGCCTTTCTCGAGCAGGAACTCGGCGCGCTGGAAGCCTTCTGGCAGCTTTTCGCGCACCGTCTGCTCGATTACTCGCGGACCGGCGAAGCCGACGAGTGCGCGCGGCTCGGCGATGACCACGTCGCCGATCATCGCAAAGCTCGCGGACACACCGCCCATGGTCGGGTCGGTGAGCACCGAGATAAAGGGCAGTCGACGCGCGGCGAGCTGCGTGAGGGCAGCGTTGGTCTTCGCCATCTGCATGAGCGACAGCAGTCCTTCCTGCATGCGTGCACCGCCAGTCGCTGAGAAACACAAGAACGGCAGGCTCTGCTCGACGCACGCCTGCACACCACGCACAAAACGCTCGCCCACCACCGAGCCCATCGACCCGCCCATGAACCCGAACTCGAATGCCGCGGCCACGAGCGGCACGGTCTTCACTGCGCCCTGCATGACCACGAGGGCGTCGGTTTCGCCGGTCTCCTTCTCGGCCTGTTCGAGCCGTTCCGGATAGCGCTTCGAGTCCTTGAACTTGAGCGTGTCGACCGAGGTTGCCTCGGCACCGATCTCAAACCGGCCCTCGGGATCGAGGAAGAGGTCGAGCCGGGCACGCGCACCGATGCGGTTGTGCTGGCCGCACTTCGGGCAGACGTTGGCGTTCTTCTCCAGGTCGGTCGAGTAGAGCACGGCATCGCAGGCCGAACACTTCGTCCACAAACCTTCGGGAACGACCTTGCGCGCTCCGGTCTCGGAGCGCTTGATCTTTGGCGGCAGTAGCTTGGTGATCCAACTCATGCCGGCGCCTTCGCGGCTGCGGCAGGCACGCTGTCGAGCGCTGCCCGGATCGAGGCGACGAACCTGGAAGCGCGCGCGATTGCGCCTTCGGCGCCGGCCTCGTCCATCTCCTGGATGATTTTCGAGCCGATGACGACTGCGTCGGCCACTCGCGCCAGGGCGCAGGCGCTCGCCGCATCGCGGATGCCGAAGCCGACGCCCAGGGGTAGCGTCGTGCGGCGGCGGATCTCGCCGAGCTTCGCCGCGACCTCCGCAATGTCGATGTGGCCCGCGCCCGTCACGCCTTTGAGAGAGACATAGTAGACGTAGCCGCTCGCGAGGCGGGAGACTTCGTCGATGCGTGCCGCGGTGGAGGTCGGTGCGAGCAGGAAGATGAGATCCATGCCGTGCGCGCGAACCAGCTCCGCGAACCCAGCGCTCTCCTCGGGGGGATAGTCGACGACGAGCACACCGTCCACCCCAGCCGCCTGGGCGCGCGTCACGAAGGCTTGCGGTCCGAGCGCTTCGATCGGGTTGGCATAGCCCATCAGGACAACCGGCGTCCGATCGTTCCGCTGCCGGAACTCTGCCACGAAGCCCAGCACCGAATCGAGGCCGACGCGGTGGCGCAATGCCCGTTCGCTCGCCCGCTGGATCACGGGCCCATCGGCCATCGGATCGGAGAACGGCACGCCGAGCTCGATCACGTCGGCGCCCGCGTCCGCGAGCGCGTGCATGAGCGGCACGGTGTGCGCCGGCGAAGGATCGCCGGCCGTCACGTACGGGATGAGCGCCTTGCGCTTCTCGCGGGCAAGGCGTTCGAAAGCGGTGCTGATCCGCGACATGGATCCAGACCTAGAACGTGATGCCGGACTTCTGCGCGACGGTGTGCATGTCCTTGTCGCCCCGTCCCGAGAGATTCACGAGCAGCACCTTGTCCTTGGCCATCGTCGGTGCGATCTTCGCGGCGTACGCAAGCGCGTGGGAGGACTCCAGGGCCGGAATGATGCCCTCGTAGTGGCAGCAGTCGTGAAACGCGGCCAGCGCCTCGTCGTCGGTCACCGAGACGTATTCGGCGCGACCCGAGTCCTTCAGCCATGCATGCTCGGGACCGACGCCGGGATAGTCCAGCCCCGCCGAGATCGAGTGCGTCTCGATGATTTGACCGTTCTCGTCCTGCAGGAGGTAAGTCCGGTTCCCGTGCAGTACACCGGGCTTTCCGGCCGTGAGCGACGCGGCGTGTTTACCGGTGGCGATGCCCGAGCCGCCGGCCTCCACGCCGATCAGGCGCACATTCTCATAAGGAATATAGGGATGGAAGATCCCCATCGCATTGGAGCCGCCACCGACGCACGCGAGCACCAGATCGGGTTGCCGCCCGCACATCGCCGGCATCTGCGTAAGGCACTCCTTGCCGACGACTGAATTGAAATCGCGGACCATCATCGGGTAGGGATGCGGGCCGGCCACCGTGCCGATGATGTAGAAGGTCTCGTTCACGTACGTGACCCAGTCGCGCATGGCCTCGTTCAATGCGTCCTTCAGCGTCTTCGACCCGGACTCGACCGGTACCACGGTCGCGCCGAGGAGCTTCATGCGGTAGACGTTCTGTGCCTGCCGCTGAACGTCCTCCGATCCCATGTAGACGACACATTCCATTCCGAAGCGCGCAGCGACGGTCGCCGTTGCGACGCCGTGCTGGCCGGCACCGGTTTCGGCGATGACGCGCTTCTTGCCCATTCGCCGCGCGAGGAGTGCCTGGCCGATGGTGTTGTTGATCTTGTGCGCGCCGGTGTGGTTGAGGTCCTCGCGCTTGAAATAGATCTGCGCCCCGCCGAGCAGCCCGGTCCAACGCTTGGCGTGGAAAACCGGCGACGGCCGGCCGACGAAGTGCTCGAGCTCGTAGTGAAACTCGGCGACGAACTCCGGATCGACGCGGTAGCGCTCGTACGCGCCCTTCAGCTCCTCGAGCGCATGGACGAGCGTCTCGGCTACGAAAACGCCGCCATACGGCCCGAAGTGCCCGCGCGCGTCGGGGAGGTCATACATCTGCATTACGCACTCCTGCAATGAAGCGGGCCACCTTGTCGGCGTCCTTGATGCCTTTAGTGGACTCGACGCCGCTCGAAACGTCCACCGCCCAGGGACGCACCCGTCTCACTGCCCGGGCCACGTTCTCAGGTGCGAGCCCGCCGGATAGAACGAGCGGTCGCGCGAGATCGGGTGGAATGAGGTTCCAGTCGAAGGCGTGGCCGGTACCGCCATAGGTGCCTTCTTGATAGGCGTCCAGCAACCACCCCGCGGCGTCGGCATAAGGGGTGAGCGATTGTATCAAATCGACTCCTGGCCGAACCCGGAGCGCCTTCAAATAGGGAACGCCGAACCGCGCGCAGAGTTCGGGTGACTCGTCGCCGTGGAATTGCAGGAGCCCGACGCGACACCGCGCGAGCACCCGCTCGACCTCACACGGCTCGGGATCGACGAAAAGCGCTACCGGCACGATGAACGGCGGGAGCACGGCAATGATCTCTCTGGCCTGCTCGATCGACACCGAGCGAGGGCTGGGCGGATAAAAGACGAGCCCTATCGCGTCTGCGCCGAGATTCGCGGCCGCGAGAGCGTCGCGAGCGGAGGTGGTGCCGCAGATCTTGATGCGTGTTCTCAAGTCGATCCTCGCGCTGCGGGTCGGTTTTCTTGAGCGGAGATTCCGACCATCGGCATCATCGACGGAAACGCCGGGAACGTCCACGGGGACGGATAGTGCACACCCGAAAGGTACAAGCCGTTCGGAGCGAAGGTCGGGGCGGCGAGGCGCCGGTCACGGTGCCCGAGCAACGTAGCGATCCAGTCTGGCGGATGCTTCCCTTTCCCGACGTACACGAGCGCACCCACTATGTTTCGCACCATGTGATGCAGGAAGGCGTCGGCACCAATGTCGACCACGACATACGGTCCGTGCCGGGCAACGTGCGCCGTCCCAACCCGCCGCACCGGCGTCTTCGCCTGACACTCGGCGGCGCGAAACGCGCTGAAGTCGTGCTCGCCGACGAGATGTACCGCCCCGGCGCGCATCGCATCGACATCGAGCGGAAGATGAAACCATCCGACGTACGGTGAGAGTAGCGACGGCCGTACGGGGTGGTTGTAGAGGAGATAGCGATAGCTCCGTCGGGTCGCCGAAAAGCGCGCATGGAAATCCTCGGCCACCGGAACGGCCCATTGCACGGCGATGGCCGCGGGTAGCGACGCGTTCGAGCCGCGCACCCAGGCCGAGTCGGGTCGTGCCGCCGTCGTCTCGAAGTGCGCCACCTGCGCAAGGGCATGCACGCGAGCGTCGGTCCGTCCGGCTGCCGTGACCCGGACGGGATGGGATGCGACTGCTGCGAGTGCGCGCTCCACGTGGTCCTGGACCGTGTCGCCGGACGGCTGAGACTGCCAGCCGACAAGACGACTGCCGTCGTATGTGACGCCGATCGCGATTTTCATGGGCGGTACGTTAACAGGCGCTGAACAACCCATGCCAACGCCGTCGGCTCGACTCCGGGTTCGTCGGCTCGAGGAGGAGGTTTTCAGCAGCCCCTGCCTGGGGGTCAAGGCCGATGTGATCCCCTCAGAGAAGGTGCGCGCGTGCCGCAAGCCGAGTGGCGCGGCTGCGCGAGCGCTATCTATCTGCGAGGTCCGCCGGCGCGGCCCCCAAAAAGCGCGACGGGGAGCTTCCGCTCCCCGTCGTTTTCGCGTTGAACCGCCTGCAGCTAACCGATCGACGCAAGCATCTTCTTCGCCTGCTGCTGCTGCGCCTCGTCGCCTTCCTTCACGACCTCACCGAGGAGCTCGCGCGCCCCGTCCTTGTCGCCCATCTCCTCATACGCCTTGGCGAGATCGAGCTTGGTTGCGACTTCCTGCCAACGTGCGTCGTTCGGCGCCTCCCCGACCCCCGGCTTGCCGAGATCGAGATCGATCGACGACAGATCCAGCGACGGCGCATTTGCCGCTGGCGGACCGCCTTTCGAGCCCAGATCGAAATCGATCACATTGCCGGTTTGCGCCGGCTTTGTGTCCGGCAGCTCGAAGTCGATCGAGAGGCCGAGGTCGGCGGCGGGTGCGGGCGAGAGCCCCTGCTGAACGTCGGACAGCGCCTGCTTGGTCGCGGCGTCCATGATCAGCGTGCCCTTGGAGGTAAAGTCGCTCTTCTGGTCGTCCCCCGCGTCGAGATCGAGATCGAGACCGAGACCGAGATCGACGGACCCGCTCGCTGCTACCGGCATCGCGTCGAGCTCGATATCGGGCTTCTCGGCGGCCGGGGGCGCGTCGAGATCGAAGTCAACTTTCGGAATCCCGGCGCTCTTGAGAAGGTTCTCGGCCGCGAGGGCGTGCGAACTTGCAGCTGCGGTGGCCGCAGCGGCAGCAGCGGTCGCGACCGCGCCGGACACGGCAACGCTGCCCCCGTACATCGAGTTGGCCGGATCGAGCTGGCGCCCGAGCGCGGCAGCCTTCTCCCACTCGGCGCCTTGCCCGCCGGACGCCGCGAAGAGCTCCCCGGCCGCGGTCTCGAACGCTTTGAGATCCTTGCGCAAGGCGTAGATCTCGAGCAGCTTCAGGCGCACCGCCTGGCGCGTGGGATCCTTCTGCAGCGCCTCCTTCAGGATCTCCTCGGCCTGCGCATCGCGGCCATATGCCATGTATACGTCGGCCTCGGCGACCGGATCGACCTCGTCGGTGTCGATGGCGCCGATGCCGGTCTGGCTGAAGTCGGTCTGGAGCGCACTGCCGGTGTCGATGCTGCGTCCCCCGCTCGACCCGAACACGGAACTGGTGTCGGTCGTCGGCGGCCCTCCGAGCAGGGTCGATTCGAGCTTGGAGGTGCGCTTGCGACGCCAGAACCAGGCGCCCCCGAGCGCCGCGAGGATCACGGCGCCGAGGCCCGCGAGGCTGCCGGAGTTCTCCAACAGCGAATCAAGGAAGCCCGTCTCTGGCGCGACCGCGGGTGCAACGGGTTTGGGTGCCGGCTTCGGCGCCTCGGCCGCTTTGGGCGCTTCCGGTGCCTTCGCGGCCTCGGGTGCCGCGGCCGGCGCAACCGGTGCCGGCGGCTCCGCCACCTTCGCCGCTTCCGGCGCTTTGCCGGCCTCGCGGGTCGACGCTTCAGCGAGCTTCGCCGCTTCCGCGGGTTTCGACGCTTCCGCGGGTTTCGACGCTTCCGATGG
>Ga0031656_10001004_pt1 | contig 10520 bp, 5 predicted proteins | sample FrelakmetDIP11DI_FD_55080 | JGI IMG/M metagenome (GOLD analysis project Ga0031656, IMG submission 55080) | Freshwater lake sediment microbial communities from the University of Notre Dame, USA, for methane emissions studies - DIP11 DI | ecosystem: Environmental > Aquatic > Freshwater > Lake >... | reverse complement strand
GATGCGCAATCGACAGTTCATCTCTACATCTACGACACGCACACAGGGACGGTGACGCAGGCGACTGGCCCGATGGATTGGGAACCGTACAACGCCTCGTTTTCCAACAACGGGAAGATGCTGGTGCACGACCTGACCGGCGGGGCTGTGCAGTTGCTCGGCGTGACGGACCTCACCAAGGGTACGACGACCTCGCTCGGGCTGAAGGGCGACGACGCCGTCTGGTCACCGAACGGCAAGTACATCGCGTATCACAACTGGGAGGATTTCTTCAGCTCGGGGTGGGATCCGAATGTTCCGATCTTGCTGAACGTAGTTCCCGCGACCGGGGGCACACCGATCACGGTGCGTACCTGGGGGGTGCAGGCGAGCTGGTCGAACAACAGTCGGCGGCTCGCATTCGTGGACACCAACAACAGTTACATCGGCACGGTCGGCCTCGACGGCACCGAGACGAGGTTCGACTTCGATACGTTTGGCAACTATGAGGGCTACGGCTGCAACCCGGCCTACTCGCCGGACGGCAAGCTCATCGTCTATCAGCGCTACGAGTGCTACTTCGGCGTGCCTGGTCCGCTGATGATCATACCTGTGAGCGAGAAGGGCCAGGCTCTCGGCGCGCCGTACCCGATCACCTCCGGCGCTTACTCCGCCAACCATCCGTCGTTCTCGAACGACGGCAAGACCATCGTGTTCTCGCGCTGTCCGTTTCCTTGCGAGGACCCGAGCGCGACCGGTCTCTACACAGTGTCGGTCTACGGTGGCGATCCGGTCATGTTGTTCGACCGGCCGGGTAAGGGTGAATACGATCCGGCCTACTCGAAGAACGGCCGCTACATCGTGTTCTCGGGTCCGGAGTGACCAGGGCACGACCGCAAGGCGCCGACCGGATGGATCGGAACGCCACCGGGTGAGCGGTTCAGTCACGCGTGCGGCCCCGGCTGGACGTCGGGGCCGCCGCCGCGGTCAGGCAATGCTCGTGACCCGATCACTGGACACGCGCCAGCATGTTACTGCCTCGGGTCGCGCGCTGGCGCGTAGCAACCGCGCGGGCGGCAATCCCTTCGCGCGGGACGTGTTGGAGGCGCTCAAGGACGAGTGATCGCGGTGGCGGTCTCCCGCCGCGCAGGCGTTGGTTCGAGCGTGGATCGGTTCCGCGAGCTCTGAACATCACACGCTCGCCGCCGTGCCGCCTCACCCCACCCGTTGTAAGACGAACTGCCTCCCGATCAGATCCTGCCCATATACGACGGGACCTTGAACGCCCGTGATCCGCATCTGCACCGTCTCCTGCGAGACCGGCATCCCCATCATTCCCACGACGATCTGAAAGCTCAGCGTTCCGCTCGCAACGTCGAAGAACCACTGGCCTTGCAGCTGAGTCACCGCGCCCATCGTGTTCTGCTGGCCCTGCAACGCGCCGTTCGGGTACAGCAGCAGGTCGAATGCGCTGATGACGCCGAAGGCGTTCATCTGCCCCTGCCAGCGGCCGGGCCCGATGAGCGAGGGCGGAGGCACTGCCCCGAACGTCGACTGTGCGGCGCCATACGCGGCGCCGCCACCGCTCAGTCGCGGTTTGCGAGCCGCCGCATCGCCATGACCGCAGTCGAGCAGCACCTGGTATTGGCGCATCCCCGCCACCTCGCCCTCGCCCTTCACAGTGCCGAACAGCGGCACGTCGATGCTGCGCCACGTGGACACCTGCCCGGCGAAGCGCGTGCCGCGCTGCGCGAGAACGAGCGTCCGCCGCGCACGGATCGTCTCGTAGGTCCGGCCGCCGATGTTCACCTTCTCGTCGGCGTACTGGGCCGGCCCGAGCGAGATCTCCAGGTTGGCCGGGACGCCAGTGCCAGTCTGGCGGAGCATGTCGCCCATGCGATCTTCCAGCGGCTGAGTGAGATCGATCGTGACGGTGCGCTCGTCCATCTGGCCGTTGAGCATCATCTCGAGCCGCAAGACCGCCTCACGATCAGTCTTGGAAATCAGTTCCTCGGTGCCTTGCGCGGTCATCGACTGGCCGCCGTCCACCGTCATCGTCTGTTCCTGGAACGTCCAGTCGCCCACCTGGGCGCGCTTGTACGGGTTCTCCCAGTCGACGATGCGCTTGCACACCTCGCGCAAACCCTCGGCGATTGAGCGATACGCCGACACCGCGCCATCGAAGTCGCTCGCCCAGCGGCCGCCGCCGGGAAGCGCCTGAAACTGCGCGAGCGGAGAGTCGCTCCAATCGGCCTGTACGATCATCAGCGGCACCACCTGGCATAGGCCGGAGCGCTCGCGCTCGATCGCCTTCGGGATCTCGACATCGGCGACGTAACTCGACGCAAGAAGGTGCGGGGTGACGATGAAGATCATCAGCCGCGACCGGTCCAGCGCCGCCTCGATCGCGGCGTTCCAGCGCGCGCCGGGCTGGATCCGGCTGTCGTACCAGTCGTCGATGATCCTCTCGTCGCGCAGCGGCGCGAGCACCCGCTCGAGTTCCCGGCGCACCGCCTCGTCCTCGCGCGCGTAGCTGCAGAAGACCGAGATCCTGCCCATGCTTCCGGTGAACACTGGAATGGCCTCCCGCGGTGAAACGCGACGATCGGACAGACGCTACCGCCGGGAGACCGGGGACGGCAAGCGCAGCGCGTTCGGCGGAGGTGAGTCGCGACCGGCCCGGCGCGCGCGAGCGGCACGAGACCGCCGGAGCGCCAGGGAACGGGCCTTAGCCGGCCATCACCCGATGATCAACAGCGCCGGAGGCGGACGCATGAAGCAACGGCCCTGCCGAAGCGAGGCTCCCTTGAAGCGAATGCGGCTGATTACAGCTTGCGGCGGCGCGACGCAGCGCAGCCTACAAGGGCGAGGCGAAGCAGAGTGAGGATGCCGGGCTCGAGCACACCGTTTGCGGGAGTTCCGCCGCCAGCGGTTTCACTGACTCAGTATCGCCAGCCGCGCGTGTCGGCGCCGGGCGGCGCCGTCTCGAGCATCCGCTCGACGACCCACGGCAGCACCATCTGCGGGTAGCGCAGCCGCGAATAGGCGTTGGCCCGGGTGTGATCGCCATTCCAGCAGTGCTCGGCGCGGTCGCCGTACTCGACCACGGCATCGGCCGGCGGGCTGGCCGCGCGCAGGAACTTCTCAACCGAGTACACGGCGTTGTTGAGGTAATAGTTGTCCATGTCGCCCACGTAGATCCGCAGCTTGCCACGCAGCTTCGGTCCCAGCGTCGGCCAGTCGCGCTGCAGGATATGGGCAAGGTCGTAGTGATCGCGCCAGTAGGCGGCGGTCAGCGGATCGATCTCGCCGCTCAGCCGGTCCCAGATGCGCCGCGGATAGCCGTCGTCGCCCACCGGTGAGTACACCGACTCCCACACGTCCCACTGGTCGCCCGAACGACCGTGCGTGCCGAGCGCGAGCTCGTAGAGGTTCATCTCCTGCAGCGTCGCATCCACGTGCCCCAGCCAGTTGCGCTGGCCGGGCCGTGGCGTGCGCTTGTAGGGGTTCGCCGTCCAGTAGGCATTCCTGTCCTTGTAGATGTCGACGACCGTGTAGTGCTGGAAGTCGATCGGGTCGGGACAGGCGACCCACGCTCCGTTGTACTCGTCCGGGTAGAACATCTGCACGGCGAGCGCGATCCAGCCACCGGTCGAGCCGCCGTAAGCGAAGCGCGCCCAGCCCTGGCCGAGGCCGCGGAAGCGCCGCTCGATCTCGGGGATCAGCTCGTACTGGATCGCATCGCCGTAAGGACCGTTGTTGGCCGAGTTGACCCCGTAGGAGTCGTCGTAGAACGGCGTCGGGTGCTGGATCTGCACCAGCAGCACTCGCGGAAAGTCCTTGCCGGTCCAGGTCTGGTACAGGTCCCACGCAAGTTCCTGCTGGATGCGGTTGTAGCCGGCGAGGTTGAAGCGCTTCGAGAAATCGGGCTTGAGGTCCGGATCGGGCGGCAGCTCGCGCCAGCCGTCGGGCCCGTCGCTGAAGTGGCCCTGGTTGATCACCAGGGGATAGCGCGCATCCGGGTGTTCGTCGAAGCCCCAAGGCAACGTGACGAAGGCCGCGAGGTACATGTCGCGGCCCCAGAATTCCGACAGTCGCTGGCTGCGGATGCGCACGTGCTTGACGTACTTCGTCTCCCGGAACTGCGGCACCGGCGGGATCTGCTGGTCGAGCACCAGCGCGATCGAGCCCTCGGCGCGCGGGTCCCAGTTGATCTCGCGCGGCACGGAGTAGAGATTGCCAGGCTTGCGGTTCCACACCTGGCCCTCGCCCTGGTCGGGCGGAAGCTTGAGCGTGCGGCCATCGGCGCGGCGAAAGGTCTCGTAGCGGTTCAGCAGCGCCTGCACGCGGTACTTGCCGGCGGGGAGATCCACGAGCGATCGGAGCGGGAATCCGAACGCATCGCCGTTCACCCGGACCGGCGTACCCGCCGGCCAGTCATCCACGTCGATGCCGTAGAACGGGATCGCATCGGATCCCCAGCCGACCTGGAATCGTGGTTCATCGGTGCCGCCTGGCGAGAGGATGAGGAGCAGCCGCCCGTCGAGCGGACCGGCCGCCTGCGCTGCCGGGTACTGCACCACAAACTCTGGTGCAGCACTGGCTGCGGGCGGCAACAGCAGCAGAGTTGCCGCGAGGATCGCGGCCCGCGGATGCCAGAGTGAATGCATGCGGAGTCCCCTGTCAGGCAGAGTCGGCAACCTTGCGGTCGCTCCCGGCAAAAGTAAACCTGCTGGGCGGATGCTACGGCGCGGCGGGCAGCGTCGGCGGCACCGGCTGCGGCGGCGGTGCGCTCTCTACCGCGGCGAAGTAGCGTGCGGCCGCCGGGTGCATCGGGATGTTCACGCCGTCGCGAGCACGCGACTTCGAGAGTCGCGTGGCCTGCACTCCCGCCCCGCCGCTCGCCGCCGAGGCGTACAACAGGTCAAGCGTGTCGGTGACGAGCGCGTCGGGTACGTCGTCTCGCGCCACCAGCAGCGCCGTCGCCGCAACGGTCGGCACGGGTTCATCCTGGCCGGGATACGTGCGGGCCGCGAGCGTCAGCGGAAACAGTCCCGGCACGCGCTGGCTGAGCTGCACGCGCGACTGCAGGTCGAGCGGCACCAGTCTGAGCGGTGCCGCGTGCATCGCGATCTCGAGCTGCCTCCAGGGCGCCGACACCACCTCGACAACGGCGTCGATCTCGCCATTCACCAGCAGGTCGAGGGCCTTCTGCGGCGATTGCGCCTCCGCTTCTTCGAGTCCCCGTACGTCGACCTCTGCGACCTCGAGCAGCCTTTCGGCCGTCTGCCTCGAGCCGGACGACTGCGCGCCGAGCGCGACGCGCCGCCCGGCGAGGTCTTGCAAGCTCGCGATGTCGGAATCCGCCCGCACGACGACGTGCAGCGGCTCCGGAAACAGGCTCGCTGCCGCACGCAGGTGTTGCAGCGGTCCAGTGCCCGCAAACCTGCCCACGCCAGTCACGGCGGCGGCCGCGACGTCGCTCTGCACCACTCCGAGCCGCGCGTCGCCGCTATTGATCATCAGCGCGTTCTCCACGCTGCCCACGCTTGCGGCGACCGTCAGCGGCGCCGAGGCACCCATGCGCGCGACGACCGACGACAGAAAGCGCCAGTACTCGCCGCCCTCCGGCCCCGCTGCGATCAGCAAAGCCTCGTTCCCATCGCTGGTGCGGAGCCGGATGTTGTCGAGCGCACGACTGAGTTCCTCGGCAATGACCGCGTCGTCCGTGCCGCGGCGCACAGGCGCCTTCTGCACCAGGTCGGTCAGGCGGCGTACCAACTCGTCCGCCTGCGACGCGGGCGGCGCGGCGCCGGGCGCAGCAGGTGTCGCCGGCAGCGGCGCCGTCACGTCTGCCGGCCGCCACGCCTTGCCGGCCCGTCGATAGACGACGGAACCGTAGGCGCGCAGTTCGGCGTCGGGCTGGTTCGGTCCCGCCTTGAGTCCCGTGATGCCCTCGTCGGCCGCCCCGAGTGCGTTCGCCAGCATCGTCGGGCTCAGACCCTGCCAGTCGGACGGGTCGTAGACCTCGGCGAAGCGCAGCGTCGCGTTGTAGTACACGATGACCTGGTTCGCGCCGTCGTCCGCCGCGCGATACGGCGCACTGCCCTGCCGTCGCAGCGTCTCGAGCGTCAGCACCTGACGGCCAAACAGCGTATCCATCCGCGTCTGCACGTCCCGCTCGAGCTGCGACACGTCCGGCCCGCGCGAGCAGGCAGCGAGCACCAGCGCGAGCGCTGCAAGCAGGAACGTCCGGCACACTGCGCGCATCGCTCAGAACCCCAGCATCGGCAGCGCGAAGTACGCCTGCAGCACGATGGCGTTGGCGATGTCAGCGAAGAAGGCGCCGACGATCGGCACGAGCAGGAACGCGAGCGGCGCCGGGCCATAGCGATCCGTCAGGGTCTGCATCACGGACATCCCGACCGCCGTCGTCGCGAGTCCCGCGGCCACCGAGCCGGCGCTGATAACCGCCGCGTCGTAGTCGCCGCCCATCGCACGACTGGTCACGAGGTAAGCGAACGCGGCGGTTGCGGCCGCATTCACGATGATGATCAGCATCAGCGGCCCGGCGAGCGTCGCGAGGTCGAGAATCCTGAGGCCCATCAGCGCGATGATCAGGAACAGCGACAGCGACACGCTGCCCGCTGCCTGTACGGCCCGGTCGTTGATGCCATCGACGCCGAGCAGCGTCGCACCATTGCGCACGCCCATGCCGACCAGCAGTGCCCACAGGAAGTCGGGCAGCAGGATCCCGGTGCCCTTCATCCACCCGTGCACGACGTGCGCGACCCCGATGCACACCAGGCACACCATCAGCACGAACAGCAGTTGCTCGGCGGTGATCGGCGCGAATACCGGCGTGTCCTCGCGGGATCGCTTGCTCGGCGCCGCGTGCCCACGCCCGCCGGTGGCCGCCCGTTCACCGGAGCGACGCATGATGCGCTCGGCGACTGGACCTGCAAGCAGGCTGCCGAACACGAGCCCGGCCGTCGCCGCCGCCATGCCGAGCTCGAGCGCACCCTGCAGATTGCGCACCCCGGTGAAGCTCGCAGCGTAGGCCGCAGCCGTGCCGTGGCCGCCAATCAGCGAGATCGACCCGCCGAGGAGGCCCACCAGCGGGTGCAGGTCCAGCAGCTTCGCCATGCCAAGGCCGATCGCGTTCTGCATCACCATCATTGCCACGAACAGCAGCAGCAGCACGACCAGTTTGCGACCTCCCTTCGCGAGCGATCGCACGTCGGCGCCGAGCCCGAGCGTGGCGAAGAACGCGAGCAGCAGCGGATCCTTCGGCGACGCATCGACGTCGACCTGCACGTGCGCGACGAGACCGACGACCGCGACGGCCGCCGCGAACAGCACGCCGCCGACCACCGGTACCGGGATGCTGTAGCGCTGCAGGAATTCCGAGCGGCCGACGATGAAATGACCGAGAAAGAACAGCGCCGTCGCGAGCACCAGAGTGTGCAACAGGTCGAGATCGAAGGTGATCAGAGGTCGCGCTCCCGGTTCAACCCCGCGGCCATTCTGCGCGGGTACGTGCTCTGGTTACCAGCAGACCAGTGCGGACCGGCGTCACTCAGAAAGCGGACGCAGCGCCGCCGGCCGCGCCATCAGGTCCAGCGGTTCCAGCTCGATGCGGATGGTGCCATCAGGCCGAGCACGAAGGGAGCAGAGCCAGCCTTGGCGCCGAGGACGACCGGCCGGCGGCTTCAATCCGCCGGCAGGAAGCCGCGCCGCCGTGCGTGCGCCAGGAAATCCCCGACGCACACACGGCCACACATCCAGTTACTGCACCTTCAGCTGCCAGACTCCCTGCCCGTGGGTCGCCGCGTAGAGAACGCCGCGCTCCGGGACCAGCACGAGGTCGGCCACGGTCACGTTCGGCAGCCCAGCCGCCGTCATGTGCCACACGTCGGAGTTCTTCTGCTTCTGCACGACACCGAAGTCATTGCCCACGTAGAGGGTGCCGCTTTCAGAGACGACGATCGAGCTCGCAGGTATGTCGCCATAGCCGTTGTTCTTGTGGCCGTCGAGCGAGGTGAAGGTCGCGGTGGCCGGGTTTACGCCGTCGGCGGGCGTGAACCGGAGCTCGAAGACGTGACCCGGCGTCGTCGGAGTCTTCGCGTTGAAGCCGCTGTAGGTGATCCACGCGTGATTGGAGTCGGCCGGATCGACGAAGATGGCCGTTGGATACCGCGGCGGGTCATTGGCACTGAAACCGTCGATGCGAACGAGCTGCACCGACGCGGCGTCGGCCGCGTCCGCGTTCTTCGAGATGAAGACACGGCCAGTGCTCGTAGCGGCCCACAAGGTCGACGTGTCGTTCTTGCCGCGCTCGACCACCGAGACGTGGCCGCCGGTGCGGTCGGTGCCGAAGCCGGTCTGCGTCAGGCGCCCTGCGACGCCCGGATCGCCGAGCGGCCGGAAGTCGTCGCACAGGTCGACGGTGGGATCGTAGGAGCCGTTGCCGTCGATGTCGCCGCTGCCGTACCAGACGTTGCAGGCCGAAAGGACATTGGCCCTGGGGAACGCGGGGTTCAAGCCGTAGTTCTTCGAGCGGAACACGTGCTCCCGTCCCGTCCACAGCCAGCCGGGCTGCACTGGGTCTGTGATGGCGTTGCCGATGAACGGCACAGCCTCGTTGCCGTAGAAGATGAACAGGTTGTCCGAGATCCACGTGATGTCCACCTGGTCCTGCGGTGTGAAGCTCACCTCGAGCTGGCCCTGCTGCCACGCGGTGAGCCGGAAGTCGGGATTGCCGCCCAGCGCGTCGTAGGCGTTGTGTCCGCCGTCGGCGATGTTCGTGTTGAGCCAGGTCTTCCTGTCACCCAGCGTCTCCCACGATCCGTTGTCCTGCGTGCCGCCGGCGATCTTGTCGGGGTTGTGCTTGCTGTACTCGATCTCGTAGAAGTGCAGTGTCTGGAGGCCCTTGTTGATGGGTTCCAGGCGCTCGGGGATTCGCGAGAGCACCAGCTGGCAGAAGGCCAGCCGCGCCGCGTCGCTGATACCCTTCGGGTTGACGCAGTCGCCCGAGTCGTTGACGAACACGCCGTTCGATCGGATCACGCCGCCATCGCCGAAGTCGAAGAACTGCCGCCAGTTGGCGGGATTGGTGACCAGCGCGTGGTGATCGGGGTGCAGCTGCACCGGGTAGACCTGATCCGAAGCGTCCTCGGTCATGTCGGTGAAATGCACACCGGAATTGGTCGAGAGGAGTACGGCGCGGCCGTTCGATCGGCCAGAGACGTAGTTGTTCTCGTTGTACTCGTTGTCGCCGAGCAGATAGACGGTGTCGGGCCCCGCGCCGGGCGGTACGTAGACGTAGTTGTCGTAGTTACACTGCCCGTCGCAGTAGCCGAAGCTCGAGTAACCGGCAGCGTTTGCGACGTTGTTGCTGGTGAGGTCGATCCACGACCCGGCCACCGTGGCCGCAGCGGTGCTTCGTACTGCGTCATTACGACGGAAGCGAGCATACAGGCCGCCCCCTCCGACGCCGACGTACATCCGGGTTTCATCTCCGAGTCGAACGACGTCGAACTCAGCCCGCTCCGCGGTGCCGCCACCGAGCAGGGGCATGATCTGCTCCCACGTGTTGCCGAGGTCGCGCGAGCGCCAGATGCCGCGAGAGAAGAACGAGACGTACACCGTCCTCGGGTCTACCGGATCGAACTCCACCCGGCGCGCGCCGCGGGGCGAGCAGGGCGTCTGGTTCAGTGCCACTTGATCGGGCGTCGACGCCGTGCACAGCGCCGGCGCGCCCTGGTTGACGAGCTGCCACGACCGGCCGCCGTTCAGCGAGCGGTAGAGCCCGAAGTGAGGGGCGCCCGGAATCAGGGCATCCACGCCACCGCAGCAGGTGTTCGACACCCCCAGCACGCCGCGACCCGAGGCCGCGAAGATGACATCCGAATTGCCAGGCTGCACAGCGATCGATCCAACCGCCCGGCCCGCGAAGGCCGCCGTGCCGATCGGGCCCTTCCATGACTGGCCGCCGTTCGTCGTCTGGTATAGGCCGACACCGGCCGTGCAGCCGCTGCCGCAGGCGTTCGGCTCGCCGGTTCCAGCCCAGAGCGTGTTGGACGACGAGTCGTTGGGATCGAGCGCCAGCGCCGCCACATTGTTGTGCTCGAACGTCTGGGAGACGAACTCCCAGGCCGGCTCCGCTGCCAGCGCGTCATTGGTGCGCCAGACACCGCCTCCCGCGTTGGCCAGCCACAGTCGGCAGTCCCCGGCGACGCAACGCGGGTCGATCTCCGCCGCGATGGTTCGGCCGCTGAAGTTGTCGGTACCGGCGTTGTAGACAGACCGGTCCCGGTAGGGATTCGGCGCACTCTTTCCGTAGGCGGGCCCAAGCCGCGTCGAGGCGCCACCGCCAACGGCGGGGATGAGGTTGCCGCTGGGTTGACGCTTGGCGACCAGAAGCTGGCGTCCAGCGACCAGAACCCGAACGAGCGAGCCAGTACTGTGCCGCACCATGATGGATCGCCCAGGGCCCCGCCGATGGTCGTTCGAACTGCCCGGTCACGACCGGTCGGCAG
>Ga0031656_10001000_pt1 | contig 10536 bp, 8 predicted proteins | sample FrelakmetDIP11DI_FD_55080 | JGI IMG/M metagenome (GOLD analysis project Ga0031656, IMG submission 55080) | Freshwater lake sediment microbial communities from the University of Notre Dame, USA, for methane emissions studies - DIP11 DI | ecosystem: Environmental > Aquatic > Freshwater > Lake >... | reverse complement strand
GCCAGCCTAGCTGTCTCAGCCCTGGCAAAAACTGCAACATTCCTGCTGTTACGTTATTTTATTGATGAAGTATTAGGTCAAGAGAACTATAGTTTAGGTGGTAATCTGAATCGCAGCTTGATAATTGTTGCACTTGGATTTGTATGTTTGGCTGCACTCGAAGGAAGTTTTAGCTATTTTTCGGGACGATTGGCNGCATACACCGCGGAAGGCATAACACGCCGGCTCAGGAATTACCTGTTTGACCATATTCAAAGATTAGATTTTTCCTATCATGATAAAACCCCGACAGGCGAATTGATCGAGCGATGTACTTCAGATGTTGATGCATTACGCCGATTTTATAGCGAGCAAGCTATTGCAGTTGGAAGAATTGCCCTGTTATTTGTGATCAATTTTGCAGCCATATTCAAATTGGATGTTAAGTTAGCGCTAATTTCCATCATTATTGTCCCAATAATTATAATCACGTCGATCTGGTTTTTTAAACGCGTAACCAAAGCGTATGAAGCTTATCAGGAACAGGAAGCGATCCTGTCAACTACTTTACAAGAAAATCTTGCCGGTGTTCGTGTAGTCAAAGCGTTTGCCAGGCAGGATTATGAAAAGAATAAGTTTAATATTGAAAACTGGGAAAAGTATATTCGCGGTCGCAAATTACTCACCATGCACTCCTTATTTTGGCCGATCTCGGATATTGCATGCAGTTTTCAGTTGTTGGTNGGNTATTTTNTTGCAGCGACAATGGCGATAAATGGAGAGATTACAGTCGGCACTTACATGGCATATGCTGGCTTGGTGGGATGGNTAATTTGGCCGATGCGTAATCTTGGACGATTGATCGTTCAAACTTCTACCGGGTTGGTATCCTACGGACGGGTAATGGAAATCATCAAACAAAAACGCGAGCCGTTAACTGAAGGAGAATTTACACCCAACAAAACCCTTCAAGGAGAGCTAATATTCGATAAAGTCGGATTTTCTTATGAAAATAATCCACCTGTTCTTGAGGAAATAAGCTTTTCCTGTAAACCTGGTCAGGTGGTGGCATTACTTGGGTCTACAGGATCAGGAAAATCTTCATTGGTTAATTTACTCCCCCGGTTTTATGATTACACCAGTGGAAGCATAAAATTAGACGGTATCGAACTTAAACAATATCCCAGGGGATACCTTCGCAGCCAGGTAGGCATCGTCGAGCAGGAACCTTTCCTTTTTTCCCGCTCCATTCGGGAAAATATCACCTATGGGGTTGGACGTGAAGTTCCCCAGCTTGAAGTTGAAACTGCTGCTACTTCAGCAGCCGTCCATGAAGTGATCGCTTCATTTCCAGATGAATACAATACCCTTGTGGGTGAAAAGGGGGTTACCCTATCTGGTGGTCAGAAACAAAGAGTTACCATCGCACGGACAATCCTTAAAGATTCCCACTTGTTAATCCTGGATGATTCTACTTCTTCTGTAGATACTGAAACAGAAGCATCCATTCGTGAGGCTCTAATGAGTCTTACTCCAAGGAGAACGACTTTCATAATTGCCCACCGAATTCAAAGCGTGATGAACGCTGATTTAATTCTCGTCATGGATAAAGGGAAAATCATTCAGAAAGGTACGCATGAAGAGCTAATTCTCCAAGATGGAATGTACCGGAAAATCTTTGACCTGCAGACTCGAATTGACGAAGAACTTGAATTGGAAATATCCCAGGTATTAAAGAAAGAGTAGATTGTGCCAGAAGTTGAACTTGAAGAAGATGAATATACCAGCCAGATAACTGGGACGACGATGCGTCGTATCCTTGGACTCACTCGGCCTCACAGGCGTTGGGTGCTTGGATTTTGGGTGATGATCTCAGTAACGTCTATTCTGGATGCAATATTCACATACTTGAATAAAGGGATTATTGATCAGGCGATTATTGCTCAAAATAATAACGCTTTGATCACTATCCTTAGTCTTTATGGAGGGTTGATATTTGTCCAGGCGGTATGTGTATTTACATTTATATACCTGGCAGGGGTTTTGGGCGAGCGAATTCAGTATGATTTAAGAAAATCGATGTTTAATCATCTACAGGAGCTTTCCCTAGCTTTTTACAGCCAAACTTCTGTTGGGCGGCTGATGGCGAGAGTTACCTCGGATTCTGGGCGAGTTTCAGAATTAGTCACATGGGGTTTGGTTGATATNACCTGGGCAGTAATGAATATAACGACCTCGCTTATATTTATGCTCATCATAAACTGGAAATTAGCATTAATTGTAATGCTAACGGTACCTGTCTTGCTTATTATTGCTATCCGATTTCGTAAAAGGATTTTAGTGGAATTTCGAAAATCACGCCGGGCAAATTCCAAAATTACCGGTTCATATAATGAAAACATCAGTGGTGTCCGTGTTGTAAAGGCATTGGGGAGAGAATCAGAAAATTTGTCGGAATTTAAGAGTCTTACTAAGGATATGTATGTATCCAGCTATCATGCTGCATGGTTATCAGCATTATTCCTTCCAACTGTGCAAATTATTTCTGCAATCGCGTTAGGTTTTATTGTATGGTATGGTGGTTTACAAGCTAACCTTGGGATAATGACCATCGGCGGTATTCAAGCTTTTGTGAGTTACCTCACTTTTATGATGTGGCCAATCCAAGATTTGGCACGGGTATACGCAGAAATGCAGCACTCGATTGCTTCTGCGGAGAGGATATTTACTCTACTTGATTCAAATCCCGAAGTCTTCGATCGACCTAGCGCGGTAGATCCAGGATCAATCAGAGGAATGATTGAATTTGACCATGTAGACTTCACATACGAAGATGGAAAACCGGTATTAGAAGATTTCTCCTTAAAAGTAGAGCCAGGAGAGATGATTGCTTTGGTTGGACCAACAGGAGGAGGAAAGAGCACAATTGTTAACCTTCTGTGCAGGTTTTATGAACCAAAACGAGGATTTATTCGGATTAATAATCAGGATTATACAGAATTTACATTGCATGGCATTCAATCGCGAGTGGGTATTGTTCTCCAAACTCCTCACTTATTTTCTGGTTCGATAAGGGAAAATATTCGATATGGATGTTTGAGAGCTTCAGATGAGGATGTCGAAACAGCCTCAAAACTGGCAGGAGCTGATGATTTTATTAGTAATTTTGAAAAAATGTACGATCAAGATGTTGGAGAAGGTGGAAATCTCCTATCGGTGGGGCAAAAGCAATTAATAAGTATTGCCAGAGCGATTCTAGCAGAGCCTGACATTTTTATCATGGATGAAGCGACAAGCTCTGTAGATACACTTACTGAAGCCCTCATTCAGCGAGGAATGGAAAACTTAATGAAGGGTCGAACGAGCTTTATCATCGCACATCGTTTATCGACGATCAAACGGGCAAGCAGGATTGTTGTAGTAGAAGATGGTCGCATCACCGAGATTGGGTCTCATGCAGAACTTTTACGTGCACGTGGACATTATTATCGCTTGTATACACAGCAATTTCGGCAGCAGCTTGAGCAAGAGTACGATCCATTTTTCAAGCAAATCTCGATTCAACCTGCTGATTAATTGTATTTTCAAAACTGATGTACTGTATCTATGAGTTTACAAGTTAGTCGCACAAGGACTTCTCTATTTAATCAATTGTGCGGGCAGTGTATAATATTTACAAGTTAAAAATAATATCTGTAACTTATACGGAGTAGTAAATGACTGTCATCGGAAAATCTATTCAACGAATTGATGCAAGAGGTAAGGTGATCGGGGAGACGCTTTATCCTGGGGATATTAATCTACCAGACCAGGTGTACATGAAGATATTATTTGCTGGTCGACCTCATGCGATTATTCGATCAATCGATACATCCATGGCTGATGCTCTACCGGGTGTAATTGCAACCTTCACAGCAAAGGATGTACCCGTCAATGAGTATGGGTTAATCTATAATGATCAGCCTGTGCTTTGCGGACCAGGTTCTAGCAAACCTTATACCGACCGGGTGAGATTTATTGGCGATCAGGTGGCATTGGTAGTTGCTGAAAGCGAAGAAATTGCTGCGGAAGGTCGCGAATTGATCAAGGTAGATTATGAAGATTTACCAGTGGTCACAGATATTTTTGGTGCAATGGCAGATGGCGGAACATTACTCCATCCTGATAAAGGATCCAATATTTTCTGCCATTACCGTATACGTAAGGGGGATGTGGAAAGTGCATTCGCTGTTGCAGATATAATTATAGACGGAGAATATACTACTCCAAGCCAAGAACATGCTTACCTTCAGCCTGAGGCTGGTGTTTCNTATATGGATGAGGAAGGNCGTGTAACCATCCAGNTTGCTGGACAATGGACACATGAAGATCAGAAACAGATTGCGCATGCTTTAAACCTCCCAATTGAACAAGTACGTGTGATCTATCCTGCGATTGGTGGCGCATTTGGCGGGAGGGAGGATATGTCTATCCAGATTGTAATGGCTTTGGCAACATGGAAATTACATTTACGTGGGATAGGCCGACCAATAAAACTTGTCTGGAGCCGTGAAGAATCGATTCTTGGACACCATAAAAGGCATCCATACATCTTGAAAACTCGGTGGGCGGCGAGAAACGATGGAAAATTACTCGCAGCAGAAGTAGAAGTATTTGCGGATGGCGGAGCCTATGCGTACACATCGACAAAGGTGCTGGGTAATGCGACCTTAATGTGCACCGGTCCGTATGAAATCCCGAATGTAAAGGTAGATTCCTACGCAGTTTATACGAATAATATACCCACGGGAGCATTTCGAGGATTTGGCGGTCCACAAGGAGCATTTGAAGCAGAAACCCAGATGAACCGTTTGGCTGAAAAGCTTATGATGGATGNGGTTGAGATTCGGCGTCGTAATTTNNTANCAGAAGGTGCCTTGCTGTCTGTTGGAACNCCTCTTCCCAAAGGAGTAACGATTGATAAAGTGGTGGAAAAATGTGATCAGGAAATCCANCAATCAATCATTGCACATCAGAAATCAGAGAAATCTCATCTCTTACGCGGAACTGGGTTCGCATGTGCATTTAAAAATGTAGGTTTTTCATTCGGTTTTCCTGAGCAATCCACTGCCACGGTAGAAATTCTTGGCGATGCTGAGATCGAGCAAGTCATTGTGCAGCATGCCGGTGCAGATGTAGGGCAAGGCGCTCATACGGTAATGATGCAGATTGCAGCTGACACATTGGCAGTTCCAACGGCGAAAATACAACTTGTCGTTTCAGATACGGCATTCACGCAAGATTCTGGAAGCACCTCAGCCTCACGAATGACATTTATGGCTGGCAATTCTATCAAAGGTGCCTGCCTGCTAGCGCTTGAAAAGTGGAAAGCAGAAGAACGTCCGGCAAGAGCAACATATCAGTATAAGCCGCCTCGCACGACACCATACGACCCACAGACTGGAAAATCTGAACCAAATTTTTCTTATGGTTATGTCGCCCAAGGTGTTACTATCGAAGTTGATTCAGAAACAGGACAGATAAAAATCTTAGAAGTTATCTCTGTAAATGACGTTGGGCGAGCGGTAAATCCAACCCTTGTCCAAGGGCAGATTGAAGGTGGTGTGGTACAAGCAACTGGATATGCCATACTTGAGAATTTTATCCAGAAAGACGGTTATGTGCTGACTCCACATTTGTCAACTTATCTCATCCCGACCGTCCATGATGTACCGGAGGAAGTAAAATCAGTGATCCTTGAATATGCTGATCCTATTGGTCCGTATGGTGCACGAGGGATGGCTGAGATGCCATTTTTACCGCTTGCACCAGCAGTTATCGCAGCTGCTCACCAGGCAACTGGAATATGGTTTTATGCTTTTCCATTAACACCAGAACGTGTATTAACAGGTTTGGGAAAAATATGATTGTCCTTATCCGTGGTGGAGGAGACCTGGCAAGTGGAGTAGCCTTTCGCTTACATCGAGCGGGATTTAGGATTGTAATCACCGAACTTCCAAAACCTTTGACTGTCAGGCGTTTAGCTAGCTTCAGTGAGGCGATTTATTCGGGGGAGATGACTGTGGAGGGGATCACAGCGAAAAGGGTTAATGAAATCGATGATCCGCTCAGGGTTCTGCAACTCATATCCAAAGGTCGAATTCCTATCATGGTGGACCCGGAAGGGAAGTCCATCCATACAGTTCACCCAACGGTGATCGTTGACGCACGCATGTTGAAATCAGCGCCTGAGGCTTTAAGGCACACTGCGAAGCTTTATATTGGATTAGGTCCAGGATTTATTGGTGGCACTAACTGCCATGCAGCTATTGAAACACAACGCGGACCATGGTTAGGACGTGTATTGTGGGATAGNCCTGCGCAATCTGATAGCGGAATCCCAGAATTCATTGGGAATGTTCGATCTGAGCGGGTTATTTATTCACCAGCGGATGGTTTTNTAATTCCTGTGAAAAATATTGGTGATTTTGTCCAAGAAGGCGAAAGTGTGGCAGAAATAAACCAGCAACAAGTGATAGCACCATTTAATGGGGTTCTGCGTGGATTGATCCATCCCGAGGTCGAAGTTCGGAAAGGAATGAAAATCGGAGATATCGATCCACGCAATCAACCAGAATTATGTAATCATGTCTCGGATAAAGCACTCGCGATTGGTGGGGGAGTTTTGGAAGCCATCCTATCAAAACCTGAATTAAGACCTCATTTATGGAAATAGGACTAAGTTTGGTCTAATTCATCAATGATAAATTGGATTGTTAAAAAGGATAAATTCTGTGCAGTTAATTAAAGCTCTGCGCTATCAGCAGGGCACTTCCATGGCTTTTGTTGGAGCAGGCGGAAAGTCTACTGCCATGTTTACGTCTGCCAGGGAATTATCAACGAATCAAAAGGGGAAAGCACCCAATAATCCTGTTTTTGTTACAACAACAACCCACCTTGGTTCATGGCAAGCTGAGTTGGCAGATCAAATTGTATTGATTAATTCAACATTCGATGTAACAAAGCTAGAAAAGAATCTCCAAAATGGAATCACACTGCTGATTGGAGGGGAAGAAAATAATCGGTTATCTGGAATAACAGCCAGGCTTCTTAATCAAGTGTATCGTCTTTCTGAAAACCATCATTTGTCCTTACTAATCGAAGCTGACGGGTCAAAAACTCGTCCATTAAAAGCTCCTGCAAATCACGAGCCGGTAATTCCTGAATTTNCAAACACCGTTGTTACCGTGGCGGGATTAACNGGGTTAGGAAGACCATGTACGANTGAGTGGGTTCACCGTCCAGGAATATTTGCTGAGCTGTCAGGNTTGCATCCTGGGGATTTGATATCGGTTGAGNCTATCGTAAATTTTCTACGAAACAAAGATGGAGGCATAAAGAATATACCTGCCGAAACGCGCAGGGTCTTGCTGCTAAACCAGGCAGATACGAATTCTATGAAATCCCAAGGAAAGGAAATTTCCGAGCAATTAACCCAAGATTATCATTCGATTGTGATAGCATCTTTAAGAAGAGAAAATACCGATGTTAGGAACCAATCCTCCAATGAGGAATATGACATACATGCAGTAGTTGAACAGATTGCAGGGATTGTTTTAGCAGCAGGAGGCTCGAGTCGATTTGGAGGAGCGAAACAGTTATTGTTATGGAAAAANGAGCCGATTGTCAGGCATGTTATTGATACTGCNATAAAAGCAGGTCTTAATCCAGTAGTGGTGGTTGTGGGATCGTCNGGAGAAGAGATTAAGAATGTAATCTCTGATTTNCCTGTGCGCATAGTCAGTAATGATCATTGGATGACTGGGGTCAGCACATCTATTCGGGAAGGTCTTAGANTATTACCGAAAAGACTCGGAGGAGTTATNTTTTTACAAGCAGATCAACCTCAAGTATCTCCATTGCTCATAAAAAGCTTGATTGAATTGCACCAAAAAACACNATCCCCAATTATTGCTCCTCAAATTCATGGGCAGAGAGGGACACCTGTTCTATTTGATTCGATAACTTTTGATGATCTAAATTTACTAGAAGGAGATATTGGTGGAAAAGCCATATTTTCAAAATATCCTGTTGAATGGATTTTGTGGCACGATNAAAACCAATTAATCGATATTGACACTCCCACTGATTATCAGAAATTCCTGGAAANATTTCAAGAAACTGAGAAATAATGTTATTTTATGATCTGGTTAGGGAAGAAATTAATTGAATAATTCAATCAACAAACGAGTCAATGCTTATAATCAATATATCTATGTATTGGTCGAATTATGGTTAAGCAGAAAGAATATTTTTATTATTACATGGCATGTTATAGTACTTTCTTATTCCATCGTAGTAAAAAATATTCGATGGAGCTTACGATTTATGAATCATATAATTTAAGTTTTTGGAATAATAGCATATTGGAAAGTATAGTCTTGTATATGATAAATTCAAAGCAGTATTTTCAAATAATCCAATATAATGGATATTTACAATAGATATATGTTGTTGTGGATTAATCACCAGAATGTCTGTCATTAGAGCTTTTATCGCGATAGATCTATCACCAGAAATTCACCAACGATTGGATGAAGTTCTAGATGATTACAGGAGACAATTAAATCACATACCAATACGGTGGGTGCCTGTTGCAAACATTCATTTATCATTAAAATTTCTTGGGGATGTCTCCATAGCGAATTTAAATATTCTAACTGATGTAATTCAGACAGAGGTCATTGTTCACCATCAATTTGAAATTAGTGTTGGCGGTTCTGGGGCGTTTCCAAATAACCGCCAGCCGAGGGTAATTTGGGTCGGTGTTGAGGCACCACAAGAATTGGTGGCGGTGCAGTTTGGGATCGACTCTGCAACAGCCAGGCTAGGTTATGCTCGGGAGGAACGAGCTTTTTCACCCCACCTAACCCTTGGTAGAGTATCTCGGAATGCATCTACGCAAGAAGTTAAACTTATTTCGCAATGTATTGAGAAGACACGGATAGGTTTTTTGGGAGCTACCTGTGTTGAGAAAATCCATTTATACCGAAGTGATTTGCGGCCGAATGGAGCGGTATACACACGAATATTTTCAGCAACTTTAGTAAAATAATCCATATTATTTAGTAGAGAGGTGAAATCTGGAAACATTAGATATAGCAAGAGAAATTATTAACCACCTTGAGGAGAAAAAAGCGGAGAACTTGATCCTCATGGATATAAAAAACCTATCAATTTTTACAGATTATTTCATAATATGTTCAGGTACCAGTGATCGAATGTTAAATGCATTAGCGAAATCTGTGTTCGAATTTATTCATCAGAATTATCAGCTGGCAGTTAATATTGAAGGTGAACCCAGGGATGGATGGGTATTAATTGATGCAGGTGACATTATCATTCATCTATTCTCACCAGAAAAGCGGAGTTATTATAAGCTTGAAGATTTATGGTCTCAGGGAAAAATCCGCTTGCATGTGCAGTGAATTGAATAAATGATTATTGGTATGAATGAATTTTATCTACGAAATGCACAAAGTTCTGATCGATCAAAAATCGCTAGTTTAATTCATTTTGGTTCATATATTCACCAACACCTCGATTGGCAATCTCCAATAGATTTGATCGGAAGAAAACCATTTCTGGTCATTGATAAAGACCAGACATTAACTGCAACATTAGCATGCCCTCCTGATTTACTTGAATTTGCATGGATCAGGCTGTTTGCTACAAGCATGCAAATACAACTCGATTTGGCATGGAATATGCTGTGGGAAGCTACCTTAGATGAATTCTTACAAAACGGTAATAATTTCGTTGCAGCCCTTTCCATGCACAACTGGTTTAATTCACTTCTTGAAACAAGTAAATTTGTACATTCCGATAATGTAATCGTATTGATGTATGAAAGTACTACAAATATCCGTGATATGAAGGTGGGAAGTATTAATGTACGGCAAATGATGGTTGAGGACATTCCAATTGTATTGGATATCGATAGATCTTCCTTCGATCTAGAATGGAGAAACCCACTTGAATCCTTAGAGCTTGCTTTCCATCAATCCGCATATACAACGATTGCAGAATTAGATGGTGAAATCGTCGGATACCAGTTCAGTACATCCAGTGGAATAGGAGGGCACTTAGCCCGACTTGCTGTAAAAGGTGCAAACCAAGGTAATGGTCTCGGTTACTTGCTTGTACACGATGTAATAAACCATTTCAAGATGATGCATATCATGAATGTCACTGTGAATACTCAAGAAAGCAATACTGCCTCTTTGGCTTTATACGCAAAAGCTGGATTTAAATCAACAGGTGAATCATATCGCGTTTATAAATATATCCTATAGTGAGGAAATTATGTCATACATAGAATTCGAAAAGATGTCATTTGATGGAATTAATTTATTTTTTCAAGGCTGGTTAGTCGATGATGGACAAAAAGGTGTGATTTGCTTGATCCATGGATTAGGAGAACATAGTGGTAGATATGCGCATTGGGCAGAATTATTAAATCAATCTGGTTACGGTTTATTGACCTTAGATTTGCGTGGACATGGTAAATCTGGGGGT
>Ga0031656_10000998_pt1 | contig 10550 bp, 11 predicted proteins | sample FrelakmetDIP11DI_FD_55080 | JGI IMG/M metagenome (GOLD analysis project Ga0031656, IMG submission 55080) | Freshwater lake sediment microbial communities from the University of Notre Dame, USA, for methane emissions studies - DIP11 DI | ecosystem: Environmental > Aquatic > Freshwater > Lake >... | reverse complement strand
GGTCCACTGCCGTGGACCTGGCCGGCCGCGACCGTTTCGGCAGGCCCTGATACTGGCACCGGCTCGAACGATTATCGTGTCGCAGTCCAATGGAGGCCTGCCGTGACCGCTCCCACTCTGCAACGCATGACACCGTCCGAAGCCCTCGTCGAGACCCTGGCCGCCAACGGCGTGACCGAGGTCTTCGGCATCGTCGGCTCGGCCTACATGGACGCCCTCGACATCTTCCCCGCGGCCGGCATCCGCTTCATTCCCGTGGCCCACGAACAGGGTGCGGCACACATGGCGGACGGCTACGCACGCGCCTCTGGGCGCCACGGCGTGTGCATCGCGCAGAACGGGCCGGGCGTCACCAACTTCGTCACGGCGATCGCGGCCGCGTACTGGGCGCACTCGCCGGTAGTGTTCATCACGCCCGAGACGGGCTCGATGACGATGGGGCTCGGCGGCTTCCAGGAGACCGAGCAGCTGCCGATCTTTTCGAAGATCACCAGATTTCAGGGTCACGTGAACAACCCGAGGCGCATGGCCGAGATCGCCGGTCGCTGCTTCGACCGGGCGATGCTCGAGATGGGGCCGACGCAACTGAACATCCCGCGCGACTATTTCTACGGCGATATCCAGGCAACCATCAGCCCGCCGATGCGGATCGGGCGCGGTCCCGGAGATGCGGCGGCGCTCGATGAAGCTGCGGCGCTGCTCGCGGCAGCCAGGTTCCCGGTGATCCTCGCGGGCGGTGGCGTGATCAACTCCGGCGCCACCGCCGAAGCCATCGCCCTCGCCGAGCGCCTGCACGCACCCGTGTGCAACAGCTACCTGCACAACGACTCGTTCCCGGCTTCCCACCGGCTCTGGTGCGGCCCGCTCGGTTACCAGGGCTCGAAGGCGGCGATGAAACTCATCGCCAGGGCCGACGTGGTGCTCGCGCTCGGCACGCGCCTTGGCCCGTTCGGCACGCTGCCACAGTACGGAATGGAGTACTGGCCGGCGAACGCGAAGATCATCCAGGTGGACGCCGACCCGCGCGTGCTCGGGCTCGTGAAGCCGATCAGCGTCGGCATCCACGGCGATGCCCGCGCGGCGGCCGCAGCGCTCGTGGAGCGGCTGGCGGGCCGCGAGCTCGCCGGTACGGCGAGCCTTGCCGAGCGCAAGGCGCGGATCGAGGCCGAGAAGAGTGCGTGGGAGCAGGAGCTCGCCTCGTGGACCCACGAGCACGATCCGTACTCGCTCGAGGTCGCGAAGGACTCGCCGTACATGCACCCGCGGCAGATGCTGCGCGAGCTCGAGAAGGCCATGCCGCCCCGCGCCATGGTCTCGACCGACATCGGCAACATCTGCTCGGTGTCGAACTCCTACCTGCGCTTCGAGGAGCGGCGCTCGATGTTCGCCGCCATGAGCTTCGGCAACTGCGGCTACGCGTTCCCGGTGATCTGCGGCGCGAAGGTGGCCTGCCCGGACCGGCCTGCCATTGCGTACGTAGGCGACGGCGCGTGGGGCATCAGCCTGAACGAGCTGCTCACCTGCGCACGCGAGAGGATCGGCGTGACGGTCGTGGTGTTCAACAACGGCCAGTGGGGCGCCGAGAAGAAAAACCACGTGGACTTCTACTCGCGGCGCTTCCAGGGCGTGAACCTCGAGAGCCCGAGCTGGGCGGCCGTCGCGAAGGCCTTTGGTTGCGAGGGCGTCACGGTGGACAAGTTGTCGGACGTCGGCCCGGCGCTGCAGGCGTCGGTGAAGGCCCAGGCCGAGGGGAAGTGCACCGTGATCGAGATGATGGTCACTCAGGAACTCGGCGACCCATTCCGCCGCGATGCGCTGTCGAAGCCGGTGCGTTACCTCGAGAAGTACCGCGCATACACCTGAGCGCGGTCCGTCAGGCGCATGGCTCCGTTATACAGTTGCGTTGCTCTCTCTGGACGTTTCAGCTGAAACGTCAANTTTAATTTATCAATACTCCGGGTTNGGTGAACCGCGTTCGGAATAGCCGAGCACCACCAGCAGGCAGCTGCCGTCCGCGATGACGTTGATCCCCGCGGCCTCGCAGGCGGCAACGGCCCGCTCGCTCTCCGCGCCGGGCTGCATCCAGACGTGCTGGATGCCTTTGCGGATCGCTTCCTCCACGACACGTTCCGTCACGGCCGGNGGGGTGATGATCGAGATGCTCCTCACGTCGTCAGCCAGGTCGAGCACGCTCGCGACGCAGGCGGCTCCCTCGATGACCTGCTCCCTCGGGTTCACGGGAACCGCCCGCCGGCCATTCTGCTGATAGCAGCGCAGCACCTTGTTGCCGTACTTGTGGCGGCGGGGCGAGGCCCCGACGACGCCGTAGGCCGATGAGGTCAGGAAGCGCTCGACTGGATCCTGGATGTCGCTCATGGAGGTTGGGTCTCGACAATGCCCGGCTGCTGATTCTCCACGAACCGGCTCGAAATGCCGATTGACCAATCGTGGCCATCGCGCCAAGCTTTTATGGGTATACGGCCAAGCTGGTATGGGTGCCCATATGAAAACGACCATAGAACTGAACGACATGCTGCTGCAGGCGGCCAGGGACGTCGCGGCTCGCCAGGGGACCACGCTGCGCGGCGTCTTCGAGGCCGCGCTGCGAAGTTACCTCCAGTCGCANTCCAGCGCCCGGCAGGCCTCGTTCCGGCTGCGCCGGCATACGTTTTCCGGCAACGGATTGCGACCCGANGCTGCCGAGGCCGGCTGGGAGCGGATTCGCGACCTGTCCTATGAAGGGCGCGGCGGATGATTGCGGTCGACACCAACATCCTGCTGTACGCGCATCGGGCTGACTCGCCCTGGCACGAACCTGCCGACGCCCGTCTGGCAGCATTGGCCGAGTCGCGTGCCGCGTGGGCGATCCCGTGGCCCTGTGTCCATGAGTTTCTTGCCATCGCGACCCACCCACGGATCTTCGATCCGCCGACCCCTGTGGCGGACGCGTTGGAGCAGGTGGAGTGCTGGCGNGAGGCGCCCGGGCTGGTCACCATTGGTGAGGCGCCCGACTACTGGAGCCACCTGCGTCCGCTCGTCGAGCANGGCCAGATACAGGGCGGGCGCACTCACGACGCACGCATCGCCGCGCTCTGCCTGCAGCACGGCGTCACCGAGCTCTGGTCCGCGGACCGGGACTTCAGTCGCTTTCCGGCGCTGCGCGTGGTCAATCCACTGCTCAAGCCGCGCAGCTAGACCCGTTCGCTATACTGCGCCGCCTCGCAGAGACTCATCACCGGCGGTTCACCGATGGCCAAGAAGGCGGCGACGCCCCCTCGAACGTTCCAGGACCTGATCCTGACTCTGCAGCGGTACTGGGCGGAGCGCGGCTGCGTGATCATCCAGCCGTACGACATGGAGATGGGCGCGGGCACGTTCCACACCGCGACCTTCCTGCGCGCGCTGGGGCCCGAGCCGTGGAGCGCCGCCTACGTGCAGCCGTCGCGCCGCCCGACCGACGGCCGCTACGGCGACAACCCGTTCCGGCTGCAGCACTACTACCAGTACCAGGTCGTGATCAAGCCTTCGCCGGTGGACATCATCGACCTGTACCTCGATTCACTGCGCGCGGTCGGCATCGATCCGCTGGTGCACGACGTCCGCCTCGTCGAGGACAACTGGGAGTCGCCTACGCTGGGGGCCTGGGGCCTCGGCTGGGAGATCTGGCTGAACGGCATGGAAGTCACCCAGTTCACCTACTTCCAGCAGGTGGGTGGCCTCGACTGCCGGCCGGTGATGGGCGAGATCACCTACGGGCTCGAGCGGCTCGCGATGTACCTGCAGGGCGTCGAGAGCGTGTTCGACCTGGTGTGGACCGACGGACCGCTGGGCCGCGTCACCTATGGCGACGTGTACCACCAGAACGAGGTCGAGCAGTCGAAGTACAACTTCGAGCTCGCCGACGTCGAGGAGCTGTTCCGCCAGTTCGACGCGCACGAGAAGGAGTGCCTGCGCCTGCTCGAGGCGAAGCTGGCGCTGCCCGCCTACGAGCGGATGCTGAAGTCCTCGCACACGTTCAACCTGCTCGACGCACGCAAGGCGATCTCGGTCACGGAACGGCAGCGGTTCATCCTGCGTGTTCGCACGCTGGCCCGTGGTGTCGCCGAGGCGTATTACGCGAGTCGTGAGGCGCTCGGCTTCCCGATGCTGCCTGGGAACGTTCCATGATGAACAAGCACCGGGATTTCCTCGTCGAGATCGGCACCGAAGAGTTACCGCCGAAATCCCTGCTGGCGCTGGCCGCCGCTTTCGCTGACGGCCTCGCCAAGGGCCTCACCGACGCCGGCCTGGAACACCGCTCGGTCGAGCGTTTTGCGACGCCGCGCCGGCTTGCGGTGCGCGTCCGACGGCTCGCCGAGCGGCAGCCGGATCGAGCGATCGAGCGCCGCGGCCCGCCGCTCAAGGCGGCGTTCGACGCGCAAGGCGCGCCGACGCAGGCCGCCGTGGCCTTCGCGAAGGGTTGCGGCGTCGAGGTCAACGACCTCAAACAACTCGACACGCCGAAGGGCGTCTGGCTGGTGCACCGCGGCACCGAAGCCGGGGCGTATACGGCGAGCCTGCTGCCCGGCATCGTCCAGGCGGCGCTCGACGCACTGCCGATCGCGCGCCGCATGCGCTGGGGCGCTGGTGAGGCGCAGTTCGTCCGGCCCGTACACTGGGTACTGATGGTCTTCGGCAAGGAGACGCTGCCCTGCGAGATCCTCGGCGTGCGGTCGTCGAACCTGACCTACGGCCACCGATTCATGGCACCGAAGCCGCTGCGGATTCCGACGCCCGCGTCGTACGTGGCGACACTGCACAAGCGCGGCCGCGTGCTGGTCGACCTCCACGAGCGCCGCGAGACGATTCGCCAGGGCGTCACGGCCGCCGCGGCCCGGCTCGGCGGTCACGCCGTGATTTCGGACGCGCTGCTCGACGAGGTGACGGCCCTCGTCGAATGGCCGGTCCCGCTCGCCGGCCGTTTCGACGCGCGGTTCCTGGAACTGCCGCCCGAGGTGCCGATCGCGACCATGCAGGACCACCAGCGCTACTTCCCGGTGCGGGATGCCACGGGGGCCCTGATGCCGTGGTTCATCACGGTGGCGAACATCGACAGCTCGGATCCGGCCCAGGTCATCGCGGGCAACGAGCGTGTCGTGCGTCCGCGCTTGAGCGACGCCGCCTTTTTCTGGGCGACCGACCGCCAGCACCGGCTCGACTCGCGTGCGGAAGGCCTGCGTCGCGTCACGTTCCAGACCCAGCTCGGCTCGGTCCACGACAAGTCCGAGCGGGTGCGCAAGCTCGCGCAGACGGTCGCGAACTCGATCGGCGGCGACCCCCGGCTCGCGGATCGTGCCGCCGAGCTCGCCAAGTGCGACCTGATCAGCGCCATGGTCGGTGAATTTCCGGAGCTGCAGGGACTGATGGGCCGCTACTACGCGCAGCACGACGGCGAGCACGCCGAGGTCTGCGAGGCGATTCGCGAACAGTACCTGCCCCGCTTCGCCGGCGACGACACGCCCGGCACGCGCACCGGCATGGCCATCGCGATCGCCGACAGGCTCGACACGATCACGGGCATCTACGCGACCGGCCAGAAGCCGACGGGGACACGCGATCCATTCGGGCTGCGCCGCGCGGCACTTGGATTGCTGCGCACGACGATCGAGCGCCGGCTCGAGCTCGACCTGCAGCAGCTGATCGGCCAGGCGGTCACGGCACTGCCGTTCGCTGCACCGGACAACTGCGCGCGGGACGTCTACGACTACATCATCGAGCGCCTGCGCGCCTACTACATCGAGGGTGGCGCTGGCTTCGAAGTCACGGCGGAGATGTTCGACGCGGTGCTCGCCACGCGGCCGGCCTCGCCACTCGATTTCGACGCGCGCCTGAGGGCCCTGGTGGAATTCCTGCAGCTGCCCGACGCACAGAGCCTCGCCGCGGCCAACAAGCGCATTGCCAATATCCTGCGCAAGGCCACGGAGCCGGTTCGCGAGCAGTTCGACCCGGGCCTGTTGATCGATCCCGCCGAGCAGATCCTCGGCGAGCAGATCGAGGCGATCGCGCGCCAGGTGGAGCCGAGATTCGCCGCTCGCGAGTACACGTCGGCGCTCAAGTCGCTGGCCGTGCTGCGCAAGGCGGTGGACGACTTCTTCGACTCCGTCATGGTGATGGCCGACGACGCGACGCTGCGGGGGAATCGACTGGCCCTGCTCAGGCGCCTGCAGGGACTCTTCATGCACGCCGCGGACCTTTCGCGCCTGCCAGGCTGAGACGGCCCGCCCCGATGGTCCTGCTGCGATCATTGCTCTACACGACGCTGCTGTTCCTGGTCACGCTCGTGTTCGGCGTGATCGTGCTCGTCTCGGCGCTGTTGCCGCTGACGATCGAGCAGCGCTACGTGATCCCGCGCACCTGGGGCCGATTCCTGACGTGGCTGGGCGGCGCGGTCTGCGGACTGAAGTACGTCGTCGAAGGCCAGCAGAATCTGCCCGAGCAGCCGTTCATCTCGCTCTGGAAGCACTCGTCGGCCTGGGAAACCATGGCGCAGATGTTCGTCGTGCCGACCGCTTCCTGGCTGCTGAAGCGCGAGGTCATCTGGATCCCGGTCGTCGGCTGGGCGGTCAGCACCTACAAGCCGATCGCGATCAATCGCAGCGCCGGGCATTCGGCCGTCAACCAGGTCGTCAAGCAGGGACGCGAGCGGCTCGCCGCCGGCATGGGTGTGATCGTGTATCCGGAAGGCACCCGGGTTGCGCCCGGGCAGACTCGCAAGTACGGGATCAGCGGCGCGCTGCTCGCGACCGAGACTGGCACGCCGGTCGTGCCAATCGCGCACAACGCTGGCTACTTCTGGAAGCGTCGCAGCATCCTCAAGAAGCCGGGACTGATCCGCGTCGTGATCGGCCCGCCCATCGATCCGCAGGGACTCACTGCACGCGAGGTCAACGAGCGNGCNCAGCAGTGGATCGAGGCGAAGATCGCCGAGATCATCGCGCTGCCGGGCGGGCGGCCGGACTGACCGGTTCGCGTGGCCACAGCACCCACATCCGCAACGGCTGGCGCATCCGGCCGGCCTGCTCTGCAGCGTCGCCACCCCAGCCCCAGAAATAGTCGGCGCGCACCGCACCGATGATTGCACTGCCGGTGTCCTGCGCCAGCACCAGCCTGCGCAACGGCGCGCTCGACCGCGGCTCGGTCGTGTCGATCCACACCAGCGCACCGTAGGGCACGCTTCTTGGGTCGACCGCGATCGATCGCCCCGGAGTCAATGGCACCCCCTGTGCACCGCGCGGTCCGACCGTCGGGTCGGGCAGCGGTTCCTCCCGGAAAAACACGTATCGCGGGTTGACCCAGAGCAGTTCGTCGACCCGTCCCGGGTTGCGCTGCGCCCAGCCCTTGATCGCCGGCCAGGAAGCCTGACCGGCCGGCAGCTCGCCCTGCTCGATCAGCCAGCGTCCGACCGAGCGATACGGGTGGTCGTTGTGGCCGGCGTAAGCGAGGCGGGTCATGCGCCGGCTGCCGTCGCTCTCGGTGATGCTCAGCCGACCGGAGCCCTGGATCTGCAGCACCAGCGCGTCGAGCGGATCCGCAACATAGGCGATCTCCGATCCGCGCAGTGACGCCTGTGCCGCCGGCAGTGTGTCGAGTTGCTGGCGTGTCCAGTACGGTTGGCGCGCCGCGAGATCCGCCGGGGGAGCGTGGAGCGCCACACGGAACGTTCCGCCGGGCGCGCGGCGGGCCTCGATCATTGGCTCGTAGTAGCCGGTCATCAGGCCGCTCGTCGCACCCTCAGACGACTCGACCCGATACGGCTGCAGGTTCCGCATCAGCCAGTCGCGGATCTGCGCTTCGTCTCGCGGCGGACTCTGCTTGGCCGCAGCACACAGCGACTTCCACTCCGGCGCCGCACGCTGGCAGCTCGACAGCAAGGCGGGCCATGCGGCCTGCGGCTTGTCGGCGTGCCAGCCGGGCAACTCATGCCAGGCCACCGGCACCCATCGCGCGCCGTCGCGAACGATGTTGCCAGCGACCGGCGGCTTGGTCCGCGGAGCCGACACGCAGGCAGCGAGCGACACGAGGATCGCCGCCGTCACCCAGCGAATGATCGCCACATGGCCGAACGGCCTGTCAGGACTCGGGCTGCGGCTTTTCATCGGGCGGCGATGGTGCCACACGCGGTTCGATTCACGCCCACGAAAAAGGGGTCGCTGACATTTCAGCGACCCATCATTCGTCTAAATAAACCGGCAATACCTCAGCTTGGCATCTCACAATTATTCGATTTATCTGCACACTGGTGCGTGCGGCCACGACTTTACCGGCGTGCCCGTCGAATCGTCCTGCCGGCGTTGCGCCTGGCGCGGGTCGTCGTCTTCGCGTTCGTCTTGGCCTTGGCCTTGGCTGGCTTTGCGGCCTGCGCGCGCACGGCCGCCTTGCGGACGTCGCCGGCGGCGCCCTTCAAGACCGTCACGGCGCGAGCGATGTCGTCAACGATCCGTTGGCGCGCCGCCTGCAGGATCTCACCCTGCACGCGCGCCAGGTCGCGAACGCTTTCGGTGTAGGCCAGGCGCTCCATCTGCGCCGCAGCATCGTTGAGTGCGGAGGTCACGATGTCCTCCTGCAATTCGATGAGGCTCTGCACTGCGCCCTGCGAGGCCGCTGTGACACGCAAGCCCGATCGGGCCAGCGAGCGCACTCGCTGGTTCAACGACTTGATCCGGGCCGCGGACTCCATGGCCGCCTTGCGCGCAGCGGCCACGCGCGACTTGCGCAGTTCGGTGACCATCTCGGTCAGGCCCTGCATCTGCTCCGCGACGAATTCACTCATTGCTGCATGCATCGGCTGGTCCTCCGGTTGGTACGGCCACTCTGAGAGGATTGCTTGCGCGAAACATACGCTCCTTGCGGCATGGGTCAAATCCATCCGCGCCGTTGCCGAGCGGAACCGGACGACGGCTGGGCTATGCTCCAGCGTATGCGCACCCTGTTGATGCTGCTGGTACTCGCCGTGGCCAGTTACCTCGCTTTGGTCGCTTTCGTCTATGCGACCCAGCGCAGCCAGATCTACTTCCCGACACCGGAGTCACGCGATCCGCGCACGCGGGCGCTCTGGATCGAGAACGAAGGCGAGCGGATCAAGGTCTGGGTCGTGGCGCGTCCAGGATCCCGGGCGTTGATCTACTTCGGCGGCAATGCGGAAGACGTCGCGGGCAATATCGACGCCTTCCAGGAAGCCTTTCCGGACCGCTCGCTGTTCCTCGTCAACTATCGCGGTTACGGCGGCAGCAGCGGACGGTCCACCGAAGCGGGCCTGCGGGCGGATGCAGTTGCGATCTTCGATCACGTGCGGCGGCACCACGCCGAGATCGCCGTCATGGGACGCAGTCTCGGCAGCGGGGTCGCGGTGCAGCTGGCAACCGCTCGACCGGTGGAACGGCTGGTGCTGGTGACCGCTTACGACAGCCTCGTCCACGTGGCGCGCGAATATTTCTGGTGGCTGCCGGTGGGCTTGCTGCTCCGGGATCGCTACGATTCGGCAGCTCGCGCCAAGGAGGTCGAGGCGCCGGTACTGATCGTTATTGCGGCCGAGGACGAGATCATCTCGCGGGCACGGTCGGAAGCACTGGCCGCGGCATTCACGCCGGGGCAGGCGCAGACCGTGGCGGTGCCGGGCGTCGGGCACAACACGCTGGACTGGTCGTCTGCCTATCTCGAGGCGGTGCGCCGGTTCCTCGGAACGAGCAGCGGGGAATGAAGCGGGGAATGATTCGACAGGTGATCGGTCACGTGTGGAACCGCGGTCGCGTCAACCACTCCGGTTCGGGCGCGTTTGATCGTGTAATGCGATACGTTGCTCTCCTCGGCATCCTCGGGCTCGCGGGTTGCGTCCCGAGCGGCTTCGTTTACGACCTCCCGCAGGATCGCTACTACGGCAGCGGCAGTGGCTACTACTCGGCTGTCGCGCCGGTCCCTTACGGGCTGCCCTACTACCATGCACGGCCTGGGGTTGACCCGCGCGTCGTCTACGTCGACCACGATCACGATCGCAACGACTGTCGCCACGAGAGCCATCGCCACCACCGCGGTGAGCGGAACGACCGCGACGGGCGTGATGCACCGGCCGACCGGCCACCGTCCCCGCGTGCGCCGCGGGGCGTCACTCCCAAAGACCCGGCACCGCCACCTGAGGTCGATACCAAGCGTCGGAGGACGGAGACGCGCGAGGGCAGCCGCCTCGTCGAGCCGTAGCGCCACTTTCGACGCAGCGCCCGACGTCGACCGTGAGATCATCGCCGGCGGGACGTTCACGTTGCCTTACCCGGCCGGAGAGTCATGATGACCCGATTGCTCGACTTCGTCGTCTACATGACGCTGCTGACCTGGATCTCGATCATGCTCGGCGCCGCGCTGCGCAATCGCGAATGGACGCTCGCCGGCATGAAAGTCGGCCTGAGCAATCGCGACCAGCTGCCGGAGGCCACCCCTCTAGGCGGCCGGGCGGAGCGGGCTGCGAGCAACACCAAGGAGAATTTCATCCTGTTCGCTGCGCTCGCGCTGACCGCCCAGGT